>Ga0302320_10014660_pt1 | contig 16193 bp, 15 predicted proteins | sample Bog_T0_3_FD_202130 | JGI IMG/M metagenome (GOLD analysis project Ga0302320, IMG submission 202130) | Peat permafrost microbial communities from Stordalen Mire near Abisko, Sweden - Bog_T0_3 | ecosystem: Environmental > Terrestrial > Soil > Wetlands > Peat | place: Sweden: Abisko, Stordalen Mire... | reverse complement strand
GCTCATCTCATCCTTGTTCACGATGTCGCCTCAAGACTGGTAGAGCAGATCACGGGCACATTCCCAAACGTGCCATTCGACAAGGATGCGGTTCTCTATGGAGCCGCCACCCACGACCTGGGGAAAGCAATCCATTTCGAGGAATTAGTGCAGGCCGGAAAGGCGCATGAGCGACGCGGGTTTGAGCTTCTGCAAGAATTGGGCGTTTCGGCAGAGCGAGCAAGATTCGCGTTTACGCACGGGAACTGGGAGACCTTGGAGAATGTCGGTTTGGAGGATTTGCTCGTCGCGTTGGCGGACAACTGCTGGAAGGGCAAGCGCCCGGAGCAACTTGAATCCAGGACCGTCGATCTCTTGAGTACCCTTTCAGGGAGGCCAGTGTGGGACTGCTATTCCGAACTAGACGATATCCTCGGATCATTAGCAGCGGATGCAGATAACCGACTTGCGTGGCAAGGAGAATTTGATACCAAACACCCCGGAGCACGCTGAATGGACTTTGATCCGTATCCAATGGTCATCAAGACGGAAATTCCGAATAATGGGAAAGCCATTGTTGATATCGCTCCTGTCAACCAGGAAAGCCAGAGCAATTGGCTGATGCTGGCGGAGGACGGTGGGCTCCTGCGTTTTGACGCACACAGTGGCCGGTCAGAATTGGTTGGGCGGATTGAACTGCCATCGGAATCGGCCCGAGATCCGTTTGCGGGGCACGCTCTCACGCGGCGCCTTCATGCTTCGCATAACGGTGAATTTGCTGCCGTCGTGAACGACTACGGCCTGTATGGCCAGGTTATCGACCTGCGATCCGGCAAAATCACGCTCAATTTGGACGGCGGAGATTACTGCCCCGAAACGGTGCCGTTTTCCTTCGGGTTTGCGTCTTGGCAAGGAAATGTGGTCGTCATCCATCGGGCCGCGTGGAACCGGCTCGACATTTCAGACGCTTCAACGGGGAACCTTCTGAGCGAACGCGGCCCAACAGCGTACCAGAGTGGTGAGCAACGGCCAGAGCACTATCTGGACTATTTTCATGGGGCTCTGTATCTGAGTCCGGATGGAACTCGAATTCTCGACGATGGCTGGGTTTGGCATCCAGTTGGAATTCCCGTTGTCTGGAGTGTTGACCGATGGCTGTCGGAGAATGTCTGGGAAACGGAGGACGGCGCAACCAAGAGAGTTGTCTGCGCTCGCAGCTATTACTGGGATCATGGCATTGTTTGGCTGAACGAAGATACAGTCGCCGTCGGTGGCATTGGAGACGATGACAACGAGATTGTGGACGGAGCGCGCATTTTCGACATCACCTCAACCGGTCCCGCAAGCCCTGAGTGGCGGAGCGACTGGCAGTGGGCCCTTGAGATCACTTCGTTTGCCGGACCTGCCGGGAGATTCTTCAGTGACGGAAAGTGGCTTTATTCTGCAGCGAAATCGGGCCTGTCAAAGTGGGACGCCAAGAGTGGTAATTGCGTCTGCCACATAGATGAGTTCCATCCAACCCATCACCACTTGGGTGCTGGCGAACTCGCTCAGTTGTCCGAGGGTGCAATCTTGCGATGGAGTATGTCAACCAACCACGACTGAAGCGCTATCCTGATTTGCGGAGCCATAAGTAAGCGCCATGGATTACACCGAGATTGAAAAGGCTCAAAGGTCACTCTGCAGTCGTTCCGCTGCCGAATTCGTAAGCACCGCGCCCGATGACAAGATCGGATTCGCGCGGTCAACGGTGGGACGTCAGCCTATCAACGGCCTCCGCCATCCCACCACGCCCGGAACGAGCGGCTGGTACATCTGGTGCGGCGAATCCTTTTCGGAATCGCCGGACTTCTTCGACCCGCAGCATGCCAGACATTTCTACGAGGATATGCCTGATGCCAGTCACTTGCTAGGGCTCGCCCCAGGTTATCGCTTTCTTTTGGCTGGAGATTATCTGGATGTCTGGTATGACAAGACGCTTCTCGACGTCTGAATACATTCTTGAAGTGGGCGGTCACCGAGCGGCTACGAAATGACGCTCGGCGACTACACGTGGTGGGCTTTGTTCAGTGACTTTGCTCGATGCTGACTCGTTGTCCCGCTATTTCGAACAGCAAAACGCCAGTTGCAACTGCGGCATTCAGCGAATCGCACCCTCCATGCATGGGAATCCGAACCACGAAGTCGGCAGTCTCAAGCAGTTGATCAGAGAGCCCCTGCTTTTCGCTGCCAACGATTAGAGCCGTGGGAAATCGGTATGCAAGTGATTTGCAGTCCATCAGCCCGGTCGGCGAAGAAGCGACAACCGATACACCGTTGGATTTGGTCCAGCGATTAAATTCCTGTTCGGTGCACCGCACCAACTTTTGGGAAAAGAGCGATCCCATGGTAGCCCGCACAGTTGCTGGATCATAGGGATCGCAGTTCAGATTGAGGATAAGGATTCCGCTCACCCCAGCCGCCTCAGCGGTTCTGATGATTGTGCCCAGGTTTCCCGGTGATTCAATGGATTCGACTGCGAGCCATAAGGAGTTTTTGTCTGCACGAATCTGCTCTAGCGGGATCCATCTCTGTCTCAAAACCGCGCCCAGTCCTTGGGGCTCAGTTGCGAGCGTCAAATTACGGTAGAGTTCGTGCGAAAGACGAATGCCGGGAACGCCTTGCTGGCGCAATCGACGAGCGAGTTTTTGGCCGAAAGGATTTGATAGAAGCGAGGGGTCACGAAAGACAGACTCGATCGGGGCACAGTGTTCCACTGCGCGGGCAAGGTGACGAATGCCTTCGATGATGTATCGTTGAGTGCGGGAACGGCCTTGATAGGTCTGAAGCGAGCGGAGAGCTAGAAAGCGCGGATCGCGGAAGTTGCTGACAAGCGGGAACTTTTTCTCATTCATTCCTCCTTGCGGCTGTGATTATGGAGCCGCTGCCATTGACATATTTGATTCCATGGATAATTTTGCCACAACAGAAGGCATTTCTCCAGGCCTGGGAGCGGACCGAAAACACCGTGATTCGTGGCTCAACCGTCTTGGCACTGCGCTCAATACAATAGCCGATGATCGTGGAGTTAGAATGTCACCAAGACAAGGCCGACCATGAGAGACTCTCGATTCTTCCTGGCAGTTCTTCTGCTTGCATGGGGCACGCCTGTCCATGCCAACTGGGGAAGCACTGCCGGCGGAAGCGTTGCCACCGGGAGTTTTCGCGCCTTCGGTACAGACCAGGTTGAGATGCAGCGTGAAGATCTTCGCATTCGTCTCTTTCGCGACCGCGCCAAAGTTGAGATCGATTACGTCTTCCATAACACCGGCGCCGCCGTCGACGTTCGCGCCGGATTTCCAAGCCTCGGCGTCCAACTCGAAGATGTGAAGCACCGGGAGATCGAGAACTACACCATCACTACGGATGACCAGCCAGTTTCCTTCAACACTGAATCCGGCGATCCAGCTCCGTTTAAGCACCTCTACGACGCCAAGTTCCGCGAAATGGGTGAACTCGACGATTATCCACCGGAGAAGCGTCCCGAATTGCTGGAGTGGTTTGTCTCCTCCGTACATTTTGAAGCGGGCCAAAGCAAACGCGTACACATCAATTACGACTCGCTCTACGCATACTGCGGCGGGGGCTACTCCGACGATTCCGACGACTGCGACGATCGTTTCGCCTACGTCCTCTCCACCGCGGCCGCATGGAAGGGTCCAATCGGGTTAGGGACCGTTACGATTGAGCCCGTCACCGTCTCAGCATCGCGTCTCATTCTTACGCCCGCCGGCCGATTCCTACGCAAGGGCTCTGGGTTTGTGTGGAGTTTCCGCAACCTGAAGCCCTCCCGCGCCGACGACATCGTGGTAAACCTGAATAACCATTTCTCAACCGTTGCCGCGTACGAGGAGAACCCCAACCCCGACGCGCAGAATTTGAGCTTCTACACTGCCGAAGGAGGGAAGTACTTCTACCTCCATTCTCATTTTGTCCCCCACGGCGAAGCAGCTTCGCCGGAGTTCTCTGCGTCGCAGGTTGCTTCCAGCCTCCCCGACACAGCATGGCATACCACGCATACTCCCGGAATTGGAGACGCACTCTCTCTTGAGATAACCAAGCCCGACCACATCGACCAGGTCGGCATCATCCCCGGTTGCGGCTCCAAGGAACAGGATTGGTTTAGCTCTGCTCGCATCAAAACGATTGAAGTAACCGTTAATAGTAGGTACACCAGCCAAGCCATTCTTCCCGACGAATTCACCTACCCCTGGCCCGAGTCGCACAAGGCGTACGAATGGATCGATCTCCCGCCGTACCATGGTAAGGCCGAGAATATTCGCCTCGTCGTCCGCAGCGTTTACCCCGGCTCCGCTGACCAAGTCACCTGCATCGGCAAGGTTGTGCTTCGCCAATGGTTAAAGACCAGACCTGCCGTCAAGAGTGGTATTGATGGTCATGAGCTGCCCTGAGGGTGGACTCAGCCTGGCCTATGACCGCCGGGTGCCTAGGGGAGGCAACGGGGCTATGGCAAATGGGATGCGACGTTGGCTGGCACACATTGGGTCAGAGTCGGCGACCATCGGACCGAAACTCCACGATGGCACACGGCCAGAGTATGTCGAAACGGAGCGGCGACCTTCTGGGATCAGCGAGGATATTTTTTGCAACGTTGCGGGTTCAGATCCAAGCCGCCTGCGTCCAACTCAACGGGAAGAGGGAACGGTTTGATGCGTGCGTTCTTATCGATTTTCTCATTTCTGACCTGCGCAGGGTGGGCTCGGGCGGTCGATACGCTACCGGAATTGAAAGTCACGACCGCGGATGGGGGCTCCACATATCGAATCGGCGAACGCATCCGACTGAAACTCACCTTTACCTCAGCTGCACCCAGACGTTACGAAATTAACGAAGCCAGCTATGACCGCAGCGGAAGGATGGGTTACGAATCGTTTCAGGTGCTCCCAGACAAAGGGTGGTCCGATCCGCTTCAGGATTACTTTCAAAACCGGGTTCTTTTTGGCGGCGGGCTCACAAATTTCAGCGCCTTAACAACCGCGCCATTCAATCTGGAGATTGATTTAAATGAATGGGTGCGCTTCGAACAGCCGGGAGTCTATACCGTACAGATCAGGAGCGGCCGGGTAAGCGATATCGGAAGACATCGAAAGGGCGAAGAAAAACCGTTGGCGATCAAATCGAACTCCATCACGCTGCGGATTGGGCCTGCAGAGAAAGAATGGCAACAACAGAAACTAGCGGCGATCGCAGGCGCGTTGGCGGCGACTCCCGCTCAAATGTTCAGTTCCGATTCCTCGCCGCGAAAGCGGGCGGTGAGTGATCTGCGCTTCCTCGGCACCGAGGAGGCGATCGATCTCTTGACCCAATATTACCGCGAAGACGAGGAGGACGTCTGGGGCCAATGTGAGATGGGATTGCGGGGACTGCCTGCGCGGTTGCGCGCATCGGCCATCGCGTCGCTCAAAAGGCGCATTGCCGAACCGGAATTCCCGGTCTTTTCAAACCTGCTCAGCACGGTCGCTTTCCTGCAATCGAAGGCAGACGAACCAGGGTCTGGAGCTGAACACTGTGAGGGAGAGAGTCTCCTTCTGGGGTCACCGGAAGAGAGGAAGGCGGAAGAAGAGGCATGGAACCTGGCCTACCAATCGCTGGATCGTAAGGAAGGAGAAGCACGGGCAGCAACCTTGAAGATGCTCTTCGATTGGCATCCGGAGCACACGCCGCCTGAGATTGTGAACGATCTGGACCGAAAGATGTCGAGTTCGCTTTTGAGTCTGGGAGCAAGAGATCAGCAGGAGCTACTCGACTCTCATTGGGATGTTCTCCGATCTCCGGAAATCGTGCCGGTTTTGAGGCAGATGGCAGCGCCGTCGCCTGAAGCGCCGGGCAGCAAGGAGATGCGGGCAGCGTATCGGGGGTATCCGCAGGCGACCGCACTGTTCCGCTGGTACGAAGTCGACCCCGCCGGAGCACATGAGGAGATCCTACGGCAGATCGGTTCCGCTAATCCCACGCTTTATGCCGATGCGGTCGATTTTCTGCCCCGCGAATCGCATCCTGAGTTCGAGGTAATCTGGGCCGATGCGCTGAAGCGGAACGAGAATGAAAGTCGGCAGGGGGTTCTCCTGTCGTTGATGACCCGCTTTGGCACGGGAGTATCCGTGGCTACGGTGCGCCAGGTGGCCCAGGGGAAGATTGGCGTTTGGGGTTGCCGGGAACAGGGCGCCGCGCTAGCTTATTTGGTTCGCTTTGATGAGACCGGCGCACCGGGCATGATTGAGGACGCCGTGGCCGCTCGTGGCAAAGACAAAACGGGCTGCAATCACAACGTCTTTACGGATGTTGGGGAATATGTTTCCAACCCGGTGCTGCTCGCCGAGGCAGTGAAAGCTCTGGACGATCCTGATGACGAAGTGGTGCTGGACGCGCTGAAGTTTCTCGAAGCTCACGGCGATAAGTCCGTCGAGCAGCCGACCCTTCAACATTACCTCAAGTGGAGTGATCACTGGCGTGGCCACGAGAGCCGATTGGAGAATCGCGAAGCCGGCGATTTGGGGTATTCGCGGGAAGTCGAACTGGGAAGGGCACTGGTGAGAGCTGTGATGGCAAATCAGGGCTGGGTGCCGAGCGCCGAAGAATTGGAGGCTGCAGCACTGCACTGCGTGGGAAAGGATGCCTGCGGCGAGGCGTCCGAGATTCGATATAAGAGCGCCGAGAGACCCATTTCCATCTCCTTCTGGGATGTTGGCCGGAGACCCCAACTGACACTGGCGCAGTTTACCCCAGGAACGATGGAGCTGTTGGAAGAGAAGATAAGGCAGTTCCCTCGTGGAACCCAATTCCACGTTTATCAATTCGCTGAAACGAAGATCAAGAATCAGATTCTCAAGCAGCGAATCGTGAAAATGCTTGAGGACGCGGGCATGAATGCTCAATGATCACACAAGGCCGGTTTTCAGCATGGCATCCGTAGACGGGACCCGCGACTAGGTTTGGCATACCGGTTAAGTAACCGGCGATGGTCGACCTTGTGTCGTTCAGCTCACGTCGAACTGACCATGGGCGACGATCCGACCGGGAACAGTCGAAAGCGGAATTCTACATCATGTATTGCCTAGAGTATTTTAGTAATTACTGTAGACCAAATACGGAGTGATTGAACCATGCTCGTGCGTTGTCTGGAGTAATCATCCGGATGGCGTCGGCGATGGCTTTTTCCAGAGCTTCTTTGGTTCTTGCTTTTGCTGAACGAAGGATTTGTTTGATCTTGGACCATGCTTTCTCAATGGGATTCAGGTCGGGCGAGTAGGGTGGCAGATAGAGCACTTGCGCCCCTGCTTTCTCGATCAATTCCCGTACCCCTTTGATCTTGTGTGAACTCAAGTTATCCATCACGACCACGTCGCCAGGTTTGAGAGCCGCACACAGGATGTGCTCAACGTAGGCCAAAAAGATATCGCCATCAGTGGCCTCCTCGATGGTCATCGAGGCAACGGTTCCGCGCAGGCTCATTGCGCCCAGGACGGTCATGATTCTCCAGCGTCCGCCGGGAGTTGTTTCACAGATGCGCTCACCCCCGGCGCTGCGCGCATAGAGCCGAGTCATCGACGTCGTAACCCCGCTCTCGTCCAGGAAAATCAAGTGTTCCGGAGAGATCGTCGCGATTTTAGCGATAAACTCCTGGCGCTGTTTACGGTTGGCTTCGGTATCTCGCTCGGTGGCGTGGAGCGACTTTTTTTGAGTCGCAATCCCAGTTTTCGCAGCAGCTTCCAGACCTGGGGCAAACTGAGCGAAATACCCGCCTCGCCGAGTAACTTCTGCCGCACTTCCGCAAGCGTCAGGTCCGGCTGCTGAACAAACCAGGATCTGACCTGGTGTTGCGCATCTATCCCGGCGTGCGGTTTGCGCCCCGGCTTGTGAGGCAAACGTTCAGCTTGGCCGGTGCGGTTGCGCGCGGCGGAAATCTTCTTCGCCCAGCCGACACTCACCAGAAAACGACCGGCAAGTTCCTCCAGCGTTCCTTCGCCTTGATCGTAGGCCAACAGAAGCTTACGGCGCAGATCATCCCCAAGGGCTTTCCCCATATTCGTGTTCGCCGCAGAGTCTCGCCAAATACAATCTCGCCATCAATTTGAGCTACATCGAGCGATCGCTCATTTCTGTTGCATTCACCTGATTCCAAGCAGCTTGCTATCATTCGAGGCGCCCGCGGCGGGCACCCTCAATGCCTCACAATTTCTCGAAACCTGAGAAAACCTGTGAAGGTCCCGGCCAGCTAGTTTTAGGCCTTGGTTGAGCAAGATCAAGCTGACCTGCCGGCTGCCTGATCGCTCATGTTCAACCTGGGTCCCGGAGCAGCCCTGGGACCAGGAATTATCCTACCCGTTATGAGGCTTAATGCAGAACTGCGCGCCGAAATTTTGCGGAGCTTCGGGGAGAAGCCATGGAATCAAAATCCGTTCGTTACGATTGGGCTCAGCCCCTCGATTTTGAACCTCAATTTAAATGACAAACAGCTGTTCAAAATCGTTCACTCTTATGCACGGCAATTAGTGGCAGCCGTGCATCCAGACAACAATGACAAGGCCGACAAGCTGGCAACGAACGACACAATTACCCGCATCATGGTTGCCTTTAATTGGCTGAACGACGAGAGAACCTTCTTCTACGCGCTGGACGAATTCAAGACCTTAAAATCTTTGGAAAAAGACGAAATCAACCATATGCAGATCGCGTTGACAAATGCCCGGGAGGAAATCGACATTCTGAATAGCAAGATTGCGGAATTGAATAGCCAAATTAGGCAACGGCCTCGCTAGCATTTCGAAGCCTGGAATCTCCGCTCAATTCTGAGGTACAGCTAACGTCGCTGACAAACCTCGTTTCCTATCGATACTTAATGAGCCGGTTATCCATTTGACTCAGGTAGCCATAACCTGTAGGGTTTTCGCCGGAAACACTGAAATCTTTCCGGCCATCGAAGTGCAAACAGATAATTCCGGCACTGGTAACCGCAGCCGATGCACTGCCAACGTCCCGATGCCGGGGGCACGCCATGTCTGTTCCGCAACGCCTGCTCTGTGCTGAAGCGCCGTTCCAGTTCCGCCAAGATTCGGAAATAGTCCTCGGTCTCCTGACTCAACAGGCCGTGGCCTTCTAACCCACCTCCTATCGGGAAATCGTCGATTCCTCGCAGACTCGTGAGCCGTTTCTGATCACTACCCATTGGGTTCGCCTGAGTCAAATGGATAACCATCCTTAAATGGACGATCTGAGTTCCCTCACCCGTGAGGCGAGGGCGGAACGATTCGGAGAAAAATCGGGGGCTTCCTGTTGGACCGTTTCACAGTGCACTACCCACGAAAGCACGGCAGTTGGCTCAACTGCCGACATTTAGAATGGGGATTACCTTACGGAGAGATCTCCGAGCACGTTCGACCTGAGGCACATGTGGAAGAGAAAGCACGCTACAACGAAATCGTGAAGAGCGAACCCGAAGCAAGTTCCCAGACTTGGTTTGACGAGACTCTCTCCGAAGAAGGATTAGCAGCAAAGGAGCGGATGCTGGAAACGTTGTGGCAGGAGACGCAGAGAAAAGATCTCAACATGGATCAAATTGCGGCCCAGCCTTACGTTTGGGAATATGCGGCAACGCGAATCGAAATCATAAACATACTGAAGCTGGCTCGTTCTGAAGGTGATCAAGATGGGAGCCGGTTGTCCCATATAGAGAGCGGCAAGAGAAAAGTTTTGGCGCTCGTTTCTAACGAGTACTTCATCGGGTTCTTGAAGAGGTTCGGCATCACCGAGGATCATCCTCTCAGCCCTGCGAACCTTCTTCCAAAGGAAATTGCTCAAGTCAGTAACAACCCTGGGGAAGCACCGACCAGCGTCAATTTTGCCAAGCTATTGCCACACTACACATCGCCTTGGAAGAACGCGATCCTCTTGGCGCTACTAGCAAAAGGACTCGATGCGGATTACCGAGCCACCGCAGCCTACATGTCAGAATGCTTTCAGTTCGTCCAACTGCCGGACTATTTTGCAGGGCATGGAAAGGGGTCAATCCACTACTTGGTAGAGTCCGTCCCAGATATCAGTGAAGCATTCCAGAAGGACCGCACACGGGTAAAGAAGCAACTTGAGTCGCGTTTGGAACAATTTCTCGACTCGCTAGCGAGTCAAAAGAGCCCTCCGTATCGCGTTGATGCTCAGCAGCTTAAATAGAATCCGCTGGACTGCATTCTCTACTGGACTCGCTTCCTGACGACAAGCGCCCACAACATACAGATCATTGAGCCATGGATCGACTGCTCGATGGCGAAAGGTTGGGGGCGTCTTCATCAGATGATGCGCTCCCGAATTCGCGCGTGTGGCACGGCCCGGCCGTCTCGGAGACCCAGACAGCAAAGACAAAACCATCTCCCATCTCTACCGTACTCGACCTTGCGGCAGGGGAACCTGGAAAGCAGGAGCGACTCCTCGATTTGTTCAGGTGTTTTCGTGTGCCAGCCAGCGGGCTCGCTGTCCCTCACTGGGCACGAAACATGGCTTGCTCTGCTCACTGCATCAATTTTGACCGACCTGATCTGACAGGATTGATTAAAGATCTGGATTGGCTCGCATCCTCAGCAGAAGTCGCGACGCTTTGTGCAACTCCCCGCGCGCGCAACGGCAATCCTGCAGTTGGCCACTGCGCCACATCCGCCCCATACTTCGCCGCGTCCTGCCAGAATCATGCTGGTCCCGAGGACGCCGACCAGTACGCAAAATTGCGGGGAATGTTGGTTCGGCTTCTGATGGGAAAGCCTGTCACCGAAGCGGAGCGCGCCGCTTATGAGGATTGCATTCGGCTGGGAACGCCTTTGCCGCCCTTGTCCGAAAGTGCATGCGTAGCATCGCGCGCCATTCGTTATCTCGCGTCTTCCGATCCCGCTCCCTTGGCGATCCTTAAGCAGCTGAAGTTGGACTTGCCACCAGCGCAGTTTATCGATTCGCTGGCGTCGGTTGAAGTTCCGGAACAGCCAGAAGCGCTATCGCGATTCAGGGCTCTTCATGCCCATCTCGCCTTGCTCCTCGAAAGTGCGCCGCGGCTTAAATCGTCACGGGCCACCCATCCTTCTCCATCCAACGGCAAAGGCCATTCTGGTGGACGTACGCACGGAATCCGGGACAACAGCGACAAAACCGGAGTGAGGGTTTCACGCCTCAACCCGAAAGTCGATCCGAAAACTGCGCGCGCCTGCTCCGAAGCCGACGCCAGCCCCGACGAAATCACGGTTGACGACGAGCTCTTCGTGGCTGAACCCTCGAATCCAGATGAGGACCCCGTACGTTTCGAATTGCTCACGCGCGCTCAACTCGGCGCCATCAACAAGCCTATCCATACGATGACGTGGCATGTTCGAGTGCTCTCGGATCACGAAATCGCTCCCTTGCTACGGGCAGCTTTTCGGGTTGCGGTTGATCGCAGAGCGGGACTGGTAGTCGATCTCAGGTTCATGACTGCGTGCTGCCTTCTCCTAGTGGTGCTGTTCATCTCGCGTTCACTTGACGAAGCAGCCGACGTGGTTCTGTACGGCCCAGGAACCGCGAAGCCGGTCGCAGAAGTAGCCATCTATATGGCATTCGACTCCTCCGAGGACCGCATACGCCTTGAGACGGTCAAGCCGGACTATTCCACCGAGGAGGACGGAACGGTCACGAACGTTTGTCATCCAACTGGCTACATCTGGCTCCCGTTGCCCAGCTTGTTGGGTTATGTTCTACGCGCACTTGTTGTAGGAACCGGACAATCTTTAGTTCTGGGCCAGCCCCGGAAGCTCTGCACTTTGACCGAAGCGCAATCTGAATCGGTTTCCGATGCGCTGGCCAAGCTCGATCCGAGTGGCCGGTTGAACCTATCCCGGCTGCGCTCGACGTTGCCATCGAGGATTTGGGAACGAACCTCCGGCGACCTCATGCTTTCTAGCCTCTTGCTGGCACGGAAGCACCATGCGCTCAGCTCCGAGTTTCATTACGACGGAGAGCAGTTACTGCGTCTTGCGAATCTCTACCGGGAGGTGACCGAGTCATGATCCGGTTCGCACTTCCCGAATGGACCTACCCGTCTAAGCCGATCGAAGACTTCATTCCGGACGGCTTTGCAGGTGCCCGCAATACCCCGATTCTCGCCGAGCTGATCTCGGCAATTGCCGCGATTCGCGCAGCCGCGCTGAAGTTCAGCGACTTCAGGCTGATTGACTGGGATCTGACAAATCCTGAATTCGTCCACGCGTTCAACATGGTCTCAGCCTGGGTCACGCTGCGCGTGGGCTACGCCTGCGGCATCCGCGCCGTCAAATCTCCGCTGCCGTGGGCGCGCGATATTCACCCCGTCTTCCTGGTCGTGACCTGGCGCGACAAGGACAACCGATCTGGCTATCACACGCGTATCCTCTGGGTTCCCAAGGACGTCCGAGATGAACTCGCATCGTATCAGGCCCTTCTTCTGCGGATATGCCGAAAGCTTGGGTTGCCAGCCAAATGGCGTCGGGTCCCCGGCTTCTTCATCGATGTCCAACGTCTGAAGCCGGAGCTCATCCAGCCGCGGTCCATCGTGGAGCACTTGGACGACGTTTACCCTTGGGTCGCCAATAGCCACCGCCGGACAGCTCGCCAGTGGCTGCGAGGGCGCGTCTCTCCGTCCATAGCGTACGTGTTCATGGGCCACTGGTCCTCAGAACAGGAGCCTTGGCGACTGTGTTCTGGGCGATCCCTGCGGTCGATCTGCAAAACACTTGAGTCACAGATCCCCGAACTCCTAGGCGAACTCGGCCTCAATCCTTTGCCGTGGGAGGGGCTGACGCATGGAAAGTGAACAGATCATAGAGAGCGTCTGGCAGCTTTTCTTGTCGGTCATGAACGAGGCCGGACAAGAAGTGGCCCCGGAGCTTCAGAGCTGGCTGTCTCAACAGACCAGGAATGCAGCCGCCAACGCTTTGACCCTTGATCCCACTCATGGCTGGACGACGAAAGACATGCACGACCTTGCTCATGCGGTGGTCGACGATTTCCGTCCGGCGAAGCGTGCTGAGATGGTCCTTGGTCGCCTAGATGGCCTGGTGCAATGCTGGCAGCGGGTCACCAAGATCGTGGTGCCACCGCTGCGGAACGTGTTCCGCCTCAAGCGGGCGCGGAATCCCTGGCAGCAGGATGTCGTGGGAGGTTTGCAATTCTGGTCGCAGGCGAAAGCTGACCTCGAGCGGGCGATAAAGAGTTCTTCGAACAATCCCGATTTTGACGTGCTGGCGCTGGGCATGGCCTCAGGAATCATTCAGCTTGATCTTCTCCATTCTGACTGCATCATAGCCGTGCTGCATTCCCTCGCAGATCCGGTTCGCAACCTTGCCTGGCTAGGAGACTCATTTGTAATCCGCCAGTCGTTAGCGGTGCGGGGTGTTCCTGATTCTGAACATCGGATCTACCTTCCGGACCCGCTTACTGCGACGCTCCTGGAGCAGGTTGAGCCCGCAGAGGCTCGCTCCATTTTGGACGCGACCGGTTCTGATGCCAAGGACACGCCCGACCTGATTTTGCACGCACTGAGCGCCAGAATAGATGCTGCTCTGGCGCTGGGCCAGAAGGGAAGGAAGCGCCGCTACTCGGTCGATAATCTGTCGAAGCACTGCACCGCGGCCGCGCTCTATTGGAGAAGTCCCGTCACTGTCGCGTACCTGCGCCGGCGGTTGATCAGTCACTCTCCCTCGCTCGAAACCCTGCTGCGCATTGAGCCGTCGTGCCTCCTGCTTTCGCTCCGGCCAGAGCGCTCCGTGGAAGCTCGTTCAGTGCCATTCGATAGCCGGCGAATGCGCTCGATTGGCGCCGATGCCGATGTGGAGAACCAACCAGCAGCCGAATCCGCGAAGAACAATAAGAAGGAACTGCGCTGGTTCGACCTGTTGCGAGTAGCGTTAGCCGGTATTAACAAGCGCAAGGCACGGCAGCGCCTTTCGAGACTCTTGGCAACGGAGACGTTGCCGGTGGCTGGGCGGTGCCTTGCCGGGTTTGCGTCGTGGTTGTTAAGCGGCTCCCGCTCGAAAGGCCGCAACTTGCGCACGATACGCGATGGCCTGTCCCTGCTTGCACGATTCTTGTTTCCCCTGTTCGAGGACGATGAGAATCCGGCGACGGCCGCCAAGACCGGTATTGAGGACCTCTACTTTGAGGCCATCGCTATTCACCAAGAGTCCCCGGCTGGGCAATCCATTTCGTCGCAGATGAAATTCGTGAAATGGATCGTGCGCTTCCACGACTATCTTGTCGCCGAGCATGGGGCCAAGCCCCTTGAGGAACTTAGGAGCATGGCGGCCGGGTGCCTGCCCGTCGACGCCAACTTGCTCATGGAAGATGAGTTCGTAGCCCTGAAAGAGGCAATTCGAACCAGCCCGCTAATTCCTATAGCGCAACGTGTGATCGCGGAGCTGTTGGCCATTATCGCGGTACGCTGCGGGCTTAGACACAGCGAAGCGTTCTGGCTGCGGCCCTGCGACATTGACTTAGGTAGCCGCTGCATGCTGCTCGTCCAACCCTACTCACTTCGCGGGCTTAAGACCCGAAATGCATTGCGGCGCCTAAACCTCACAGGACTGCTGCATCCCGACGAGCTCAAGCTCCTCTTGGCTTTTCAGTCCCAGCACCAGTCGCAGCCGCTCTCGCCCATGTTTGTCGCGGCGTCCGGACAGGGACTTCTCGACGAAGACGAGATCTTTGCGGCGATCCACCATATCCTGCGCGAGACCCTCGGCGACCGGGGTCTGAGGTTTCATCATGGGCGGCACTCTTTTGGATCGTTTCTGGCGCTTCGCATCCTGAGCGAATCGCCTGAATCCTATAAGCGCTTCTTTCCCTCGCGTCCGGCGACCCTTGCGCTCCTGAAGGATAGCGCTGCCCTGCGCCAAGCCCTCTATGGCAGTGACGAGGTCGAAATTAGCGTACTGGACGGGCTGGCTAACATGATCGGTCATGCGGTCGCCAAATTTTCGGTGGCCCACTACATCCACACACTTTGCTTTCTGACCGCGGTCGAGTTGGCACAAGAAAGCGAATTCGCCTGCGATCTGCCGACATTGATTGCAGCCTCGAGGCTCCCGGCGAGTTCGGCCTACAGATGCGCCAAGCAGGGCGTCGACGCAATTCCGGCACACATCTTTCAGAAGCGCTTCCACGCACAGATCCAGGTCGTCGCTGATCAGCGGTGCCAACAAGCGAAGACGGCGCCGCACACCCGCACTGCCAATCGCGTTGCGGAAGCTGTGGCAATTGCTTGCTCGCTTCTGTGCCGCGAGCAGTCTTTGGATGAGATACGTGCGAGCAACCATGACCCGGAAGTGGTGGAGTTGGTCCTCTCTGCCTGGCGAGAGGTTTCGAGTAGCAACGCAGAGGAGGCAAAAATCCATGAGGAATAAGAATGCGTTCCCTCCACTCTCACTGCGCAGTCGAAACGTGGTTGCCCACTTTGGATCGCGCTTGGCGAAGCTCCACCAGTCGCACCGCAGCCGCGTGGAACGCGCATTGCACGATTACGCAGCGAACTTTTGGCCGAGCCTCGGATGCCCCGTGTTCCGCGGCTTCTGTTTTGCGCCAGCGGTGAAGCGGGTTCTTGGACTGCTCAAGGCCCTCGATGTGCCACTGATCCGTGTGGTTTCCTTCGCCGCTCCAAACTCCGCGGCGGCGGCCAAGTGGGAAGAGCTGCTCGATTGGCCCCGCCAGCAGATGACCTTTCGCCATCCCCCAAATGGCTCGTCCCCGGCTGCACGGAAGTGGATCGCGATCGATGCGCTATTCCCCGTGGGGGAAATGATCGACGCCGGGCACTACAAGGCTGCCAAAGGGTTCTCAGTGATGATGCGCATCACGGCACTTATCGTTTCGATTGAGCAGCGGCGGACAAAAGCTACTCGACAACAAGATCCGGGGGACAAGCATCAAGACAGTGACGCTCCGGACGAGAAGCCGCCGCCGCGGTCAGCATCGGAATAACCTGCGTTTCAAGTCGAAGTTTGGTCAATTCTCGGACGAAGAAAGGAAATCATTAATGACTAAGATCACGCAGATCATCCTGAAACTCTGGACGTGGATCAACTCGATCTTCGGCTACGACACCAAGAAATCAACAGAGCCCGAAGCAGTCGGCTATTACCGCGTCATAATTGTCGGGTTCAAGGTTGCCGGCC
>Ga0302320_10014658_pt1 | contig 16195 bp, 24 predicted proteins | sample Bog_T0_3_FD_202130 | JGI IMG/M metagenome (GOLD analysis project Ga0302320, IMG submission 202130) | Peat permafrost microbial communities from Stordalen Mire near Abisko, Sweden - Bog_T0_3 | ecosystem: Environmental > Terrestrial > Soil > Wetlands > Peat | place: Sweden: Abisko, Stordalen Mire... | reverse complement strand
GCGTGTCGCCGGCCAAGATAATGACATCAGCCCCATCAGCCGAGGACCGATAGGGCGCAAACTCCTGGTGCAAATCACTGAGGACATGCAGACGCATATTCTTTTGGATGATTTTGGCGGAGCCGGTTGACCATTGCAACATTTCAGGCGCAGGCCAGTTGGAGTTCTTCGACTTGAGAGCAGCAGCGGTAGGCAGCTTCTGTTCCCAGGTGGGCCGTGCCGCACTCGGGACACTCGTAAGCACCCCATTCCCCACAACTGCAGTTGCTGGCAGAGTAAACAGCGCTGACAATTTCGTTGGCCGGAACCTGGCTGCCTTTGCGTCGCTCCATTCGTCGGGCAAGTACCAAGGCGCGGGCCCCTCTGTATATCGTGTCGGCCCTGGCGATTCTGGCCAGCGCGGCGCAAGCCCGTTCATAATTGGTGGCAAGTTGGCTGGGGTGTGCTTCTTTAAGTTTCATTCCTTCTGCTCAACTTGATGCTCTTGGCCGGATTCTCCCGCGTTTCCGCCCGGTCCTCCGGGTGGCCAGCAGAATTGGTATGGGTGTTTGAGCTTTGCATATCGGCGCGGTTCGCCTTCCAAGTAATACTTGCCGCCAGCACAAAGCACCAAAGTTAGCAAACCTACATTTTCCGGGTTGGCCAGCTTCTCGAACTCTTCAACGGTGTAATGAAGCCAGCGAGCAATAGCTACTCTCATGGTCATGCCGTGAGTCACGATAATCACGTTGTCCGCGAATTTAGGTTTTTGAAAGTCGCGGTGAATTGTCTCGATAAAGCCCCCGATCCGGTCAAAGACATCCGCGCATGATTCACCGTTGGGCAGCCTAAAGTAAAAGTGTCCGTATCCATCCCGCGCCTCCTCAACCTTGTTGTAATCGATTCCGTGTCTCAAGTTCCCCCAGTCCTGTTCTCGGAGCCGAGGATCTTCGTATACGCGGTAGGGTGGCTTGAATGCTTTGCGCAGCCCCAAAAAAGTTTGCCTCGTTCTGAAATACGGGGAGATAAACCACTGGACCGTCTCTTCCCCAATCAATTGATTCAGTTCTTGGCCTCTCTTTTCCGCTTGCTCATGACCCAGGGGAGTCAGCTCAAGTGCATAGTCGGGTTTCTGCTCGAGCACCCCCTTGTTGACGTTGCCTTCTGACTGACCATGCCTGGCAAAGATGATTCGTTTTGGCTTCATCGGATGCGGCGCTTGGCGCCGTATTTTTCCTCAACTTGGAAGGTGTGCATGCCGTGCAGGTCGGAGAGGCTGACCCTCTGCGGCCAGTCAGAGAACGGACAGGAATCATCAGGGCAATAGCGGCCCTTCAGCGGAGTGTCGCACTGCTTGCACGTCTTTGCGCCTTTGAGGATATCGGACAACCGCGCCTTTGGAGAGGCATGGCATGCTTTGACCAAAGAACCTAATCGAGGCACCCCTGTTGCCTCCAGGGTGTTCGCGACGGAGACGAACTGTTCGGCGGTGAGCTGGTCGAAGCACGCCACTATTGCTTCCTCAAGATCGCCGAAGGCATGATCTGGTTCGCGCGTATCTTGCCCGTGCTTCTCCGCTGCGGTCACGACTGTTCTGGCGAGAGTTCTCGTGTTCATGATGTTTGGTTGGGCGATTATTCTTCCTCTGTTTGCGCCCTTGCGACGCCGGCTCCCCCATCAAAGCGGGAGAATATCCCTATCTTCTTCAGGCTGGGGGAAACCAACTGTTAATTTTAGGGAGGCGTTTCCGAATTACAACCGGGCGATTTTGGCCGGAGCCCCTTGGCAACCTCTTTTTTCAGAGCTTTGAGCAGGTCGATGAGCGCCCCGGTTGGGACACCGACCATTCCGCCATTCGTCACGTAGCCCCTGGAGTTGATGCTGTTGAAGGTCAGGGTCCCATTGGCGTGGGCTGTGATCTCCAACCTCTCGATCTTCGCATATCCGTTTCGGCCCATGTGGCTGCCAGCTGCGGGCACTTCGATGATAACTGAACCTGTCCCTGGATTGCGTTTGACGGTGGCGCTCATGCTCAGTCCAGGTCCTCTCCCTTGTCGGTGAGACGGAAAAAGCCGGGGTCGCTGGCCTGGGCCTTGAGCGCGCGTGCGGCCTGCTTCCCATCCAACTCTTTGGCCTCAACCACCTTCCACCGGCCCGAGCAGTCGCCGTCGATCGTGTCGTGGTGCATCTGGGCAAGTGATTGGGGGTGGTAGGGCTCTTCGGAGAGGACCACAACTTGCAGGACAGTCTTGTGAAACTTTCGGCTCGTCATGTTCTTTTGTTGGGCGGAAAACGGGGACGCTCAACGACTTTGGAAAGGCTGGAATGGAATGGCTTCCTCGCGCGACATCCGGGCGATGAGCCGGCGAGCCAATCCCGAAACTCTGGAGTGTGGGCGACTTGGGCTGGGTTGGCACCGGGGATGATGGGGTACAAGCCAAAAACATGTTCTGTGGATGCCATCCGACAGACAACCTCATCGCGTCCGGCGCGCGTCTTTTGGCTGGTGGTGCCGTCTCTATGGGCCGGTTGCGGCGGTTGCGGCGCTGCGTTTGATGTGAGCAGACGTTCCCAAAGATTGGGGGTTCACGAATCACGCAGACGTTAGAGTCTGCGATCGATTGTTTCTCCTCTTGCGCCCAATGGGAACATACCCTTCGTCGGCCGGCAGTTGGATGATCCCGGCCATAAGAAGGTGTTTTGGCCTATGAAATTGACATGACTGGGCCGGTGCTTGGGGCAGGCTGTGCAGGCGCTCGCCGGGCAACGCCCTCCATGATATTGGCGGCGATCTCTCCGAGCCGCAGCGAAATCACTTCCGCGAGGTGCAAGGTCTGTTCGGGAGTGGACACCTGCTCAACGGATTCGAGGTACCGGATGATGCTGGCGCCCAAGGCGCTTCCTTCCTTGGCGGCGCGGTCAGCTTCGGCTATGCTCCAGTGAAACTGATCGGCTACCCAGGCTTGCCCGAGGCGCTGGCGCTGGGGCTGCTTAAACATGGCGTAGTTCCTGGGAATCGGCTCGGCCGCCACGACTTTGATCTGGTCGTAGAGGCGCCCCTCGGCTACCTTGTTGAGTTCGTTGTAGAAATTCTTCTCGTTATGTCCTGATGCAATTCTCATGCCTCCATTATATGATGAGAGGGGGTGTGGACTGGAATTGTTTTGATGCGCCAGCACGATTCGATAAACCGGTACGGGCAGCGAACGGCGTGGCCATCCACAAATTCGTTCAGGTAGTTGGTTGCCGTGAGCGCCTGCAGCGTGGTCCAACCGGTCAGGTTCGTGATCAGGCAGCAGACGCATTCTGGTGTTTTCACATGACCGGTGGTGGTTCATGCGTGGCCGGAGTAACCATCCAGCCACGCCTGGGCGCGAGCGGCCATGCCCTGCTGTTGAGCAATTTAATATGGCTTGCTCATGGTTGTTGTTATGGGGCGCTCACCGCAGCCTTGCTGGCGAGGTACTGCCTCTGCGCTTCCAGCTTTGCTTCCTTCAGCTCTTCCAGCATGGCCGTTGCCTGGCGGCCGAGGCGCATGCGCTGGTAGAGGAACGTTGTTGGGAAGCACAGGCCGTTGGCCGGATTCAAGCTGCGCTTGGCGTCCTGCATCAACTGCTCCTGAGCGGGGGTTCGTTTCCGGCGCTGGCTGTTGTTGTAAGCGAGCCGAAAGAGTCTTATGGCGGCGCTCAATTCCTTGTACTGTGCCTTCCAATTGGAACGATAAGCCAAGTACGTTTCACGCGAGTTGAATTTATTCATATGCTCGTTGCGATTATGGGTTTTTCTGTCTGCAAGCGGTAGATGGCCGGCACACGCCGGTCATCCGAACTGCGGGAAGCCTTGCTGAAGCTCTCCGCGGAGTTTTTCGCGTCCTCTCGGACTCGAAATTCATGGTTTCGTGGGACTCCCACGTCCGGCGGCCGCAGCGGCAGTGGCAGCGGTTGCCGAGCTCTCCGATGATCAGGCAAGGTGTCGTCATAGGAGCTGAAATTTCCTGGTGATGCGGTGGACCTGCTCTTTGGTGGCCGGCCCAATGCCCAGAGCGGTGATGATGGGTTCCCCGCCGTAAAAGTCTTCGCAGCCGGAATCCACGACGCGGAAAACAGGAAGGCCCGCATGCCGGGCAGCCTCCTCGGCGATGAGGAGATGCTCGATATGACGGGCCTTCAGGCACACTTTGGTGCCGGGGGAATGGGGAAAATCCTTGTGGTATGCGGCGATGATCGCCGCATCTTTGCACCGCAGGAATGCTCCGAGGTAGGCGTGGCCCGCCTGGGCGACGATCTTGCCGGGGGACATTTCAAGATCGCCCCGGATAATGGCGTAAGGCCTCAGGGTGGGGTCAGGAAATGGAACCTACGTGTGAGGGGAAGGGAAAGACGAAGCGGGCCGGGTCGAAGCGGGAGCTTCAACCTGATTTGGGCCGACTGCAACCTATGTGGGAGCCTGCCACTTGGCGAACTGATCGGGCGTCATTTGCGTTGTCATACTGTTTAACGGTAATGCAGCTTTTTTGTTTTGCAACGTTTAATTGGCGCTCCCGGCGGGGGTCGAACCCGCATTTCAAAAGGTTTTAGAGACCCGCGTCCTGCCATTGGACCACGGAAGCATTATTGTGCTCCTCTTTTGAACGTAGTTTTGGTCATGCGTTCAATCAAGTTGTTTTACGCTGATTTGGCTGGATCCGTTGCGGGCGCTGGCGCAACCGGCTTGGGCGCTGGCGGCACGAAGTGCCGGTCCGGTTGCGGGCTGGCAGGCACCATTCCTGCGGCCCCGAGCAGCTCCATGATGCCGTCCAGGGCGCGATGCATGTCCTCTACTTTTCCGCCGAGCAATATCATTACGGTTTTGCCGGATGGAGTCCGTAGAACAAACACCGGCCCTGCCCCATCGCAGAAGGTGCTGTTGCAATGCCGGGCCAGTTGACGATAAAACTCGCGCACCTCTCCGCGCGCGGGGGTTCCCCATTTGTGTTTGATTAAAAGCATCTTGGATTCTGTTTGGCTAATATCTCCGATGCACAACACCCCTGTGTTACTTATAATAAGATGAGCTATAGGCTACGAACCAGGAGTCATTATGAAACTGAACAACGAAGATATCAAACTGTACACCAAAGTCCCCAAAGACCTGGCTGCGAAGCTTCAGCCTCTCATCCTGGAGGCCGTGGAGGCGAGCGGACTGGAGCGCAACCTGGTGCAAAGCGCACTGCTCAAGGAGCTCGAAGGGACCTCCGCTCGAATTGGAGTGGCTACGGCCAAGCGGCTGCTCAAGGATCCGGCCGGCCTGGTTAACGGGTACCTGCAGGCTGTCGCCGTCGAGAAGGCGCGGAAGCAGGGCAACTTTGACCAGAACCTGAAGCGCATGGTGGCCCGCGTATCCGAGAGCTTCCCGGAAGACACTTACCAGGAGCTGAAGGCGCGATTCCCCAGCTGCCGCGACTACCAGCAGCTTCAGGCTGCCGCGGCTCTGCATGTCCAAAATGGGGGGCGCCCCCTGACCGTCGTTCCTCTGGCGGACCGGGCGACCAATAAGAGTCCGCTGCCTGCTCAAGTTGTGTCTCGTTTGGTTGGCGAGAACCTCGTTCTCATCGACGGCGAGGCTGTGGGTTTTAAGGATGGATCCGTTGTCGGCCCTCTTCCCAAGAAGGACTTGGCGGTTGCCGAGGGTATGCGCGTTGTGGCCGCGCCGGAGTGTCCGCAGATCGACTTCGCCTTGGCCTGACGCCTGATGTCAAATGACCACGGGCGTCTCGCGCCCGTATGCGTGTTGCGGCAGCTTTTTAAGGTTCACGCCTGCAAACTGCGGCAGCTTCTTGCGAACTTCGGCGGCCAGGTTCTCCCATGCCTTCTCATCTTGGCACTGTGCGGATTCACCTGAAGCCAGTTGGATGGATTCCGAGAAAGCTGGCGACCCATCCGTGCGCATAGGCTTCAACGTGCTGCACAAGGTGATGCGGAAACCGTCAGGAGCGGAGCAGTCGCCGCCGCTCTGAGTCTGAGACCAGAATGGTGCCATGCGGACGGCCAGCAGATCAGGCCGGCCGAGCATGGCCTGCCGGCTTCGCGAGGTTTCAACGCCCGCCAGCTCGGCGAGATGAGCCAGCTCCTGGAACCACTTTTCCCAGTAATCCGCGGCCCGCTTCGGGTCGTGCCGGGTCTTTTCGAAAATCTCACAGTACGCCTCACAGTCACCCTCTGCCCCGTCCGGGCCCTCGCTCATATAATGCCTGGCGAAGAGCTCGACCCGAAAGGGCTGGCCCGGCACGAGCCCCTCGGAAAGAGCCCACTGTGCATGGCCGTACCCGAAGTGGTGGGGACCCACCTTGATGGAGGCGCAGTTGGACTCCTGAATCAAATCATCCAGGCTCGCGTCTTGTGCAAATATCCAGACCTCATGCATGAAGTCGCTGAGGCGGCTGAAGTCGGAGAGGGCCTCGATCCGGAGATCTTCGTCGAGCTGCACCCACATGCGTACCGCGCGGCTGTTGAGCATGACGAGGGGGTATTTTGAGCCGGCGCCAATGATGACGGGATGGCCCGGCACAGGGAGGAGGGACAGCCGCGCCTCCGGAGCTGCGGCGGCGTCCAATTCGAGGGATGTGCCAGCATTATTCGCAGTTTTGTGTTTCATACAGTTTGCTTATAAGTACTTATATATCATATTTGTCTTGCACATATTATATGATCAAGGCATAACGGAGGCGCTGATTGTATAAGCGCGGTTTTTCTGCCCGAATAAGGCAGACTTGGAGGAAGGATCCAGGCCGACCCGCAACATGTATGTAAATGTCTTAACTTAGGCTTTTTAGCGTTTAAAACACGGCGGCCCGTCCTCTGGAAAGGACGGGCCGTTCGAACTGGCAGGTTGTGCACCAACCAAGATACGTCTAATCTTCGGCGCACAACTTACAGGGAGGTTTTGCGTCTGTCAAGGCCTGTTTTTCAAAATGCCACGAAAAATTGGACGTGGGGATGCCCCTGCTGTCATGCTGGGGCTTTTCCGCTATCTGGAAAGACGAGCCCGCGAAACGATCTGGTTCCGCCTGAGCATCAAGGACTGGTCCAAAAGCAACGGAAGATGCTATCAGACAGGGCTTAAGGCGATTCAGGATTTGGCCGCCGCCAGCGGCGACTTCGAGGCTCCCGCCGGCCGGAAGCGGGTGGCGCAGGCGCTGTCGCCCGCGGTCGCCAGGGGTGCCCAAGAGTTCAAGTTCCGCTGCCTACAGATAAAGCGCAAGGGACGCAACGCCTCCTTTGTCTGGCATGTGGCGCCCCGGAGCAGGCTGCTTTGGGACAAAGAGCCCCTTTTCTACCTGCGGGACAAACAGACCGAACGCCATGTGCGGCGGCAGCTTCGCTCCCTCGACATCGAAGTTACAAAGGATGGGGATATCATCTTCGGCAACCTGGTGTGTGAACAGCTGGAGCTTGGGTTGAACGTACCCCGGGCGGAAAAGCTGGCGCAAGGCGTTTTCGGCCTCATATTCGCCGAGCGGGCTTCTCCCGGGCAGATGAAGCTGGGGTTTGATCCCTCTGTGATAAAAACACCATGTAGCGGCGCCCATTCGCATGTATATGCAATAACATTAACAAAGGATGATCCTCTTAAAGGTTATATGGGGCAATATCGAACTTCGGCGGTTCCACTATATGAAAGAGAAATAAGATTACAGCAGAATACAAACCCTCCTGAAACCCCGGCTCCGCCGGGTTGCAGCCATGGAGGCTTGGGAAGACTGAGAAGAAAGGCGCATGTGCTGCTGCCTGAGATCGAAGACATCCACGCGTGCTCCACCGGGAAGGTGCCCTTCTCGGAGGGCCACGCGGTGTCCTTCCTGCTGAACGGACTCCAGGAGGGTTACGCCGAGCGGAAGATCGTGCGAAGCTACCGGAGGGCCCACGCCTTTGCCACGGCCTACGTAAGCGACGGGCTGGCCAGAAAGCCGTTGGCGGTGCTGCTCTGGCGCGCAAAATCCGAGCTAAAGCAGACGGATAACCTTACCCGGAGCCAGAGGATGGAGGCGTTTTATACGAGGCGCGATGAGGATTCCAAGAAAATGGAGAGCTTGAGGAGCGGCGGCCGACCTACGGCGCCGGAATCCGGCCGTGTGCCAGCTCCGCGCAATAAAGGGCAATTTTTTGGGTGTAGTCGCAATGACCCGCGGCCAGTTGCTCCGCTTTGTGGATGAACAGCTCCATGGTGACCGGAGGAAGCTCGTGAACGTGGCGCTTGGCATTCACGGCGTCGAACATGGATTGGCGCTCGAAAACCACCCATCCCAGCTCCTGGTGGCGGTTGCTGGGGTCGTTCGACGGAACAAGCTCCTTCCGCTGATCGCGCGCCTGCTGTGCCGCAACCAGCTTGCGGTGCATCTCCTGGATGGTTTGGGCAAATCCGTGGAACATATTATTGCTTGGCGCTTTGGCTTTCCTTCAGCTTTTCCCTGCCGGCATCGGTGATGGTGAGCATGCTCTTAACAAACCGCGCCAGGCCAAGCTGGACGAGCTTTTTCGCGGGAGGATAGTAATCGACGCAGTGGGTTGGCTCGGCTCCGATCTTCTCGAGCAACTCCTGCTGTGGGGCTGATAGATTCGTTTTCATTCTTGGTTCAATCGCCTCGGCCAAAAACAGATAGAACCCTGGCCCTGGTCGCAAGTTGTCGCCGTTGGGAGCCGGTGTATTTGTTGAACCTCAAATTTGAGGCCTCAACCGCGGCGATCTCAGGTTCATATCTTTGCGACGGTCGCTTGGTTTGCTCATCAGGACAAGACAATAGTACTGCCGACGATGTCCACATTTGTGAGGGGAACCTTGGCATCGCCGACTTTGATCTTCACTATGGATTTCCCCGGGGTGTCGCGCAACTGTGAAATGAGATCCTTGACGAGAGGGGTGGTCTGAGGATGCGGGCTTTGACTGCGGCGAAGTCAGGGCTGTCGGTCCAGATCGTGGTGCCTCCATCGTCGATCACCTCCGTGCCCAGGGCATGTAGTACAAGAACGCGTTGGGCCGCAGAGGATCGGTCTCGACCAGAAATGTAGAGGTCAGCTTGCGCTGCTCGGCCGCCGTGCGAATCGCCGCGTTTGCGATGTCGGAAACTCTGATTCTCTTCATGGCATTGAGTTTTGTCAGATTTTACTTGGTGCGCTCCCCTGCCCTGCCCCACCGCGTTACGATGCTCCGGGTGTGCATCGCTTTATAGAACGTCGGCGGATACCCGGAAAGCTTCATCAATGCCCGCAATGCCGCTTCCTGATCCTGGCAGACCAGAAAGCCGGCCCGGTCAGCCGTAAATTCCGAACGGCGTGACCAGAAGCCCAAAACCGGGGAGAGGGTTGCGTCAAACGCCAATTGCGATAATCCCAGCGTGAGGTTTGACGCCGCCGCCGCGCCATCCTTCATGGTCTTGGCCAATGTGTGATACGGGACGTGCCCCGCTTTAATATGGCCCAACTCGTGCCCGAGCAGGAAAAACAATTCTTCACGAGTGAAAAGAGAGACCGCAATTGAAGCCAAAACAATGTAGGGTTCCTTTGCTCCGAGGGTGTACGATTCCAGTGGTCCAAATTTCACATAAAGCGGCGGAATGGGCGACACGTCCAGGATTTCACATGCTTCCTCCAGGATTTTGTAAATCACCGGCAGCGACTTCGGGGTCGCCAGAATGGCGCCGCCCAATAAAGCCATGGCGTCCGATTTGTTGAAAAAATCGACCGCCTTGCTGGTCAATAGCCCCACGCCCGGCACAGCTTTCAAAGCAGCCAAAGCGGCGCGGTCTGAAGGATGCTCAAATACAATCGAGCGCATGCCAGGAAAACGCCGGCGCTGTACTTGATTGGGTCTTGACAGGTAGCTGCAAAGGACTTGGTTGATGGCTTGGGCTAATTGGGTGGGCGGCTTCCGAAAAACCGTGACCAGCGTTAATGAAGGACCGCAGGCTCTGAGCGCGACCGGAAGCGTCCGGACACACAATTGTTCAAATTCCTCCGGGATCTCGGCTTTCAAGCGCAACTGCTGCACTTTGGGCCCCAGAGATCGTTCAATTATCGCCGCCGCATGACTGTACGTGTAGATCTTTAGGATATCGTCGCATGTCAGCCAGCCTTCGGCCTTGAGGGAAACGAGATCGTCCGCCGACAGCGGCGCGATGTTGCCATCCAATTCAAGCTCTGGAGCCAATTTCGGCGCAAGCCATCGGACGAAGCCTTTGGCCGCCAGCGTATCGTCCATCTCCTGAAATGTTGATGTCGTTGTCAATTTTGTCTCCAAGCACAGTGCCAGACCCGGATTTAAAATAATCCATTTTGTTCCAAAGTCGGGTCTTGTGCGCCAGCCACCGTATTGGCCTGGGGCTTTGGCGACCATAGCGCGTCGATATGGGTGACTCCGCAGAACGTCAGACTTTTGAGAAAAGCAGTCCAAAACTCGGCATTCATATATGCACCAAGTTCTGGATGATAATTGGCACCAAAGAGCGCGTGGGAGGCCAGATACGGGGGCGCGGAATCCGTCGCCACGTACATATCCCCAGAACCGTGCCACGCCTCCAAGAACTGATTCAAGGGATAGGCTTTGCCTTCACCTTGCGGATCACCGGGATCGTTCACGTACACTTTGGGATTGGCCGGGTCGGACATATCCAGGCCGGTCAAGACAATGGCGTGGTTGGCGCCATCAAGGCCCAGCAATTCACGGAGGCCGGTTCCGAGAGGATTTTGTTGCCAAAGCTCGTCCGCATAAACCCCAACAATGATCTTGTGGCCATGAGCCAGTTCATTCGTGATGTCATCAACCGACCCGTGGGTGTTGAAATGATAGGCGACATCGTGGAGGCTTAATAATCTCCCCATGTCCTCGGGCGACGTGCCATGGTCCGAGAGCCAGCCATGCTCATCGGCCTCGTGTACCAGTTGCGCCTCGCTGACATCGACGCTGAACTCATGCAGAATCATCTCCTGCGAAACCACCGCGCAGGTGAAGTCCGTGGTTTGGTGAATCCAATCCCTGGCGTCGTCCCCTGGTGTTCCAACGATGGAGCCGTGCCCGCCGTCGTCAAAGAGGCCGCCTTCAGCAAGACTTTCGAGAAGGCTTGGGACGCCGTGGTCCAGCGGAGGGTGATCGTTATGACCAGAATGGCGACCATCGTTATGGCCTGGGTGCATCATAACTCCGCCTCCGTCGCCGTTGCTCGCCCGGCATGAAATGGACTTTCTTGTTTGAGCCATGCGCCAAACGGGCAGCAGCCCAACTGTGAACCAGTACGCCGTGAATTCATGGTTCGCACATTACGAACTGTCAGTTCGTTTCTGTCAACTTCTTTCTGCGACAGAATCCACGGGAAATGGCCCAGTCCACAGATCGATCAAACGTCCTAAAATCGTTCGGCGCGAATCTTCGCAGACTCCGCGTTCAAGCCGGGTTGACACAGGCCAGGCTGGCAGAGCTGGCCGATGTGGAGTTGCGGACCGAGCAAAAGTGGGAGCGAGGCGAAATAAACCCGCCCCTGACGACCTTGGCCAGGATTCAGGCGGTTCTTGGCTGTAAATGGGAGGTGCTGTTGGGCCAACCCAAGCGTGCCACAGGGTTGTCTGCAAAAATCCAAGATTGACCACGTCAATGCGCTTTATTTCCAGGTGTTGATGGAGAAACGGAGTGCGCTTTGGGCGAACTTGTGGCAAGAATGGCGGTATGATGAATCGGCCTCCCATCAACCGCCGCTACTTTTTGGGGCTGTGCATTGCCCTCGTTGGAGTCTTGGTCTGGGTTTGGTGGCGGGCCAATCCCGGGGGGCCAACAGCGCCGGTGAATCCGCCAGCGCCCGCCGTCACGGTGTCTTCACCGACGAAAGAACAACCCATCCCTGCTGTGGCGGCGCCCCGGCTCCCAATCCCCGATGCGACATCACCCGCCACGCGCCCGGTCGAAACCGTTCTGGAAGCCCAAATCGCGCTGGCGCGGCAGGGCATTTCTCCGGGTTCAATCGACGGTGCTTCAGGCTCTCAGACTCGTTCGGCCTTGATCGCTTTCCAAAAGAAGAAGGGCATCGTTCAGAGCGGTCTGTTGGATGGCCCGACCAAGCAATTTCTCCTGATCGCCCAGTCGGTCATGACGGAATACACGGTGACCCGCGAAGATTTGGACCGGCTCATGCCGCTTCCCAAAACATGGCTCGGCAAATCCGAGGAGGCCCGCCTAGACTTCGAGAATATTCTGGAACTGCTAGGTGAAAAGGCGTTTTCAAATCCGCATTTGATTCGGGCGCTCAATCCGAAGGTGAATTGGAACCAGATGGCCAGCGGCACGGCTGTGACGATACCGCGAGTGGATTACCCATCTATTGTCCGCAAGGCGGCCTTCGGCAAAATCTCATTGCAAGCCTGCGTCTTGGAGGCTTTCGATTCCGAGACCAATCTGCTCGTGCATTTTCCGTGCAGCATCGGACGTCTGGTGGCCTCGCAACCCGCCGGAGTGTTGCACGTTACCACCATCGCTCTGGATCCGAACTACACCTTTGACCCCGCTGTCTTTCCCGAATCGCCGGAGGCCCAGACGGTGGGTCGAAAATTGATCCTGCCGCCCGGCCCCAACAATCCAGTGGGCGTGGCTTGGATTGGGCTGGACCGGCCCGGTTACGGCATTCACGGCACCCCCGCACCGGAGCAGGTTGGCCGCACAGAATCGCACGGCTGCTTTCGGCTGGCCAACTGGAACGCCGATTATCTGGCTAAACTGGTCTGGGTCGGAATGGCGGTGGTTGTGGAATGAGGGCAGTGATCTGGCCCAAAACCCAGCCGTTTATGGCCTCGGGATTTTGAAGTCAGCCCAAATGTCGTCTATTGGTGAATGGCGGTTCAATGGGGCTAGTCCGCCAGCGCCCGTCATCACGGTGGCGTCACCCACGAAAAAGCAACCGACCGAGGGATTCATTTTTGCGGCGCGGGAAGCTCTTCCAACTGCGCGCCTTCACGCTGCAAGACGACGGCTTCGACCCGCGGCACATACATTTGCGTTTCTGCGGGCAGATGTCTTGCAATGTCGTCGTAACTTCGCGTTTTGTGGCGATCCAACAGCTTTTGCACGGCGCCTTCCCCCGCGTTGTAAGCGGCCAAGGCCAGACGCCAATCCTGGAACCGGCCGTAAAGATGTTTCAGGTATTGGGCCGAAGCCGTAGCGCTGGGTTCGGTCTGAAAACGCTGATCGCGGGGATGCAAGGAAAGTCCGTACTGTTGCGCCGTGTCCGGCATCAATTGAAACAATCCCGCCGCTCCCGCCGGACTTCGCGCGCGCCAGTCGAAAGACGACTCCACCTCCGCCACCCAGACCAGTTCCGGTGGAATCTTTTGAGCAGCAAAAATCGGCTTCAATTGCGGCACAAATTCCTTTGCGCCGGTGGACCAGGGACGGCCGGAGATTTTTCTCACCCAAATCTCGCGCTCGGTTTGCGGCGGCGGATTGGCTGCCGGCGGAGGCGGTTGGTTGGTTTCCACTTTTGGCGCCGGAATGGTGATGCGGATTTCGTCAGCGACATCGAAATAATCCATCTGCGCCGCGAGCCAGGCGGCGTAAGGCTGGGTTTCCTCGCGGCTTTCCAGCCACGGCAGCAAGGTGTGTGCGGTTTGCCTTAGTCCCGCCAAATCCAGCACGTAGTCGCCTTGGAAACGCTGTTGGACCTCACGCAAGAACTCCTGCACCGTGGGATCATCCACTTTGGGCAGGGAGTTGAGAACATTGGTGTCGAGATTATCCTGCGCCCACTGCTGCGCGCCCTGCATCAACTCCGGCAAGGTGACCGTCTGGCCGTCAACCTGAGCGAACAGCGCACCCGCCAGCAGAAGCGCGAACATGCACCGGACGCCATTCATGATGCAAACCGGTTCACGACAGTTTCAATTTCTCCCGCGGACTGGAAATCGTCTGGGTCTCCTCCACCAGCTCCCGAATGCAACGCGCTTTTCCCCGGGTGTGTTTCCCCGTCAAAGCTATGCAATTGGCAACCCTTTAGTGTTCCGGCTTTACTAGACATAAAAGTTCCTTCGCTCTTTGCGTTTCGTTCTGGTTCGCGGTTGGCATCCGTCCGTCAGATTGTTTAAGATAGCGGTTGTGCCGCAATTTGCACGAATGCCCGCACTTGAATTTGCGCCAGCGGGGACGGCTTCGCTATGGGGTGGAACCCCCATAATAGAGGGTGTTACGAAAGGGGGTAACGCCCCATGCGGAGTTATCGGAATTCTGGCAAATTTTCGCTGGCGTCGGTTTTGCCGGTTTACGCCGTTTCATCCCAGTCCAGCGGGAGTTGTTCGGGCAAGAGTTCCCGTAGCGGATGGTTTCCCAGCGGGAGCGTCCTCAGCACACGGGCGCGCAACAGGCACACGGCGTCGGCCAACAATCCCCAGCACCACGCCAAGCGCAGACTGTTGAGAAACAAATCTCCCAAGCCCAACTGGTTTTTCTCATACGATTGCGCCGGTTCAATCCACGGGCGAACTTTCTGGAGCAGGAACTGGGCAGCGCGGGTGTTGAGCGGCAGCTTGCCCAGCAACGTCTCATGCGCTTGGGCGGGGTAAACGAACTGCCGCAGACATTGACTCTGCTGCCAGCAGCCGGCGCAGAGTGCCCCTTCCTCCACGACGCCAAACCACTGTTCTTGCGTGCGCGCATCGTAGCCCAACCAGCGCAACGGTGTGCCCTGGGGACAGACGGCGCGCTCCTCCGCTTCAAACGGCGGCACCACTTTCATGTCGGAACGCAAATGAGTCAGCACGGCCACTTGCCACCGTTGCCGGCAAATCTGTTTGTGGGCCGCCCCGAGATAGCCCATGTCCACCACGACGTAGTCCGGACGCCAACTCCAACGCGCGACGCACAACCCGAACGCGGGCACCAGCAATCCACCCTCCCCGACATTGGCCGGGGTCATCCAACTGACCAGCGGTACCAGCAGCCTGTGCGCTGGGTGAGCCGAGAGCCATAACCGCAGCGTGTGCTTTTTGTAGCCGACGAAGCAGCGGCTCTGGCCCGTCTTGAGCGTGCGCCCGCCCAGCGCGGCATGCGCGGCGGAATAGGTGCCGGTGGACTTTTTTAAAACCACGACAGGCCGCCGGCAGATCCGTGGCATCCATCAACGCAATGGCGGGGTCCCCGGGATCCAATCCTTCTAGCAAGGGAGCCAGCAGCACCTCGTTGACGCGGCGCAATCCGGCCACGCCGACACGCCGACGGAACTCATGCATCATACGAACGTCGGGAATCTGCTGACGGTTGGACAGGTGTGCAAACCTTCTCCAATCGCGCTGCTCCGGCAGCATCTGGAGCAACAGATTGACCGAGTGAACCGGGGTCAGCAGCACCGGAAGATGGAGCCGCCACAACTGGGCGGCACTGAAAAGCCCCTGACGACCGCCGGTGATTCTGTGCGGCCATTGGTCGTGCAAAAAACCATCGGGAATGAATGGGGAAAGTTGTTCGAGCAAGGCGTTGGAGCCGGTGATCGGGAGCAGCGAATTCATGCGCAGGAGCCTACCCTGCAAAACCGGCGGCGCCCGCAGGGAAGTGACCATATCGTTTTTTAGTCGTAAATCCTTGCTTCAAAGCAACCTACAAAAACTTTCGTAACACCCTCTTTAAGCCCCACGTTACTTGGCGCCGTTCTGGCCTATGGTGGAGAGAAGGTCCGCTGCGTGGAGCACCGCCGCGATGGGCTGAAACTCATGGTGGTTCTCCTGAACGCCGGGCGTGAAACCGCCCGCGTGATTCGTGATGGCATGCAGAGCGTGGCCGGACAATTTGATCCCGGTCTCGCCGCAGATGCGACAGACCATGGCAGGTGCAGAATATGCGGGGATATCGTTGTTGTAGATGAACGAGGACATTTTGGCAGGATCGATGGTTTGGCCTGCCTGCTTCAGCTCGACGGCCGCTTTGACATTGTTTTTGCCACGGGTTGGAGGTTAATTCGCGCCACCGCGCCACAGGCCGTCCACCAAAAACCATCCTGATGCTTGTCCGGCTTAAGCTTGACCAACATCCGCCACACGGCGTTTGACCCCTTCCGAGAGGCGATGGGCTGCCCTTGCCAATGCGGGAAGCTGCCCGCCGATTGGCACACTCACGGGGGCGGCTGGGGCAAAGGAAACGTCCGGGATGCTTACTTTAACCTCCTTAATGTCTGTTTCTTTCTCACTCCTTCTATCTGGGTGCAATTTGAAGGCCCGGT
>Ga0302320_10014657_pt1 | contig 16196 bp, 14 predicted proteins | sample Bog_T0_3_FD_202130 | JGI IMG/M metagenome (GOLD analysis project Ga0302320, IMG submission 202130) | Peat permafrost microbial communities from Stordalen Mire near Abisko, Sweden - Bog_T0_3 | ecosystem: Environmental > Terrestrial > Soil > Wetlands > Peat | place: Sweden: Abisko, Stordalen Mire... | reverse complement strand
GGAGGCAGAAGCACCAGGCGCTTCCCATCCGCGCGGTACATACGAACCGTCCCGCCACTCGCAACTGTGAACCAGCCCGCGTGATAATGCGCGCTGGCAAAGCCGTTGGCACGCCGCAGAGGCCGCCAGTCCGGGTCGCTGTCGATATCGATCACCCGAACGTTCCCCGCATCCACGCTTGCCGCACTGAGAGTGACCGGATAGAAACGATCGTGGATCTCGAGCGACTGCTTCGTCAGAGTGTACGCCGGCGGGCCGGGTGCATAGAGCGTAATCGTCGCTATGACTCCGGCGACCGCCATCAGGATGGCAGCCTTGACCCAGCCTGGCCCGCTTCCGCTGGCTCCGGTTTCGAGCGAACCGATCAACTCGGGCTCCGGCCGTGACGCCGCGGCGGGCTTCCCAATCGCCTCAAGGAAACTCCGGACATCATCCGGGCTGACGAGCACTGTGCCCGAATCGCCGAAGAGCACCACCGCGTGGCTGCGATCGGTCACATACCACGTGCTCTTCCCGAGCTTCGAGGTCCGGAAGAGGCCGTAATAGCCAAACAGTCCTCCGCTGCCAAATAATCGGATGCAGCCGCGAAAATCGTCGGCGGCAGCGGCCCTCGCTTCCCATATGCCGCCCACCGGGACGATGACATTGCCGACGGGCCGCCGGATAACCACGGCGCCGCCCGAAATCTCATATCCGGTCGGCGACCACGCGTATGCCAGCCCGAACAGCAGTATAAAGAAGACCGATGCAATCACGCTCTGCGTCGTGAACGCGATTACGAGGAACAGGGCAAACACTGCTGCAGAAACAACCCTGGCGGTTCTGTCGTATGACGCCCGGAACGCCATGGAAAACTACTTTCGCCGCGCTTTCAGCTCAGCCAACTGGCGGTCGATCTCGCTTTCCTTCTCCATCGCCGCAAACCTGCCATTCACGTCGTCGGAGAGCAATTCCGATGAAGCCTGAGTGGCGGCCTCCGTGTGCTGCACTCTGTTCTTCAGTCGATCGAACGCGGCGGACTTCGAACCGTCGCCGATCGCGCGCCCGGCATCGTTCGCTTTGCCCAGCGCCCGCGAACGCCGATGCTGCGCAATTAAAATGTCGCTCTTCGCTTTCGCTTCGTCCAGCTTCTGCTGCAGTTTGATGAGCGCCTGGCGCAGCGTATCCACCTGGGACTTCTGATCTTCCACCTGCTGGCGGAAGCTTTCAGCCGTGGTTTTGTAACTCATGGCGCGTTCGATGGCGGCGCGGGCCAATGCATCGTCGCCCTTATCCACGGCCATTTCCGAGCGGCGATTCCACTGCTGTTCGGATTCCTCGTTTTCTTTCTGTTTCTTCTCCAGCACGTGCTGATCGGCAATCGAAATCGCCACCTGCGTTTTTACCTGGAGAAGCTGATTCTCCATATCGAGAATGATCTGTTTGATCATTTTCTCGGGGTCTTCGGCCTTATCCACAAGGTCGTTGAGATTCGCCCGGACTAATGTTGTAACTCGTTCCAAGAGTGCCATGATGTGCTCCCTCCTATGAGAGATGAATGCTCCTTTTTATTTTTTATGATGTTGCGCCGTCGCCTGGTTTAGGCGATTTCTCGCCAATCGTCCGCACCTTCGCGAACAGGTCCTGCAGCGGCATGCCGGAAAGCGTCTCGAACAGAGCCGGAATCTGAGCCGCCACTTTCGTCATGTCGCTCGTGATCTGGTGCATACCGGAGGAATCGCCGTTGCCCGTCGAAACGATGGTGATCTTATCCACGTTAGCCAGCGGCGAGGCCAGCGCCTTGATCGCTTCCGGCAACATGGCGATGAGTTTGTCGGCAATAGCTGCCTGGTTATATTCCTGATAGGCGTTGGCTTTCAGGTTCATCGCCTGGGCTTCAGCCTGGCCTTTCTTCAGGATGATTTCCGCTTCCGCCTCACCCTGCGCCCGAATCGCGGCCGCCGCGCCTTCGGCTTCCATAATGCGGCGCTGCCGTTCGGCCCCGGCCATGGTTTCAACGCGCTTGCGCTCATATTCGGCAGCCTTCGCGACAGTGGCCGTCAGTTCGCGGTCGCGGCGCAGAATTTCCGCGTCCTGCACTTTGACCTCATGCTCTTTCTCCACCTGGCGAACCGTAACCTCTTCGGCGCGCACCTGCTGCAGCATGATGTTGGTCTGGATGTCGTAGGATTTGTCCGCCGTCGCCTGCTGCTTCTTGACCATCTCCGCATATTCCGCTTTTTTGATGTCGAGATCGCGCTGCGCTTCGGCCTGCTTGGCCTGCGAGAGCGTTTCGGCCAACACACGTTCCTGATCCGCCTGGGCTTTGGCTACTGCCGCTTCCCGCGAAGCGATGGCTCGCCGCATGGCGGTATCGCGATCCGCCTCGGCGGTGGCAACATCGGCATCGCGCTTGATGCGGGCCACGTCGGGACGGCCCATATTGCTGATGTACTCGTTCTTATCGCGAACTTCCTTGATCGTGAACGAAATCACGTCGAGCCCCATCTTGTTCAGATCGTCCGCGCACGTGGCCCGCATCCGTTCGCCCACCATCTCGGGCTGCTTGACGATTTCTTCTACACTCAGCTGGCCGATAATTCCACGCAGATGGCCTTCCATCACAAGGCGGATCAGCCCTTCGCGTTCGCCCGGCGACTTGGTCAGAAACTGCTCAGCCGCGGTGAGTATGCTCTCGGGATCCGACTTCACTTTGATCTGCGCCACCGCTTCCACCGTGACCGCGACGCCCTGGCGAGTGTAGAGATCCTGCGTAGGCGCCACGTCGAAAGACATCAGTTCGAGCGAAAGCCCGCGGCACAGTTCCACCATCGGTAACACGACGGTGCCGCCGCCTTTGATGACACGCGGCGCACCCCGGAATCCATATACAATGAGCGCTTCGTTGGGTCCGGCCTTGCGATACAGTTTGGCGGACATCACCATGATGAACACGACCGCCAGGACCGCGACGCCCGCGACAATTAACACTTGCTGGTTCATAAACTCGGTTTCTCCTGTCAATTCTTTGTTTCCGTCTCGGGCTCTTCCCTCAGGCAGAGCGGATCTTCCCACCGCCGAACGTACGCAATACCTTTTTCGTAGCGCGTCACAATCACTTCCGCGCCTTTTGGAATAGCCTGGCCATCCTCGGAACGCGCGCCCGCTGCCCGCCGCGTCCCCTCCTGCGAATAAATCAGTTCGCCCGTGCCGCCGGCGCGAATGGGCATGGAAATCCGGCCGAGCACGCCGGTCATCCGGTAATCCGCCGGGTCGAGCGCATGGTCGTGCGACATCAATACCTTCGTCACAAACCAGAACACCACCGACCCGGCGCCGATGCCGCTCACCACGGCGACCCCGAACGCAACAACAAACCACACTCCGTAAACGTGCAGCAGCAGGTAGCCCGTCCCGCCGAACCACGCGAGAAACGCGGCGATGGTTCCGACGTTGAACCAGGGGAGCTTCCAATGCGGCAGATGCAAATGCCGGTGGCCCGCGAACAATGCCAGGGCGCTCAGCGCGAATCCCACAATCAGGCAAACCAGATAAAAATCGGACCACGTCATTTGAGAACTTCCATCAGGCGCTCGGCCAGGCCCGGATTCTTCAGAATTTCGCCGAGCAGGATCAAACACAAACGCGAATCGGAATGGCGGGCCACCGTGAGCAAAGCGCAGTGCAACTCACCGTCGCGCGAGAAACGCTCCGCGCCAGCCACCAGCCAAAGATCGAGCTTGTCTTCCAGTGCGCCAATATCGGACACCAGCTCATTCTGAAATCCCGGCGGATCGTCCACCAGATAGCCAGGATGAACCTTGAAGAACCGCGCCAGCAGCATGCGCGTCGAATTCGTCAAATGAGGCCGCGCCCCGGATTCGATCTGCGAAAGATAACTCTGGGAAATGGATTTTCCCAGTTCCTTCTGCACCAGTTTCGAAAGTTCGAGCTGGGACAGTTCGCGATCGAGACCGCGCAGAGTGCCTTCCACTTCGCGCAGGTACCGGATTTTTTCACCGAGCGTCATATTGCAATCTGCAATCATACTATTGCAATAAGCGATAGATGTCAAGTGCCATAATGACGCATGGTTTCTGTCCATCTGGAAGGCGGGGTCGTTGAGCTGCGCAACGGCCCGCAACCCGAACGTCCTGAAGGATTTGCGCTGATTCGGCTGCTAATGGGCGGCATCTGCAGTACGGATCTGGAACTCCAGCGCGGCTACTACGGCTTTGCTGGCACGCCGGGGCATGAGTTCGTGGGCGAAGTGGTGGCGGCGGATTCGCCCGGTCTGATCGGAAAGCGAGTCGTCGGAGAAATCAACCTCGCCTGCGGCCACTGCTCCTGGTGCCAGCGCGGCCTGGGACGCCATTGTCCGCAGCGCACAGTGCTCGGCATCGTGCGCCATCCCGGCGCGTTCAGCGAATTCCTGACGCTGCCCCAGAGCAACCTTTATGTGGTGCCGGATAGCATTCCTGACGAAGCGGCAGTCTTCGTGGAACCGCTCGCCGCGGCCTGCGAGATCCTCGACCAGGTCCCGCTGCAACCAGGCGACGAAATCGCGGTGCTGGGCGATGGCAAGCTGGGGCTATTGATCGCCCAGGTGCTGCACGCACACGGCTGCCGCGTGCTTCAGTTCGGCAAGCACAGTGAGAAGCTGAGCATTTCAACCGCGCGCGGAATTGCAACGGAACGGATCGGCAATCGTGCGCTGCCAACTGGCGCCTTCCCTTACGTCGTGGACGCAACCGGCTCGCCCGCCGGCCTGCGAGCGGCCACAGCCATGGTGGAACCGCGAGGCACAGTGATTCTCAAGTCGACCGTGCACGGCGAGGTTCCCATCGATACCGCGCCGGTCATCGTGAACGAGATTACGCTCGTCGGTTCGCGCTGCGGAAGGTTCGAACCGGCGCTCGAATTATTGGCACGCGGAGCCGTCGACGTGGCGTCGCTTGTATCCAATAGGATGCCGCTCAAACAGGCCCCGGCTGCCTTCGCCCGTGCAGCCCAGCCCGGCGTTTTGAAGGTCTTGCTCGCCGCCGGTTAAACCTTCCCGTCTCTTCGGCCGATAAGGCCGTTAGTGCGCCGAATCAACCCCAAACAAGTACTGGTGAGAGCCCTGTTCGGGCTATGGCTGATCGCCTCTATGGCTGCGGCTGCGTCGCTCACGGCCTGGCACGCGTTAACGCTGCCAGTCGCCGCGCGGACCGTGCCGTCGGTTGCCGACCGCGATGGCAAATGGACCCTGACGCACTATCTTTCCACGGACTGCATCTGTTCGAGAGCTGTCGCCGCCTACCTGATCGGGCGCGGTCCGCGCGAGGAAGTTGCCGAAGAGGTTCTTCTGATCGATTCCGATGATGCCGCGAGAGACGCGGCGCTTTCTCAGAGCCTGCGGCAGCATCGTTTTCGCGTCAGAAATCTGAGCGCGTGGGACGCGTCCACCGCGTATGGAGTGCAGGGAGTTCCTCAACTGGAAATCGCCTCGCCGGGCGGTGAGATTTTGTTTCGCGGCGGGTACCGGGAGCGCGGAGCGGCGCCCGGGGCGTTTTCCGATCTGCGCGCTCTGGCCGCTCTCACAGCGCATCAACCCGCGCCCGTACTACCGATCCTCGGCTGTGCCACAACTCAGCGCCTCCGCGGCCTGCTCGATCCGCTGAGACTCAAATCGCTGAACAACTTCTGAAACGGCCTTCACCATGACTTCCGGAAACTCTTATATCGCGACAATCAATTCACGCTTCCTGCTGCTGCTTGCGGCCCATCTGCCTGTTCTTTGCGGCGTGGCTCTGTACTTCGGCACGGGAGTCTGGCTGGCTGCCGGACTCAGCCTTTTATTCCTGGCCGGCCCCGCTCTGCTGTATTTCGGGAATCGCGGCTCGAAAGCGGCCTCCGTGGCGCTGGGGATTGCGTCCATGTGTTTCAGTGCGCTGCTGATCCACCTGAGCGGCGGCATGATCGAAATGCATTTCCATATCTTCGCCATGCTGGCGCTGATGATCGCGTTTCAGTTTCCGTGGCCGCTCGTTGCAGCCGCCGCGACCATCGCCGTACATCATGTCGCCTTCTATTTATGGCTGCCCCGCAGTGCGTTCAACTACGATGTTTCGTTCGGAATCGTGATGCTGCATGCGTTTTTCGTCGTGTTCGAGGTGATCCCGGCGGTTTGGCTGACCCATCAGTTCGGCAGGTTCGTCTCGGCCCGCGGCGAGAGCTCGGAGGAACTCGCGGAGGCGTCAAAGAGGATGACCGAGGCGGCGCTCGAAGTCACGGAAGCCAGTCGGTCGGTGGCGGCATCCGGCGCGCACCAGAAGCAACTCATGGAGACCACGATCCGGGTTTCCGAAGACATCGACCAGCTGATGAAGAAAACGAGCCAGCGCGCCACCCGCGCGGCTGAGCTCACGCGCTCGGTGGATCAGAGTCTGGAGGAGGGAGATCGGACGCTGCTCGCGCTGACCGATTCGATGCGGAATATTTCCCTTTCGAGTGCGAAGGTACAAAACGTGGTCAAGGCGATCGACGAGATTGCCTTTCAGACCAACATTCTGGCGCTCAACGCGGCGGTAGAGGCTGCCCGCGCCGGCGAGGCGGGACTGAGCTTTGCCGTAGTCGCCGGCGAAGTGGGAAATCTGGCGCAGCGGTCGCGGGTCGCGGCGCAGGAAACAGCCACTCTGATCGAAGAGTCGGCGGCGAGATCTCAGGAGGGCAGCGTGACGCTCGCGCGCACCAGCGAGGCGTTCGCTTCTGTGACAGCCCATACCAGGGAACTCGGAGTTTTCGTGGAAGATCTGCAGGCCGGCAGCCGCGAAGGCTCCCTGGGGATTGAAAACCTGGCGAAGGCCATCCTCAAAATCGATGCGGATACGCAGCAGATCGTGACTGAGGCAAATAACAGCGCCAACGCCGGAGGCAGGCTCTCTTCCGACGCGCAATCGCTCGAAAGCGTGATCGACCGCCTTGCGGAAGCATAGGATTGTGCGATCGGCGGCGTGGCGGCGAGTTGTACAAAACAACCGCACGCGCGCATCAGCGCGCAGGCCTCTTAGCGGCCCACCGCGGCCAGCGTATACGACTTCGCGGCGCGCCGCAGCGCTTCCGTCTTATCTGTCTTTTCCCGCGTGAAGGAATCGCCCACGCGTCCAAAATGGCCGATCGCGGCAGTCTCTCTGTAAATCGGACGGTGCGGCTGCAGGTGATCGACGATGCCGTTGTATGCTTGTGGGCTGTGGGCCAACTCAGCGGTGCTTTACGCTTCGTTCCCGGCGCTGTGCTGGGCGTGGGGTGTCTTCTGATTCCCTGCGCTTACGGACAGCCCGCACAAACGATTCGATTCGATGCGATCCCCGGCCAAATCCTGGGAGTCTCGCCGTTCCCGCTCGCTGCGCAGTCCAGTTCCCTTCTGCCGGTTCGTTTCACGTCGACGACCCCTGCGGTCTGCACGATCTCGGCGGACGTTGTCACGCTCCGGATGGCCGGTGCGTGCTGCATTACCGCGGCCCAGGGCGGTGGCAGCGGCTATTCCGCCGCCACGCCGGTGACACGGAACTTCACGGTCGGCAATGCGAGGCCGTCGGGTTCGCTCGTCCTTGCAAACGGTAACCCGTTCGCATCGCAGCCCGGCCCTGTTGTGACGGGGGATTTTAACGGAGATGGAATACCAGACCTTGTCACGAGCGGCTATAACAGCACCCTTGGCGTTACGGTGCTCCTCGGAAATGGTTTGGGCGGTTTCACTCCGGCGCCAGGCAACGCCATTGCGGCCAACGACTATCCGACCAGCATGGCGGTAGGAGACTTCAACGGGGATGGCAATCAGGATGTCGCCGTAGCAGATGGCAAGTACATCGAAGTGCTGTTGGGGAACGGATCGGGAGGACTCAATCCTTCGCAGACCAGCCCTATCGCGGCGGGACTAGGTATGTCCGCGGTGGCAGTCGCGGATTTTAATGGCGACGGCATTCAGGATATCGTTGCGGCCGACGCTTATGGCTACGTAGTTGTACTCCTGGGGAACGGATCAGGCGGGTTCACAGCGGCGCCGGGCAGCCCCATTGCGACGGGCTCCGATGCCTATCCTGAGGCTCTGTCGGTCGCGGACTTTAACGGAGATGGCATCGCCGACTTTGCTGTGGCGTATTTGTACAACAGCAAGGTGGCCGTGTTCCTGGGGAACGGTTCAGGCGGGTTTGTTCAATCCCCGAGCAGCCCGTTTACGGTAGCGTCTCCTGGTGCCATTGCGTCAGGAGACTTCAATGGAGACGGCATTCCGGATATTGTCACGGCCGGATTCAGTCCGGGCGGCGTGACCGTCCTGCTGGGGGACGGGTCGGGCAGATTCACGGCGGTGCCCGGCAGCCCGTTTGCAGCGGGGCCGTCCACATCGATCGTAGTGGCAGACTTCAACGGGGATGGCATTCCGGACATTGTCACGGGCAATTACGACAGCCCCGTTGTGGCGCTGCTCCTGGGCAGCAGCTCCGGGAGCCTGACGCCAGCGCCCATCAGTTCGATCGCGGTGCGCACCTCGATTTTCCTGGCGGTCGCGGATTTCAATGGAGACGGTATTGAGGACGTGGCTACCTCAGCTTACAGCCCGTCCGGCGTGACAGTGCTGCTCGGCCGCGTTACGGGGACCGCGCCCCAGACGATCGCATTTACTTCGCCGAACTCCGCCAATCCTGGCACTTCGTTCGCGCTCAGCGCCACGGCCAGTTCGGGGCTTCCTGTGAGCTTTCTATCGATGACCCCCGGCGTCTGCTCGGTCTCGGGGAATACGGTGACCATTCTTGCGCTGGGTACCTGTTCGATTACCGCGACTCAATGGGGCGGAGACACTTTCGCGGCTGCGGCCCCGGTTACACAATCCTTCAGCGTCGTCCCGGCCAAAACACCGCCGAGTGTGGTTTCCGTCACGCCCAACTCCGGCGCGGCCACCAGCGGTACGTTCTCTTTCAGTTATTCGAGTGTGAATGGTTACGCATATCTGAGCCGCGTCGATGCGCTGTTCAATGCTTCCTCCGGCGGTTGCTGGGTCTACTACCTGCCTTCGACCAACAGTATTTATCTGTTCAGCAATACTGCCGCGTCTGTCTACGGCCCGATGACACCGGGTTCCTTCGCAACCCTCGCGAACGACCAGTGCACGATTGGTGGACCGAGTTCTTACGTCAGGGAATCGGGCGCCACGCTCACCCTTACGCTGGCGATCACCTTCAGCACTTATTTCCGCGGGCAACAGAACATCTCCGGTAGTGCCACCGACGCAGGCGGCCTGACCAGCGGTTGGCAGCCGCTCGGAACATTCACCACCGGAACGCCTGTGGCCGCTCCGCCCACGGCCGTTTCCGTTACCCCGGCGGCCGGCTCCGGCCCCGGAGGGAGCGCTGCTTTCCGTTTTACCAGCCCCAACGGATACGGCTACATTAACCGCGTCGAGGTACTGTTCAACCGAAACATGAGTATGACTAACGGCTGTCTCGTGATCTATTCGCCTTCGACCAACCAGATTTTTCTCGAAAACGACGCGGACACGGCAATGCTCGGACCGCTTTCGCCGGGAGAGGCGGGAACCCTCTCCAACAATCAGTGCAGCATCCGAGGGCAAAGCAGTGGCGCGTCAGCATCGGAAAACACTTTGTCGTTGACGCTGGAAGTGTCGTTCACCACCGGATTCGCGGGAACCCAAACTATCTTCGGAATCGCATACGACAAAGCGAACGCCAACGGCGGATGGCAGGATCTCGGGACGTGGAACGTGCCGGCAGAGCGGTCCAGAGAGGGCCGACACTGAATTTGGTATTAGCGGCGCGGCGGCGGACGCCAGCCGGAATATTTCTTGCCGAATATGGCAATGGCTGCCGTGGCGGCGACGATCGCCACTCCCGGCAGCCATAGTCCATGCATCACGCAGTAAGCGATTCCGCCAACCGCGGCGAGTAGTACAAAACAACCGCACGCGCACATGTTTTATCCAACCATGCGCGCAGGCCTTTTAGCGGCCCACGGCGGCCAGCGTATACGACTTCGCGGCGTGCCGCAATGCTTCCGCCTTATCCGTCTTTTCCCACGTGAACGAATCGCCCACGCGTCCAAAATGCCCGAACGCGGCCGTCTTCTTGTAAATCGGACGGCGCAGTTGCAGGTGATCGATGATGCCCTTCGGAGTCAGCGGGAAATGCTCCCGCACCAGCGCGGTGATTTCCGAGCCGGCCAGCGTGCCGGTCCCGAAGGTGTCCACCATAACGGAGACCGGATTCGCCACGCCGATCGCGTAGGCCAACTGCACTTCCACGCGGGTCGCGAGACCTGCGGCCACGATGTTCTTCGCGATATAGCGCGCCATGTAGCAGGCCGAACGGTCCACCTTCGTCGGATCCTTGCCCGAGAAAGCGCCGCCGCCATGACGGCCCATTCCGCCGTAGGTATCCACGATAATCTTGCGGCCGGTCAGCCCGGTATCGCCATGCGGTCCGCCGATGACGAAACGGCCCGTCGGATTGATGTGGTATTTCGTGTTCGCGTCCACCATGTGCGCGGGAACCACGGCATCGATCACGTGCTTGCGAATGTCTTCGCGAAGCTGCTCGGTCGTGACATCGTCGCCGTGTTGCGTCGAGACCACAATCGCGTCGATGCGGGACGGCTTGCCATCCACATATTCCACGGAAACCTGGCTCTTGCCATCGGGACGCAGGTAAGTCAGCGGGCCAAACTTGCGGATCTCGGAAAGCTTCTCGACCAAACGATGCGCCAGCTGAATTGGCAGCGGCATCAGTTCGTCGGTTTCGTCGCAGGCAAAACCGAACATCAGGCCCTGGTCGCCCGCGCCGCCCGGATCCACGCCCATCGCGATATCGGGAGACTGCCCCTGAATCGTGTTGAGGACGCCACAGGTCTTGGCGTCGAAACCGAATGCCGCATCGGTGTAGCCGATTTCGCGAATCGTGTCGCGCGCGATCTTCGGCACGTCGACGTAGCAATTGGTGGTGATTTCGCCGGAAACCACACAGATCCCGGTTGTGACCAGAACCTCGCACGCGACGCGCCCGTTGGGATCCTGCTCGAGGACCGCATCGAGAACCGCGTCTGAAATCTGATCGGCTACTTTGTCCGGATGGCCTTCGGTGACCGATTCGGATGTAAAAAGGTACTTTTGCACTTCTGCCATGAATTCTCCCGTTAGACTTGGACCAATCTTGTAGTTTAACAATGCGTGACAGCCGCGGCCAAAGGCCGCTCGTGGAATGGCGCCCAGTGGCGTGCGAACGGCCTTTTTCGGCCTTTAGAAGTTCACTATTGCGGCAAACGACTTCGGATCCAGACTCGCGCCACCCACCAGTGCGCCGTCAATATCGCCCATCGCCATCAATCCCGCCACATTGTCAGGTTTGACACTGCCGCCATAGAGGATTCGCGTCGCCACCGCCTGGGCGGTACCGAACTTGGAGGCAACCCGGCCGCGAATAAAGGCATGGGCCTCGGCGGCCTGCTCCGGCGTGGCAACCTTCCCCGTCCCGATGGCCCAGACCGGTTCGTAGGCGATCGCGATTTTGGCGAATTGCTCGTCCGACAGGGGTGCTATTCCACCATCGAACTGGTCGGAGAGCACCGCTTCGGTACTGCCGGATTCGCGCTGCGCCAGCAATTCTCCCACGCACACGATCGGCGTCAAACCGTATTCGAGCGCGGCTATCGTCTTGGCCAGAACACCCGCCTCCGTTTCGCCGAAAAACTGGCGGCGCTCGCTGTGGCCGATGATGACGTATTTCACGCCGATCGCCTGCAGCATGTAGCCGGAGATTTCGCCGGTCATGGCGCCTTCCTTGCCGGGCGCCATGTTCTGTGCGCCGATTCCGACGTTCGATCCCAGAGTGGCCGCGAGGGCGACGGGCAGATCGACATAGGGAGGGCAGATCACCGCATCGCGCCCGGTAACGCCCGCCACCAGCGGCAGGAAGGCGTCGAAAAAAATCTGGGTTTCCGCGGGGGTTTTGTACATTTTCCAATTGCCCGCCATTAGTGGTGTTCTCATATAATTGCGCTTAAAAAGCTGGTCCCTTTCTCAATCGATGTCCCGAAATTTTCCGCCGCGGTCTGGCCAATATCGCTGAGTGTCGAGCGCAGGCCCAGATCCACTCCAGGCCTCGAGTGCGGTCCAAAAGCGAGCAGCGGCGTGTACTCGCGGCTGTGGTCTGTCGAAGGCGTCGTCGGGTCGCAGCCGTGGTCCGCTGTCACAATCGCAAGATCGCCAGGCAGAAGCGCCGCGCGGAATTCCGGCAGCCAGCGGTCGAATTCTTCGAGCGCGTTGGCGTAGCCTTCCACGTCATTTCTATGGCCGAAAAGCTGGTCGAAGTCGACGAGATTCACGAAGACGAGCCCGCGTTCGAGGCCCTTCATCGCTTCGAGCGTCTTCTTCATGCCATCGGCGTTATTCTTCGTTTTGAACTGAGCTTCGATGCCGCGGCCGAGAAACACATCGAAGATTTTCCCGACGCTGCGGACTTCAATTCCCTGCTCTTCCAGTTTGTCGAGCAACATGCCGCGCGGCGGCGGCACGGCGTAGTCATGCCGGTTCGCGGTGCGCTGGAAGTGGCCGGGCTCGCCTTCGAAAGGCCGGGCAATCACGCGGCCCACCTCGAAAGGTCCGCGCAGAATTTCGCGCGCGATTTCACAGATGCGATAAAGTTCGGGGATCGGGATCACCGCTTCGTGCGCGGCGATCTGAAAGACGCTATCGGCCGAAGTGTAGACGATGGGCGAGCCGTTGCGCATGTGCTCTTCGCCCAGTTCTTTGATGATTTCAGTTCCCGACGCAGCCTTGTTGCCGAGAGTCGCGCGGCCAATGCGGCGTTCGAATTCGTTCATGATTTCCGGCGGAAAGCCGTGCGGAAAGAGCGGAAACGGTTTCGCCAGATGGATGCCCGCCATCTCCCAATGGCCCGTAGTCGTGTCTTTACCCGGCGAGGACAAGGTGCAGCGCCCAAACGCGGCCTCCGGATGCACTGCCCTCGGCAGTTGCGGGATCGGTTTCAGATTGCCAAGACCGAGAGCACACAGATTGGGCAGGTGCAATGCACGCTGCTGCGCGATATTGCCGAGCGTATCGCTGCCCACATCGCCGTAATCGGCGGCGTCCGGCATTTCGCCCACGCCGACGCTGTCAAGCACGATCCAGATGATGCGCTGAAACATCAAGCTCTAATTTAGCGTGCGAGCTGTACCCGGGCCGGTAACGGGCCTCTGCGCGTCAGGCGGAATGGAGGAGGGTCACCGGTCACGTGCGGGAACTCGGCGAAATGCTAGCATTACGACAGTGCAGTTCGCCGTAACGGTCCTGATGCTGGTTGGTGGAGTTTATATGCTGATGGCTGCGTTTACGTCTAAGCCTTTCACATATGGATTCACCAAGGCTCGCATGACTCCGGCGGCAACCGCAGTGTCGCGCGCGGCTCGTTTCGCTGCAGGTATTTTGTTTCTGGCAATCGCATGTCGTTTCATATCGCAAATGATCTGATTGAGCCATAGTCCGTTGCAGCGCTTCTTTCAGATACTGCGGGGCTCCGCCGCACGTTTGGACGCGCTAAAATAATAGAATCCGTGCAGACCAGACGCCATTTCATCGGCAATGTGGCCACGGGGCTGGCTGGCAGCCTCGCGACTGGCCACGCGCTGGCTGCGAATGATCGCATTCGCTTCGGCGTCATAGGCATGGGCGAGCGTGGCGTCCAGCTGGCGCGTGAAGCTTCGGCTTGTCCCAATACTGAGTTCGCGGCCGCAGCCGATGTGTATTCCCGCCGCCTGGATGAAGCCCGCAGCATGGCGGGAACCGACTTCGCAGGCCACCCGGATTATCGCGCGCTGCTCGAAGACAAATCCATCGACGCCGTCATCATCGCAACTCCGCAGCATCTTCACGCGGAATGTTTCATCGCCGCCATGGACGCGGGCAAGCACGTATATCAGGAAAAGGCCATGGCATTCACGGTGGAGCATGCGAAGCTCATGCGCACGGCTCGCGAGAGTTCCCCTCGCTCGGTGGTGCAGGTCGGGCATCAGGTCTGTTCCTCCGGCCAGATCGCCGATGCGGCCAGTTACCTTTCGAGCGGAGCAGTGGGGCGCGTCACCGCGATTCAGGCACGGAATTATCGCAACACTCCGGCGGGCAAGCCGCAATGGACCCGCCCGCTCTTTCCGGATATGACGCCGGAAAACGTGGCCTGGCAGAACTTCCTCGGCAACGCTCCGGCGCGCGATTTTGATCCCGACCGGCTGGTCAACTGGCGCTTGTTCTGGGACTATTCCGGTGGCAACGTCCACGAATCCATGAGCCAGCAACTTGCCTTCTGGAGCAAGGCGATGAACATCGGCATCCCGACGGCCGCGACGATGACAGGCGGCGTCTATCTGTGGAAGGACGGCCGTGAAGTGCCCGACACGATGAGCGTGTCATTAGAGTTGCCGGAAGAAACTTTGTTCACCTGGAATTCCGGTTTCGGCAACAACTATCCGGGCGTCACGGAAGAAGCCCTGGGGACCCACGGAACCATCGTGCGCGGGCAGCAGATCCGCTATGTGCCGCAGCGCGTCAATCGTCCGTCCGGAGCGGAACTGATGGGCCAGACCCCGACGGTGCCGCGCGCGCACATGCAGGACTTTCTGAGCGCGATCCGGAGCGACGGCCAGACTGCGTGCCCGTTCGAACTGGGTTATCGGGTTTCCGTCGCCTGCCATATGGCTGTGGAAAGTTATCTGCAGCAACGGACCGTCCGCTGGGATCCGGCCGGCGAAGAGATCGTCTGATCCGCATGACGATGAGATTTTCCGCGTTTGCGCTGGCGGCAGGATCAGTTCTCGGTGGTGCGGCCTGGGCAGTGCGTGGCCGCTCCTCGTCCGTCTTCGGACCCTCGTTCTGGCGGGGAAGTTCCGGGCGCAAAGCGATCGCACTCACGTTTGACGATGGACCCAGCCCCTCGACGCCACGCTTTCTCGATGTGCTCGCCGAGTTTCACGCGCCAGCCACGTTCTTTCAGGTTGGCTCCAATGTTCTGCGGCATCCGGAAGTCGCGCGCTCCGTGCTGGCGGCGGGACATGAGATCGGCAACCATTCGCACACGCATCTGAACTTCGCATTGAAACCGGCCTCGCTGATCGTGGAAGATTTTTCGAGGGCGCAACACGCGCTCGGCGATGTCACCGGAGTGCAGCCTGCGCTCATGCGCGCTCCTTATGGTGTACGCTGGTCATGGTTTCGAGCGATGCAGGCAAAACTGGGCCTTACAGGAATTATGTGGTCGGTTATCGGGCTGGATTGGAAGCTCCCGGCGCCAGCCATTGAAGAACGCATCCTGTCGCGAGTCCGCGATGGCGGAATTATCTGCCTCCACGATGGCCGGGGAACGCGGGAGAACCCCGAGGTGACTCCGGCGCTTGAAGCGGTCCGTCGCATCGTCCCGGCGCTGATCGGGGCAGGATATCATTTTGAAACAGTCTCTCAACTGCTATGTCACAAGAACTGACCTCCTCGGAAGTCACAGACCGCGTACTCCGCATCATTGCGGATAACCAGAAAAAGGAAATTTCGCTGGTCAATATTGACTCCAGCTTTGAAGAGCTGGGGATCGACTCCATGGATGCGGTCAACATCGTGTTCGCGCTCGAAAACGAATTCGGAATTAACGTCCCGGACGAGGAAATGAAAAACATCCGTTCGGTGCGCGATATCGTGGAAGGCGTGCAAAAGCTGGTGGCGGAAGCGCCTCCGACCGGTCCCGGGAAAGCCGCCGCCTGATGCATCGTGCGGTGGTTACGGGCATTGGCGTCATCTGCGCGATCGGCCGCAATCTGCCGGAGTTCGGCGCGGCATTGCGCGAAGGCCGCGATGGCGCGGGACCTCTGCGCAGCCCGGAAGTGAACGCCGAAGCCTGGGATCTGCGATTCACCACGGCGGCGCAGGTTCGCGATTACCTCGCAACCGATTATTTCAAGCCCAAGGAAGCGGATATGCTGGACCGCTTCGCGCAGTTCGCGGTGATCGCGGCGCGGGAAGCCACCCAGCAGAGCGGCATTGAGTGGACGCCGGAATTACGCGAATCGACAGCGATTATTACCGGTTCCTGCATTGGCGGGCAGACCACAGAAGACCGGGGTTTCGTGGAAGTTTACCGGCGCGGGCGGCCGCGGCCTCATCCCATGACGATCCCCAAGACGATGGC
>Ga0302320_10014656_pt1 | contig 16196 bp, 14 predicted proteins | sample Bog_T0_3_FD_202130 | JGI IMG/M metagenome (GOLD analysis project Ga0302320, IMG submission 202130) | Peat permafrost microbial communities from Stordalen Mire near Abisko, Sweden - Bog_T0_3 | ecosystem: Environmental > Terrestrial > Soil > Wetlands > Peat | place: Sweden: Abisko, Stordalen Mire... | reverse complement strand
TCTTCCCGCCTGAGGTCAAAAGCGTACTCGGCTACTCGTTGCGCAGATTGCAAAAGGGATTGCTTCCGGATTGCGATGCACGACGGATGGAATCTATCGGCAAGGGTGTCTGGGAGTTGAAGACCGCGGATGAAAGAACTTGGTACAGGTTGATCTACCTGACGCGTATCGGCGATGCCTTGTATGTGTTGCACACATTTGAAAAGAAGAGCCGCAAAACCGACAGGCGCGACCTTGAGATCGCCAAATCCCGTCTGCGGTTGCTGCTGGCGCAGTTGAGAAATGCGGAGGTGAAAGGTTATGACAAAGAAAGTTAGCGTGGTAACCCACGTGACGCGCGGCGACGTGTTCGACGATCTTGGGCTCACGCGTTCCGAATCCGCGGCGCTCAAGGTCAAGGCCGATCTGCTCGACGCCATCCGCAATGAAATTGAGCGCGAGCGCTACACGCAGCGCCAATTGGTGGACATTCTCGACGAGTATCAGCCCGCGGTGAGCAATTTGATGCGCGGCCGCATTGCGCAGATCAGCATTGAAAAGTTGCTGCGCTACTCCGATCGCCTGGGAATGCGCGCCACGCTGAAAGTTGTCTCGGCGCGCCGGGCCGCGAGGGCCGCGTAAGCCAACGAGCATCGAATCGGTATCGTTTTCCGTTTATCGATTTTGCGCAATTTGTAGCTAGCGACCACGCGAATGCTACGCTCCGCGCTTAGCCTGGGCAACTTCCGGCTGCAGAAACTCCTGAAAGACCTCATTCGAGAGCAGCCGGCCTCGTGCCGTGAGTTGCGCATGCGCGCCGTCGAAGGCGAGGAGCTCATCCTTTGTGAGCCGCTCGACGGTTTCGAGCGCGGGATCAACCAGCTCATCGCCAAATTCCGCACGCAATTCAGACACGTTCACTCCGGCGTTTGCGCGCAGGCCCAGAAACCATGCCTCTTCGTGCTGCTGTGCGGGGGTGAGCCATTCGGTTTCAATCGCTCCGGTTCCGGCAAGATATGCAGGCAAATCGTCTGTCGTGGTTGCGCGGAGAACCAAGCTGCTTACGGGGGCTAAAGCCCCACTCGATTGATTGTCAGTCTCGGCGCGACTGAAGTCGCACCCTGATACAAGACCAGTCTCGATCATCATCGAAGATGCACTGAAGTCGCGCCCTGATACAAGGCGCGACGCGCACAGCGCGACTGGAGTTTGCAGCATCGACGACGCATCCAAACCTACGCCCAGGTACGGGCGTCTCTGCCAGTAGCGAAGATTATGCCGAGAGTGGAAGCCTGGACGACTGAAATTCGAAATCTCGTATTGCCGTAGCCCCGCCGCTTCAAGCCGCTCGATGGCGCGCTCGTACATGCGCGCGATGGCATCTTCGTTGGGCACCAGCCCGGCGCTGTATCGCTTTCCGCCCTTCAGCATTTCGCGGCCCAGCCGCGAGTCCTCGTCCACCTCCAGCATGTACACGCTGGCGTGCGGGACTTGCGATTCGATCAGAGCGGCGAGTGATTCTTCCCACGAAGCGAAGGTCTGCCCGCCCAGGCCTGCGATCAGATCGACGTTGAGATTGGTGATGCCGGCTGCGCGCAGGCGCTTGAGATCCGATTCGACCACTGCGTGGCTGTGCAAACGGCCGGTGGCATGCGCCTCGCTGTCGATGAAAGATTGCACGCCCAGGCTTACGCGATTGACGCCCGCGGAGGCCATCGCTTCAAGAGTTGCGTCCGCGATCTGTCCCGGCGCGCACTCCATGGTGATTTCGACGTCCGCATCAAGATCGAACTCCATGCGGATCGCCGCAAAGAGTTGCGCCACGAGCTCGGGAGCGAGCAGCGAGGGCGTTCCTCCACCCAGGTACACCGTATCCACGCGCCGCGCGAGCTCCGCTCCTATGCTCGCGGCCCACGCCCGCGATCCGGCCAGGTCGGCGATCACGCGCGCGATATAGCGCGCGTGATCCGAGGCTGGAAACACGCCCGACGCGAAGTTGCAGTAGGTGCACTTCGACCGGCAAAAAGGAATGGAGACGTAGATTCCCAAGGCGTCGCCGGTGGAGTGCTTCATGAAAAGATTGTTTCACGCGCCTCACCCATGCCCGGTCTTTTTGCCGTTCTTTGGAGAGAGGGTGGGATTGCAGTTCACACCGGCAACTGCCCCGGCGCTTCCCATGTGAAATGATGAAAAGAAGGAGATCCCCCTTGAAAGCCTGGCCCGCTCTGGCAATTTGCGTTATCCAGGCCCTTCTCGTGCTCGCGCACTGGTTCGTCTTCTCCACCTGCATTGCCTTCTTTCCCGGTCTCGCTCCGGCGGTCGTCGCCGAACTGCACGCGGCCATGCTGGTGCTGGCCTTCAGCTTCGTCATTGCGACGCTGCTTACGTTTCGTTTTTCCAATATTGCCGTTCGTTTCGTTTACTGGCTGGCAGCAGTCTGGCTTGGCCTTTTCAATTTCTTTTTCTGGGCGTCGCTCCTGGCCTGGATCGCATGGTTTGCGCTCCGGCTGGCGCATATTCCGGCAAATCCTGCCGCCATCCGACCGCTTCTCGGGGGCGTGCTTTACGGAATGGCGGCTCTCGTTGGCCTTTATGGTCTCGTGAACGCGCGCATTCTTCGCGTCCGCCGCATCGCGGTGCAATTGCCCAATCTCCCCGCGTCGTGGAAGGGACGGCGCGCGGTGCTCTTCAGCGATCTGCACCTTGGGCACATCAATAGCGCGCGATTCTGCCGGCGCACCGTGGCCAAAGCCGCGAGTTTTGAGCCCGACATCGTGTTTCTTCCCGGCGATCTCTTCGACGGCACAAAAGCCAACCTCGATCGGCTTGTGGCGCCGCTCAAGGAACTCACGCCGCCACTGGGCATCTATTTCTCTACCGGCAATCACGAGGAGTTTACCGATCCCACGCAGTACATCGAGGCAATCGGCCGCGCTGGAATCCGCGTCCTCAAGAACGAACTCGTCGATGTTGACGGAGTGCAAGTGGCGGGCGTCTTCTATCACAGCTCTACCACGCCGCTACGCATGAAAGCCGCGCTCGACAGCATGAAGCTCGACCGCGCGCGACCTTCGATTCTGCTAAATCACGCGCCGACGCGCCTGCCCACCGTAGAGCAGGCGGGCTTCAGTCTGCAACTCTCCGGCCACACGCACGGCGGGCAGATTGTGCCGATCACCTGGATCACGCAAAGCATCTACGGACCCTTCACCGGCGGCCTGCATCGCTTTGGCGCATTGCAGGTTTACACTTCGACGGGCGCCGGAACCTGGGGCCCTCCCATGCGCATCGGCACGCGGCCGGAGATGATCGTGCTGGAGTTCACGTAGGGAACTTTGGGGTAGTGGGTCAGTTTGAAAATGCCGCAACCCAGGGGCTAAAGCCCCCTCGCTTTTTACTGCGTTCTCGGCACGACTGAAGTCGTGCCCTTTCGCGACGAATTCAAACTGACCCACTACCAACTTTGGCAGGCAGGGGAGCTACTTGCCGGAAGTGTGGTAGGATTTATTGCTACTGAGGTGTACCTCGTGCCTACCATTGAGAAGCTGAGTATCGCGCTCCCTACGGAGATGGCGGCGCTCATCCGTAGCGCTGTCGATGCAGGTGAGTATTCATCCAACAGTGAGGTTGTTCGCGACGCTCTCCGCGACTGGACACACAAGCGCAATCTGCGCGAGCAGAGCCTGTCAAATCTTCGCAAACTTTGGCAGCAAGCAGTTGCTGACGACTCTGATGGGCTCGAACCGGACGCGGTTTTTGACCGGCTGGAAAGCAAGTATAACGGCCGTGCCAAAGCAGCGAAACAATAATGCGCCTGCGGTTATCGCCCTGCGTGCCAGGCGACCTGGAAGAGATCGCGGAGTACATCGCGCAGGACAGCCCTCGCCACGCAACGCGAATGCTTCGTTTGCTGCACGCGCGGATGAACGAGATTGCCAGGAATCCGAAGATTTATCGTTTGCGGCCCGAAATTGGCGCGGAAGCGAGGTTGTCAACGGTGGGTAATTACGTAATTCTCTTCCGCATCCGCCGGAGTACTGTTCGAATCGAACGGGTCGTGCATGGCAGCCGGGACCTCCTTCCCATGTTGAAAGAAATTGAAAACCGATCTGCCTAGCGATCCCGTATCGTATTCACAAGCTGTATAGGAGAAGACCGTTTTGAGCTCCGCACCCTCTTCGCCCGACCACTCCCGAGATCGCGTTATGCGCACCAGCCTTTCCGGACTCGACCTGCTGATGAATCCGCGCCTCAACAAAGGCACGGCGTTCACTGAGGCGGAGCGCGACACCTTCGCGTTGCACGGCCTGCTGCCGCCGCACATTGGCACTCTGGAAGACCAGCGCAAGCGCCGCAAGCGCGTGCTCGACGGCCGGCACACCGCCTTTGGCAAATACAGCAACATGCGCGACCTGCAGGACAACGATGAGACACTGTTTTATTCGCTCATTGCCGAGCACACCGAAGAGCTGCTGCCGATCGTCTACACGCCTGCGGTGGGCGAGGGGTGCCAGCGTTTTTCAGAGATCTGGCGCAAGCCGCGCGGCCTTTTTCTGAGCTATCCGGAACGCGGCCGCATCGAGCAGATTCTCGGCAATCCACGATACGATGCGGTGCGTTGCATTGTGGTCAGCGACGGGGAACGCATCCTCGGCCTCGGCGATCAGGGCGCGGGCGGCATGGGAATTCCTATCGGCAAGATGGCGCTGTACACGGCGCTCGGCGGCATTCCACCGGAGCATTGCCTGCCGGTGCTGCTCGACGTAGGCACCGACAACCAGGAACTGCTCAACGATCCCATTTATATCGGCTGGCAGCATCACCGCGTCCGCGGGCAGGAGTACGACGACTTTGTCGAGGCCTTCGTGACCGCGGTCGAGCGCCGCTGGCCGCACATTCTTTTGCAGTGGGAGGATTTCGCCGGCGTCAACGCGTCTCGTCTGTTGGAGCGTTATCGCGACCGCCTTTGCACATTCAACGATGACATTCAAGGCACCGCGGCGGTGACGACCGCAACGCTGCTGGCTGCTGTCAACGCCACCGGAATCCCACTGCGCGACCAGACCATCGCCATGTTCGGCTCGGGATCGGCGGGCATTGGCATCGTCAACCTTCTTATCGCCGCCATGAAGGAGCAGGGCCTGAGCGAAGAACAGGCGCGCGGCCGCATCTACGCCTTCAATCGTTACGGCCTGATTGTCGAAGGCGGAAAGGGAATTCGTCCCGAGCAGGAGCCGCTGGCACGCAAGCACGCGGAAGTGGCGGGATGGAAGGTATCGCCAGTGAGCGCGGAAATCGGCGGGATTTCGCTGCTCGATGTGGCGCACAATGCCGGCATCACGGTGCTGGTTGGCACCAGCGCGCAGCCGGGAGTATTTACCGAAGACATTGTGCGCGAGATGGCGCGCCACACGCCGCACCCGGTGATCTTCCCGTTGTCGAATCCGACTTCGCAATCGGAGGCTGCGCCGGCCGATCTGCTGCGCTGGACCGACGGGCGTGCGCTGGTGGGCACAGGCAGCCCCTTCCCACCGGTCGAAATCAACGGAAAACTCGTCCGCATCGCGCAGGTCAACAATTCCTACATTTTTCCGGGGCTTGCGCTCGGCATTCTGGTTTCGCGCGCCACGCGCGTCACCGACGGCATGATTATGGCCGCCGCCAAGGCGCTGGCTGCATTGTCGCCGGCGCGCACCGACAAGACCGCGCCCCTGCTGCCTCCCATTGCGGAAGCGCGCAAAACCAGCCTCGCCGTGGCTGAAGCCGTGGGCCGGCAGGCGATGGTCGAAGGAGTGGCCGAGGCCGTCGATGAAGCGGTCTTTGCGGACAACCTGCGCGCGTATGTGTGGGAGCCGGTTTATCTGCCCTACGAAAGTATCGGCGCTTTGTAGGCGACGCCGCGTTACTTTTCCGCCAGAACACAGTTTGAAGAAATGGATTCCGTGCTACAATGTAGTTACGTTGCTACAAGGAGGCGAGCTATGGCGATTACAACCATTTCGAGCCGCGAATTCAATCAGGACACAAGTCGCGCCAAGCGGGCCACCAAAAATGGCCCCGTATTCATTACAGATCGCGGCCGGTCGGCGTATGTGCTCTTAACCATTGAAGAGTTTCAGACAATTTCCGGCGGAAACAAGGAATTGTCTTTGGCCGAAGCGCTTGCGATGCCCAACGCCGATCTGGTCGAATTCGAACCGCCGCGCATGGGAGGCGATGAGTTTCCCGTTCCGCCGGACCTCGACTGATGTACCTGCTCGATACCAACGTCGTTTCCGAACTGCGCAAAATCGACACTGGCCGAGCGGACGCTCGCGTCAAGGCATGGTCGGAGAACCTATCGGTCAAGTCGGCATTTGTCTCCGTGATCACAATCATGGAATTAGAGCAGGGCACTCTCTCGATGGAGCGGCGCGGTCTTCGACAAGGGGAGATGCTTCGTGTCTGGCTCGAACGGCAAGTCCTCCGCGAATTTGATGGGCGAATTCTGCCGGTTGACATTCAGATTGCAAAACGATGTGCATCGTTGCACGTTCCCGATCCATTCTCTTACCGCGACTCGCTCATCGCCGCCACCGCTCTGGTGCACGGGATGACCGTCGCTACGCGCAATGTCTCCCACTTTGCGCGGAGCGGCGCCAAAGTCTTCAATCCATGGGAAGCCTAACCGGCACCGAAGCCGGGCGCGCGCTTTACTTTTCCGCCGGCACTTCTTCGAGCAAGCGCTTCCAGGTTTTCTGGTTTTTGCGGAAGCTTTTCTTCAGGTCTTCGAGGATGCGCTCGAAGTCGGCGTTGGTGCGCAGGTTATTCCATGCCGGATTCTTCTGGAACCAGGGATAGTTTTCGTTGCCGAGATAGATGGCGCGGCGCAGCCAGTGGAGCGCTTCGCTGGAGTCGCCTTCCACGCCAAAGTAGGTTGCCAGCCGGTAAGCCATTTCGCTATCAGCCTCGGCCGCGGCCAGCGTGTCGTCCTTGAGCAGCGAAGCGGCGCGGCCTCGCGCGCCGGCCTGCACATAGCAGATAGCCAGCGTGGGCACGGCGATGCGCAGCGAAGGATCGTCGGCGATCACACGCTCCAGAATCGCGATGGCCGCGTTCAAGTTGCCCACGCGCATCTGCTGATAACCGGCTGACGTGCGCAGCAATGGATGCCGCGGCTCGAGTGCGAGGCCTTTGTCCAGTTCGTCGCCGGCCAGCTCAATTTGATTTTGATAGTGATACACGCGCGCGCGATGGTTGTAGAGAATCGCAGCATTCGCGGGGTTCAGCTTAAGCGCGCGGCTGAATTCGTCGAGCGCTTCGTCGTACATGCCGTCGCCGCGCAGCGCAATTCCAGCCACCATGTGCACGTTCCAGTCGTTGGCGGCGCTGGTGAGCAGGTTGGCGATGCCGTGCCGCGCCGACTCTTTTTCGCCGCGCGACAGCAACATGTAAATGCGGTAGAGATTCGCTTCGGTCGACGCCGGATCGAGCTTCAATGCTTCGTCGAAGGCGCGCCGCGCGCGCATCACGTGAATCTGGCCGCCAAAGCCGTGGCGCGCGTACTGCAGTTCGGCGATGCCCAGCCCCGTCCATCCCGCGGCAAATGCCGCATCGGATGCAGTCACGCTCGCGAACAGCGCGTGGGCGCGGTCGAGATCGGCGCGCGCTCCGGTACGCACCATGAACGAGCTCAAGAGAGCGCGGGCCTGCAAATACTTTTCGCTGACCGGGCCCGGCAGCGAACCATCGCGTGCCATGGCTCGCGTCAGGCCGATACCTGCTTTAGCGCCCGCTCCAGCCTGCCCGGTTTCAATCCTCTCCGCCGCGCCCATCCCCTGCAGCGTGGCGAAGACCTCGTTGGAAATCTCGGTCTGCACCGCGATCAAATCCAGCGATGCCACGCGAATCGATCCGCCCGAGCGCACGCTCTGCGATGCCGCGTCAAGCAACTGCCAGTTCAGGTCGAAGCCGCTCTCGGAACGCACAAAGCTGCCGGCAAGCACAAATCGCACCAGCAGCTTTTGTCCCACGGCCAATGGATCCAGTTGCGCGATGGGCAAGTGCATGAGCGCGCTCGAAGGCCGCACAACGAGCGAAGGAATCCGGGCCAGACGCGCCGCGATGGCGTCGGCCAGCGCATAGCCGTAAAGCGGAGCCGCCTCCGCTGCGCCCACATTGGTAAAGGGGAGGACCACCAGCGAATTTTCCGCTGCGCGCTCGCCCGCTGACTCGCGAAATCGCTCGGCCAGCATGGAGAGCAAGCCCGTCGCGCGTTTTTCCGCCTCTGGTCCTGTGGCCGGTAGATAGGCTGCCGCGTCGCCGGGGATGGTGCCCGTCTCGATGCGCAGCGCCTTCATGATCGTCTTCAGCCCTTCGCGCACCTCGGCGGCAGATGCGGTGCGCGCGCCGGGATTCTTCTCAAGACAGGCCATGATCACGCTTTTCAGTTCCGGCGAAATCTCCGGCACAATTCCGCTCAGATCTGGCGGATCGAGAAACTGAATGGCGCGAATGGCCTGGAAATCCTCGGCATCAGGCCGCGCAAAAGGATGCCTGCCGCTGGTCAGTTCGTACAAAAGCACGCCCAGCGCCCACACGTCCGATTGCACGCTGGAGTGCCCAGTGACAAACTGTTCCGGCGCCATGTAGCGGATGGTTCCACCGCGCGCAGTATACGTGGTGGCAACCGTAGCATTTTTGGCCAACACCGGCCGTGCGGGATCGAAGCGCGCGTCTTCTGGAGGCAGGCGGCGCGCCAGGCCAAAGTCCAGAATCTTCACCAGTCCGCCGTCGGTCAGCATCACGTTCTGCGGTTTCAGGTCGCGATGAAAGATGCCCAGCGTATGCGCCGCCTGCAACCCATCCGCAATTTGGATGCCTACCGAAAGAACCAACTGCACGCTGGCCGGCCCGCGCTCGATGAGCTTTTCCAGCGGCTGGCCGGGCACATACTGCATGGCGATGTAAGCTTCTTCGCCGCTCTCGCCCACTTCGTAAATGCCGCACACATTGGGATGCTCGATGGCTGAGGCGAGGCGCGCCTCACGCAGCACGGTGGTCCGCAACTGCTCGGCCGAAAGCGTGCCGGTGTGCAGCATCTTCAGCACTACGGGCCGCTGCAGCAAGGTGTCGTTGGCCTCGTAGACCACGCCACTGCCGCCGGAGCCCAGCCGTCGCAGAATCTCGTAATGTGCAATCGTCTTGCGCTTCATCTCTCCACTCAAGTCTACCGGGCTATGCGTAAAGACAATCTCAAAGCGCCGCGAATTTCCGTGCCCCATGCTTTTTCGTCCGCCGCGGCGGAGAAAAGTGCCGGAAACCACAACTCCTCTTCCTCCGCGTTTGCCGGTGGATTCTGTTAACTTCGAATTGACGATGATCCCCAGCCACAGACTCGCGGCAGCAGGCAGCCGCCGCATCGCGTCTCATCGCGCAGGCCATCTGCCGGTTGTCGCGTTGGCCTGTTTGTTTGGGCTTGTCCTATTCGTGTCTTCGCTCGCCGCGCAGAAGGGAACGCAGCCAGCGCCGCAAGCTGCGCAACCATCGCCGCCGCCGGCTGCTCCGCAAGCATCACTGCCGGCAACTCCGCCGGCAGGGCAGGAGTCGCCTGCTCCCTCCGCGCAGCCGTCGCCTCAAGAACCGCAGCAGCCCGGCGCGGGAACGCAACTGCAGACAGGAACTTCGAGCGGCCTCACGCTCGACGTGCGCATCGAGAATCTGCTCGCCGATCACCAGTACTCCCGCGTGGCCGCGCAGCTCGATCAGCTTCCACCGCAGGATGCGCAGTTGTATCGCGGCGTACTGGCCAATCGCGCCAACGATCTCAGGCAGTCTGTGCAGCTCCTGGAGCCGTTGGTCGACGCGGTAACCGCCAGCGGCGACACGGTGCACGAAAAGCTGCTACGCACGGCACTGGCCGAGGACTATCTGCGCCTGGGCGACTGGTCGAAGGCGGCCACGGCTTTTGAAACGCTCGACACCCGTCTGCATGCCAAGCTTTCGGCCGATGAGCAAGACGAGATCGAGATGCCGCTCAAGATGCTTCCGCTGGCCAGGAACAACCCGCCCGCGACCATCGATGCCTGCGACCCGTTCACGCTTCAGGTGACCACCGATCCGCTGGGCCTCGTCGACATTCCGGTGTTTGTGGACGCGCGCTCGCGCGACTGGATGCTTGACCCCACGCTGCCCTTCAATCTGATTGCGCGCTCCACGGCAAAGGAAGTGGGGCTCAAGCTCTCTGAAGAAAAGGCGACCATTCACACCCTTACGGGAAAGGCCATCGAAGTCCAGGCCACCGTGGTTCCGCGCTTCACCATTGGCGGCCGCCTCACCGTGCTCAACATGACGGCCTTCGTCTACAACGACGCCGACTATTACTTTCCGCACACGGGCTATCAGGTGGAGGGCGTGCTGGGCTATCCGGCGCTCGCGGCTATTGGAAGCCTCACCATCACCTCGGACGACACCATCCAGGTGCGCCCTACCAAGCAAATTGGAACTCCTGACAAGGACGATCTTCTTACCGACGGCGCTCCGTTTTTTCTCGACGGCGATCAGGTGATCGTGGCATTCAAACGAGTGCGGGCATCATCCGACGCCGCGGCTCCGCCAGATCCTGCGGGCTCGGGCACCGGAGATGAGCGCATGTATGCGATTGACGCCGGCGGGCAGCAGACCTGGCTCACGTCGCGCTACTTCGACGAACATGCCGCCGAGTTCAACAGTATGAAGGTGGATCTCTACGCGCCTCCGGGCCAGGCGTCCGGATCCCAGCCCTCCTATATTGCGGAGACGGTCCCGCTCCGCGTGGGAAACGCCACAATTGAGCTGCACTACATTCGCGTGCTGACGCAGCCTCTCGGCTCCAGTGCGCTCGACGATGTGTATGGCATTCTCGGCGTGGACGCTCTCGGCCAGCTCAAGAGCTACACCTTCGACTACCGCACGATGCGGTTCAGCGCGAAGGGCGAATAAGACAGCACCCGGCAGGCTGCTGAATAATTGAGTTGTTTGCTGGTCGTATCTGCAGGTCTTCTTTGCTCTTGTCGTAAAGGTCGGTCGCATGCTCTCGATCGTGCTGCTTCTCGCCGCGGGCCAAACGCAATGATGAAGAAGCAGCAAAGAATAGGCCGCTAAAACTCGCTCGTGCGGCGGGCATTGCGCATCAGCCCTGCTGCGGCGGCAGGCGAGTTGTCGTTGGGTTTCAGCTCCGCTTCAACTGGGCCGGCGGAGCCGTGGAATTGCGGATCACCAGGTGCGGTTGAAGCGCAGAATCATCCTCAACGCTATCGCCCCGAACCGTCTTCCAGAGCGAATCGAAGGCTCTTGCGGCCACTTCGCGCCGTGGGTGCCGGATGGTGCTCAGCGGGGGATGCACCATGGTCGCGATGGGCAAGTCGTCGAAGCCGATGAGCGACAGATCCCGCGGGACATGAATGCGGCTGGCCTGCGCGGCTTGCAGTGCGCCGACGGCCATCAGATCGTTTGACGCCACAATTGCTGTGGGCCGAGGGCGCTGCGCGAGCAGCGTTTCCATCGCTTTGCGCCCGCCCTCCACACGCATATCTCCAATGGCGATCCACTTTTTGCGAACGTGAATGCCGCGGCTTTTCAACGCCGCGGTGAATGCATCTTTCCGCCCTCGAGCGGAATTGAGCGACTGAGGGCCGGCGATAAAACCGATGTCGCGATGGCCGAGCGACAGCAAATGCTCTAGCGCTTCGCGGAAGCCTGCGGAGTAATCCACCGGAACATTGGGATACCTGGCGGCCAGCTTGCGCTGGTTCATCAGAACCACGGGGATGCCGGCCCGCACCGCTTGCTGCAATGCTTCTTCTTCCACTTCAGAGGTCATCACGGCAATGGCGTCGACGCTGCGCTCAATCATGCGGCGGATGCAACTATGCAGCCGTTTCAGATCGTAGTTGGTGTGCGTGAAGATGACTTCAATACCTTCGGCGGCGGCGAGGGCTTCGAACGCGTCGATCAGTTCAGGGAAGAAGGGATTATTGACGTCAGAAACGATTAATCCGAAGAGCCGCGTCCGGCCCACTCGCAGGTTGCGGGCATTGGGATTGGGGACGTAGTGCATCTCTGCAATGGCGCGCCGCACGCGCAGGGCGGTTTTCTCCCGTACTCCAGGAAATCCGTTCAAAACGCGGGAAACCGTAGCCGTTGAAACTTTGGCGTGTTTGGCGACCTGAATGATATCCATTGGTTACGACCATCTCATTGTTAATACAGTTGGCCGATTGAGTGCAATGCATGTCTCGGGGCCACGCGTGGGTTCGCCCGGTTGGGCGCACTTTGCTTCGGCCGTACTCGGCATCTGGCCTGCGTTGCCGCGGGGAATTGGCGCTCCATGTAATCCTTTACAAGGCGTATGCATATGCGATATGGTTTTCTCGGTGCTTCTCGCGCCTTTTTGCGCAAGGATTTCAATGATGGACCGGCGATCTTTCTGTAGCCTTACCGCAGGCGCCCTTCTCAGCAAGAAAGTGCTCGCAGGCCAATCCCCTGCCGCAGAGCAACCCCGAAAACTTCACTTTGCCCAGGAGCAAACCGGAGTCGGGCCCTTTCTGGATGACGGCACTGGCAATCGGCCGCACATCCTGCTCCTCAGCGCCGACATGGTCGGACCCGATCTCTACCATCCTGCCAGGTCCCTCTCGCAGCACGTGCAAATCCCCGCCATCCGTTCGCTCATGCAGGACGGCACGTTTTTCTCGAACGCTTTCTGCACCGTGCCGCTCTGTTCGCCTTCGCGCGCCTCTTATTTGACCGGGCGGTATAGCTATGTGCAGGGCAACAGCGAGCGCGCACCCGAGGGACTGGAAACGGAGCTCCGCGCCGACGACATCATTTTTCCCGAATACCTGAAAGCCGCCGGATACGTGACCCGCCAGGTGGGCAAATGCCACGTGGGCGCGAAGAAATTTCTCGATGCCTTCGGCGACAACGATCAGCCCTGGGATCGGTGGTCGCCTCCGGTCTTCGACGATGACAGTTTCCTCGCCTACCAGCGCGAACTCGGCGTGAAGCCGCAGAAGTACGCGCGGGAGATTGTCTTCCGCATGCAGGATCGCACCACTCCCGGCAACTCGGCGGGCGGGTGGATTGTGCAGGAAGACGGCAAGCCGTATCCGATCGAAGCGCAGTACAGTTACTACCTGGGCAAGAAGGCGATTGAAGCCGTGGAAAGCCTGGCCGGCAGCGGCTCGCTCAAACGCCATCCCATGTATCTGCAGCTCGATTTTTTCGATCCTCACCAGCCGTTTTCCATTCCCGCGGGATTTGAAGACCGGGAGCGTGAACTGCGGCAGATCATGAGCTGCCCCGACTCCTGGCATACCGCCCAGCAACGCGACTTCCAGCGGGCGCCCGACGAGCCGGAGATTGTCGACATCTATCGCCGCTACTGGGGAATCTACGACCCAGAACAGTTGATCAATTACCGCATCGCCTACGTTCTGCAAATGGAACTTGTCGACCGCGTCATCGGCATGGTGCTCAAGCGGCTCAGGGAGTTGGGCCTTTACGACAATATGCTCATCGCGTTCATCTCCGATCACGGCGAGATGAACGGCCGCCGCGCCTCGGTGGATAAAGGCGTCTACCTTCATCCCGATATTGCTCGCGTGCCCATGATCTTCAAGTTGCCCACCAACATGGCGCGGCGGCGCGCGACCGTGGAATCGCCTACATCGCTGCTCGATCTCTCGCAGACGATCTTCGATGTTGCGGGTATCAAACCCGAGGCCAAATTCGACGGCGTCTCGCTTCTGCCGGCGATTCAATCCGGCCAGGGCTCGGAAGAGCGGACCATTCTGTTTTTCGGCGGATGGCACGTTGGCGTCAATTTCGATTGCGGCATCCAGCGACGCGCGGCGGATGGCCGCCGCTATCTTTATTCCTATAACTGCACCTCTCAGGTCGACGAACTCTTCGATCTCGACAGCGAGGATGCGGTGAATCTGATCGCCAGCCGGGACCATGCGAAGGTCCGCAAAGAGCTGATACAGTTCCTCGGCGTTGCGCTTCAGGCGGATCCGCGCTGGGCGGGCTATTGGGCAGAGTTTCGCATCGCCCGCTTCACCGATCTGCCGCACGCGGGCGGCGATATGCAGCTCTTCGGCATGCCCGATTGAGGTATCTTCTCAGGCGAAGCGGGCTGACTGTTGTCTTTCGATCGCGGCCGTTGCCAGCAAGCGACGTGTAAGTTGCGTACTCGCCTGTGACCCTCTGGGATCAGGAGGGACGGGTGCGGTCCAACTCCACCTTGTGATTTGTCCTGAAGCTTGAGGCGCGCACCACAAGCTCCGGCGCGATCAACGTGCTCTTGGGGCGTGCAGACGTCTTGCCCTGGGCAAGTTTCAGGGCGAGGGCCGCTGCAATCTTTCCAATCATCTTGCTGTTCTGGTCCACCGACGAAAGCGGCACGCGCAGAAAATCCGAATACGAAAGGTTTCCGCAACCCACCACCGCGATATCGTCGGGAACACGTAATCCGGCATCGAGAATGGCGCGCATGGTGCCTAATGCGACAGGGTCGTTAAAGCAGAAGATTCCGTCCGGGCGGTTCTTGCCGGCAAGCAACTTCACTGTCGCGGCGTAGCCGGCCTTGTCGCCAACGTGATCTCCGGAGGGGCCGATCGAGACCACATGACCCGGCAGCGGAGCCATCTGGTGTGCGGCAAGCGCCTGGCGGTACCCCTCAAGGCGTCCAATGGCTGTGCTGATCTCCGGCCCGCGAACGTGCGCGATCCGCTTGCATCCTTGCTCAATGAGGTGCTTCGTGGCCAGCGCTCCCACCGCCATGTCATCCACGCCGACAAAGTTGGATTCGAATCCTGCGAATTGCCGGTCCAGCAAAACGTAAGGAACCTTTTGCTCTTCGATCCGTCGAAAGCTTTCCACAGTCCACTGCGATGAAGCAATCAACATCACGTCTACACGGCGCGCCAGCAGTTGCGCAATCTCTTCCTGCTCCAAAGCCGGATCCTCATCGGAAGAAGAGATGAAAAGGCTATAGCCCTTCTTTCGCACCTCGACTGAGATTTCCTTGGCAATTTGCGCAAAGAATGGATGCAGCAAATCGGGCACCACCAGGCCGATGGTCCAGCTGCGGCCGGTGATGAGCGAGCGGGCAGCAAAGTTCGGCTGGTAGTTCAGCTCCTTCATCCGTTTCAGGACGCGTTTGCGTGTTTCTTCGCCAATGTCCGGATGATTGCGCAGAACCTTCGAGATGGTCACGACTGACAAGCCCAGATCCTCGGCAATATCCTTCAACCGTGCGACCATTTCTTGAGTGCCTCCCGAAGAAAACCGGCTAGCGATCAGGTACGAACTAGCCCGCGAATTCAGTTTACATTACAGTTAGCGTTGACCGCGCCGTTGCAGCGAGACCGTCATTCGGGTTGTAGCAACGAGAGCAGGAGGCCTGAGCCATTTGATGCTATTCGAATTGTGTGCCGAAACTTTGGAAGCTTGCCTGGCTGCACAAGAGGGCGGGGCCGATCGAGTGGAACTTTGCGCCGCGCTTGAAGTGGATGGCCTCACACCATCGCATACCTTCATCGAGCAGGCCGTCAACTGCTGCGAGATTCCCATTCACGTGATGGTGCGTCCCCATGCTGAGAGCTTTCATTACAATGCCTCCGCCTTCACCACGATGTGCGAGGAGGTCGAGTTCATTCGCAGTGTGGGCGCGGCCGGTGTCGTTCTCGGCGTGCTTCTTGACAGCGGAGCCGTGGATATTGAACGCACTCGCGCACTCGTCCAACTCGCCCATCCTCTTGAAGTCACCTTTCACCGTGCGTTTGATGCGACACCCGATCTGGGACAAGCTCTGGAGGATGTGATTGCCGCTGGCTGCCATCGCGTTCTCACCTCGGGAGGCGCTGCCGACGTAGTCGCCGGTTCTGCGATGCTCGCCCGTCTCGTTACCTGTGCTTCTGACCGCATCGCTGTTGCGGCAGGCGGCGGCCTTCGTCTCTACAATGCGCGGGAAGTTTCCCGGCTTACACGCGCGCAGCATTTTCACGGGTCCCTCCCTCCTGAAGACTCGGCCCCCGCATCGCTCGCGGAACGTGTCCGCGTCATCACGCGCATTCTGCGCGGAGAATAGCTCTCGCTATTTGACAACCAGCCACGTTCGGCTCTGTGCGGCAATACGAACCGGCACTACTGCGCCGTATTCGCGATCCAGTTGAAATGTTCTGGCCTCACCTTCC
>Ga0302320_10014652_pt1 | contig 16197 bp, 13 predicted proteins | sample Bog_T0_3_FD_202130 | JGI IMG/M metagenome (GOLD analysis project Ga0302320, IMG submission 202130) | Peat permafrost microbial communities from Stordalen Mire near Abisko, Sweden - Bog_T0_3 | ecosystem: Environmental > Terrestrial > Soil > Wetlands > Peat | place: Sweden: Abisko, Stordalen Mire... | reverse complement strand
GAGAGCACCCGCTGCGGCGTTCCGCTGGAATCGCAGCAGACGATGAATTTGTTGTGGGCGAAATGGTCGCCGGTCACCAGGCGGCTGTGCAGATCCACGATCGGGGTCAACTCGGCCCGCACGGCCCGATTCTCGTCGTTGGTCGGCGGCTTGAAGGCGCCGTTGGCCAGCACCAGATGGCACTTCTTGCCGAACGCCTTGAGGGCGGCGATCAATTCGGGATCGTTGAGTTCATACAGCGCCGCGTAAATCTCGCCGCCCTTGCTCTGCACGTCGGCGAGCATCGCCAGGATCTGCGGACGCAGCAATCCGCTCAGTTCGTTCCGCAGCGCGTTGCCGGGAGGCGTGACGTTGCTGATCACGTCGGCGATCTTGGGGTTGCCGCCGAGTGCTGCGAGCGCGCGCGTCACCCATTGCGCAGCCACGATTCCCTTGTTGAAATACGCGGCCACCTTCGGCGTCGCCTGGCCGGAAATCGTCATCGGCGGCGTCAGCGCGCTGGCGCCGGTGCTCGAAAGCTGCAGATGATCCTTGTCCGATCCCACCACCGGCACCACCGAATACTGCACTGCATCGCCGGGCGACAGACCATAGTCCCACCACATGTACCGCTGCAGCGGATGCTTCCATGGGGCGGCAGGATCGAGCTTGTCGTCGTCGGAAAAACCGACAAAGCCGTGCAGGTAGCTTTCAGCGCCGCCCTTCAGCCGCCGAATCGTGAAGCCCCGGCACGACAAGATCGGCTTGGTGTCATCGGGCAGCCACACCAGACAAGTATGATCGCCGTTGTCGTAGACCTTCACATTGATGGACACTGGCCGCTCCCTGTCGCGGGGACATTGCCTCCGCGCTTCCAGCGTACCGCTCTATCCCAAATTGTACAAGCGGAGGAGCACACGGTGGCGCCACGCGCCAGGATGAGGTGCCGAAAATCAGGCCGGCCTGATCGATATTGGCTAGCCGCTGAACATGCCGTTGCGATCGCTGAACAGATCGAGCGATTGCGGTGCCCGCATATTTGGCCCCGAGACCGCGGTCGCGACCGGGATCGCAGTTGCGACCGGGGTTACGGTTGCAACCGGGGTCGCTGCCGAGACCGACGTCAGCGACGAGGAATTGCCCCATAATTCACGAACCGTCGGCGAGACCGGTTGGGATCGTTCGCCGGCCTGAAACAGCGAGCGGAACACCGGATCGCTGGATGAGGACGCCTCGGTCGTCGTCGCGGCAGACGCCAACGTCACCGGCGTCACCGTTGTCGTCGGCGTGACGGTGCGGATATCCGGAAAATTCGACAGGTAGGCTGCATTGTCGATCGGCGCCGCGCTGGCAAGCGCGACGCTTGGCTTGATATCGCCGACCGCTGCCATCGCGCTGCGCGTCGCCTGGGAACTGGCCGCGCTGGCGTAGCGCGACGACAGCACCGAATAGACTTCGGAGACGCTGCGGGCCCGCCCGGAGCGATCGTAGAAGATCGAGCGGTTGGCCGCCGCGGCGTTGGGAAACAGCCGCGCGCCGGAGGCCTGCGGATTATCCTCAGCGTTCGAGATCAGCTTGGCGGCGCCGCCGACGCCCATGAAATGCGCCATGTAGAGTTCGGCATCGTTCGGCCTGCGGCCGATCTTGCCGGTGAGCTTGAAGCTGTTGGATTGGGTGAGAACCGCCGCCATCGCGGAAGCCGCTGCCGGATCGTCGCGCAGCTTCATGATCGCCTTTCGCGCGGCGGGATTGCCAACGGAGTAGCCACCGGACGAGTTTTTGGTGATGGCGTCGGCATATTGGCCGTAGCCGAGCTGGGCGCCGGCTTCCTTCACAGTGCCGAGCCAGGTCTGGTCGATGAATTGATAAAGCCCGTGCGCCGACGAGGTCGAGGCACCCGCGGTCGGATTGAAATCCGATTCCATCTTCGCGGTACTGAGCAGGTATTCGAAGCTGGCGCCGGTGGCGTTGGCAGCCTGCTTGATCGCGCCGGCTATCCGCGCACGCGACGGGTCGACACCTGCCGTCGCCGTGGCGTTTGAAGAGTCGACCGACATATGTTTGGTCCTCGCTCCCCGCGAAATGACCCCCGGCCCGATCGAGAGCTCCCACTAACGTTCAAGCCGCCGTCACACTGCGGCAATTATGGTTAAAGCCGGGTTAAAGGGCTATCGTGTCCGGACGCGGTGCAGCGCCCTTGGCGCTGCTCCGCTGAGCCGGGACCCATGTGGATGGGAACGCCGATGGGCCCCGGATCAGCAGCGCACCACGCCGCGAAGTGCGGCGCGCTGCGCAGCATCCGGGGCACGGCAGGTCACTTCCGGTAAACGTCCTTCGGATCGAACAGCCGTTCGGCGTCGACGAAGGACAACCGCGCCCCGCCCTCGCCTGCCGTGACCTGGCGGTAGAAGCAGGAGCGGCGACCGGTGTGGCAGGCCGCGCCTGATTGTTCGACCCGGATCCAGACCGCGTCCTGGTCGCAATCCAGACGCATCTCGATCACGCGCTGGACGTGGCCGGAGCTTTCGCCTTTTCGCCACAGCGCATTGCGCGAGCGGCTGAAATACCAGGCCTCGCCGGTCGCGATGGTCCTGCGCAGGGCCTCGGCGTTCATATGCGCGACCATCAGCACTTCGGAGGTCGCAGCGTCGGTGGCCACGCAGGTCACGAGGCCCGACGCGTCGAATTTGGGCTGGAACGTCAACCCTTCCTCGATGTCATTGATTTCAGCGGATCCGGACACAATCAGCCCTCGCAAATTTCAGGCGAGGTTACCGCGGCGACCCTCGCACCATCGACAGGAAACGCGCCTGCTCTGCCGGATTGTCGCGGAACATGCCGGTAAAGCGGCTGGTGAACGTCGACGCGCCATGCTTGGCGACGCCGCGCACCGACATGCAGGTGTGCTCCGCCTCGATCATGACGGCAACACCGCGGGGTTTGAGGACTTCGTCGATCGCGGCCGCAATCTGGGCGGTCAGGTGCTCCTGGGTCTGCAGCCGGCGGGCAAAGATATCGGTCAGTCGCGCCAGTTTCGACAGTCCCACCACCCGCTCGACCGGCGTATAGGCGATATGCGCCTTGCCGTAGAACGGCATCATGTGGTGTTCGCACTGCGAGGTGAATTCGATATCGCGGATCAGCACGAAATCGTCATAGCCGGCCGTTTCGCCGAAAGTGCGATTGAGCACCTCCGCCGGGCACTGGTGATAGCCCTGATAGAGTTCGTCGAAGGCTTCGACCACCCGCCGCGGCGTATCCAGCAGGCCCTCGCGGCCGGGGTTCTCGCCGATGTAGCCGAGCAGGGTCGTAACCGCCGCCTCCGCTTCGGCGCGCGACGGACGTGGCTGGTCCGCCCGTACCGCGGCCGCCAGAAATTCGGCAGGGTCGAGCTCCGCCGGGCGTGCATCCGCAAGCTTCGCGTCGGTAGGCCTGACGTCAGAAGGCTTGCCGGGGCGTAGCGGTTTGATCAATGCGTCCATGTCAACTCCGTTCGACCGGTCCAAAGCGAGACCGGAGTGTCACCGGCAGACGGGGCGGTTTGCCGCCGGACGCCTGAATCCCGTAACCGTAGCACCGTGGCGGCCGAATTGGCTTCCAATTCGGGCCGCGCTAGGGGCATGGCCGGACTGTATTTCCGCCATTTCCATCCATATATAGGCCCATGGACCGCGGCCGCCAAGGGCCGACGCAGCGGTCGAGCGCGAGACCTCAATCTTATGCTGAACGACATCTACAACAAGCGCATCATCGAATTGGCCGGCAATATCCCCCGGCTCGGCCGGCTGGCCGCCCCCGACGCCAGCGCCACGGCGCACTCCAAACTGTGCGGTTCGACCGTCAAGGTCGATCTCAAGATGGATGGCCCGGTCGTTACCGACTTTGCCCACGACGTGAAGGCCTGCGCGCTCGGCCAGGCCTCATCCTCGATCATGGCCAGCCATGTGGTCGGCTCGACCGCAAGCGAACTGCGCGAATTGCGCGAAACCGTCCGCAAGATGCTGAAGGAAAACGGCAGCCCTCCGGCAGGAAAATGGGCCGATATCGCCCTGCTCGAGCCGGTGCGCGATTACAAGGCGCGGCATGCCTCCACGATGCTGACCTTCGACGCCGTGGCCGACGCGATCAGCCAGATCGAGGCGAAGGCGAAACAGCAGGCCGCTGCGCAGGAGTGAAAACCCAGTCATTCCGGGGCGCGCATCTTCGCGCGAACCTCAGATGTGCAATTGCACATCGGGGAATCTCGAGTTGATAACCTCCAGATTCCGGGTTCGTGCTTCGCACGCCCCGGAATGACGATTCAAGGTATAGCCCGCCTACCTCGCCGGGGCGATCGCGCCGACGCCGCCGGTCGGAACCAACGCTTCCGCCGTCTTGGTGGATTTCACCGGCTGCAGATTTGACTCGGTGCCGACGGCGCCAGTGACAAAACGATCCTGCACGGGTTTGGTCGTCGTTTCAGCAACCGGGACATCGGGAGCACCGCTCTGCGGCAACACCTCCGCGACATCATCGGTGGTCGCCAGATTGGTCAGCCGCAATTCTGCGCGCGACAGCTCGTGCAGATCTTCCCACGGCGGCACGCCCAGCGACAGCGACAAGAGATCGCCGGCCCCGCCCATGTCGAAGGTGTATTTGGCGAGCCGCCCGATATCGCGCTCCACGATCATCAGGTCCTGGGCGGTGTAGCTTGCGGCCTTGGCATCGTCGGCGCGGTCACCCATCCAGATCTGATGCACCCTGACATGCGCGGACTCGGGCACGTAACGCGTCTTGCCCGACAGCAACAGGAACACGCACATCGACTCGCAATAGGCCTCTGGCGCGACGCCGGCCCGATCGCCCGGCGCGGCGTGGGTCTGCACGCTGACGCCGACCGTGGTCAGCGCGCCGAGATCGCGCCACCGCCGTCCAAGCGCGATGGAGTCGTTGACGGACCCGCCGCTGGAATCCAGCACGATGGTCGCGCCATGGAGTTCGCGGCCGCGGGCGAAATCGTCAAAATCCCTCGGGCTATCCGCGGTCACGATGCCGACCGCACTGACCCAGCCGCGGCAACCGGGCTGGCACGCGACCCAGTTGAACCGCATCGGCAGTTTGCGTTCCTCAAGCGTGGCGCCGGCATGCGCCGGCCCGCCGAGCGCCGCGATCACGCCAGGCAAAGCAAGGAAGAGGGCGGTGGCGCCGATCAGCACCCAGCCGCGAAAATCAGTCGACCTTACCAGCCTCAAAATTGGTTCCTTCCCCCAAGCCCCGGAGAGAGCAATGGCTACGGCCCCAGTTCAACGCCAAATGATTCCGCACCATCGGGCGTCACGAAAAAAGTAACCCGTTGTCACAGAAGCGTCTATTAACATTTGCTGCACCGCGTCCAAATGATTGCGATAAATTGGCGGTGTCACTCAAATGCATGGCTAATCGGGTTCCCTGCTCCGGAACCGCGCAGGTCCGAGCACATGATTGCAGCATCCCGCCCATGAAGCATTCATGGCTACATTGCCGGACTTGTCCCGACTGCGCCGGCACGGTGGCCCGGCTGCCGCGCAATGCGGGTCGGGTCATGATCTGGATCTACCGGCACACGCTGTCGCCCTTGGTCGGATACAACTGCCGTCATCTTCCGACCTGCTCGGTCTATGGCGACGAAGCGATCGAGCGTTTCGGGCTGTGGGGCGGAGGATGGATGACGCTGGCGCGGCTGGTGCGTTGCCAGCCGTGGGGGACGTCGGGGATCGACAATGTGCCGCTGACACCACCGCCTGGCGCGCGGTGGTATCTGCCATGGCGGTTCGGGCGATGGCGCGGCGTCAATGCTCTCTGAAATTCTGCTGCACTGCTTCCAAGTCAATTTCGCATTGCTGCCAAGCCGGGAACCGCCGGCTGTTCGAACGCATTGGTTCAATGTCTTCAAGGGAGGACATCAATCATGCGCTGGAAAATCAGCCACCGGCCTCACGATTCCCGCAACATCGATCTGCTGGCGGCGTTTGCCCTGCTTATCGTCATCGCCTCCGCCTTCGAATATTTCCGTCCAAGCCCGGTGCCACCGAGCACCACAGCCTTCATCGAGCCGAGCCAGAGCGTGCGCTGGTAAAGGATTTTCGAAGCGTTGTTCGCCGCACCAACCGGTCCACACGATCGCGCTCGAAAGCGTCTTTAGCGCGAGAACCAGAAGAACCCACTCCGGCGCTCGGCGGTGGCCGGCGGGCGCGGCTTGCGCGGTCGCGGCGGTTTGGGTTGCGGCGGCTCGGTCGTTGGCGCCGACGCCGTGGTATCGACGCTGCCGTCGGAAGGCAGCCTGACCGACAGCAGCAGGTTTGATTCATGCGAGCGCCAGCGATAGCCGATGCCGAAATCCATCGGCTGGGCCCGTCGAAACAGCTCGGCATATGACTCCTGGTACCTGCCCGGGAATTCGCCGATCGGACCGGCATAACGGCCGAACGGAAACAAGCGCCATTGCTTGGGACTGTAATAGGCCAGCGGAATGCCGGAATCGTCCTGGATCATGGTGGAACTATTGGCGAGCAGGAAGTCGCGCACCGTGGAGAAATTGCCGGAATGCAGCAGATAGGACGCGCTCTTGATCAGGCTGTTGCCGGGGGCCAGCGTCGAACAAAACTTCAGGAAGCCTGAGTTCTTGACGCCGCTGTTGGAAAGATCGGTCGAGAAATAATACAGCGTCCGCTCCACACCATCGTTGCCGGCGAACACGATCCGCACGCCGCGGGTGGCGTTGCTGCCGGCGTTTTCGTTGGCGAAATAGGCCGCGCCTTTGTCGTCGAGCGCGACAAGACTGACGTCGCGGATGGTCTTTCCCGAGCGCGCCAGGAAGACATAGAGGATCGGCAGCGTGCCGCCGAGCTGTCCGGCGTGCAGATCGACCTTCATCATCTTGGTGATGAAGAAGCTGAAATTGAGGATGGTGCTGGTCGAGTGCTCGACGTTGTAGAGCGCGGGCCCGATCCCGCCGCGCGGCAACCTCATCAGATCGGGCACTGAGCCGACCGGCTCGAGGGCTGCCAGCACATAGGTCGTCGCGTTCGAGTAGAAGGCGTTCGCATAGAGGAAGTCCGGGCCGCTGAACATGTAGAACATCGTCGGCCGCGGCGCGGCCAGATTGGCGGTCGACCAGGCCCGGATTTTCGAAAGCTGGCGCTGCTCAAGCTGCCCGAAGGCGGCGTCGAAGAACTTGGCGTGGTGCTGCCACGCCGGGTCTTTGGTCAACGGCGTCAGCGGCGAATCGGCGGAAGGCGCCATACCGGCCAGGAAACGCGCGGTGTCGTTGGCGGTCACGGTGTCGGCGGCGCGCGCGGGCGCGGCTGCCGCGAGGAACAAGGTTGCGGCGACGGCCGCAAGTTTCATGGCAAGTTTCTTGGGCTGAAGCATCTTTATTCGCGGTTTGATTGCGGGCTTGGGGATGCGGTCACGGGGCCCGCCTCGGCCCGCTTGCGGAAAACGGCATAGATCAAAAGGCCCGAAATCATAATCAAGCTACCGAGAAGCGACTGCAATGGCCGTTCCGTCAGTAGATAGTACATCATAAAGCCGGTCACGAGCAGGAAAACGGCCGGGGTGACCGGGTATCCCCAGGCGCGATAGGGCCGCGGCAGATCGGGCCTGAAGATGCGCAGTTTGAGGACGCCGAGCACGGTAAAGAACGAGCAAAACAACAGCGCGAACTGGATGAAATCGAGCACAGCCTCGAAACTGCGGGTGAGCAGCATCAGGCTTGCGACCGCAAGCTGGAACAGGATGGCCCAGGCCGGCGCCCCCTGCGCCGATCTGCGGGCAAACAGCCCAAGCGCCGGGATGTCCTCGCCCATCGTCATCATGACGCGCGGGCCGATCCACATCATCGCACTGATCGAGGATATCAGCCCGATGCAGATCATGCCGCCGACGATGCGGCCGCCGATTTCGCCGAAAATGTAGCTGCCGGAAATGCGGGCGACATCGAGCTGCCCTGACAATTTATCGATCGGGGTGGTGTGGAGGAATACCGCGTTCAGCGCGACATAGAGCACCAGCACAATCAGTGTCCCCGCCAGCAACGCACGCGGCAGGTTCAGCTCGGGGGTGCGCATTTCCCCGATGATATAGGTCGCCGCGTTCCACCCCGAAAACGAATACATCACGAATACGAGCCCGATCGCGAACGGCGCGCTGGCGATATGGGCGAGATCGGCGACGTCGGGGGCGAACGAGATCGGCTGCGGCGTGCCGATGACGAATCCCGCGATCAGGAACGCCACGATCAGCACGACTTTCAAGATCGTCGAGATCAACTGGAAGGTGCTGGAGTGCCTGACCCCGCTCAGCTGCACGATCGACACCAGCCAGACCACGCCCACGGCCAGCAACAGCGGCGGGGCGCCGGGCAGCACCGATTTGCCGTATTCCCCGAATGCCATCGCCGCCAGCGCCACCGGGGCCGCGAAACCGACGGTCGCCGAGACCCAGCCGGCCAGGAATCCGAACGCCGGATGAAAGGCGCGGGTCAGGAAATTGTATTCGCCGCTGGAGCGCGGAAACATCGCGCCGAGTTCGCTGTAGGAAAACACCCCGCACAACGCCACCAGCCCGCCGACGCACCACAGCAACAGGATCGAAAAGCCCGAGGGGATGTCCTTGACCTGAAAGCCGAGGCTGGTGAAGACGCCGACGCCGACCATGTCGGCAACGACGATCGCGGTGGCCACGATGACCGAAACCGTCGACCCGCCGCCGGGGAGCCGACTGGGCCAGGCCGCGCTTCCCGTTCCTGATACAGCCATCTCGGTCCACGCCCCGGGCGCCACGCCCGCCATTTTCATCGTGCAGGCTGACTTCACTCGATTCAAGTAAGGTTAACAATGATTTAAATCTTGGGACGAATTCGGTATTATTGTACCGAAAGGCTCGCTCCGGAAGACTACGGCAGCGCGAAAAGAAGCTCGCCTTCCCACAATCGCGACACGATTTAGTGTTCACTTTGGCTTTCCGGGGATGGGGAGTTTTCCCGGAAGCTTAACGTCACCTCAACGCTGGCAAGCTCTATTACGTCAATTGCCAGCGGATATTGGGGCAGTGGGTGGATGGTCGGGGCGATTCTGAAATCGAGCACGCATGATCGCGCAGGCCTGGTGATGTCACCGGGCGAGCGGCGGCGTGCGCAGCGTCCGGAACGCATTTCCGGTTCGCCGCGCTGGCGCGCGCTCGCCGTTCTCACCACCTTCGTCCCGCTGTCGTTGGTTCTGGTTCAATGCGGGCAGGCGCCGAGCGCCGGTCAGCTCGCGGCCAATGCGCAGGCGACGACTGGAGATTCCTTCGACGACCGCTTCCCGCGGCCTGTGTTCAGGGATCGCTTCCCGACCGCGAGCGAGAGCATGGAGCAGCGTCAGGTCGCCGATGTGTCCCTCGCCCCGAAACGCACGGCGCAGCCGGCGCAAGCCCCCTACCGTGTGGCGTCGCTGGCGCCGACCGTCCCCTACCAGCGCCCGGTGCGGGAAGACCAGACGACGCTGGTCAGCCTGAAATCCTCGGCATTCCCCTATTTCGGCAATAATCCCCGCAGCGACGCACCGTTCCTGAACGTTTCCAAGGACGGCCGCCGCGGTCACCGCAGCTATGGCGGCCGGGTCTATTGGCAGGACCAGACCTACAACGACAACCGCGTGCTGATGCATGTCCCGGAGAATTTCGACGTCCGCAAGCCCGGCGTCATCGTGGTTTTCTTCCACGGCAACGGCGCGACGCTGGAGCGCGACGTGCGCAACCGGCAACTGGTGCCGCAGCAGATTTCGGATTCCGGCGTCAACGCCGTGCTGCTGGCGCCGCAGCTTGCGGTGGACGCCGCCGATTCCAGCGCCGGCAAGTTCTGGCAGCCCGGCGGCCTGAAGCGCTTCATCGACGAGTCGGCCGACCATCTCGCCGAACTCTATGGCGACCCGAATGCGGCGAAGGCCTTCGCCAACATGCCGGTCATCATCGTCGGCTACAGCGGCGGCTTCGTGCCGACGGCCTGGAGCCTGGAAGTGGGCGGGCTCGGTAACCGCGTGCAAGGCGTTTTCCTGCTCGATGCCGTATACGGCGAACTCGAAAAGTTCGCCTCCTGGATCGAGAACAACCGCTCCGGCTTCTTCGTCAGCGCCTATACCCGCTACACCAAGCCGCACGACCGCGAACTGATCGCGATGCTCCGGGAAAAAGGCATCGCCGTCCGCGACGACATGGACGGACCGCTGCGGCCGGGCAGCGTCGTGTTCGTCCAGACCCCCGACGGCGTGACCCACCGCGATTACGTTACCCACGCCTGGGCCGACTACCCGGTCAAGGAAGTGCTGGTCAAGATGGCGGCCTCGCCGGCGAGGCTGGCTGCGAGTTCGCCACAGGCGGCGAGCCGATAGACGGCGATACTTCCGCAGCGTCGCAAGTGCCGCCTGCCCCCCGTGTCGCGAACCCGTCCGTCAGAATTTGGGAATGCTTTCGGCGAAGCCGTTGTAGCAATTGATCCGCGCTTCTTCGTCCTTGGTGAGACGGCAATCCGCGACGCGTTTCGCAACCGCCGGCGCCTTGGGATCGGGTTTGGGCGGAAACACCTTATCGTAGCAATCCAGCCGGTACTTGGTTCCGTCCTCGATTTCGAGACAGGCTTGCAGCCGCTTGGCAATCGACAGCGGCGGGTTCTTCGCCTCGCCCTTGGGTTTCGGTGCTTCGCTGCCGGGTTTCTGCGCTTCGCTGCCGGACTTCGCCGATGCCGGCGGCTTGGCGGCATCGGCCGGTGCAGCGCTCTGCGCGACGGCTGCGGCCGAATACAGGACCAGGATCAGTGCAAGCATTATTCTCATGTTACGCCACTTTCGCTGTTCGGCCGCCGATGTAACGCCGTGCAAATCCGGAGTCGAGCCGGGTGGCTCGACGTCCCGCCCGGACCCGCCCGCTTATGTCGACAACGTCGGGGTTTGTCGAGGCTGCGCCACGGCGGAAATGCTGCTAAAGCCGCCGGCCTGCCGATCAGGACGATCGACAGTTGCAACGCGCGAATCCCCTGCTATACCGCTGCTTCCCGCTTACCTGCGCTCGTTCGCAGGAGTGAGCACAAGGAGACCGCCATGCCCGACAAGAATACACCCGCGTCAGGATTCCAGTACAGTCTCTCGAACCTGAAACCGGTCGAGCCCGTGCACAAAATCGGCCTCACCTTCCCCGATGGCGCCAGGCGCGAATTCCCGAAAAACATCACCGGCCTTGATATCGCCAAGGGCATTTCGCCGTCGCTGGCCAAGCGCACGGTGGCGATGGCGCTCGACGGCACCGTGGTCGACCTCGCCGACCCGATCGAGCAGGACGCCAAGATCGAATTCATCGCCCGCGACGATGCCCGCGCGCTGGAACTGATCCGGCATGACGCCGCCCACGTGCTGGCCGAGGCGGTGCAGTCGCTGTGGCCGGGTACGCAAGTGACCATCGGCCCGGTGATCGAGAACGGTTTCTATTACGACTTCTTCCGCAACGAGCCGTTCACGCCGGAAGACTTTTCCGCGATTGAAAAGAAGATGCGCGAGATCATCGCGCGCGACAAACCCTTCACCAAGGAAATCTGGAGTCGCGAACAGACCAAGCAGGTGTTCCGCGACAACGGCGAGATGTTCAAGGTCGAGCTGGTCGATGCGATTCCCGAGGACCAGACCATCAAGATCTACAGGCAGGGCGACTGGTTCGATCTCTGCCGCGGGCCGCATATGACGTCGACCGGCAAGATTGGCAATGCGTTCAAGCTGATGAAGGTCGCTGGCGCCTATTGGCGCGGCGATTCAAATAATCCGATGCTGACGCGGATCTACGGCACCGCGTTTGCGAAACAGGAAGAGCTCGACGCCTATCTGAAGCAGATCGAGGAGGCCGAGAAGCGCGACCATCGCAAGCTCGGCCGCGAACTCGATCTGTTTCACTTCCAGGAGGAAGGCCCCGGCGTGGTGTTCTGGCACGCCAAGGGCTGGACCATCTTCCAGGCGCTGATCGCCTATATGCGCCGAAGGCTTACCGGCGATTACAGCGAGGTCAATGCGCCGCAGATTCTCGACAAGGTGTTGTGGGAAACCTCCGGCCATTGGGATTGGTATCGCGAGAACATGTTCGCGGCGCAATCGGCCGGCGACGAGGCCGAGGACAAGCGCTGGTTCGTGCTGAAGCCGATGAACTGTCCGGGCCATGTGCAGATCTTCAAGCATGGCCTGAAGAGCTACCGTGACCTGCCGCTGCGGCTGGCCGAATTCGGCGTGGTGCATCGTTACGAGCCTTCAGGCGCGATGCACGGCCTGATGCGGGTGCGCGGATTCACCCAGGACGATGCGCACGTGTTTTGTACCGAGGCGCAGCTTGCCGACGAATGCCTGAAGATCAACGATCTCATTCTCTCGACCTATGCCGATTTCGGCTTCGAGGGCGAGCTCACGGTCAAGCTTTCGACCCGGCCCGACAAGCGCGTCGGCACCGACGAGATGTGGGATCATGCCGAGCGGGTGATGGCCACGGTGCTGTCGGAGATCGCGGCCAAGAGCCACAACCAGCGGATCAAGACCGCGATCAATCCCGGCGAAGGTGCGTTCTACGGCCCGAAATTCGAATATGTGCTGCGCGACGCCATCGGCCGCGACTGGCAGTGCGGCACCACCCAGGTCGACTTCAACCTGCCGGAGCGTTTTGGCGCGTTCTACATCGATGCCGACGGTTCGAAGAAGACCCCGGTCATGGTGCACCGCGCGATCTGCGGCTCGATCGAGCGTTTCATCGGCATCCTGATCGAACACTACGCCGGCAATTTTCCGCTGTGGCTGGCGCCGATCCAGGCCGTCGTCACCACCATCACCTCCGAAGGCGATGAATACGCCAAAGTGGTCGCGGCCGCCGCGCGCCGCGCCGGTCTGCGCATCGAGATCGACCTGCGCAACGAGAAGATCAACTACAAGGTCCGCGAGCATTCGCTGGCGAAAATCCCGGCGCTGCTGGTGGTCGGCAAGAAGGAAGCCGAAACCCATTCGGTCTCGATCCGCCGCCTCGGCAGCGACGGACAGAAGGTGCTGCCGACCGACGAGGCGATCGCGGCGCTGGTCGACGAGGCCACGCCGCCGGACGTGAAGCGGGCGCGGCTGGAAACCTGATGAGCGACGAACAGGAACTGCCGGCCTTTCCAATCCGGGCTTACCAGTTGATCCCGGATCCAAATCAGCCGACCGTGGTCGCGCTGGCCATCGAAACCGAGCAAGGCCACAGCCTGTTCCTCGCGACGCGCAAAATTCTGGAGGATCTGGGGAAAGATCTGCTGGAGCGGGCAGCGAAGATGCCGTTTAAATAGATGGCCGACGGTCTCGCAGCTGTGCGATCCCGGAAACCTCCCCAATGAAAGAGACCGTTTTGCCCGACGCCCTCGAACTCCTCAAATCCCGCCGCTCGGTAAAACCCCGCGAGATGAGCGATCCCGGTCCCTCGCCGGCCGAACTGGAAACCATCCTGACCATCGGCGCCCGGGTGCCCGACCACGGCAAGCTAACGCCGTGGCGTTTTATCATTTTCGAGGGCGATGCCCGTGTCCGTGCCGGCGAAGCCATCGCCAAGGTGTTCGCGCATAAGAATCCGAACGCCGCGCCTGCCGAGATCGACGTCGAGAAGCGTCGGCTCACCGACGCGCCGCTGGTCATCGGCGTGGTCTCCTTCACACGACCGCATCCCAAGGTGCCGCCGTGGGAGCAGGAATTATCCGCCGGCGCCAGCGCCATGAACATCGTCACCGCGGCGACCGCGCTCGGCTACGGCGCGGCCTGGCTGACCGGCTGGTTCGCTTTCGACCGCGACGTGCTTGACGCGCTTGGCCTCAAGGCGGACGAAAAGCTCGCCGGCCTCATTCACATCGGCACGCCGACCAAGCCCAGCGAGGACCGTCCGCGGCCGGCGCTGTCCGAGATCGTGACGCGGTTTTAGTTCACGCCGCCTGCGACGCGCGGCGGCCGAATTTCGACAGCAGTGCGGCGACCTCGGCGGCCGGTTTCGCCGCACTGAACAGGAAGCCCTGCACCTCGTTGCAGCCCTCGGCGCGCAGCCAGTCGAGCTGGTCGATGGTTTCCACGCCTTCGGCCGTGGTGGTGATGTTGAGACTGCGGCCGAGCCCGGAGATCGCCCGCACGATCGCCACGCAGTCGGAGCGCTGCGCCAGATCCTTCACGAACGAGCGATCGATCTTGATCTTGTCGAACGGAAAGCTCCGGAGATAGCTGAGGCTGGAATATCCGGTGCCGAAATCGTCCATCGAGATGCTGACGCCCAGTCCGCGCAACTGGTGCAGGATCGCCAGATTGGCCTCGCTCTCCGCCAGAAACAGCGATTCGGTGATTTCGAGCTCGAGCCGCGTTGGCGGCAATCCGGAATGCGCCAGTGCCGACACTACCACCTGAACCAGGTTGCGGCTGCGGAACTGCACCGGCGACAGGTTGACGGCGACCTTGATGTCGGCGGGCCATTTCGCCGCCTCGGTGCAGGCTTCGCGCAACACCCATTCGCCCAGCGCGACGATCAACCCGATGTCCTCAGCGACCGGGATGAAGTCCGCCGGCGAGATCATGCCCTTTTCGGGATGCCGCCAGCGCAGCAGCGATTCAAAGCCGCTGATTCGGTCGGCGGCGATATCCACCAGCGGCTGATAATGCAGCTCGAACTCGCCATTGGCGAAAGCACGGCGCAGGTCGACTTCCATGTCGCGTCGCTTTTGCGCCTGCCGGTCCATCTCCCTTTCGAAGAACCGGTGAACGCCGCCGCCGTCTGATTTCGCCCGGTACAGCGCCATGTCGGCATTGCGCATCAGTTCCTCGGAGGTCACGCCATCGCCGGGCGAGAGCGCGAGCCCGATGCTGGCGCCGATCACGACCTCGATGCCGTCGATTTCGTAGCTCGCGCTCAATATCTTGATCAGCCGGGTCGCAAAGTCGCTGGCCTCGTTGGGCGAGACATCGGCGGCCAGCAAGACCGCGAACTCGTCGCCGCCGAGCCGGGCGACGAGATTGTTGCCGCGAACCTGCGACCTCAGCCGGTCCGCCACCGACCTCAACAGGCGGTCGCCCATCGGGTGGCCGAATGAATCGTTGACGTTCTTGAACAGGTCGAGATCGACGCACAGCACGGCCACGCGCTTGTCGGGCTGGCTCTGCTCCAGCGCGTCCTTGAGCCGCTCCTGATAGAGTTGCCGGTTCGGCAGGTTGGTCAGGCCGTCATGGTGCGCCATATGGGCGATCCGGGCCTCGGCCTTGCGCCGTTCGGTGATGTCGACGACGGCGACGAGAAAGCCGTCGCGGCCCTCGAAGCTGACGCGCCGTCCAAATGTCAGCACGTGGATCTCGCTGCCGTCGGCCTTGAGATGCCGCCAGTTGCGTCCGGAGTGATAGGTATCGCCAACCTGCTGCAGCGCTTCGGTATGGGTCACCCATTCATCCCTGGGCCAGATTTCCTGCAGCTTCATGCGCAGAAACATCTCGCGGCTGTATCCATAATGCTGCACCGCTGCGTCATTGACGCTGAGGAAACCGGTGGTCTCGGCATCGAATACCCACATCGGCATCGGATTGTTGTCGAACAGCAGGCGAAACGACGCTTCGCGCCGCTTCAGAGCCGTGACATCGGAGATCGTCAGCGACAGAATGTCGCCGAATGACGCCACGCCCAGCCTGAGGTTGCGATGATCGCTGTCGATCTCGAACTGATCGCGGCTGCCGCTCCTGATGACGCCGAGCAGGCGTTCGACCACGTCCGGCGCGCAGAGCAGATTGCCGCCGGCGCTGAGCCGGCGCCACTGCAATTCGGTTGATGGCAGTTTGAGCAGCCGCGATGCGCCCTGGTTGTGGTGGACGATCTGGAAATCGAACGGCTGGCCACCGGAATCGCGAATCGTCGCCAGTGACAGCACGCCCTCATCGGTGGTGGAAAAGATCGCTTCAAGCAGATTGTACTGTGCATCCCGCGCGTTGACATAGACGCCGATCAGCGTGCCGCCCCAGCGCGAGGATGTCGGAAGCGCCAGGATATCGTAGGTCTGCACAAGGCCGTCGCGCACGCAATGCGCCGCCGCGAGACAGGGACGGCTGTTGGCCAGCGCGTTGGCCGCGGCTTCGCCGAGCGCGGTTGCGCAATCGGGCGACAGCGCGCCGAGGGGGATGTCCCAGCGGTCGTCGTTCAGCCATTTCTGGATATAGC
>Ga0302320_10014651_pt1 | contig 16197 bp, 11 predicted proteins | sample Bog_T0_3_FD_202130 | JGI IMG/M metagenome (GOLD analysis project Ga0302320, IMG submission 202130) | Peat permafrost microbial communities from Stordalen Mire near Abisko, Sweden - Bog_T0_3 | ecosystem: Environmental > Terrestrial > Soil > Wetlands > Peat | place: Sweden: Abisko, Stordalen Mire... | reverse complement strand
ACGCCTTCGTTCCAGGGGCGGTCGTTGGCCTCATGCCACTGGTTGGCGGCGGCGATGGAGGTGAAGCCATCCGGCATCACGATATTGCGGCCGGTGTAGAGCGTCTGGGGGTCGAGGCCGTCCCACCACTTGCCTTTCCCATCTGCCTTGGTCAGGGTATACGCGTCATAACGGACGCCTTGCATGGCTCCTTCGGGATCGTAGTCGTAAGCAACCTGAAGCCAGTGCCAGGCGTGTGCGCCGTGGTTGGAGACGCCGAAACGCAGCCCTCGCTTGCGCGCCTCTTTGGCCCAGACCGCCATGATGTCGCGTTTGGGGCCAACCTTGACCGAGTTCCACTCATGAAAACGCGAGTTGTAGATGTCGAAGTTGTCATGGTGCTGGGCGAGTGCGACAAAGTACTTTGCCCCGGCGGAGACGAACAAATCCATCAGCTGTTCCGGCTGCCAGCGCTCGGCCTTCCAGGTGCCGTTCAGCTCGACGGCCCCGAACTTCGAGGGATGTCCGTAATTGGCGACGTGGAACTTGTTCTGCTTTGAGCCCTGGAGATAGAGGTTGCGGGTGTACCAGTCGCCTTGCTCCGGCATCGACTCCGGCCCCCAACACGACCAGATGCCGAACTTCGCGTCGCGAAACCATTCGGGAGTCTGGTAGCCGGCCTTGAGCGAGTTCCATGCGGGCTGGAATGGGCCGGGAGAAATGTGATGCGGATTGGCGCCCTGCGACAAGAACGCCCTGGGAATGGCGGCCGCCGGCGCAGCCGCTGCGATGGACCTGAGGAGGCTTCGGCGAGAGAGCTGCGGCATCGGCATGTCGGGAGAATTATAGAGGGCCGGTCTTTCCTTCCGGTTGTCCTTGGATGATGTGAAGGGACATTCCACCGATGGCTTGAACCCCGCAATCCCCGGTGCTACGCTTTCCCCATGAGGGCCCCGCTGACCGCCGCGCTTGCTGTCGCCGTCTGCCTGGGCGGCTGCCAGCTCCTCGGCTGTGCCGTGGCTCCAAACTCCGGCAGCTCCTGCACGGTGACCCCCTTCATCTCGCCCACCAGTGTCACTCTGGATCACACCGTCAAGGGCAACTCCCAGCAGTTCACCACCGGCTACAGCTATAGCGGCACGAACTGCGCGATTCCGCAGGTCCTCGTTCTCTATCAGTGGGGCGTCTCGGACACCATCGATGCCACCATCACCTCGCCCAGCGGTACCTCGGCCGGGGGAGTGGCCAGTTGCACCAACGCGGCGCTCAACCCCATCACCGTCAGCAGCTATATCCTGGGTTATAGCGGCACACCGCCGGTAGCTACCCTCACGGCCACCAACCTGCCCAGCGCGACGCTCACCTGTAAATAACCCCACCAACAACCAAGAACCAGCAATCAACAACCGTCTTTAGTGTCCCGCGCTGGCCGCGGCGTTCTTCGGCGGCTTGGGCAGGAAGAACAGCAGCGGAATCATCGCCGCGCAGAAGATGGTCAGGTACCGGATGATGTCCACGTACGCCAGCGTCGCCGCCTGCCGGTGCAGCATGTTGTAGATGTACGCCTGCGCAGCGTGGGTCGCACCGAACGAAGCCCCACCGCCGCCGCCATGCCCGGCTATCGCGCCGGCGACCGGCGGCGCGGTCCCGTTGCCGCCCTTGAACGCACCCTCCAGCGAGTGCATCCACGCGCGATAGCCCGGATTGGCCGGCGTCAGGTTTCGCACGGCCGAGCTCTCATGCGCCGCCGTGCGCCGCGTCAGCATCGTCGCCATGAACGCCGTTCCGCTCGACCCGCCGATGTTGCGCGCCAGGTTGGTCAGCCCCGAGACATCGTTGTTCTCCGTCTGCTTCACCCCGATGTACGCGATCGTATTAATTGGGATGAACAGGAACGCCAGCCCCGACGCCTGGAAGATGCGCATGAACACCAGTTGCCCATAGCTCAGTTGCAGGTTCAGGTTGGCCATCCACAGCAGGCTCAGCGTCAAGTTCAGGAAGCCGAACCCGATCAGCTTGCGCGGGTCCACCTTGCCGGAGAGAAAGCCCACCACGGGCATCATGCACATCATCATCAGCCCCGCGGGAGAGAGCACCAGCCCCGCCAGCTCCGCCGTATAGCCCAGCAGCGTCTGCACAAACTGCGGAATCAGGATCGTCGTTCCATAGAGCGCAAATCCCAGCACGAACATCAGCGTAAAGCTGATGGCAAACTGCGGCCGCTTGAAGAGCGTCAGGTTCAGGATGGGCCGCTTGCCCTCGCGCAGCTCCTTCAGCTCCCACCAGATCATCGCGACGAACGCCACGATGCACGCCGTCACGAAGAACGCGATCACGTGCGAGCCGAACCAGTCGTCCTCCTGCCCCTTGTCCAGCACGAACTCCAGCGAGCCGAAGGTCAGTGCCAGCAGCCCAAAGCCAAGAAAGTCCAGCTTGATGCCCTCGCGCTGCGTCTTGGCGACCTGCTTCTTCACATACGGCGGGTCTTCCACGATGCGCGAGGTCAGGAACAGCGAGATCAAACAGATGGGCACATTCAGATAAAAGATCCAGCGCCAGTCGAAGTTGTCGGTGATGTAGCCGCCCAGCGTCGGCCCAATCGCCGGAGCGCACACCACGGCGAGGCCGTACATCGCAAACGCCTGCCCGCGCTTCTCCGGAGGGAACGTGTCGGCGAGGATCGCCTGTTCGCTCGGCGCGAGCCCGCCTCCACCCACTCCCTGCAGCACGCGGCAGAACACCAGAATGGGCAGCGTCGGCGCCAGCCCGCACATCGCCGACGAGATGCCGAACAGCGCCACGCAGATCATGTAAAACTTCTTGCGCCCGATGAACGTGGTCATGTAGGCGCCCGCCGGCAGGATCACGGCGTTGGCCACCAGGTAAGCGGTCAGCACCCACGTCGCCTCGTCCTGGGTCGCGCCCAGCCCGCCGGCGATGTGCGGCAGGCTCACGTTCGCGATGGAGCTGTCCAGCACCTCCATGAACGTCGCCAGCGTCACCGTCATGGCTACGACCCACGGGTTCACGCGTGGACGCCAAGGCTTCTCCGCGGCGGCGGGGATCTCCGGAGATAGGTCTAGAACGGATGCAGCTGCCATGGGCTGTTTATCTAGATTCTAGCGGGCCAGCCCGGGATTCACGAATCTCGCCACGTTGTACTCTCTGCCCTCTACGCTCTACACTCTACCCTCTGCCTTATGAACGCCGATCTCCAACACCTCATCGTGCTGCAGGCTCAGGATCTCGAGCTCAAACGCCTCCGCCAGGAGCTGGCCGAGGCCCCGCGCCGCGTCGCCGCCGCCGAATCCGCCCGCGCCGCGGCCGAATCCGCGCTCACCGCCGCTACCGCCGCGCTCAAGAAGGAAGAGGCCCTCCGCCACAGCCAGGAAGTGGACATCGCCGAGCGCCGCACCAAGATCGCGCGCCTCGGCAAGCAGATGGAGACCGCCACCAGCGCCGCGCAGATCGCCGCGCTCCAACACGAGATCGCCTTCGCCGAGACCGCCATCGCACAGCTCGAAGACGAAGAGCTCGCCTCGCTCGAACGCACTGACCGACAGGAGGCCGCGCGCGCCGCCTCCACCACCGCACTCGCCGACACCACCGCGGCACTCGCCGCCGAGCGCGCCCGCGGCATCGCCCTCGTCGCCCGCAACGACGCCGCCGTAGCCGCCCTCGAAGCCGAGCGCAAAGCCCTGCGCGCTCTCATCGTTCAGTCCGACACCGGCGAGGCTGTCCTCTCCAGCTATGATCGCATCGCCAAGGCCAAGGGCACGGCTCTGTCGGAGGCCGTCGACCACAAGTGCTCCGCCTGCCAGATGATGGTGCGCCCGCAGCGCTGGAACGACCTCACCAACCGCGACGCCGCCAGCGAGTTCGCCGACACCATCTTCTCCTGCGAGACCTGCGGCCGCATGTTGTTCTACAACCCCCGCCGCGACGCCCCCGTCGCCTTCCCCGCCGGCGACCGCCTCACCTCCGCCACCACCCCGTCATCCTAGCTTTCCTCCGCGTCCTCCGCGTTAAAGCTCTTGCCTTTGCTTCTGCCTTTGCCGTTGCTCTTGCCTGTTTTCGCCGTCATCCTGAGCGGAGCCCCTGAGCAAGGTCGAAGGGGCGGAGTCGAAGGACCCCTGTATTTGCCTTTGCCGTTGCTCTTCCCTTTGTTTGTTCCTTTCCTGCTCCCAGCTCATCTAATCTGGTTGGTAGCACTATGTCTCAGAACGGCCACAGCCCCGCCCGCCAGAGCAGCGCCCGCCCCATCATCGCGGTCGACATGGACGAGGTCATCGCCGACGCCCTCGGCGAGCACCTGTCCCGCTACAACCGCGACTTCCCTGAGCACCTCACCGTCGACGACCTGCAGGGCCGCTGGCTGTGGGACGCCGTCCCGCCCACCCGCGTCGCCGCGCTGGAGCGCTACATGCTCTCCGACGACTTCTTCGCCGTGCTCGGCGTGATGCCCCACGCGCAGCGCGTGCTGGACCGCCTGCAGTCCCGCTACGACGTCTTCATCGCCAGTGCCGCCATGGAGGTCCCCACCAGCTTCACAGCGAAGTTCCAGTGGCTGGCCCGCCACTTCCCCTTCATCCCCGCCTCGCGCATCGTCTTCTGCGGAGACAAGTCCATCCTCCGCGCCGACTACCTCATCGACGACAACCCCCGACAGTTGCGTTTGTTCGAATCCCATACTGATGGTGTGTCATCTCGACCGACCGGAGGGAGCGGAGAGACCCGCAGTTCAAAGCCACGCGAAGGCATCCTCTTCTCCTCGCCAGCCAACGCCAACGTCACCGGCTTCCGCCGCGTGAACGACTGGCTGGACGTGGAAGCGATGTTCCTCGGCTAAATCGTCGTCTCTGTCTTTGCCGTTGCTTTTGCCTCGCCTTTGCTTTTGCCTCTAAGATAGGCCCGGACTTTAGTCCGGGCAACAAGAGCAGAGAATTGCAAGGGGCTTCAGCCCCTGGGACAGGCCCATCTCAAAAAATCAGGCCCCGCCGATGCTCCGGCGGGGCTTTGTCGTTCAGCGTTGCAGCTCTAGTTCACCACCACCGTCACGGTCGCGGTATGGGTCAGGGTGGTGGTGCCGGTGGCCGTGCCCGTGATGGTAAGGGTGTAGGTGCCGGCAGCCGTCCCCGGCCCGATGACCGGGATCGGGATGCCTGTGTTGCAACCAACGCTCATCCCCAGTCCCACCATGGCGACCACGGTCAGTAGCGCGCCCAGCAGTTTGCGCCGCCGCCGCATCAGGAACAGACCACAGAGCGAACCGAAGAACACCATGGCCACTCCGGTCTTGGTCGTAGTTACCGCCGGCCGCGCCTGCGTCGTGATGTAGACCGTTGTGGTTGCGGCGGCGGTCCCAGGGGTCAGCGATGAAGCCGTCACGGTACAGACTGAGTTGGCGGGTGCACCGGAGCAGCTCAGCGCAATGGCCTGAGTAAAGCCGCCGGTCAACGGAGTTGCGGTCAGGGTCGAACTCAACGACTGCGATCCCGTAAACGTGAGGCTCGCCGGACTCATTGCCAGGGTGAAGTCCTGCACCGCGACGGCCTGCGCCGGCGTGGTGATGGTGGTGAAGTTGGTGTCACCGCTGTACGCCGCCGTAATGGAGTGCGTTCCGGCCGCCAGCGTCACGCCGGTCAGCGTCGCCGTTCCGGCCGCCACGTTTACCTTCGACAGCACGGTGGCGCCGTCCAGGAACGTCACCGTCCCCGTTGGCGTAATGCCGGTAGTTCCACCGGACACCACGCTGGAGAAGCTGAGGCCCGTTGCCGCTGCCGGGAAGATCGTGCCGGTCGGCACTCCGGTCAGCGTCACCCCCGGCGCGGCCTGCGCCACCGTCACCGTTATGGTGGTAGCGGCGTTCGACGGCGCAAAGGTCACGTTGTCTCCCGCGTACTGCAGCGAGAAGGTGTGCGTGCCCAGGCTCAGCCCGGTCAGCGGCAGAATCACCGTGCCGCCCGTCAGCGGCAACGTGCCGCGCATAATCAGCTGCGGGCTGGTGCTGATCTGGTCATAGAAGGTGACTGTGCCCGTCGGCGTTCCCGCGGCCGCCGTGACTGTCGCCGTCAACTTCAGCGTCTGCCCCGGAACAATCGTCGCCGCAGAGGCCTGTAGCGTGGTCGTTGTCGCCGTCAGCGCCTGCACCGTGAAGGTCGTCGTCACCACCTGCGTGCCGGAGGTAATCGTCACCGTATACGGCCCAGCTGCCGCGGTTGGCGCGATGATAAGGCTCGCGTTCAGGAACCCGGCGTCGCGGCCGGCCACGTTGGCCACCGTGATCCCTGTTCCCGAGACCGCAATCGTCGTCGCCACGCTGAAGTTGGTGTTCACGCCGGTGATGGTGATGGGCACCGTGGAGCCCGTGCTGCCAGAAGCGGGCGAGATCGTCACCCGCGGCGTCGGCGCCACGTTCACTGTAAAGATGGCCGTATCGACCTCCGCCCCGCTGGTCACCGTCACCGTCCGCGGTCCCGCATCGGCCGAGTTCGCGATGACGATGTTGGCCGTCAGCGATGCTGCGTTTCCGAACGTTACATTCGTGGCCGTCACATCCGCGCCGGAGACCGCGATGGTGCTGGCAGTCGAGAACTTGGTGCTCGTTCCGATGATCGTCACCGGCACCGTGCTGCCCATATTGCCGGAGGCCGGCGCGATGACGATGCTGGGCGCCGCCACGGCGTTCACTGTGAAGGTCGTCGTAGAGACCTGCGTTCCGCTGGTCACCGTCACCGTCTGCGGTCCGGTCGCCGCGGCTGCGCCGATGACGAAGCTGCCCGTCAGCGTGGTGGCATTCACAGCCGTAAGCCCGGTCACCGTCATCCCTGTGCCGCCGGTCACCGTGGTGGCCGCGGAGAAGTTGGTGTTAATGCCGGTAACCGTGAACGGAACGGTCGTTCCCTGGTCACCCGTAGCCGGCGCGATAGTCACCGTCGGGGTGGGCGGCACGTTCACCGTAAACGTCGTCGAGACCACCTGCGTTCCGCTGGTCACTGTCACGGTGTACGGCCCGGCCGTCGCCGTGGTGGGGATCACCAGGTTCGCCGTCAGCGACGTTGCACTGCCGGCGGTCGTACCCGTCACGGTGATGCCGTTGGCAGTTCCGCCCGGACCCACCAGCGAGATGACACTCGCACCAGTAAAGCTCGTGTTGGTGCCGGTGATCGTAATCGGGACTGTCGTACCCTGGTTGCCGAATCCCGGCGTCAGTGTGGCTGCCGGCGTGGCCACCGTGACATTGGCCACGTTCGCATATCCCAGCGGTACCGTCGCGCTGAAGGTGGCCGCGCCCGCCGCTGACGCTGTAATCGGATGCACGCCCAGGAACGCCGCCGGGAAGGAGACCGCCAGCGTGATGGTGATGGTGTTGCCGTTCACCGTGAAGGAGCTTCCCGGCCCGTCCAGCGTGCAGGAGCTGTTGGTCAGTTGCCCGGCGTTGCCCGTGGTCAGCACGGCCGACATCACGCCACCCAGCGTGAGCGTCATATCGCCGCTGTTGGTCGTCCCGTTGGCATTCACCGTCACCGCGCAGTCCGGCTGTGTGCCGCCCACAAAGTTCGCGTTGAACTGCGCAAAGTCCGCGTTGCCCAGCGGATCATTAATCACAAAGGTGTAGGCCGACATCACCGAGGGAGCCATCACCGCGTTGTTCGGCGTCACCGTCAGCACGCTGATGTTGGTGCCCGACTGCACCACCGGCAGGCTCTGCCGCTGCGCCGTGATATAGCTGTTGCGCTGCGCGGTGGCCGTGTTGGCCGCATAGTTAAAGGTCACCGTGCCGTTGCCCGTCCCGGTCGTCGCGCCGGGAAAGGTGATCCACGTTGCGTTCGACGACACCGACCAGTTGCAGGTTGTCGGCGCGGTGATGTTCACCGTCGCAGTTCCGCCACCCACTGCCAGCGTGGAGGCGCTCAGCGCCACCGTCGCACAAGGTGTGTCATAGCTGATGGTCAGCGGCTGCGAGGTCGGCGTCTGCGTGCCCGCAGTGATCGTCAGCAGCGAGAATGGGTCCGACCAGCTCGCGCCCGGGACCAGGTTGGCGTTGAAGAAGTTGTTGGGCGACGTCGTCGGCGCCATATCCATCAGCAACGTGTAGAGCGGCTTGCCCAGGCCGTCCTGGTAGTGCAGCTCGGCACCGGTGGTCAGGTTGTTGGTCTGCAGCGCGGCCAGGCTCAGCGGCTCATACACGCCCAGCGGCTGGTGATACTCCACCCACACCCATGAACTCGACGTCGCATCGCGCAGGATCTGCAGCGTGCGCACGCCGGTCGTGCTCTCGGTCGGCGCTACCGCATATGTCCCCGATGTCGTCACCACCTGCGCGCTCGCCGGCGGAATCCACCCCAAAATCTGCGCCTTGTGCTGCCCCGCGAACGGCCCTGCCGGCGACCATGGATTTCCCATGCCCGCATAGTTGTCCCCGTACTCCGTATTGACCGCTGCAATCGATGTCTGGCCCGTCGGAGTCGCAGCGGTCGTCGGCGGAGCGCCCGCACCGGTCGTCCCGTTGCCTCCGGTCACCGTCCCCGGATTCGCCGCCGGATAATCCAGCGGCCCCAGCACCAGCGCGCCAAAGTCCAGCGAGTTGCTGTGGTTCAGCCCCAGCGCGTGCCCGTACTCATGCCCCACACCCGCATATAGCGTCGTCGGAAACGTCGCCGTATAGGTCGCCGGGATCGGCATCCACATCACCGAGTACTGATTCGGCACCGTCGCCGTCGCGCCCAGGCAGCCCAGCGTGTCCAGTCCGCCGAAGTTGCACGTCGTCGACGGAAACACCAGGATGTAGCGGTTGTACTTGGTAAAGTCCACCGTGCCGGTCGCCGCCGTCAGTGCCGCCGTGGTCATCGCGTCGGTGGTCGCGCAGTCAAACACTCCGGGGACCGTGATCGGCCCATACACATCCGCCACCGCCGTCGTCTGCCCGTAGCTGGCCTCCTTCACCAGGTTCGCTACCGAAGGGTCCGCTCCATTGAACAGCGTGTTCCAGTACGCCTGCGTGCCATAGTTCCCCGGATACGTCGCCGTCCCGCCCGCAAAGTTCAAAATCAAAATCGCCGTCGTCTGGTTGCCGAAGGTCGAGCACGCCGCCGTCGCCGCGCCCGGATTGATCACCGCGCCGCGCACCTGCGACGCCAGATCGCCACTCAGCCGTGACAGCGCCGAGCCTCCCGCCACACCCGCGCTGCCCACCGGCGCCGCGCACGACCGCACCTCCGCCGGCGACGCCTCGCGGATCGACTCCGCTGCAATCACGTCCGTCAGCCCCAGCCCGCTCACCGTCACCTGGTGATGCAGCATCCGGTCCAGGCTCGCGCCGTGGTCGGTCGTAAACGACAGCGTGATGTCCGCCGTCATGGTGTGCAGCAGGTAGTGCGGAGTCGCGGTCAGCCCCGCAAAGTCGTCGCCCATCACCATGGCCAGCTCGCCGGTCTGCGGACCATCGCGCTCCAGCAGCGCCGCATAGCTGGCGTCGGCCTTCAGCAGCGCGTTGCGCGTCGCGGTATCCAGCGCATAGCTCCGCGCCAGCGCCGGAGTCGTGCGATACACCGTCTCCAGCATCTGGTAGCGCGCGCTCAGCGTCGCCCGCGTGTCCGCCGACGCCGCCGAGCCGTTCGACACCCCGGCCAACAGCCGCGCATTCGCCGCGCGCACCGCATCGCCGGAGGCCGCAGCACTCTGGGCATTCAGGTTGTGGGAGAAGGAGACAGCCAGCAGGAGGGCAACAGCGCCGGACACCACACGGCGGGAAAGGCAACTACGAGAGTACATGGGGAACTCCAAAACGAGGTGTAGGACGTGGTAAATGCACGACGGGGCCCGGAGGACGCCAGAAAACGGCTGCGCAACATCGACTCTTTTGAAACGCCTCGAATTGAAACACACAAGAATCGGTCTGACAACTAGTTAGCGCTAACTCCCTGAGGATTTTAATGTCGCCCCACGACCCGCCCCGCTCCCGAGCCGTTGCCGTTGCCTTTCTTGCTTGTCATCCCGCAGGGACCTGCTTTTGCACTTTCTCTTGCCCACCCACCAACAGATCCCTCCGCTGCGCTACGGGATGACAACCAGAACAACAAGAGCCACTACACCGTGAACCACCCCGCCGCCAGGTCCTCCCACGTGGGGTTCACCTTCTCAATCAGCTCGATCTTGCGCGCGCGGTTCCAGTCTTTCAGCTCCTTCTCCCGCGCAATCGCACTGCGCACATACTGAAACCGCTCAAAGTACACCAGCCGGTCAATGTTGTAGTGCGCGGTATATGCCCCCGGCCGATGCTACCGATGCAGGTTCCTTCGACTGCGCTTAGGACAGGCTCCTCGACTGCGCTCAGGATGACAACCAGAACGGCAAGGGCGAGGGCGGGGAAGCAGGTCCCTCCGCTCCGCTTCGGGATGACAACCAGAAAAGCCGATACAGGGGTCCCTCGACGGCGCTCGGGATGACCCTCCGAGGCCCGTTCGGGCAAAGAGCAGCTCAAGCGTCGTTTAAGCGCTTAAAAAGCACTTCAAGAGGCTGTTTTGCGCATCACTTACGGAGCGGGAGGCGGGCGCGGGGGGTGGGGCCTCCCAGGCCCAGGCGCGAGCCCGTGGGGTTGCCCCGCAGCGGCTCCGGCATGGTGAGGATCAGCGCCTGGCAGGGCGTATCTCCCATGCGCTCATAGCTATGCACGGCCTCGGCGTTGAAGTAGACGGCGTCGCCGGCCTCCAGCGTGTCCGGCTTGGCGTCGTGCGTGACCTGCAAACAGCCGCTGAGGACGTAGAGGAACTCCGTTCCGGGGTGCCGGTGGGCGCGCGCCGGGCGCCGCTCGCTGGCCGGCAGAAACTCCGCCACGTAGGGCGCAATCTGTTGATCCGCGGGCACTTGGCCGAGGCTCTCAAAGTAGTAGCCGGGCTCCTCCGCGCCGGTTTGCGGCATCCGCTGGCGCTCCTCGGCGCGCACGATGCGGAACAATTCGGGCCGTTCGGACTCGAAAAAGTACGATAAGTCCTTTGAATACACCATCGCGATGCGCGCCAGGTTGCGCAGCGTCGGGACCACCCGCCCGGTCTCCAACTGCGACAGGAAACTCGCCGAAAGCCCCGTGTGCCGGCCCAGCTCAACCAGCCCCATCTGCTTTCTTTGCCTCAGATACTTGATGCGCTCGCCGATGCGCTTGGCCTCAATAAAGCTCTCCGCGGCCTCCGCTGTAACGCTCTCCGCAAGCCGATCATCGGCCCGCTCGGCGGAATTTTCGTTGGTCACGACCCCGCGAACACGCTTCGGCGGAATCGCTACTTGCTGTGAGATGGCTTCTGCAAAGGCTCCCATAGTTATCAATCCTCAGAAATTTGCTGTCCTACACACAGACGTTGAAGTAGCACGAAAAGATGCACCCTCCGGTGGCCAATTTGTGCTTCAAGGGCGCTGATCGAACGAGAAACTGCTGTAACCGACTAAAGTGGCTGGATGCTACGCTCAATCGCATGACTCTGCTTCGCAGCAGCAATCCATCTTCAGCCTTGCTGCTGGCCACGTGCAGCGCTCTGGCAATAGGATGCGCCAGCCCTGGCCCCCCGCGGCCACCTTCATTGCGATTGCCGCAGCCAGTCCACGATCTTACTGTTCGACGCTCGGGAGACGCAGTTGAGCTAAGCTTCACCGTGCCCTGGCAATCAACCGACAAGTTACCCTTACCCCATACCAGCGTCCATGGTGTCCTCTGTCGTGAGACAGAACACCAGGGCTGCGTCGCTGTAGCAGGCCTCACTCGTTCGATCCTCAGCCCGCTCGGCGAGCACAATCTTGTCACCTTGCACGACACGTTGACCCCAGAACTCTGCAGTGGGCCGCCGCGCCTGCTCAGCTACCGCATCGAATTCTTCAGCGACACTGGCCGCTCTGCAGGAAAGTCCGAGGCCGCCTATACCGTTGCAGGAAGCACGCCGCTGAGGGTCACTGACCTCCACGCGGAAGGCTCACGACTCGGTGTGGTGCTCAGTTGGACTCCCGCACCTGCGGAGGAGGGGGAGGTATTACTGCGGCGCGAAGACATAGCGCCGTCCTCATCGATCGCCAAGAAGACGACCGCAGCCGCTATGCCCAAAACCGGCAAGCATGAAGACTCCAACATCGTCTGGCTGGAGGCCAACGCCAGTGAGGGTCGCACGCTCGACACCACCGCTAAGCCCAGCGTGCCCTATCGCTACACCGCTGTTCGCCAACGCATAGCGCAGCTCGGCGGACATAAGCTTCCCTATCGCAGCATCGACTCCGCACCTGTTGCGTTCACGCTCCACCAGATCTATCCGCCTCCAGCGCCTTCGGGATTGACCGCAACAGGCTTTGCATCAGCCAACGGTGGCAGTTTCGCCGTCGACCTCGTCTGGCAACCTGTCGACGATGCCGGATTGCTCGCCGGCGTGGCAGGATACAACATCTATCGTCAACCTCTCGATGTGGAGAGCCATTCCAGCCGCCAAGCCAGCCGGCTAAACCCTGCGCCAGTACCGCTACCCTCGTTCCATGACGCCACCGCACAACCTGGCCGACGATACGCCTACAGTGTGACCGCCGTTGATAACGTGGGCAATGAGAGTGCTGCCGCGATCTTTGTCGTCGAACCGCCGGCAAGGTAGGTGCCTTCAGCCGATCTGCACCTTGGGTACCGCCATTACGCCCAGCCTCTGGAGAGACTTGCGCGTTAATCCGGTGAGCGGCAGATACATCAATCGCCCGGCCGCCACCCACTCACGCGCCGCACTCGGCAATGCGCTCAGCAGCGTCTCGTCTTGCGTTGGCTCCAATGGATCGGCGACGAATAGCCTGTCGTCCTCCATACCCTCCACCTCGGAACTCGATTCGATGCGGGTACCGTGGGGCGGCAATCCGAGCGCTGAATCCTGCGCTGCATCCAGTGCGGGTTCCACACCTCGAGCGCTTTCGGCAAAAACCTGAACGTAGTAGTTCGTGTTGGTAATGGAGTGGCGCAAGCGCAGCACCGGCTCACGCCCTGCGATGGCCTCGAGAGGCAACAGCGGCAGTTCCATCATTCCCGGCATCTGTGACGCCTCCACGTCGCGCCACTCCAGCAGCACCTCCGTGGTCACACCGCGCTTGCGCAACGCCAGCAGGTGCGCCGCGATCCGGCTCTGTTGCCGCTCGCGTTTAGGTGTGTTGTGCTCACCGCGCGTGCGGCAAAAGACAGCCACGGGACACTGCAGGCACAGCGGCGCCCTGGGCAGGCAGACCGTCGCGCCCAACTCCATCATGGCCTGGTTGTGGTCACCGGGCAGGTTCCGCGCGGTCTTCCCGTTGGCCGCTGGAAGCAACTCCTGTGCCACCGCCAGCAGCTGTGCGCGCGCGCGCGCCGACTTCTCCTCCCCGCGCCCCAGTAGCCGCAGCAGCACGCGCTCCACATTGCCATCCAATACAGCCACGCTCTGCCCAAAGGCGATACTGGCAATCGCCGCAGCGGTATAGTCGCCCACACCGGGCAGCGAGCGCAACTCCGCCGCAGTGCGTGGCAGCTTGCCGCGCCATTCGCGCAGCACGAACTGCGCCCCGCGGTGCAGCATCCGTGCCCGCCGGTAGTAACCCAGGCCGCTCCACAGGGCAAGAACATCGGCCTCCTCGGCCTCCGCCAGTGCGCGCAGCGTCGGGAAGCGACGCAGGAACTCCCCATAGCGGTCGATCACTGTAGCCACACGCGTCTGCTGCAACATGATCTCTGAAAGCCACGTCGCATAGGGGTCCTTCACGCTGCGCCAAGGCAGTTTGCGCGCATGGACGCGATACCAGGCTCTCAGTGCCGAGCGAAACTCCTCCGCGGAGAAGTCCATCAGTATTGCTTTGCGCTTTACCGCGGATGAGCGCTTGAGCGCCGCACGTTTGGGTGCCCCGCTTGCCTTGCTCGCCGCCTCTGCCGCACTCATGGTAGTTGCTGTACCGCGACTGAGCGGTGCTGCCGCGGGCTGGGGACTCTGGGGTTTCGACGGTGCCATCTGGCAATAGTGTAGCCGGACGACACAAGTCCCTCTTCGATGTCTCCATCAGCAGCCCTTCTCGTACTTCCAGTTCAAGCTCTTGCCGTCGGCAATCCACGCGACTGCAGTTGTCACTCGCTTCGCGCGCGTCTCCTCGCGCTTGGCGTCAGCTATCCACTGGCAGTACTCGCGACGCCATCCGGCCCCTTTGGAGGAGAAGACCTTGGCTGCAACTTTACTCTTCTTGAGCGCGGACTCCAGCTCCTTCGGCACCTCGGCCTCGGGCTTTGCGACCTTTGGCCGCGACCATGCCTTGGTCCGCTCGCCAGTAGTGATCTTCTTCGCCGCCTCCTTCACGTAGCCCACCAGCTTGGCACGCGATGGCAGATCATCAAGCGATTCAATCTTGCCGAAGGAGCCCATGTTCCCGCTGGATGCAACTCCGTCCGCGCTCAGCTTCTCCGTAATCTCCTTGCCCCACAGGCCAAAGCTGCAGTGGGCCTTGAAAGCCGCCATGTTGCCGAGGATGACCTCGCCTTGCGGCCCCGGGACCATGAAGAACGCATGCGACCATTTCATTCCCTCCACCACGCCCGGAGCGCCCTCGTGCATCACCTCGCGCAGATGGCGCAGAATGGGCTGAGCGAAGGGCGCAGCCTTCGCGATATAGGCATCAACCTGGGGGCTTTTGCTGGTGGCTGTCTTGGCCATGAGAACGTCTCCTGGACGAATTTGCCGACCAGTATAGCTGCGAGACGTATAGCGATTTGCGTGCATTGGGATAAATCTCACCTTGTGGTGCGTGCCGGCAAGACCACCGGCGATCGATGCTCCGCGCTTATCGCAGCTTGCCGACACACAGTCGTCCGGGGGTCCAGCGTTCCAGCGTGATCGACTGCGGTGCAATGCCCGCGGCCACTACCATGCGTTGCCAGTCGTCTTCGCGGAAGGCGCGCCGGAACGAGACCGGGCCATCATGCCGCACAAACTTGTGCCAACCCGCCGCTGCCGCGAGAATCGAAAACAGTTGGTAAGGAGTGGTTTCCCGGGCCAGGTCGTTGACGAACCAGCCACGCTGCGCGACCGTTTCCATCCATGTGAGAAAGCGCACAATCTCCGGCTCGGAAAGATGGTGTGTGAAGAGCGAGCTGATCACCGCATCGCAAGGCTGGGTGTAGGAGAACGCATCGCCGGTTACCCATGCGATATGCAGGCTCGCAGGCGTGAACTCGCGGGCCGCGCGCGATGCGTAAGGATTGAGGTCGATACCGGTGAGCTCGACCGCAATGCTTCGCCGCTTCGCCCAGCGAGCGATGCTGCGCAGCATATCTCCGCCGCCGGAGCCGACGTCGACGATGCGCAGCGGCTGGCTTTGCGGATGAGAGGCGATGAGCGTGTCAAGCCAGTGCAGCATGGGTCGAGAGGCCAGCGTGAGACGGTTGACGTGCGCGAGATCGATTAGGCAAGCGCGGAACTCCTCATAGCTGCACGGTTCGTCCATCCACTCGGGCAGGTCGTGCGGCTCGGCGCGGCGAGTGAGGTCGATGCGTTCAGACGGCATGGAACAGCATCGTCTCCGCCGTGAGCCCAGGACCAAAGGACATCGCGCAGCCCTTCTCTCCCGGCTGCGCGCTCTGCATCAGCTTCTCCAGCACGAACATCACGGTCGCCGAACTCATGTTGCCAAAGCACTCCAGCACCTGCCGCGAGGCCGCAAGCGCCTGCTCGGAGAGCGCTAGGCCGCGCTCCACGGCGTCCAGAATAGATTTGCCTCCGGGATGGACGCCCCACAGCGTGATGTCCTCCGGCTTGTGGGTGCCAAGGGCTTCGCCTCCGGCGGTGGCAAGACCTGCTCCGATGGCATTCGGGACCTGTCCTGAGAGGAACATATCGAATCCCATGGCGCCGATGCGCCAGGTGATGAGGTCGCGCGTCTCCGGCAGCAGGACGGCGCGGAAGCTGTCGAGGCAGAAGCCTGTCGGCTCGGCGGTGATGATCGAGGCGGCGCAGCCGTCGCCGAAGACCAGGAAGCTGAGCACTTGTTCGAGCTCCTGTGTTTCCTGCAGGTGCAGCGTGCAGAGTTCGAGGTTGAGCAGCAGGACTTTGGCTGTGGGCTCGGAGCGGACGATGTGGCGCGCCTGCTTCAGGCCGTTGATCGCCGCGTAACAGCCCATGAAGCCGATCATGGTGCGCTCGACCGAGGTGTCGAGATGCAGATGATCGAGGATGTCGAAGTCGAGTCCCGGTGCGT
>Ga0302320_10014649_pt1 | contig 16199 bp, 13 predicted proteins | sample Bog_T0_3_FD_202130 | JGI IMG/M metagenome (GOLD analysis project Ga0302320, IMG submission 202130) | Peat permafrost microbial communities from Stordalen Mire near Abisko, Sweden - Bog_T0_3 | ecosystem: Environmental > Terrestrial > Soil > Wetlands > Peat | place: Sweden: Abisko, Stordalen Mire... | reverse complement strand
TCGCGCAGGACAGCACCCGCCTTGCCAAGACCCTATTCACCCGGAAGCCGGAAGGCAAGCCGATCGAGATCGTCGCCTTCCGCAATGCCGAGGCGGAAGCGACCGGGATCGTGGCAGAGATGACCCTCCGGCACGCCGATGGAACCGGTTGGGATCAGATGGCTGTATTGTACAGAATCAACGCTTTGTCGCGAACGCTGGAGGAAGCACTGATGCGCGCCCATGTCCCGTATGTTCTTATAGGCGATGTGGGTTTCTGGCAACGTGCGGAAATTAAGGATGCACTTGCGCTGTTGCGCCTGGCGACCTCACCGGACGACACCCAGGCGGATGAAGCCTTCCGCCGTGTCATCAACGTTCCCGCCCGCGGCTTCGGTGCGAAGATGCTTGGGACCGTCGAGACGGAGGCGGCGTGGCGCAAGGTCCCGCTGCTCGTTGCACTGGAAACCGCACAGCTCCCGCCGAAGGCCCGCTCGGAGGGACTCGCCTTCGCCGATGCCGTGCGCGGCGTGGGACGCAACCCGGATGACACGCTCGCCGACCAGATGTCCCTGCTGCTGGATGCAACCGGCTATCGCACGATGCTGCGCACGAGCCGTGCCGAAGACACCGAGGGCCGGCTCGACAATCTCGCCGAGTTGGTCCATCTCGCCGGCGGCTTTCACACCGCGCGCGATCTGCTCGATCACGCTGCGCTATCGACCGGCGGACCGAACGAGGATGAGACGGCGCGGGTGCGGCTGATGACGCTGCACAAAGGCAAGGGGCTGGAGTTTTCCGAGATTTTCCTGATCGGATGGGAACAGGGTATTCTGCCCCCGGACTTTGGTGACGTTTCCGAAGAACGGAGGCTGGCGTATGTCGCGCTGACGCGCGGCAAGGACCGGATCACCATCACGCACTGCGAGCACAGGCGCGGCTACATGGTGCCTTCATGTTTTATCGACGACATTCCAGAGCGGCATCGCGTGCAGGGCTGGCTGCGCGGTGGCGGTGAAAACGCCAGACAGCACCGGACGCCGCCGGTGATCGACGCGGTGGACGGCGCCGAACTGCTGCGGCGGTTCTGACACATGGCGGCCGAACGACACTGCCAGCCCCCCGACGGCGCGGTCGCTGATACCGGCGGCGCGGCAATGCGGGATTACGATTCGCGACGCTGTCTGATCTGCCAGCAACCCCGTCCGCCATTCGGGTTCGGGCCGCCGATGACCAGGCGCAGCGTCTGGGCCTGCAACGAACATCGCGTCGAGGCCGACCGCCGGCTGGGTCCGTCACACAGCGCCAGCCCGGAATCGGGAACAACAATCAGGGATCGGGAAAATCAGGGAGGATAAAATGAATGCGAAGACGCTTCGCATCCCGCCGGCGGCGCCACCATCGCCGGCTGCGAACACCCCGACCCCGCGCATCCCGCAACCCGCAAGCGCGGGTCGCGCGCTGACGCAGGGCAGGGGCGCTCGCCGGCGATGGTGGCGCCGCCGGCGGGATGCGGTCTTGGGGATGTTTCCAGAAAAATAGAAGGAAAACATGCCATGGCAACCGCGATGTCCACCATCTCCGGCCGTTGCAGCGAACCCCGCGAGGCGGAACCGGTGTTCTTCCGGCACGGCCGCACCCAATATGAAACCAAACTCGCGGCCTTCGCCAAGGCGGTGACACAAGCGCTGCCAACCAACCGCGACATACTGCTCGACGCACTCAGCGCATCGGGAATCGCCACGGTCGTCGTGCCTTTCGACGGCGAGAATGGCCATGGGCGGGTTGGGAAAATGGTTGCTTACGCGCCAGGCGGCGACACGACGGCGATACCCGTCATGGACCTCACGGTGCAGGAAGTGTCGTTCGGCAACGCGGGCACGGCACCTGAACAGCGCTCCCTGCGAGGTGCCATCGAGATCATGGCCTACACCCTGCTTGAGCACTCGCACGGCGAGTGGAGCGCGGGGGCTGGGGGGTGCGGCGAGGTGGTGTTCAGTGCCGCCAGCCGTTCGGTGACGCTCGAATACAACCAGCGCGTCATGACGGTGCGCCACCACTGGAAACGATTCTAGGGACGAGACTCCCCGGACGAAGACGGGCCAGGCCAGATAGCGGTCCAGACCAGGACCGCCTGGTGCGGGTCTTTGGGCGAACAGCGCGGCGCCGCTACAAGACCAGTCGGTCTGATTTTCCACGGCGACGCGAAGCGCCGTTTGCAAACACTGCGCCCATCATCACCCGCAAGCGAAACACCGGAGCACCGCGCTGCGATGGGAAGGAGTCAGATGCCATGAAGTCTGGGGCACTCAACCCGGCGGGACAGAAGGCGGCAAGCTGCACCCCGATCCCAACCGCCTGCTGGCCGGCCGCTGCCTGATCCAGGGGCGGTGGCGGAGAGAACGCGACGCTGCGCCACCTGGCCGAGAAAGCGCGGGATGGCCAAGCCGAAGGCCAACGCATCGTGCTGCTGACCCCGATGTCAGGATGAGGTCGGCCGGCGTGCGGCGGAGACGTGTCATTTCACCAGAAACGGGAGGGCGGACAATGAGCCAACACAGGACGAGTTACGAGTGGCCGGAGAACACTGTTGCTCAACTGCGCGAATTGTGGAGTGAAGGCCACTCGACCACGGAAATCGGCAGACGCCTGGGCGTGTCGAAGAATGCCATTGTCGGCAAGGCGCACCGTCTGGACCTGCCCGCGCGGCCGTCGCCCATCAAGCGCGGCGCGCCTGGCGGCCCGAGGCCGCGGCGGCGGGCAAAAGTCATACCGAGGCTGGCCGATATCGTGCTGCTCCCGTCATGCGCGCCAACGCCGCGGTCCGCTTCAGCCCCCGCGCAGCGCGAGCCGCGCCCTGCCCACGCTCCGCGCGTCGTGCGGCGCAATCCTGTGGTTTCCCGGAGCGAGACCTGCTGCTGGCCGATCGGCAGTCCGCGACATCCTGGCTTCCGATTCTGCGACGCACCGGCACTGGTGGCGAAGCCGTACTGCGAGGACCACGCCAACGTGGCCTATAGGCCGCTTCGCCGTCTGGACGATCAGCAACATGGAGACCTGCCAAATGGCTGACCTGGTCATACGACCCAGCACCTTGCTCGCGCACAAGCCCTGGGTGTTGCAACTTCGCTACCACCACGGCGGCGCTGAAACCGAGTGTGTCACCATCGCCCGTCTCAGCGAGCAAAAGGCGCGGGACGTCGTCGCCGCGGGAGCAGCAGGTTGGCTTTGCGGCGAGCCCAATAAGGACACGCCACCCGGCAGCTGCCCGACCACACCGCAAAACGCAGCGGGCAAGCTGGCCGAGCGGCCCGCCTCCGGCAGCAGCGACGACGATGCGCGGTTTGAAAATTCGTATTGCTGTCCTGAATGCGGCCACGAATGGTCAGACCACTGGTCGGCTACCAGCGAGGACGACTGCCCAGCTTGCGGCAAGCGGCATATCACGCCCTACGAGTCCGAGGACGCCTGATCGTACCCAATGTGGAGGTGGCTGTGGCCGAGAGCAGTGACATCGAATGGACGAATGCCACGTGGAACCCGGTTGCCGGATGCAGCCTCGCGTCGCCCGGCTGCACGAACTGCTACGCCATGCGGATGGCAGCCCGGCTTGAGGCGATGGGGATACCGCTGTACCAGGGGCTGACCAAGCCGGGCAAAGGCGGTGCCGTGTGGACGGGCGAAATCAGGCAGGCGGAACCTGACCAGCGATTCCAGCCGCTGCGTTGGCGGAAGCCGCGGAACATCTTCGTCGATTCCATGTCCGACCTGTTCCACGCGGACGTGCCGGATGCGTGGATCGACGAGGTGTTCAGCATCATGGAGCAGTGTCCGCAACATACCTTCCAGGTGCTGACGAAGCGGCCCGGGCGGGTGCGTGCATACCTCTCTGACAAGCGGGTGCTGCCAAACGTGATGATCGGCGCCAGCGTCGAGGACCACGCGCGGCTGGACCGGCTGGCTGACCTGGCCGCGACACCGGCGGCATTCCGGTTCCTCAGCCTGGAGCCGTTGCTCGGCGACCTCGGGCGCATACCGCTGGAGGGCATCGGCTGGGCAATCGCCGGCGCTGAGAGCGGGCCGCGCGCCAGGCCGATGGACCTGGATTGGGTCCGCTCAATCCGCGACCAGTGCGCCGCCGCCGGTGTGCTTTTCATGTTCAAGCAGCGCGTTGTCAACGGCAGGAAGATCAGCCTGCCAATGCTCGATGGACAGCAGCACGCTGCGGTCCCGAGCCTTTCCCGATAACCCCGGAGGCAGCCATGAGCTTTCTCGAAGACGATGCCTGCATCAGCTGCGGCAAGAAGCTGGACCACGACAAATCGAACTGGCTTGAACTCAATCACGCGACCAGCCTCTACTGCGAGCCCGGCAAGGTCCCTGCGGAGGAAAGCCAGGGCGGTTTCGAGTTTGGCGCCGCATGCGCCAAAGCGATCCTGAAGAACGGCGGAAAGCTGGTGCGAACCGGCCGCGCCGCCCGCCTTTGGGGCGAGCCCTGATCTTGCCGCAAAAACCCCCGTGCTACGGACTGGCGCTGCCGGCCATCCGCCGCAGTTCCTGCGAGGTGTGCCCATCGCGTGCCACATCCAATGCCACTCCAATTCCTGCGCCCCCGGTTCGTTTCCGCTCAGCGAAGCGAATCACGAATGCGAGCTTTTGCAAATCTCCCATGAGCCGCACTTTTTGCCGATTGGCATAAGAGACTTCCAGACAAAAGAGGTCCGCGAAAGAGCGTGAAGGGTTTCGCAGCCCGACGCCGGCGTCACCGCTTTGCTCCATCGCCGGCTGCGAACAGCCCGGCCCCGCGCATCCCGCAACCCGAAAGCACGGGTCGCGCGCTGACGCAGGGCAGGGACGCTCGCCGGCAATGGTGTCGCCGCCGCCGGGCTGCGGCGGGGGAAGGGTCTTCCAGAGATAATGAAGGAGAACACTTTAATGACCGATACGAAGTTTCTCGCCAGTCCCGCAGGGTCCGTCGAGCTGGACAAGATGGCGCTCGCCGCGCTGCGCAAGGCCGATACGATTAGCTTTCACCACGCTGACGGAAAGTCGCTGATCAGGGCATCAAAGAAGCACAAGCCGACCGGGCGCGATCCATTCGCGCCGAGTGAGACGACTGTCACGGTCTCCTGCAACGCGGCTATCACCGACTACGACCGTGGTGGCTGCTGGGGCACGGACGCGTATCGGGACGACCTGAAATGCTACGCCGCCTTCGCCTGGTACTCCCATGCACAGTATGCGGATTGCACCTGGCAAACCATCGCGACGGTCCTCAGGGCCGGCGACGAACTGACACTCTACTGGCAACGGGGAGGTCTCACGAACCAGGGGATGAGAGACGCGGGCTTTCACGGTGACGCGCTTTATGTTCTTGTTCGGCGCGCCGACAAACGGCTCACGTTCCTGATAGACACCTACTGCGGACACGACAACACGGCCCGCATGGTGCGGCTGTCCGGCCACAGCCTGTCGCAAGGATAGCCTGGTCTGACCGGCCGGGGCGCCGGCCCCGAGGTCCTTCGCCCCGGCCGCCGCTGATCACGGGCAGGAATGCGGGAAATACATCGCGCGAACGGAGCGGCCTTACGCGCCGTTGCTGCGGGCGAACGCGGGTGAAGGCCAAGCCGCGTTTCGCACCCGGCGACTCACGAAAATCCAACAGAAAGGACGATCTGCATGGGAGCCACGGTCACCTGCAAAAAGCTGGTCGCCGCGTTTGCTGGCGCGGGCCGCGTATTCTACGTGCTGTTCGAGCAAACCTACGAAAAGAACTGCTACCCGCATACGCCGGGTTGGTCCTGCACGTATTGCGGCGGCATTGACGGCGCGCTTCGCAGGATATTCCGCTACGCCTCAAGCTGCGAGGGCGGGATGCTCCAAAACCGAAGCGGCTGGATCACGCCTGAGGGCTACATCGCGGGCTGGATGAAGGAGATGGCATCGCCGGTGCGGATGTCAGACTGCGCGATCAGTCTCCAGCTGGGCGATTCGGTCTGCGCCTCCGTCAGCAGCGGGAATGTCGATGCAGTGTGCGGCATACTCGATAGCAACGGTCATACCGTCGCGGCGGACGCCATCCGCGGCGGCGGACAGGCGACGCTCGCGTTGCACCGCGATGCCGTTGTTGTCGCCAGCCTCTGTGCCACACTCGCGCCGTGGCGACTCATCCAGTCGTACGTTGCTCCGCTTCTGGAGCCGCGCGATCGTTCTCTTGGCTACAACCCAAGGCTGGCGGCCGGTCTTGGGGTCGCCCGCCCCGCGGCATTCAAGATTGACGGGGATAACCGTCTGTTGCAACGGGAGGACGGCTCCTGGTTCTGCGCAGGATGGCAACACGCCATCGTCAGCGATTTCGTGAAAGGTCTATGGAAGGTTGAGCGGAAGGAGCCGGGCAGCTTCAAAAAACGCATCCAGGCGTTCCGCGATGCGCTCAAGTCGGCTGAGCCGGTGCCGGCCGGTGCCAAGGTTGTCGTGTCCACCCAGGCGCCTACGCTGGACGATTGCCGGAGACGGGCCTGCGACGAGTTCGCGAAGCGATTCCCGGTAACGCCAACGCAGGAAGGGTTTGAGGCGGTTCCTTCGGCGGACAATCTCTATGCCCTGTGTTCCTTCCGGGACAACGCGACCTGGGTGCTGCCACCGGGGGTACGCCAACCGGCCCAACCGTCGCTCTTCGCTCAGGACACCGGCTTGGCGACGACCGATCAAGCGATGATCGAAATCAAATAAATGAAAGAAGCCTGCGAAGAAGACTGACAGCCGTCGCATCCCAACGCCGGTGACACCATCGCCGGCTGCGAACACCCCGGCCCCGCGCATCCCGCAACCCGCAAGCGCGGGTCGCGCGCTGCGCAGGGCGGGGGCGCTCGCCGGCAATGGTCTCACCGTCGCCGGGCTGCGGACGGATCGGATGTTTCGAGAAATATAAAAGGAAAACATCCGATGACGATTCCGAAATCCGGCGCCGGCAAGACCTGCGCAGAACGGCGTGATCACTACCAGGAAGTGACCGACCGCATCATCGCGGCGCTTGAGGCCGGCACCAAGCCGTGGCGGCGTCCTTGGGACGGGAACCGTGCCGGCGGCCCCACCATGCCAACGAATGCGGTGACTGGCAAAAAGTATCATGGAATCAACGTGCTGGTGCTCGCCATGTCGGCGTTTGCACTCGGCAATGGCGATCCGCGCTTCTGCTCGTACAAGCAGGCGGCGGATCGCGGCTGGCAGGTTCGCCGCGGCGAGAAGGGCACGACGGTGTTCTTCTTCAAGCGCATGCGGATCGAAGATCGGGATGCGCCGCCGGAGGCCGAGGGCCGGACGAAACACATCCCGCTGCTGCGCGCGTACACGGTGTTTAACGCGGCTCAGATCGACGGCATTCCACCTTACGTGGCACCCGATATCAGCGAAGCGCCGTGGCGCCGGCCGGAGGCGGCTGATGTTATCCTGCGCAACAGCGGCGTGAAGGTCAGGATCGGCGGCGACCGCGCGTTCTATTCGCCATCGCTCGATCTGATTCAACTGCCGCCAGACAGCGCCTTTGAAAGTCCGCAATCATGGGCAGCAACCGCGCTGCATGAGGCAGCCCATTCGAGTGGGCACAAAACCCGGCTGAACCGCGACTTGGGTGGTAGATATGGATCTGCGGGTCTGGCTATGGAAGAGATCAGGGCCGAGCTGGCAAGCGTTTTCGTTGGTTCTGAAATGGGTCTGCCGTGCGACATTCCGGACCACGCGAGCTACATCGAGTCCTGGGTCGACACCCTTCGTCGGGACAAGCGCGAAGTGTTTCGCGCCGCGGCCGACGCGCAGAAGATAGCTGATTACCTTCTGCAGTTTCACCCGGATTTCGCCGCGCGCAACGGCACCACGGACGAGCCCGATCGCGCGGAGGACGGCGCGGATCAACCGGAGGCCGCATGAGGCGGCTGATCTGACCATCACGCCGGGCGCCAGCCCGGTCCATTGGCATTCGCCGGCTGCGACGGCCGGCATCCCCATTCACCAGCAGCACGGCTACGCGAAGCCCTCGGGCAGCAGCGTGCGCCGTGCTGCCCGCACGGGTGTGCATTCCATGGTCAAACCCACCTCCTTCCAGCCCGACCTGTTCAGCAGCACCAGCCTCGGCTGGGGCATCGCGATCGACAGTGCGGCTCCGGCATTCGACGGGCCCGACACCGACGCCGCCTCAGCCGATACGTTGGAGGCGGCCATCACAGAGGCACCGCTGGCCCCGCGCATGCCGGCGCACAGCTTCCGGCTTGCCGGCGACCGCCCTCTTGCCAGCGGCTGGAAAAACCGCGCTGCAGACAATATCGCCGCGATCCGCCTCATGCAGCAGATCGAGAGCGAGGGCCGCCACGCAACGCCGGATGAGCAGGCGAAGCTCGCACTGTTCACCGGCTTCGGCGCGTCCGACCTCGCCAACAACTTCTTCCGCCGCACCGGCGAGGGGTTTCGCCCGGGCTGGGAAGACCTCGGCAACGAGCTGGAGCGGCTGGTCTCCGACCAGGAGATGGCGGCGCTGGCGCGGGCGACGCAGTACGCGCATTTCACCCCCGAGTTCATGGCGCGCGCAGTCTGGCGTGCGCTGGAGCGGATGGGGTTCACCGGCGGACGCGTGCTGGAGCCCGGTTGCGGCAGCGGTCTGTTCCTCGCACTGATGCCCGAGGCGATCGCCAAGTGCTCGACGGTCACCGCGGTCGAGATGGACCCGACGACGGCGCGCATCGCCAGGCTGCTGTATCCCGAGGCGTGGGTCCGCAATGAGGACTTCACCAAGGCGAAGCTCGGCGAGACGTTCGCGGCCGCTGTAGGCAACCCGCCGTTCTCGGATCGAACCGTGCGGGCCGACAATCCGGCGGGAAAGCTGGGGCTGTCGCTGCACGAGTATTTCATCGCGCGCAGCATCGAACGGCTGAAGCCGGGCGGCCTCGCGGCTTTCGTGTGCAGCCGGTACCTGATGGACCGGGTGGACGCCAAGGCCCGCGATTTCATCGACGGCATGGCCGACCTGGTGGGCGCCATCCGCATGCCGCAGGGCGCGATGATGGCTGCCAGCGGCACCGATGTCGTGGTGGACCTGCTGTTCTTTCAGAAGCGTCAGCCTGGCGCGGCCAGCCGTCGCACCGTCTGGAACAGCCTGCAGGAAGTCGTTCCGGACGGGGACTGCGGGGATGGCACCGAAGGCGTCATGCGGGTCAACCGCTACTTCGCCGAGAACGGGGCGATGGTGCTGGGGCATCATGCCTGGACCAGCAGCCCCTATGGGCCGGCCTACACCTGCGAGCCAGTCGCCGGCATGACGCAGGCCGTGCTGGATGGGCTGCTGGACCGGGCGATCGCCGCGTTGCCGTCCGGGATCTGCGAGCCAACGGACTCCGCTCCTGACAGTCATGTTCCCGACGCGCGGCGCATCGATGTCGGCACCGCCGCCGAGGGCGCCACCGTCAAGGAGGGAAGCTATGTCCTCATCGACGACGCGCTGATGCAGGTGATCGACGGCGTCGCCGTTCCGGTCGCGGTGAAGTCCGGCAAGGGGACCGAGGGCATCTTCGCCAAGCACGCACGGATCATCCGCGGGCTGATCCCGGTCCGCGAAGCGTTGCGCGAGGTGCTGCGGACCCAGGTCGAGAACCGCCCCTGGGGCGCCGCCCAGATGAAGTTGCGGGTGGCACACGGAGCATTCGTGCGCGCGTTCGGGCCGATCAACCTGACGACGGTCAGCCGCAGCACCGACCCTGAGACGGGTGAGGTGACCGAAACCCAGCGCCGCCCGAACCTGCATCCGTTTTTCGATGATCCTGATGCTTGGCTTCTCAGCTCGATCGAGGACTACGACCTGGAGAGCGGCGTCGCGAAGCGCGGGCCGGTGTTCACCGAGCGGGTGATCCATCCGCCGGCGGAGCCGGTGATCCTCTGCGCGGCCGACGCGCTCGCGGTGACGCTGGCGGAGACCGGCCGCGTGGATATGGCGCACGTGGCGGAACTGCTGGGACGGCCGCAGGAGGTCGTGGAGGCCGAGTTGGGCGAGGCTGTGTTCCTCGACCCCGCGGGCGGCAAGGCCTGGCTGGAGGGCACCTGGCAGACCGCTGACGCCTACCTGTCGGGCAAGGTGCGGCACAAGCTTGCGACTGCGGAAGCCGCCGCGGCGGAAGACCCGCGCTACCTCCGCAACGTCGAGGCGCTGCGGCGCGTGCAGCCGGAGGACCTGCGGCCGTCAGATATCACCGCTCGTTTGGGGGCGCCGTGGCTCCCCACCGACGTGATCGAGGCGTTCGCCGGGCAGGTGATGGAGTGCGCGACCACGATCCGGCACACCGTCGAGATCGCGGCATGGTCGGTCGATGTCACCGGCTTCATGGGGCTTGCCGTCGCGACCTCGCTATGGGGCACCGAACGCCGCCACGCCGGGCTGCTGCTGCACGATGCGCTCAATTCGGCCGCGCCGACGATCTGGGACTCCTGGCGCGACCCGGACGGCACCGAGCACCGCGAGATCAACGCGCAGGAGACCGAAGCCGCCAAGGAGAAGCTCGCCAAGATCAAGGCCGCGTTCGAAGACTGGATCTGGCGCGACGCCGAGCGCACTGACCGGCTGGCCCGGATCTACAACGACCGGTTCAATGACCTGGTGCCGCGCCACTTTGACGGCTCGCACCTGACGCTCCCGGGCGCGTCCAGTGCGATTGTCTTCCGTCCGTTTCAGCTGCGCGGCGTTTGGCGGATCATCAGCGCCGGCAGCACCTATCTCGCGCATGCCGTCGGTGCGGGCAAGACGTTCCTGATGGCCGCCGCCATCATGGAGCAGAAGCGTCTCGGCTTGATCAGCAAGGCCATGATGGTGGTCCCCGGCCACTGCCTCGCACAAGCCAGCCGCGAGTTCCTGCTGCTGTATCCGAACGCGCGTATCCTGGTAGCCGACGAGACCAACTTCGTCGCCAGCAAGCGGCAGCGCTTCGTCGCGCGCGCGGCGACAGCAAAATGGGACTGTATTATTCTGACCCATGCCGCGTTTAAGTTCATCGCCACGCCTGCCGCATTCGAGGAGGATATGGTGTGCCGGCAGATCGGCGCCTACGCCGGGCTCCTTGAGCACATCGGCGGTGATGACCGGATCACGCGCAAGCGGATCGAGAACCTGAAGGAGAAGCTGCAGGAAAAGCTGGAGGCACTGAAAGCCCGGAAGGATGACATGCTGACGATCGCCGAGATTGGCGTCGACCAGCTGGTGATCGACGAAGCCCAGGAATTTCGCAAGCTCAATTTCACGACCAACATGACCACGCTGAAGGGCGTGCAGCCGGACGGCTCGCAGCGTGCCTGGGACCTTTACGTGAAGTCGCGTTTCATCGACACTGTGAATCCCGGCCGCGCCCTGGTCATGGCGTCAGGCACGCCGATAACCAATACGCTAGTTACACGACCCCGCCAAAAAAAGGTTTTGATTGACAAAGGCTCGCGCTTTGGCCGAAGGTCGATTCGTCTCACGGGAGGGCGGCAATGGCGTATCGTTTCATCTCAAACGAACCGGAGGGCGGGTTGGAGCGGAGCACTCGGGTTCCGTTTCTGCTCTCCGATGATATGCGATATCTTGACGAGCCGAGCCGTTTCCTTCGCGAGCGGGCCGCCGGGATTTGGCGCCCAGAGCAACGCGAGAGTTCCGCCTACTCAGCAAGAACGAGACTATCCGATAACACTCTCGATGCGTATTCAAGGGACCTCGAAAACTTCTGGACGTATCTGGAAACCCGAAAGGTCCGTTGGCAGACGTTGAGCTATCAGCATGTCCTCGACTCTTACGACGCTGACATGGCGAGAGGCCGCTGGAGCGAGGACGGAAAGCCGCTGAGCGCGAGCACGGTTAATCGCCGAGTCGACCTCGCAGTCCAGTTCCTGCAATGGGCTGCCCAAAGAAACCTGAGAGATGCTTTCGGCGTCGCGACCAGAGCGGTGTCGAGGAAGGGCGCTCATTCGCATCAAACTGGTGAAGTGCGCGTAGGGCGCAGGCGCACGGACCCGGGACATTTGCGCCTTCCAACTGCTGGTGAGATCGGTCGCTGGCTGGCAGAAGTGAAGGCGCGACGAGGCCCGACCAAAGCGCTTGCGTGCCGGATGATTCTCGAGACTGGCATGCGGCTTGAGGAGACAGTTCTGGTGCGCGTGGACCAGATTCCCGATCCAGACAAGGTGGAGCCCGGCAAGCCCGCTCGCATGGAGATCTGCTTCGGAACAAAGGGCTCCCGCGAGCCCGGCGATCCAGCGAAAGTCGGGAAGCGGCGCACGCTGCGGTTCGCGGTCACGTATCTCCAGGAGATTGCCAGTTACGCGTCCCTGCGGCGCGCGAAAGCAGCGGCTCTGTTTAGGGCAGGTCATCCAGGCGAGCCTGTTCCACCGCAATTGTTCCTCTCTGAGAACACTGGCGAGGCAATTACCGCTGCAGCGCTCTACAAGGCCTGGCACGCGTGCGGCAGCCTTCCATACCCCGGCTTCAGCCCACACATCGGGCGGCACACCTTCGCATGCCTTATGCTGCTGCGGCTGCTCCGGGACGAAATGGCAACGATGCAGCACGCCCTCAACGAGGTGCCTAGATCGATGCTCCTCGACCACGCGAGAAATCTCGTTGGAAACTACATCCGCCCTGTTCTCGGTCATGTCTCCGAGGAAACTACAGAGCGTTACCTGGGTTGGGTCGCCGACCATGTTTGGGTTAGCGAGAACCGCGCTGCATGGGCGGCCTATTTGGATGTCGCAGATGGCTAGGTTGACCAAACGGCTAACGCTGAAAGAAAGCAATCCCGCGAGCGATGCGGGTCGTCGCGAGAAAGAAGCGGCGCCTTTGTTTCAAGACGAAAGTGCGCTCAGGTGGGAGGTGAGGCCGCATGACGGCCGGAGGCCGTCGTTTGACTGTGACCTCACTGAGTTCGCAGTTGGCGCAAAAGCGAAGGGCATCGCGCCGAGGCCAAGGCTCATTCATGAGCTCGCGCCTTCGATACGGGCCGATTCGGTGGGCAAGGCCACGGGCAGCATCGCGCTGATGCTGGTCTACGTTCGTCAGTTCTGGCGCTTCCTTGACCACATCGTGGCGAGGGGGGCTCCTGATATTGCCAGCTGCAACCAGGTAACCAACGCGCACGGACAACTTTACAAGACGTGGCTACTTCAGGATTCAGCTTTGAGTCCGTCGTCCGCCGGCGGCCCGCTGGGGGCAGCACGCCACTTGATCTCCGACGCAAGACGCCGCCAAAAGATGAAGGACTGGAAGCTACTCTGGCCGACCATTGAGGAGGGTCGGGAAATCCTGCATAAGGACGTCGACCCGGAGATCCTTCGGCCACTTTACGCCACGCTCAAAGCGCACCACGCAAGAATGGGCCGCGCCATCGCCGAAGGATCAGAGTTGCTCACCCGCGGTGTCGATCCCCGGAAGATTGGCGGAGGCGCAGACTTCGAGGCATGGTCTGACCAGGCTAACGTCGCAGTAGTTGCGAAAGAGTACCTTATCAGGACACTTGCGGGTCATCACTCCGGCCCTTCCGGTCTTCCTATGCGCCTCCGTCTTCCGCACGCCTATGGTCTTCCTGCGCACGGCCCGTCCGGCGTGCCCCCGCACATGAGAACGCTTCCGGGGACAGCTCGCTGGTTCGTACCAACGTTCGAGGACACGGCAGCCTCTTTCCTATTGGTCTTGCTGCATCTTGGCTGGAATCCGGACACAGCCTTGAATATCGACGTATCGTCTGACGCCAGTTGGTCTGACTGGCGGCTCGGTGTGCAGGGTTCTGACCAGCATGGCACGGTCGCGATCTACGGTCACAAGGGCAAGGTTGGTAAGGAGCAGGTGGCGTTCTCTCTGAGCAAGCCAGCAGGGCATCCATTCCAGGTTATCAGGAGCATGATAGAGCGTACGAATCTTTTGCGGTCCACGCTGCGCTGCCGGTTGGCCTGTTTGGACGGCATCAAAGACCGGACTGTGGAGCAGCGCCGCGAGGCTGAAGCCATCGGCGGGATGATCCTCTCGCCCTGGCTGTTCTTTGCAGGGAATGGCAAGGGCCCGGGAGGACGCGTCGGCTGTGTCACGGCGTCACCCGCCCTGAACGACATGATGCGCTCATTTTGCTGGAAGGCGCTCAAGGCAGCGCTTCGAATGCATCGAGACGATACCAGAGAAAGTCGGCGCCGCTACGTGGACCTTCTGTCGTTCACGCCCGGGGACCTTCGCGATGGCTTCGCTGCCTTCCTTTACGACAACAGCCTTTACAACGACTTGCTGGTCAAGCGGGCGCTGGGGCATAACTCTCTTCGGACGACGCGGCACTACCTGCGGCAACGGCGTCAGATCGCCCAGCGCTACAAGGAGTTCACCCAATTCCAGGAGCAATTCTTTACCGAGATCATACGATTCCGACAGGTCGATCCGACAATCCTCTATCTCCGCGCACGGTTCGGCGAGGTCAACGATGAGCAGCGGGAGCGGCTGGCCGATCATCGAATGCGAACCCGCATGGGAATGGGATGTCTCGACCCGGCCCACCCTCCGAGTAACCTAGCTCCCGACCATAGGGGCGATCTGTGCCTCGTACAGCGCTGCACCCTTTGTCGACACGGTGTCTACTTCGAGGACTCCCTTCCACACCTGGCTGTGCGTATGGCAGAGCTCCAATTTATCAAGAGCCGCGTGCCCGCGGACCGCTTCGCGGGATCCTCCTTTCAAGCGGAGTGGGTGGCGACGGATTTCGTGGTCTCGCGTCTCTATCCGGCGCGCTCGGTCGAGTTTATCGCGGCGGCGGAGCACCATCTATCCGAGCTTCAGGACGGGAGGGCCTACCTCTTCGATCAGTCCTCCCCGTCTCTCTTGGAAAGGCCCGAGTGATGGCCATTGCCAAAATTGCTGCGGTAATTCCGGTTCCGCATGAGCACCGCGCCGAGCTCGCACACACTCCGGTTCTCGATCGCCTTTGGTCCGCCTCATGGGACGAGATCAAAGACCTCGAAGTCGTCCCAGGCAGTCCCATCCAGAAGGATGAATGGGTGATCCCAGCCTCTTGGGCCTCTGGCGGCAGCCTCCAGGCCAGAACTAGTCGGACGATCAAATTCGCAAGGGCTTTGCCTGATGGCTGGCAAAGGGAGGAGGATCGCTCCGAGGTGGCATTGAGGCGGATGAAGCGCATTTCGGCTCTTATCTTCCTGCTGACGCTCCGGCTACGGCGACGTGTGACAAGACCGCCCAAGCCATCGACCTGGGTTTTGAACTGTCAGGCACTGATCCGGGCCGCAAGACAGGCCCTGACATTGCCGCGGAACGCGGGTACTGCAATCGCCTCCGTTTGCCGTGACGGCCCTCCGATATTTCAGGACCTCTCGCCAGACCAAGTCGCCGAACTGGCGACGGCTCATCCATCTTTCGCACGAACCGTGGTCGCTCGCCTTAACGCGCTGTTGGAAGCAGGTGCGTTCGATGACTGGCCCGCTGCCGACGTGGCCGTCCCCGTTGTGGCGGGCCGAAGCTGGCAGCCGTTCAATGATTCCTTCACGGCAGCGATCGGGCACGCGGCGGTGTGGATGCTGGACGCGCTCGGCCCGGACCTGATCACCTGCTGGGAAGAGCTGCGATGCATCCAAACCACCGTAGGCGGAAGCCGCAGACGCTGTGATGTTAATGAGCGCCGAAAAAGCTGGCTCGCGAACTGGGGCGGCCCACGGCTCACACTGGGGTCGACCCTCGAGTATCAGTTTCTTTGTAATGTGAGCGAGGTCGATGATGCGAGTCTGGTTGTGGTGGATACCTGGCCACCACGCCTCCCGCTCTTCGTCCGCAACATGGTGTCTCTGCTTCAGGCAGCGCACATGATTATCCTGGCACTCTCCACCGGCGCGCGAGATGGAGAGTTGGCGGACCTTCTCCGCGATTGTTTGGATGACGCGTGGGATCAAGACCTGTTGATTGGCCAGACATACAAGCTTTCGGACAGCTCGCGAGGGGAACGCCGCAAATGGCCACTGCCGAAGGTGGCCGTCCAGGCGATCAAGCAGCAAGCGCGTATTGCGGAGATCGTTCAGCCGGGCGGAGCTCGGCTCTTTGTGCCATTTAGTGCCCGTTCCGAGGGTTCACTGCATTCGCTGGGTGCGGCCCTCGTTTCGTTCAGCCGGCGTGTCCGCCTTCCGGATGGACGTCCTCTTTGTGACCTTTGTGAAGGCTCCGTGCATCTTCATCG
>Ga0302320_10014646_pt1 | contig 16201 bp, 16 predicted proteins | sample Bog_T0_3_FD_202130 | JGI IMG/M metagenome (GOLD analysis project Ga0302320, IMG submission 202130) | Peat permafrost microbial communities from Stordalen Mire near Abisko, Sweden - Bog_T0_3 | ecosystem: Environmental > Terrestrial > Soil > Wetlands > Peat | place: Sweden: Abisko, Stordalen Mire... | reverse complement strand
AATTAGGCTTTGACCGGATGAAGCCGGGTAGGGCGCTGAGCCGGGCTTTGCTTGTCTTCGGAGCCGTCATGCTGGTTGAGACGCCATTGACGCAGGTATCGACCTGGATTCTGGATGCCTGCCAGGTTCCGCACCCTGAGCAGGAAGCGGTCGAGTCCTTTCGCGCCGATAACCAGCTCGATACGATTTTATGGTTCATGTTCTCGGCGGTGCTTCTCTCTCCGATGATCGAGGAGCTTTTTTTTCGCGGCTACCTTTTGACCTTCCTGAAAAATTACACATCGACCGGACTGGCCATTGTGCTCAGCGCCGGGGTTTTTGGGGCGGTGCATTTGAACCTGGCGGCCTTCATCCCGCTTTGGTTTCTGGGCATCGTCCTTGGGCTGGCCTATGAACACACCGGATCGCTCCTCGTGCCCCTGGGCGTTCACGCCTGCTTCAATCTGGCCACCGCCTTGAGTCTGCTGATGGATAAGGGGAGTCCGACATGAGTGCTGCCGCTAAATCGCTTGCAGCGCTGGGGGAGAACGGGCTTCTGCATCTTCTGACGGCGCGATGGAAAACTGATCCGGAGCAGGTGCTGACCGGCGTGGGTGATGACTGCGCGGTCTTGCGGGGCGACGTGAAGAATCATTTCCTGCTTTTTAAAACCGATGCGGTGGTCGAAGGCGTGCACTTCACTCCGCCCGAGAAACCGGAACTAATCGGGCGCAAGGCGCTGGCCCGCGCGCTGAGCGATCTCGCCGCGATGGGGGCGTCTCCACTGGCGGCGGTGATCACCCTCGGCGTGCCGAAAAGCGAATCGGTGACCCGTCTGCGCGCGATTTACCGGGGCATCGAACGCCTCGCCAAAAAATACCGCATCAACCTGGTCGGCGGTGAAACCACGTGCGCCCAGCAGCTTTTCCTCAACGTGGCGCTGCTCGGTGAGTGCCGGGGTTATCGTCCTGTCTTGAGGTCGGGCGCAAAAGCGGGTGACTTGCTTTTTGTCACGGGCCAACTCGGTGCGACGCGCGCCAGGCGTCATCTCATTTTCGAGCCTCGACTGCCGGAGGGCCAATGGCTGGCGCGGCACAAGCTCGCATCCGCGCTTATGGACCTGAGCGATGGGTTGGGGGCGGACCTGCCTCGTCTGGCCCGGGCATCCGGCCTCTCCTTTCAACTCGATTTCGGAGCCATTCCACGAGCCAAAGGCGCTACGCTCAAAGCCGCAATCAACGATGGTGAAGACTACGAACTTCTCTTCACCGTTAAACCGGCAGATGCAAAAACTTTGAAAAAGAAGTGGCCATTCGCCACTCCGGTGCATTGTATTGGTGTTATGGGGGCTCGCGGCAGGCAGTCGCGTAAGTCTTCTTTTGTCTATGGGTTTGACCATTTTAAACAGCGTTGAGGCCGCGCAGGCCTTTGGCGAGAGCTGGGCGGCGGAGCTGATCGGCGGGGAAATCTTTGCCCTGCACGGCGTTCTCGGCGCGGGCAAGACGCAATTGGCCAAGGGCCTGGCCCGCGGGCTCGGTTTTCACGGGGATGTGACCAGCCCCACCTTTACCATCGTGCACGAGTATCGCGGCGGGCGCCTGCCGTTGTACCACATCGATCTCTACCGCATCCAAAATGAGAATGACGCCATCGAGATCGGACTGGAGGAATATCTGCCGAGTGATGGCGTGACGGTCATTGAATGGCCGGAACGGATTCCGACGCTTCTTCCGCCGGAAGCGCAGCACTGGGAGTTGGAAGTTGTCAGCCTGACGGAACGCGTCATCCGTAAAATGGAGGAACCGGTTTCCATCTAATGCCATGCTCGATCTCGCCTTCGATACGTCCTCATCCATCGGCAGCATCGCGCTCGGCAACGCGCAGGTTGTTGTTCAGTCGATTGAGTTCCATGGACCGCAACGCCATTCCGCCGCTCTTTTTCCCGCGCTGGTGCGCCTCGGCATTCCGCGGCTCAAGCTGCGGCGCATTATCGTCGGTCTGGGGCCTGGTTCGTTCTCCGGTATTCGCGTCAGTCTCGCCGCGGCGCAGGGGATTGCGTTGGTGCAGGGCATACCGGTGATCGGCATTTGCAGCGCCTATTCGGTGGCGTGGCAACGCAAGGAGGTCACCCGGCTGGGTGTCTTTGCCGATGCAAAGCGACGCGAGGCTTTCTGTACGGTCTTCCAGCACGGTGAATTGGAGAAGGACACCTATTTGATACCGATGGCGGAGATCGAGGAGCACGCGAGCAAGTTCACGCTGGCGGTCAGCGCCGAGCCATTGCCTGGAATTCCCACGCGCATTTATCCGCGGGCGCAGGATTTGTTGGCGCTACCCGAATCGCTTCCCGGTTGGGTGAAGCAACCGCCGCTCGAACCGATTTATCTTCGCGGGCCGGTTGCGACGAAGTAAGTTGAGCGACCGGTTCTGCGATATTTCGAAATGAGTCCTTTAGCACACCGCCGTTGTTGGGTTGAGGTCGACGGTCGCGCCCTGCGGCATAATTACAAAATTCTGCGAAATCTCATTCCCCGCACCACGCGTCTCATGGCCGTGGTGAAGGCGAATGCCTATGGGCATGGACTGGTCCCGATGGCGTTGGAACTGGAGGCGATCGGAACCGACTGGCTGGGCGTGGCCAATGTGGCGGAGGGGGCTGCGTTGCGCGAGGCGGGAATTCATCTCCCCATACTTCTACTCAGCGCGACTTTACCTGAGGAAATGGAGGAAGCGATCGGGCACAAGCTGACGCTGACGCTCTCTTCCTCGGAAGAGGCGAGGCGGCTCGACCGAATCGCCCGCGCCATGCGCCGGAAGGTCGAGGTTCATTTCAAGATCGATACCGGCATGGGGCGCCTCGGCTGCTGGCACCTTCGCGCGCGCAAGGAACTGGAAATCATCCGGCGATTGCCCGGGCTTGCCGTCAAGGGACTCTGCACGCATTTCGCTTCCGCTGACGACAATGCCGGACTGACTCTGGCACAGTGGCAGATGATCTCTCCTTTTTTCGCTGAGAACGAAAAACTTCTGCGCCACGCGGCGAACAGTCCGGCGGTGACGAGACGCTACGGTTTTAACGCCGACATGGTGCGTGTTGGCCTGGCGCTCTATGGGATCGCTCCGAACCCGGATGATCAGGGTCTTGGGCTACGACCCGTCCTGAGCTGGAAAAGCCGTGTGACGCTGCTGCACGAAATGGCGCGGGGACGCACGGTGAGCTACGGCGCGACTTATCGTGTACCGTCACCGCAAATGCAGGCGGTCGTGGCGATGGGCTACGGTGACGGCTATTTTCGGCTCCATTCCAACGCGAGTCACCTGCTGGTCCGTGGAAAGCGGTGTCCGATTCGAGGCCGCGTGACCATGGACCAGGTGATGATCGACGTGACTCGCGTACCCGGCTGCCGCGTCGGGGACGAGGTGGTGGCGCTGGGCAGCCAGGGCGGTGAGGAAATCCACGCGCGCGAATTGGCCACGCAGGCGCATACCATTCCGTGGGAAATTCTGACCAACATCGGCGCACGCGTGCCGCGAATCTACAAGCATTTTAAGAGCGCAATTTAATTCCAGCAGCTTGGTTACTAATCAAGTAGCCCCTTTCCCTTGAGAATTCGCTCCTTGCATTTCTCAACCCTCGACTCGCGTGTTTTAGATTGTTTGGGCGCGGAAAAATAAAGCAGGTATCCTCTTTGCCGTCCTGGCGTTAATGCCTCGAAAGCGGTTTTAAAGGCAGGAAATTCCTTCAATTGTTTTTGAAATTCTACAGGAATTTTAAAGTCTGAAGTCTTCTTGTAAATCACTTCCAAACCGGCTTTCTCCACTTCAATGGCATTATGGAGATAAGTTTTCAAGATCGTTTCCATCTCGACTATTTCTCGTACACTAGTGAACCGGAGCTGACGTGCCGCCTGCGTATTTTCCCCGGCTTTGATAAGAAAGCCTTGGGGATCCCTTAATAAGGAACCTTTGCAGAACAGGAGCGCGCAGTAATTTTTTAACGGAAGCAGTATCACTACGTTACTTTTCTGGAACATGTAGCAAGGCTTGCCCCACTTCAATTCTTCAGTTAGGTGACAGCCAAGAAGAATCGTTCGCAGCTTCTCCAGTTCTTTTCGCCACTGGGTGGCCTTACTCAAATACGCATCTATCTTGGAATTCATGGTGTTCACTTTTTTATCTCTTCTTCCAGACCTGCCGGATGACGGAAAACAATCCCGAGTAGCGATACGACGGGTCGATGTAATGTTCGATGACGTAAAAAGCGAAGTAGTAGGCGCGGCAAAATGACCAGATCGCCAGCACCAGCAGGACAATCACGTGCAGTTCGGGAGCTTCCATCAAAATCAGCGCCGACGAGGTCATGCCGATGAGCAAAAAAAGCGCGGCCTTTACCCACATCCACCGGGGCGATTTTAGGTCGCGCATGGCGGCACTCTACACGGCATCCGACACGCTCGACAGCGTAAACTCATCGACCAGGAGGGTCGGCACGGCGGTGGGTATGCCGATCGACTCCTCGCCGTAGGCGCGCACGGTCGGCCCCATCGCAATCACCTTGTTGAGCATGGCCGCGGGGCTTTCGTTGAACCGGAAATTGCAGGCCGGCTTCGTGATCGCGCCATCTTCGATCAGGAAAACCCCGTCGCGGGTGAGGCCGGTCAGAAGCACCGTTTGCGGATCGACTTCGCGAATATACCAGAAGCGGGTGATGAGCAGGCCCCGCTTGACCTGCTTGATCATGTCGGCGGCCGAGGTCGTGCCGCCGGTCATCGTCAGGCTCGTCGGGGAGGGGACGGGAGCGAGCTTCGATTTCTGCGCCCAGTAACGCTCGCACTGCAAATTTTTCAGCACGCCGCCCTCGATCCAGACAGTGCGCTGCGCGGGCTGGCCGTCGTCGGAATAAATGCTGCCGGGCACGAGCGGATCGTTCGGGTCGGAATAAAGCGTCACGTTTTTGCCGAAGACATGTTCGCCGAGGCGCGAGCCGCCGCCTTTCTTCGTGGCGAAACTGCGGCCCTCATCGGCGGCGCGCTGGTCGAACTCCCCGATCATGATGCTGAGCAGGTCGGAGACCGCCGACGGCTCGAGGATGACGGTATATTTGTCGGGCGGAAGCCTGACCGGATTTTGCGAGCGCACCGCCTTGTCGATGGCCGTCGCGCCCATGCCCGCGACATCGAGTTTGCTGAAATCATTGTGCGTCGTCCCGGCCCAACCGGCGCCGGTCCCGTCCGGCGTGCGCGCCGTGACCGTGTGCAGCACGTCGGTCTCCTGGTCGTAAACGAAAAGTCCCTTGCTGGTGGCGAAGCTCGAAAAGGAGGTGCCGATGCTCAGGAAGCCCGACGCCTGCAAATTTTTCGCCTGCGCCTGCTGCAGCACCGGGAGGATCGCGCCAGCCAGCGTCGCCGAGGTGGTCGATTGCGTCGCCGAGGAAAAAGCGGTCCCCGTAAGATATTTCTGCGGGCCGATCGGCGGCATGAATTCGGGATTTTCCGGCGCGAGCTTCGCCGTGTTTTCCGACGCCGCCACCAGCGCCGCCAGCGCATCATCGCTCAGGTCGGTGCCTGAGGCTGATCCTGACTTTTTTCCAAAATGGGATTCCACGCCGACTTCGATATCGCTTGGCGAGCCATTGGTCGTTGCCATGTTCTGGGCGAAGCGGACATGCCGGTTTTCCGAGCCGCCGATGGTGACGATGCACGAGTCGGCCTTGGAAAGAGCGAGGAGTTTATTCGTGATGCCCTGCGCATCGGCTTCACTTAAGATCACGCGATGTCCTTTCGTTCCGTGTTGAGCACCGCGACCTGCCGGAACCGGGCCGGTACTGCGCCATGCGAGACGGGCGCGGTCTGCTCGGGCTGGCCCTTGCCGCAGTTGGGCGCGCCGCCGAGGAAATAGGTGCTTTTGTCGCCGATGCCGTCCATCGAGTTCCAGAACTCGACCGTGCTGCCCTGGTAGGCGACATCGCGCAGCATCCCGCCGAGCTTGCCGTTTTTGATCTCGTAAAAAAGCTGCCCGCCGAATTGGAAGTTATGCCGCTGCTGGTCGATGCTCCAACTGCCGTTGCCGACGATGTAAATGCCCTTCTTGACGTCGGCGAAAAGATCGTGAAGCGAACACTTTTTCGGATTCGGCTGCAGCGAGACGTTCGGCATCCGCTGGATCGGGAACGATTCCCAGCTATCGGCGAAGGCGCAACCGTTCGAGCGCTTTTGCCCGATGAGTTGCGCCTGGCCGATGGCCGATTGGTAATTCACAAAAATGCCGTCCTTGATGATCGGGAACTCGGTGCCGACGGAGCGCACGCCGTCGTCGTCATAGCCGACGGTGGAAAGCCCGCCCTCCTGGCTGCGGTCGGCAATGATGTTCATCAGCTCGCTGCCGTACTGGAGTTTGCCCAGCTTGTCCGGCGTGCAAAAAGTCGTCCCGGCGAAGTTGGCCTCCCAGCCCAGCGCGCGGTCGAGTTCCGTCGGATGTCCCACAGATTCGTGGATCGTCAGCCACAGGTTCGTCGGGTCGAGCACGAGATCGTAGTCGCCTGCCTCGACCGGCCTGGCCTTTAATTTTTCCCGCGCCTGCTGCGCCGCCTTCGTGGCTTCCGCGGCAAAATCGTAGCCGAGAATATAGTCGTATCCGCTGCCCCGGGGCGCGGCCAGCGTGGCGCGCGAGGAGAACTTGCCCGTGTCTTTGTCAATGACGGTCACGTCACCATCAGGCATGGAGCGCACGCGGGTCTGGGTGATCCGGCTGCCGGTGCTCGACGCAAAACATTTTTCTTCGCGGACGAAGGCAAATGAAATCGTGGCGTAATCGGCGCCGGCCTTCATCGCCGCCTCGTTGATCGCCAGCATGTGCGCGATCTTCTCGTTGGTCGGAACAACAAAAGGATCGACCTTCATCGGCATGTCCCAGCGGTCATGGTAGGTCGGCAAATCTTCCAGCACGAACTTGCGCAATTGCAGCGGCTGGCTCGCATTGGCCACCCCGAGCGCGCGCAACGCCGTTTTCCGCACTTCATCTTCCGTCGCCAGCGGACTGCTCGCAAAGCCCCAGGTGCCGTCGAGCAGCACGCGCACGGAGAAGCCGGCGCTGATCCCGCTGGAAGATTCCTCCAGGCGATGCTCGCGCACCTCCAGGTATTCGGTTTGGTAACGGCACAGGCGGAAGTCGGCGTAACTCGCGCCGCCCTTTTTCGCGACATCGAGCGCGACATCGGCCAGGCGCAGCTTTCCGGCGAGGTCGAGGTTGTCCGCCGCCTCAATCGCCGCCGCGTTGCGCATCCCCAGGAAAAGCGTGGACGGCAGGAGCGTCGCGCAGGCGCATCCTCCCACCGAGCGTAGAAACGAACGTCGATTCACAAAAAAAGTCTGCGCCCGCCCGCGCAAAAGTCAAAACAACTGGCCGTTACAAGTGCGCAGGAGTTTTTAACGGGCCGGAGTCGCCCATCTCTGCGGTAGGAATGCTGAGAGATGGAGTAGGTGTTTGGGGCGTTAAGACATTGAAGCTAACATTGTCGATAAAGGTTGAATGAAAACCTGAAATATCACCTTCTCCTCCAAGAGCACGGAACATCAATTCGTACTTGCCAGGTTTCGTCACCACGAATAGCTGGGAAGTCACTTTCTCAAAGTGATCGCAATTGGTTGGAGATCCCCTGAAAACCTCTATCCCATCGATAGAAACTGCGATTTGGTTGGCGGGGGCGTAGTTTTGTCGACCTTCGTAATCGAACGCAATGGAATAAATGCCCATTGGTAGTTTGACCGATTGGCTCACGGAACTGCCTGCAAATTCCAGAAAAGCAGCTTGTCCATTCGTACTTGATGCTCCATCGCTATCAAAACTTTTTGCTCCATTTACGAAAAGTCCGCTGCCATTGGCCGCAATCCCTGAATTGCCAGCCCCAAATTTCCACGGAGTATGATTTGGTAGTTTGTCGGGAAAGGGAACGCCATGGGGATTTTTAATCGGCCCAAAAACCTGGTAAGCGGAAAAACCACTTCCCAAATCTTGCGCATTGAAACTGTTGTCTGCGGGATAAATTTTATCGATGCCATCATCCTTATTTTCATCTTCGGCCTCTTTTTTTGAGAGATCAGCTAACCGTGTTTGATAGGTGGAAATAACAGCATTGTTTCTTGTTATTATTTCATCTTTCGATCGCATGGCATCTTGGAGAGATTTGATTGTCGTGCCCTGTGATTCAATTTCGCTTTTGTCCTTCTGCAAAAGGTCTTCTTTTTCTTGAAGGCTTTCTTGCAGCAATTTGACCATCGCGGTTTCCGAATCAAGAAGGGCGTTGTTTTTCGAAATAAGGTCCTCTTTTGCTTGGACGGTATCCTGAAGCGACTTGATCGTCTCGTTTTTCGAATCGACAATATTTTTATCGATGTGTTCCTTGAGGAACCACAGCGACACGGCTAGGGCGAGAACCCCAAGAAATGCGAGAGCTTCCTTCATTTTGGCGAATTTATCGGGTGATTTGGACTGCTCTGCCAGCCGTCACCATGACGGGGTAATCATCAAGGAATGTGGTCTTTTGTACAGCGCAAAGGCAATGAAGGAAAAGCTCGCGAACTGCTTGCCCCACTCCGGCAAATCAGCGTAATATACCCGTTCGCGATTCTTTATCGTGTGAGGGGAATTAGCTCAGTTGGTAGAGCGTCTCGTTCGCAATGAGAAGGTCAGGGGTTCGAATCCCCTATTCTCCAGTCTCTTTTATCTTTTCAACGCTCGGAAGAAAAGAACTCCGTGCCGCGGTTCATCTTCGATGGTCTGTTCAAGTTGAAAGCGATGTTCTTCCAAAAAGCGAACGATCTCTTCACGGGTCGTGGCAAAGATGTGCCATTCCAAAAGGATCGTATCGACCCGGCTTAGGAGGCTGCTTTCCTGCCTAAGAAAACTCATTTCGCTACCTTCGATGTCTATTTTGAGGCAGTTGCAGCGAAGATTAGGCCCAAAAATTCGCGTCCACATTTCCTCAACTTGCAATGTTGGCACCGTGATCCGTTTCCAGACCAAAGGATGTCCACTCTCGGTTTCCTGATAAGCAAATTGGGAAGAACCAAGACTGGTGGGCGCCAGGAAAAATTCCGCTTCCGTTTTGTCAGGCTGCTTGCTTCCCACCAATCCGCAAAAGAGATGGACGTCAGGCCAGCCATTGAGCCCTACGTTTTTTCGCGCTAATTCGACCTGAGCGGCATTGGCATCAATGCAGATACCGCGCGGCGCGCGTCCTTTGGCAACATGCGCCAAAAAACAGGGGAAAACTCCCGAATTGCAGCCTAGATCGATAAATGTCTCAGGGGCATTCGCGGTAAAAATTTTGCCCATGAGTGGGTTGCCGAAGTAAGTTCGCTCGACGGCGAGAGTTTCAAACGTTTCGACCGAATAGATGACCTTCGAGATCGGCAAAATACGCCGTATCGGCCAGCGCGCGAGACTGGCATTCATCATTTCTCGAACGCGAAAACGTTTGGCCAGGGCATGGACCCAGGCCATCCGCTCCAACCGGCGCGACACGCCCTCGTTGCCAAATATCAGGCGCGCCAGAGCTCGAGCCACTTTCCTCACGGATGCGTCATCTCGGCTGGCTTTACCGTCGCGTCGAATTCCTCGCCGGTCAGGTGGCCGAGTTTGATCGCGGTGGCGCGGAGCGTCGCGTGCTCCTTGTGCGCAGTCTTGGCGATTTCCGCCGCCTTGTCGTAGCCGATCTTCTGGTTCAGCGCGGTCACGAGCATGAGCGAATCGTTGAGGAAATGATTGATCCGTTCCAGGTTCGGCTCGATGCCGACGACGCAATGATCGACCATGGAGCGGCACGAATCGGCCAGCAACCGCACGGAGTGGAGATAGTTGAAGATCATCACCGGCTTGTAGACATTCAGCTCGAAGTTACCCTGCGAGCCCGCGAAGCCGATGGCCGCGTCGTTGCCCATCACCTGCACGGCGACCATCGTCATCGCCTCGCATTGCGTCGGGTTCACCTTGCCCGGCATTATTGACGAGCCGGGTTCGTTTTCGGGCAGGGAGATTTCGCCGATGCCACACCGGGGGCCGCTCGCCAGCCAGCGCAAATCGTTGGCGATTTTCATCAGCGACGCGGCCAGGGTTTTCAACGCGCCGCTGGCCATGACGACCGCATCGTGGGCGGAGAGCGCGGCGAATTTGTTCGGTGCGGTGACGAAGGGATAGCCGGTCAGCCCGGCGATTTTCTTCGCGACCCGCTCCGCAAATTCGGGATGCGTGTTGAGTCCCGTCCCGACCGCGCTGCCGCCGAGGGCAAGTTCCGCCAGGTCGGGGAGCACCATCCGGATGCGCTTGAGGTCGGCGTCGAGCAGCGCGACGTAGCCCGAAAATTCCTGGCCGAGGGTGAGGGGCGTGGCGTCCATCAGGTGCGTGCGGCCGATCTTCACGATGGGCGCGAATTCCTTCGCCTTCGCGTCGAGCGCGTCGCGCAGCTTCTGCACGGCGGGGATTAACGTGCGCTCGGTCTCCAGCGCGGCGGCCATCGACATCGCGCCGGGGAACGTGTCGTTGGAGGACTGCGACATGTTCACGTGGTCGTTCGGATGCACCGGCTTCTTCGAGCCGAGTTCGCCTCCTGCAAGTTCAATTGCGCGATTGGAAATCACCTCGTTCACGTTCATGTTGCTTTGCGTGCCGCTGCCGGTCTGCCAGACACGCAGGGGGAAGTGGTCGTCGAGTTTCCCGGCGGCGACTTCATCCGCGGCCTTGACGATCAAGTCGGCGATCTCGGGCTTGAGCTTGCCGAGGTCCTGGTTCACCAGCGCGCACGCCTTCTTCAGCACGGCAAAGGTGTGGATGACTTCGAGCGGAATGCGGTCGGTGCCGATGTCGAAATGAATGAGCGAACGCGCCGTCTGCGCGCCGTAATAGCGGTCATTGGGCACGGGAATTTTCCCCATGCTATCGGATTCAAGGCGGTGGTTGGCGGGCGCTGTCGTGGGTTCTGGGGCGTGGGACATGGCACCAGCATGCCTTGCCTGCACAGTCCAATTCAAGCGGGGTTTATTACCCAGGCGGAGAACATGGATGAACTGCGCAAAACCTCAAGGAGGCCATCGAACTTTGGCTTGTGGCCATGTCCTCAAAAATTTCGTTAATTTCTGCCTAATTTAGTAATTCCGTCAAAAATTCAGCCCAAAAATTCCCGGATCAACTCCGTCTGCGGTTCCTTCTGGACGAGGAAGGCATCATGACCGAGCGGCGCATGGATTTTGTGATGCACCGCATCGCGACCGGCGGCGCGGGCGGCGACGGCCATCGCTTCATTGCGTTCCGGAGAGTAGAGCCAGTCGGCGTCGTAGGAGAAAAAGCGGAAGCGCGCGCGGGTCTGCGCGAAGGCTGCGTTGAGATCGCCGCCCGTCCGCGCGGAGAAGTCGAAGTAATCGATGGCGCGCGTGATGTAGAGATACGAATTGGCGTCGAACCGTTGGTGAAAAATATTGCCCTGGTAGGCCAGATAACTCTCCACCGCGTAATCGACGCCGAAGGTGAAGCTCTCCCTTTCGGCGGCCTGCAACGAGCGCCCGAATTTACGGTCCATCGCGTCTTCGCTGATGTAGGTGACGTGGCCGATCATCCGCGCGACGGCGAGTCCATGCTTCGGCGGTCCCTGGGGGGAATTGTAATAATTTCCCTCGCGCCAGAGCGGATCGTTCATGATCGCGCGGCGTCCGATCTCGTTCCACGCGATGGCCTGGGCATGGTTGGCATGCGCGGTCGCCATCACAATGGCGCGGTCGGTCATCTCGGGATAAAGCTGCGTGAAGGCGAGCGCGAGCATCCCACCCATGCTGGCGCCTTTCACCGCATAGAGCTTTTTGATGCCGAGCAGATCCAGCAGCGGTCGTTGCGCGCGGACCATGTCGTGGATCGTGATGACCGGGAATTCCATCGCGTAGGGCTGGCCCGTGGCGAGGTTGATCGAGCTGGGGCCGGTCGAGCCTTTGCAACCTCCCAGGACGTTGGCGCAGATGATGAAGTAGCGATCCGTGTCGAACGCGCAGCCCGGTCCGACCATCAGGTCCCACCAGCCAGTGCGGCCATCCTCATGCTCGCCCGCGACATGGGAGTCGCCGCTGAGCGCGTGGAAAATCAGGATCGCGTTGGAGCGGTCGGCGTTGAGCTTTCCCCACGTTTGATAGGCCAGCGTGTACGGCGCGAGCGTCCGTCCGCCATCAAGCGCGAGCGGATTTTCCGGCGCATCGAAGGTGTGGAAAAGCGTGCGTTGGGTGGTCAAAGCGCTCAAAGGATACAAATCCTACGGGGATTTAGAATCTTTCTTTGGGACGCGTTAAAGCGATTACCATTTGCGCCTTCCTCCTTTCCGGGCGAGGTTGCCAGCCTATGAGCACCACCAACCGTACCGCCCTTATCCGCCGCCAGGAGGCGCCCCTCGCCACCACGACCGATCTTCACCCGAAGGCCACCCGGGATATCACCGGCGCGCTTAACGCGATTCTCGCCGATGTTTTCGCGCTCTATCTCAAGACCAAAAACTTTCATTGGCACATGAGCGGCCCCCATTTTCGCGATTACCATCTCTTGCTGGACGAGCACGCGGAGCAGATTTATGAGATGACCGATCCACTCGCCGAGCGCGTGCGCAAAGTCGGCGGCATGACGCTCCGTTCCATCGGCCAGATCTCCAAGCTGCAGCGTTTGTCGGACAACGATGCCGATTACGTCAGCCCGCTCGACATGCTGGCCGAGTTGCGCGAGGACAACAAGGCGCTGACCATTCGCTTCCGGGAGGCGCATGGCGTCTGCGAGGAGCACGGCGACATCGCCTCCGCCAGTCTGATCGAGAATTGGATCGACCAAACCGAGAGGCGCACCTGGTTTCTTTTCGAGGCCAGCCGCCAGGGCGAGGCCGGGCATTAGCGGCTACTCCACCATCACCGTATCGTCATTCTCGTAGCCGGGAGCGCAGCAGCAAAGAAGGACGAGCGGGACATCGCCGGTGTTCCAGATTTTGTGGCGCGCACCGGGCGGAATGGCGATGGCATCGAGCGGGCCGACCTCGCGCAGATCGCCGTCGAGCTTCATCCGACCACTGCCGCTGAGGATGTAGTAAATCTCTTCCGACTTGGGGTGGTAATGTTCCTGCGTCGCCGTGCCGACCGCGATAGTCGCTTCCGCCAGGCTTTGGTTGCGGATCGACGAGTTGCGATAGGCGAGCAGCTCGCGGATTTCCGACCCATCCTTGGTCGTGAACGGCTTGGTCTGGGCTCGGTTGATGATGTCCATGCGGAAAGGTAAAAGGAATAGGGTAAAAGGAAAAGGGCGGAGCTGAAGTGAATCAGCGCCCGCCCCTTTACCTTTTTACTTTTACCCTTTTCCTTATTCAGAAGAACAGCGGGATAATCAGGATCGCCACGATATTGACGACCTTGATCATCGGATTGATCGCCGGGCCGGAGGTATCCTTGTAGGGATCGCCGACCGTATCGCCGGTAACGGACGCCGCATGGGCCACCGAGCCCTTGCCGCCGTAGTGGCCTTCCTCGATGTATTTCTTGGCATTGTCCCACGCGCCGCCGGAGGAGGTCAGTGAGATGCCGATGAAGAGGCCGGTGACGATGGTGCCGACAAGCACCGCACCCAAGGCCTGCGCACCGAGGAATCCCGCGACAAGCAACACGGCGAGCACCGGCAGCAGCGCGGGGAAGATCATCTCCTTCAGCGCGGCCTGCGTGACGATATCGACGCAGGTGCCGTATTCCGGCTTGTCGGTTCCGGTCAGGATGCCGGGCTTGGCCGCAAGCTGGCGGCGAACTTCGAGCACGACCGCACCCGCCGCCTTGCCGACCGCGTCCATCGTATAGGCAACGAAGAGGAACGGCAACACGCCGCCGATGAAAAGGCCGATAAGGATGATCGGGTTATCGAGGCTGAAAGTGGTCGGGACGGGATCGGGCAGATTGTGGAGCGCGGCCATGATTTCCCGATGGGCCTGCAGTTCGCCGACATAGGAGCGGAACAGGACGAGCGCTGCGAGACCCGCCGAGGCGATGGCGTAACCCTTGGTCACGGCCTTCATGGTATTGCCGATGGCATCAAGTTCGTCGGTGATCTTGCGCACTTCCTTGGGCAGCTTCGACATGACGGCGAGTCCGCCCGCGTTGTCGGTGATGGGGCCGAAGGCATCGAGCGAGATGATGATGCCCGAGAGGCTCAACATGCTGACGACCGCGATGGCGACACCGTAGAGGCCGTGAAAGCTGTATGAGATCATGATCGATAGCCCGATGAAGAAGACCGGCAGCAACGTGGCGTGGAGCCCCACGGCCAGACCCGCGATGATATTGGTCGCATGGCCGGTTTGCGAAGCCTTGGCAATTTTCTGCACCGGCGCGTATTCGGTCGCGGTGTAGTAATTGGTGATCATGACGGTGATGAAGGTCATGGCCAATCCGACCAACGTCGGCACGTAGATCGAGGCCCATTGATCGGGGAACATCGTGATGGCCAGCGGCAGGAAGAGGAGACCGGAGACGACCGCGCTGAGCGCGACGCCGGCGAGCAGCGCATTCGAGGGTTTGAGGCCGCCCACATTGATGAAAACGATGCCGATGACGGAACCGATAACGGCGAGTCCGCTGAGGAGGAAGGGGAAGATGAGGTAAGCCGGGTTCGACGCGGTGTCGGGCAGCGCGGCGACGAGAACGCTGCCGATGAGGCTGACGGCATAGGTCTCGAAAACGTCCGCAGCCATGCCCGCACAGTCGCCGACATTATCCCCCACATTGTCGGCGATGGTGGCAGGATTGCGGGGATCATCTTCGTCGAGGTTCTGCTCGATCTTGCCGACGAGATCGGCGCCGACGTCGGCGGCCTTGGTATAGATGCCGCCGCCGAGACGGGCGAAGACGGAAATCAGGCTCGCACCGAGCGCCAGGCCAACCAGCGCCCCGAGCGCCTGGTCATGGTGATCGGGGCCGAAGTAAGCGCTGACGCCGAGATAAAAGCCGCCGACGCTGAGCAGCGCCAGACCGACGACGAGGAGTCCCGTCACCGCCCCGCCATTGAAGGCCACGCGCAGCGCCGGTTGCGCGCCGATGGTCGCCGCCTGAGCGGTCCGGACGTTGGCCAGCACGGCCACGCGCATCCCGATAAAGCCCGCCAGCATCGAGCAGACCGCGCCGATGACGAATCCAAACGCGGTGGCGCTGCCGTTGGCCCAACCGGTGATGATTCCCTTTGAAACCAGGATAACGATAAACAGGAGAACGGCGATGACGCTGATGGTTTTAATCTGGCGGGAAAGATAGGCGTTCGCGCCTTCCTGGACGGCGGCGGCAACTTCGGCCATGGCCGCATTGCCTGCGTCCGCGGCTTTGACTTTCAGGGCGAGGGTGATGGCGACTGCAATGGCCAGGAGGCCGAGTCCGAGGGCGAGGAAGATGCCGTTACTGATTAAGAATTCCATAGATAACGATAGTTTTAATTGATTCTTTCGGGGGTAAGAGGGCGCAGTGTAATGAGCGCAAGAGGAAGCGCAACCCCTAAATCATGGTAATCAGGCTGATTTCCCGGGAGACAAGGGGTTGAACCACTTGACTCCGAAACGGGCGAAATCGAGGTCGGCTGAGCAAATTGTGCCATTGTACTGTAGGCCGTAAGCCGCAATCTCCGCGTCAGTCACGAGGTTGCCTGCGGTACCTGTTTTGAGAAGAAACGCCTTTACCCGGTCGAAATGGGAATCGTCCGGGGCAAGCCATTGTGTGGTTGGGAACTCCATCCAGTTTTCGAGGTGGGAGAAGGCGCGGTCGATGGTGAGAGGATGAAGAAAAATTTTGGGATGGGTGGCAAGGCGCAGGAAGGCAAAAAGGACCGGGGAGCAGAATCCTATTTGATTTTTCCCCAGCAGGGTGGCCTGCCACCATTTCCTGGCTTCGCCGTGAAAAGGACTTTGACGATCGGTTGCGTAGAGCAGGAGGTTGACGTCAGGAATGATCATGGAGGGCAGCAGCCTTTGCCTTTTTCAGCCGTTGAGTGGTCGAAATAAAGGCCTCGGCTTCCAGATCATTTGTCAGATGGCTCAATCTTTGTGGATCAAATTCCGCGCGTAAACCCATCGAGGAGGGAGGCTGAAGCGAAGGCATGGGCGATTTCTTTTTGTGGCCGAGGGAATGCCGCACCGCCTCATTGAGGATTACCTTGAAGCTCTTTCCGTGCTTGTGAACCGCCGATT
>Ga0302320_10014645_pt1 | contig 16202 bp, 16 predicted proteins | sample Bog_T0_3_FD_202130 | JGI IMG/M metagenome (GOLD analysis project Ga0302320, IMG submission 202130) | Peat permafrost microbial communities from Stordalen Mire near Abisko, Sweden - Bog_T0_3 | ecosystem: Environmental > Terrestrial > Soil > Wetlands > Peat | place: Sweden: Abisko, Stordalen Mire... | reverse complement strand
CACAACTGGACGCGATCGAGACGATGCGGTCGCTCGCTACGGGGAACATCGATGAGAGGGGCCTGGCCGACTGGATCCGAGTGAGAATCCAACCTGCAAGATGAATGGGTAGCGAGGGTAGGATTTAGTACTCACTTGCGACGTAGCCTCACCACCCGATCAAAGTAATCTGAGCAGTGGATCTACCTTGAAATCATTGAGTTACAAGGAAAACGACCCCCCGCTCGCTGGCTGAATCTTCGGCTTTTCGCCAGGTGCAAGTTGTGCCTTGCTGGAGCATCCAAATTGGCATATGCTTTGACCTATGCCAGAAAGACACGTCAAGCTGTTCAAGAATGGACGAAACCAGGCCGTCAGGATTCCCAGGGAGTTCGAACTTCCTGGGGATGACGCCATAATGCGCAAGGATGGCAATAAGCTGATCATTGAAGCGGCTCCGCCGCGGTCACTTCTCGCGCTTCTGGCGACCCTCAAGCCGCTCAGCGAAGAATTTCCATCCATTCCCGACGAACCCCCTGACGAAGTCGACATCTGATGCGCTACCTACTCGACACCAACATCGTGTCGAACCTGGTCAGAGATCCCCATGGTCGCGTGGCGGATCGCGTCAGGGCGATCGGCGAGCAGAATATCTGCACCAGTATTATCGTCGCAGCGGAGTTGCGTTATGGCACGACAAAGAAGGCTTCGCCGCGACTGAGTGCCCAGGTCGAGGCTGTGCTCGGTGCCCTCGATACGCTGCCCTTCGATTCGCCAGCCGACGAGATCTACGGATCGATCCGAACGCAACTCGAACTCGCCGGCACTCCGATCGGCGGGATCGATCTTCTCATTGGCGCCCAGGCAATGGCGCTCGATCACACACTGGTGACGGATAACGACAAGGAGTTCGCGCGTATCGCTGGGTTGCGCGTCGAGAACTGGTTGAGGGAGTAGTTTCCGACCGAAGCATTGATTGAATCGGTAGTGGGGCAAGCGTTCGGCTCCATACTCCGGGATGACTTCGATCCCGCGCGTAGCGACGTCGATGTGCTGGTCGAATTCGAGACAAACAGCCTCAAACAACTTTTCGAACTTTCTGGACCTAAAGGAGGCGTTGGAAGAATTGCTCCAGCGTTGGTTTGACCTGGTGGAGCCGCGAGCGATCCGTAAACGTCGGCTGCGCTACTACATCGATCAGAGCAAGTCTCCGATCTATGCCGCTGCGTGACCCAGGCGTCTTCCTGGAAGACATCGAGCATTACGCGGCTGCGGCGACACGCTTTACATCCGGGTTGAGTTTGGAACAGTACCTCGCCGACAAGAACACCCGTGCGGCCGTGGAACGAGTACTGGAAGTTCGTGGCGAGTCGATGAGCAATCTCTACAAAGTCGCCCCCGCCATTGCTGAGTGGATCCCTCACGCGAGCGACAACATCGGCTTTCGGAACATTCCCGCGCATGGCTATGCCGAACTGGACCACAACAAGGTCCGCAGGATCGCGATCGTGCATGCACCAGAACTGCAGGTCGCCGCGCGGGAGGCTTTGAAGAAGTTCCCCGCCCCGCCGTGAGATCGCGATGGCGGTAGCGGGTTCACCGGTGAACGAGGAGAAAAACTCTTGACGGAACTGGTACTTACGATTTGATCGTTAGCGGGGGCACGCTTCACGGGTTTCCGGCGGGTGATTCCGCTGCGCCCGCCAAGCCGACCCGCCGGCGTCACGGTGCGGGTGGAAAGTTCGCGTAGTCTGAAACCCTGGCTACGCCGAGACCCTCGATTCTGCACTTGAACTCGTGTGCTACATGTAGCACAATGCCGCCATGCGAGAAGCAGGCATTCGTGAAGCTCGGCAGAACCTCAGCGCGTTGATCGAAGAGGTGCGTAAGGGTCACGAAGTCACGATCACTGATCGTGGCAGACCGGTTGCGCGGCTCGTGCCACCCCGGCGCGAACAAGTGAAACCCTTCGCGGGCCGTGCCGATTTCCGTCGCGGGATGCCCGTGCTGATGGTATTGCTGACTGCCGCCGTCATCGACGAGCGGACCGAGCGTGGCTGAAGAATCGTTGGTACGCGACTCGCTCGGTAACGCCGTCGGAATCTACCTCGATTCAAGCGCGCTGGCGAAGCTCTACGTACCAGAACCCGAGAGCGAGGCGCTCGAGAGTTTTTTGCGCGGCAGGCGAGATCTATTGATCTCGGAACTTGCTATTACAGAGGTTTTGTCCGCAGTTGCCCGCAGACGCCGCGAGGGCATGCTCACCGTCATTCAATCCTGTGAGATCCGCGACGCAATCCTGACAGACGCCGATTCAGGCTCGTTCCAGCGTCTCGACATGACTCCGGTGGTTCACCGCGAGGCCGAGCGTCTCTTATTTCAGATCGAGTCGGTCGCGCTGAGGACGCTGGATGCGCTGCATGTGGCGGTCGCGCTGTTGGGTTCCGCCACACACGTCGCGACCTACGACGCCCGCATGCGCGCTGCCGCGTTGCTCGCGGGGCTCAAGACAGTCGGCCTGTAAACGCAAGACTCGAATTGAGCCCGGCCCAGTCTTGGATTTCGGACGCGTTTCAGTTGGTAGCGGGGGTAGGATTTGAACCTACGACCTTCGGGTTATGAGCCCGACGAGCTGCCAGACTGCTCCACCCCGCACCGGAGAGCCGCTCATTGTACTCATCAATGCGGCCAATGCAAGAGCGTGCGGTTTCCTCACTATGATAGCCGGAGGGCGGACGGGGATCGGACCGCGCCGCGCGGGAACTCCTCAGGGGAGCGCCTGTTTGCACAATCCGAGCAATGCAGCAGGCACGATACCCACCACCAACACCAACAGCGCGTTGGCGCTGAGCACGGCGCGCATGAGAGCCGACCCGTCCAGGGGGGAAGCGTCCACGGCCTCGTCGAAATACATGAGCTTGACGATCCGCAGGTAGTAAAACGCGCCGACGACGGAGAACAGCACGGCAAGCACGGCGAGCCAGACGTTACCGACGCCGAGGACGGCCTGGATCACGCCGAGCTTCGCGTAGAAGCCGATGAACGGCGGCAGGCCCGCGAGGCTGAACATGAAGATCGCCATCATGCCGGCGAACCAGGGACTGCGTGCGTTGAGGCCGCGAAAATCGTCGAGGGTATCCGCCTCGAAGCCCTGGCGGGAAAGCAGCACGATCATGCCGAAGGATCCGGTTGCGACCACGACATAGGTGATCGTGTAGAACATCGCAGCCTGGTAGCCCTGCGAGGTCCCCGCGAGGATGCCGAGCAGGATGTAACCGACGTGCGAGATCGTCGAATACGCCAGCATGCGTTTGAGATTCGACTGGGCGATCGCGACGACGTTGCCGATCGCCATCGAGAGCACCGAGAGCACGATCAGCATCGAACTCCAGTCCGGCTGCGAGGCATCGAGGCCCTCGGTCAGCAAGCGCATGGTGAGGGCGAACGCCGCGATCTTGGGTGCCGAACCGATGAACAGCGTCACGCAGGTCGGCGAACCCTCATATACGTCGGGAATCCACATGTGAAAGGGGACGGCGCCGAACTTGAAACCGATGCCGACGATCAGAAACGCAATGCCGAACACGACGCCGATGTTCGCGCTGAGACCGTGATGCAGCACGAGCGCGATCTCGCCGAGTTGCAGGCTGCCCGTGGCACCGTAGACGATCGACATGCCGTACAACAACGTGCCCGAGGCCAGCGAACCGAGCACGAAGAACTTGATGGCGGATTCCGCCGCGCGCACCGACGTCCGGTCGAACGCCACCATCGCATACAGGCACAGCGACATCAGCTCGAGGCCGAGATAGAGGGTCAGAAAACTCCCGGCCGAGACGAGCACGAGGATACCGAGCGTCGCGAACAAGCCCAGGACGAAATACTCGCCCTTGAACAAGTCTCGCCGGCGCAGGTAGTCGGTCGAATAGACGAACACGATGCCGACGGTGATCACGGCGACGATCTTGAGGACCTGGGCCATGCGATCGAGTTCGTACATGTCACCCAGCACGAGCACGCGCATGGTGAGCGGCTGAACGCCGATCAGGATCGCCGTCACGAGCAAAGCGGCGACCGACAGGATCCCGATCCAGTGACGCTGCGCCTGGGCTACTGCCAAGTCGATCAGCAGGATCACGCATGCAGCCGTACCCAGGAAAATCTCGGGTCTCGCATACTTGAGGCCCGCATCGAAGGAGGCAATGCTGATTGGAATCATGCGAAAACCTTCAAGGGCCTATCTTCGAGACCAGCAGCTGCTGGGCCAAGTGCTGTGTCGTCGCCCGCATCACGTTGAGCAGCGGCGCGGGCCAAAGGCCGACCAGGAGCACGGACGCCGCCAGCACCCCGAGGATCAAGAACTCCCTGCCGTCCAGATCCTCGAGCGCCGCGACGTGATCGTTGCCCACCGCGCCGAAGATGACGCGCTTCACGAGCCAGAGCGTATATCCCGCGCCCAGCACGAGCGTGGTGCCGGCCAGGAACGCATACCAGACATTCGCCTTGAACGAGGCCAGGATCACGAGAAACTCGCCGACGAAGCCCGAGGTCCCGGGCAAGCCGGCATTCGCGAGCGCGAACAGCACCATGAAGCTCGCGAATACGGGCATCGTATTGACAACGCCGCCATAAGCGCTGATCTCGCGGCTGTGCACGCGGTCGTAGAGGACCCCGACGCAGAGGAACATCGCGGCCGACACCAGCCCGTGGGAGATCATCTGCACCACGGCGCCGTCCAGCCCAAGCGCGACGCCGCTCGTGCGTCCGGTGTGCGACACGATTTGGAAACCGACGAACAGCCCCAAGGTGACGAACCCCATGTGAGCGATCGACGAATAGGCGATGAGTTTCTTCATGTCGCGCTGGGCCAGCGCCACGAAGCCGATGTAGACCACACCGATCAATGACAAGAGGATCATGAGCCAGTCGAGTTCTCGGCTCGCGTCCGGCGTGATCGGCAGCGACAGCCGCAGGAAGCCGTAACCGCCCATCTTTAGCATGATCGCCGCGAGCACCACGGAACCGCCCGTGGGAGCCTCGACGTGGGCGTCGGGGAGCCACGTGTGAACCGGCCACATGGGGACCTTGACCGCGAATGCCGCGAAGAAAGCCAGGAATATCGCCACCTGTTCGGGTCCGCTCAAGGGAAGCTGCTGAAAGGCGAGCAAATCGTAGCGGCCCGACTTGAGATACAGGTAAATCAAGGCGACGAGCATCAACAGGGAACCCAGGAACGTGTACAGGAAGAACTTGATCGTTGCGTAAACGCGCCGCGGACCGCCCCAGATGCCGATGATGATGAACATCGGTATCAGCATCACTTCCCAGAACACGTAGAACAGCACCGCATCGAGCGCCGCGAACACCCCGATCATGGCGCCCTCGAGGATCAGGAAGGCGGCGTAATACTGAGCCACGCGCGACGTGACGCTCTTCCAGCCGGCGAGCACGACCAGAACGGTCGTGAAGGTCGAAAGCAGGATCAGCGGCATCGAAATGCCGTCGACGCCGACAAAGAACTGCGCGTTGAGCGTCGGTATCCAGGTCACGCGCTCGACGAATTGCATGGCCGCGGTCTCCGTGCTGAACTTCATGTAGAGCGGGATGCTGCACAGGAGCGCGGCGCCGGCGACGAGCAGGGCAGACCAGCGCGCGGCGGCCGCCCGTTCCGCGCCGAGGCCGAGTATCGCGAACCCGCCGACGATCGGCAGCGCGATGAGGACGGACAGCAGGTGTTCGCCGATCATCTTAGGTTCGCCACAGGAGCCACATCAACAGCGACGCGAGCCCGAGTATCATCGCGAAGGCGTAGTGGTACAGATACCCCGACTGGGCATAGCGAACCACCGAAGAGAACCATGCGACCGCGCGGGCGCTGCCGTTGACCATCCCGCCGTCGATCACGATCTGATCCCCGTATTTCCACAAGCCGCCCCCGAGCAAACGGGCTCCGGCGACGACCACGTGCTCATTGAACCAATCGAATCCGAACTTCGCCACCAAGATGCGGTATAACCATTCGAAGCGGCGCTGCGCGGCCTCGGCAAGGGCGGGCTTGCGCAGGAAGAACACATAGGCGGTCGCGACACCGGCGCCGGCGAGCCAGATGGGAAGACCGCGGAACGCATGCAGGATGAACGACGCCTGATCGTGAAACTCCTCGCCGATCGGGCCGAGCACGTCGTGCGCCGGCAGCACAGTGATCGCCCCCGCGAAATAGCCGCCGAACAGCAGCGGTTTGATCGTGAACCAGCCGATCAGAGCCGACGGGATCGCGAGAAGCACGAGCGGCACCGTGATCGTCCACGGACTCTCGCGCAGATGTTCGCGCGTGTGATGATCCATGCGTCCTTCGCCGTGAAAAGTCATGAAGAACATGCGGAACGTGTAGAGCGCCGTGATGAACACGCCGGAGAGAACGCAAACATAGGCGTACTCGGCGCCGAAGCGGTGCGATTCGTGCACGGCATCGATGAGCGCGTCCTTCGAGAAGAAGCCCGACGTGCCCGGGAAGCCGATCAGCGCGAGGGAACCCACGAGGCATGTCCAATACGTGATCGGCAGGTACGCGCGCAGGCCGCCCATCTTGCGCATGTCCTGCTCGTGGTGCATCGCCTCGATGACCGAACCCGCGGCGAGGAACAAGAGCGCCTTGAAGAACGCATGCGTCATCAAATGGAAGATGCCGGCGCCGTACGCCGACACGCCGAGCGCGACGGTCATGTAGCCGAGCTGGGAAAGAGTCGAGTAGGCCACGACGCGCTTGATGTCGTTGTTGACGATGCCGAGCAGGCCCATGAAGAACGCGGTCGTCGCGCCGATCACGAGCACGGTCGCGAGCGCGGTTTCGGACAGCTCGAACAAGGGCGACATGCGTGCCACCATGAAGATGCCCGCTGTGACCATGGTCGCGGCGTGGATCAGCGCCGAGATCGGCGTCGGACCCTCCATCGAGTCGGGTAGCCAGACGTGCAGCGGAACCTGGGCCGACTTGCCCATGGCACCCACGAACAAGGCGATGCAGGTGAACGTGATGGCCGACCAGGCGATCGCGTGGGTCACGTGGATCTGGGCGCCGGCGAACTTGTCCACGTGTCCGAACACCGTCGCATAATCGAGCGAACCCGTGAAATGGTATACGGCGGCGATGCCGAGCACGAAGCCGAAGTCGCCGACGCGGTTCACGAGGAAGGCCTTGAGGTTCGCCGCGATCGCGGTCGGGCGCGTGTACCAGAAGCCGATCAGCAGGTAGGAGACGACCCCGACCGCCTCCCAGCCGAAGAACAGCTGCATGAAGTTGTTCGACATCACGAGCATGAGCATCGAAAACGTGAACAGCGAAATGTAGCTGAAGAAGCGCTGGTAGCCCGGATCCGCGTGCATGTAACCGACCGTGTAGACGTGCACCATGAGCGACACGAAGGTCACGACCACCATCATGAGCGCGGTGAGACGATCGATCAGAAATCCGACCTCGAGATTGAGGCCGTCGGCGAAGAGCCACGTGTAAACCGTGCCGTTGTAGGGTGCCATGCCGTCCACGAGCAACTTCCAGAGCACGTAGGTCGACAGTGCAAAGGAAATCGCGACTCCCAGGATCGTGACGCTATGGGCGCCCGCCTTGCCGATGCGCTTGCCGCCGAGGCCGGCGATGATCGCCGCGACCAGGGGCGCGAGCGCGATCAAGAGGTAAATTCGCTCCATGGTCGCGCTGCCCCTCAGCCTTGGAGGGTGTCGAGGTCTTCGACGTTGATGCTGCGACGTTCGCGGAACAGCACGACCAGGATCGCAAGTCCGATCGCCGCCTCCGCCGCTGCGACGGTCAGGATGAAGAACACGAATACCTGTCCGTTGATGTCGCCGAGGACCCTCGAGAAGGCGATGAAGTTGAAGTTCACGGCGAGCAGCATGAGCTCGATGCACATCAAGAGCAGGATGATGTTCTTGCGGTTGAGGAACACACCGGCGATCGCAATCGAGAACAGGATCGCCGAGAGGGCCAACACATGGGTGAGCGTGATCATGAGCGTTTCTCGGAGGCCATCTTGACGATGCGCACCCGATCCTTTGCGCTGACCGCGACCTGCTGGGCGATGTCCTGAGGCTTTCCGCCGGCGCGACGCCGGAGCGTCAGAACGATCGCGGCGACGCTCGCGACCAGCAGGATCACGGCGGCGAGCTGTGCCGCGTAGGCGTAGCGCGTGAACAGGACCGCCCCCAATTCACGCGTGTTCGAGTAATCGGCCGGCAGTTCGGGCGCGGCCTTGAGGGCAACCCCGCCGAGGTGCTTCACGACGATCAGATTGACCATCGCGAACACGACGAAGCCTGCCACGGCGAGCGCCACGGGCCAATAGCGCGCGAAGCCGCGCCGGAATTCCTCGATGTTGATGTCGAGCATCATGACGACGAACAGGAACAGCACCATGACCGCGCCGACGTAGACCAGCACGAGCACGATCCCCAGGAATTCGGCGTCGAGCATCAGCCAGATGACCGCGCTCGCGAAGAAGCACAAGACGAGCAGCAGCGCCGAATGCACGGGATTCTTGACGAGGATCATCGCGAGCGCTGCGCCGATCAGGACCGCGGAGAAGATGATGAACAGGATCGACGCGAACATCAGCGGTAGCGTGCATCGGCGGCGCGATCCGCGGCGATGATGCCCTCGTAGCGCTCGCCGATCGCGAGCAGCTTGTCCTTGTTCATGATGTTCTCGCCCCGGTTCTCCATGTGGTATTCGAGCAGCCGGGTCTCGACGATCGCGTCGACAGGACAGGCTTCCTCGCAGAATCCACAGTAGATGCACTTGAACAGGTCGATGTCATAGCGCGTGGTACGGCGCGTGCCGTCGCTGCCCACGTCCGATTCGATCGTGATCGCGAGCGCGGGGCACACGGCCTCGCAAAGCTTGCACGCGATGCAGCGCTCCTCGCCGTTCGGATAGCGGCGCAGCGCATGCAAACCGCGAAAACGCGCGCTTTGCGGCGTCTTTTCCTCCGGATAATTGATGGTGGTCTTCGTCCGGAACATGCTGCGCAGGGTCAGCGCCAGGCCCTGGAGCAGTTCCAACAGCAGAAACGTCTTGAAGAAGGCCCGTATGCTTTGCATCAGTGAGTCCCCCGCCACGGCCCGACGTGGAAATAAACCATGAAGCCTTCGACGAGCAACCAGACCAGGGTCACGGGAATCAGCGCCTTCCAACCGAGGCGCATGATCTGATCGTAGCGATAGCGCGGAAACGTCGCGCGCAGCCAGAGAAAGCCGAACATCGGAAACAGCGTCTTCAGTCCGAACCAGAAGAAGCCGGGAGCGGCGAGCACGGAATCGGGCGCGATGACGCCGGTGAAGTAGCCGTCGAACGGCGAGAGCCAGCCGCCCAGGAAGAAAATCACGGTCAGCGCCGAGATGAGGATCATGTTGACGTATTCGGCGATGAAGAACAGCGCGAACGCCATGCCTGAATAATCCACGTGAAAACCCGCGACGATCTCCGACTCGCCTTCCGCGACGTCGAAGGGCGCGCGATTGGTTTCCGCCACGCCGGCGATGAAATACACGACCATGAGCGGGAACAGCCATGACCAATTCCAGCTCAGGAATCCGCCGTGCTGGGCTTGGACGATCGCACCGACGTTGAGGCTCCCCGCGGCCATGAGCACGCCGACCATGGCGAAACCCATCGCGATCTCGTAGGCGACGATCTGGGCCGCCGAGCGCATCGCACCCAGGAACGCGTATTTGGAGTTCGCGGCCCAACCGGCGAGGATGATGCCGTACACGCCCATGGAGGTCAGGGCGAGAATGTAGAGCAGTCCCGCATCGATGTCGGCGAACGCGTGCTCCGGCGCGAACGGAATGACCGCCCAGATCCCGAGCGCCGGCACGAGCGAGAGGAACGGCGCGAGCCGAAACAGGAATTTGTTCGCGTCCGCCGGGACCAGAATCTCCTTGAACATGAGCTTGATGACGTCGGCGAACGGCTGGCCGAGGCCCGGAATCCAGAAGAGATTGACCCGGTTCGGGCCGCGGCGCGATTGAATCCAGCCGATGACCTTGCGCTCCGCGAGCGTATAGAACGCCATGACCGTGATCAGGCAGACCATCACGATGAGGATTTGCACGGCGGTCAGCAGAGGCGTTGTCCAATAAGCGCTGATCTCGCCCGAGAGCCAATCCCGCAACGCGCTCCACTGCCACATGATCAGAGCACGACCCGGGCGAGTTGCCCGTCCCGAGTCTTGCCGAGCGCTTGCGACCCGCGCACGAGCGCGTCGCCTTGATACGGCGGCACATCGATCCAAGGACCGGCTGCGGCGCCCTGCCCCATGGGCGCGGCGCGCTGCCCCACGGCGGGGGCACCCTGCCCGATGGCCGCAGCCGGGCGCACCTCGGTGGACAGGTTCGCCTGCAGGGCGGCGAGCACTTCGGACGCGCTCGCATACTCGAAATCCGGCAGGTCGAGCAGGTTCGCAAGGACGCGCAGCACCTTCCAACCGGGGCGGCTCTGGCCGACGAGCTTTGCCGCCCCCTGCCAGGTCTGCCAGCGGCCTTCCACGTTCACGAAGCTGCCCGCGGTTTCCGCGAATGAGCCGATCGGCAGGACGACGGTTGCGACGGCGCGCAGCGACTCCGGAAGATGGGTCGAGATCGCCACAGTGAACGCCGCTGCGCTGAGCGCGCTCGCGTCGCCCGCGAGATCGAGCGCCGGATCGATGCTGCCGAACAGCACGTAGGCCTTGAGGCGCGCGGCGAGCATCGCGACCGCCGGCAACCCGGACGGTGCGCCTGCTTCGGACGTGCCGACCGCCCCGACCGCCCCGACCGCTCGGGCTGCTCGGCGATTCGGCACGGCGCCCGCGAGATGTGCGCCGACCGCATTCGCGCCTTCGGCGAGCGCGCCCAACGTCGCGCCGGCGATCTCGCCGAGCGAGGCCGCGAGCGATTTCAAATCGGCGTACGCGGGGTGACGCTGTGCGAGTGTCCCCAGGAGAATCGCGCGGCGTTCGCCCGTGAGCAAGGCGGCCGCGAGCGCCCGGTGCGTTGCATCGACTTCGGCCGCCGGCACGCCCTCCGGCACGGTTTTGCCAGTCGCCTCCGCGGCAGCGCGCAGCACCGCCGCCAGCGCGCCGACGAGATCATCGGGAGCTTCCAAATAAGCGGCGACCGGAAACAGGTATTCGAAACGCCGCGGGTTCAAGAACGCCACCTTGGCCCCCGCCTTGACCGCAGCCTTGCGCACACGATGGGCAAGCAGCGGCATCTCGTGGCGCAGATTCGAGCCTACGACCAACAGACCCTCGAGCCGCTCGACGTCGGCAACGCTCATGCCGAGTCCCGGTGCCGTATCCGCGGGAGCGCGGAAATCCAGCTGCCGCAGACGGTGATCGATGTGGTTCGTGCCCAAGCCGCGCGCAATCCGCGCAAGCAGGAAAAACTCCTCCGCCGTCGACGAGGGGGACGCCAGGAAGCCCGTCGACGCGGCGCCGAATTCCCGGACGGCTCGACGCAGACCTTCGGCCGCGGCCGCGAGCGCCACCTCCCAATCGACGGGCGTCAGGACGCCATCGATGCGCAGCAGCGGCGTCGCGACGCGCTCGGCCGAATAGATGCCTTCGTAGCCGAAGCGATCCCGATCGGCAATCCAAGTCTCGTTGATCGCCTCGTTCTCGCGCGGCACGATGCGCATGATCTTGCCGCGCAAGACGTGCGCGAAGACATTCGTGCCGAAGCCGTCGTGCGGCGAGATGAGTGCCTGCTGGGTCATTTCCCAGGAGCGCGCATGGTATCGAAACGGCTTGTTGTTGAGCGCGCCGACCGGACACAGGTCGATGATGTTGGCCGACAGCTCATGGTCGACGCTGTGCTCGACGTAGGTCGTGATGACCATGTTCTCACCGCGGCCGGTCGTACCGAGTTCCGGATATCCCTGGATTTCCTGCCCGAAACGCACGCAGCGGGTGCAATGAATGCAGCGGGTCATGTCGGTCGAGACGAGCGGGCCGATGTTCTTGTCCTTGACGACCCTCTTGCGCTCGGAGAACCGGGCGATATCGCGGCCGTAGCCCACGGCTTGATCCTGAAGTTCGCATTCGCCGCCCTGATCGCAGATCGGGCAGTCGAGCGGATGATTGATGAGCAGGAACTCCATCGTCGCCTTTTGCGCGGCGATCGCCTTCGGCGACTTCGTGAACACCTTCATGCCTTCGGCGACCGGCGTCGCGCAGGCGGGCAGCGGCTTCGGCGCCTTTTCGACCTCGACGAGGCACATGCGGCAGTTGGCCGCGATCGTGAGCTTCTGGTGATAGCAGAAACGTGGAATGTAGATGTCGGCCGGATCCGTGACCTGAATGATCATCTGGCCCTTGCGGGCCTTCAGCGGCACGCCGTTGACTTCGATGTTGACGAGATCGTCGCTCATGGGAGCCTCAGGCCGCCGCCGCCGCTTGCGCGGCAACGATCGAGCGACCCTTGTTTGCGACCATAAACTCGAATTCATGGCGGAAATGCTTGAGGAAACTCTGCACGGGCCATGCCGCGGCATCGCCGAGAGCGCAAATCGTGTGCCCTTCGATGCGGTTCGCGACGTCGACGAGCATCGTGAGATCCTCGGTGCGACCCTCGCCCGCGAGGATGCGCTTGAGCACCCGGTCGAGCCAGCCCGTGCCTTCACGGCAAGGGGTGCATTGGCCGCAGGACTCCGACATGTAGAAGCGCGAGAGCCGCTCGAGCGCCTGCACCATGCAGGTGGATTCGTCCATCACGATCATCGCACCCGTGCCGATCGAGGAGCCCGCCTTCTTGACCGAGTCGTAATCCATGTTGATGTCCATGATCGCCGCGGCGGGCAGCACGTTGACCGACGAACCGCCGGGGATCACGGCCTTGAGCGCTCGTCCCTTCCAGACGCCGCCCGCGAGCGCGAGCAACTCCTTGAAGGGAATGCCCAGCGGCAACTCGAAGTTGCCGGGCTTGTTGACGTGGCCCGAAACCGAAAAGATCACGGTGCCGCCGGAATTGGCGGGTCCCAGGCCGGCGAACCAGGCCGCGCCCTTGCGCAGTATCGTGGGAACCGAGGCGAAGCTCTGCGTGTTGTTGATCGTGGTCGGCTTGCCGAACAGACCGAAGTTCGCGGGAAACGGCGGCTTGAAGCGCGGTTTGCCCGGCTTGCCCTCGAGCGATTCGAGCAGGGCGGTTTCCTCGCCGCAGATGTAGGCGCCCGCGCCGACGAAGGTGTGCAGATCGAAATCTACACCTGAGCCCAGGATGTTCTTGCCGAGCAGGCCCGCCGCATAGGCCTCGGCGAGCGCCGCTTCGAAACGCGGGACGGGCTCGCCGAGGAATTCGCCGCGGATGTAGTTGTAACCGACGGTCGCGGTCATGGCGTAGCCGCCGATCGCCATGCCTTCGATGACCGCATGCGGGTTGAAGCGCAGGATGTCGCGGTCATGACACGTGCCGGGCTCGGATTCGTCGGAATTGCAGACCGCGTATTTCTGCACGGGCGAACTGCGCGGCATGAAACTCCACTTCACTCCGGTCGGGAACGCCGCACCGCCGCGACCGCGCAGTCCCGAACCCTTGACCGCCTCGATGACCTGCTCGCGCGGCGTCTGCTCGCGCAGGACCTTCTCCCACGCTTCGTACCCGCCGAAACTGCGGTAGACGGGCAGCGTCCAGGACCGCTCATGCCCCAGCACCTCGAAGATGCACAGGTTTTGTTCGTATGCCATCAGACGAGACCCCGCTTCACTTCAATTCGTCCAGGATGCGATCGACCTTTTCCGGCGTGAGATTCTCGTGATAGACGTGGTCGATCATCATCATCGGCGCGCACACGCAGGCGGCGAGGCACTCCTCCTCGCGCTTCAGGAAGATGCGCCCGTCCGCGGTGCTCTCGCCGGTCTTGATCCCGAGCTTGCGCTCGACATGCGCAACGATGTCCTCGGCACCGCGCAGCATGCAGGAGATGTTCGTGCACACCGAGACGTGATGACGGCCGACCGGATGGGTCTCGAACATCGAATAGAAGCTTGCGACCTCGTAGACCTGCATCGGCGCAAGACCGAGATATACCGCGATCGCGTCCATGAGGGGGACCGTGAGAAAGCCCTGGTTCTCGTGCTGCGCGAAATGCAGCGCCGCGATCACGGCAGACCGCTTGCGGTCCGGCGGAAACTTCACGACCCAGCGGTCGATCTCCTCGCGCAAATGCGCCGACAGACCCGTCGCATGCGCGCCGTCTGCGCCGCCCGGCGAGTCGTGGCTCATCGGTCGATCTCCCCGAATACGATGTCCTGCGTGCCGATCACGGCGACCACATCCGCGAGCATGTGGCCCCTCACCATCTCGTCGAGCGCGGCCAGATGCGCGAAACCCGGCGCCCGCACCTTCAGTCGATACGGCTTGTTCGCGCCGTCGGAGACCAGATAGACGCCGAGTTCGCCCTTCGGCGCTTCGATCGCCGCATACACTTCACCGGCGGGTACGCTGTAACCCTCGGTCATGAGCTTGAAATGGTGGATCAGCGATTCCATGTCGCCCTTCATCTCTTCGCGGCGCGGCGGCCGCACCTTGCGGTCGTCGAGCATCACGAGGCCCGGATTCTTGCGCAGCCACTCCACGCACTGATTGACGATCTTCGTCGATTGGCGCAGCTCTTCGATGCGCACGAGGTAGCGGTCGTAGCAGTCGCCGTTCCGGCCGACGGGAATGTCGAAATCGAGCCGATCGTAGACCTCGTATGACTGCTTCTTGCGCAGGTCCCATTCGACACCCGAACCGCGCAGCATCGGTCCGGAGAAGCCGAGCTGCAGCGCGCGTTCGGGCGAGACGACGCCGATGTTGACCGTGCGCTGCTTCCAGATGCGGTTGTCGGTCAGCAGCGTTTCGTATTCGTCCACGCAGGCCGGGAAGCGGCGCGTGAAATCGGCGATGAAGTCGAGCAGGCCGCCGCTGCGGCGCTCATTGAGCCGATCGACGTCCTTCTTGCTGCGCCAGTCGTTGTATTGATATTGCGGCATCGTGTCGGGCAGATCGCGGTAGACGCCGCCCGGCCGATAATAGGTCGCGTGCATGCGCGTTCCGGAGACCGCCTCATAGCAGTCCATGAGGTCCTCGCGTTCGCGAAAGCAGTACAGGAACACCGTCATCGCGCCGATGTCGAGACCGTGCGCGCCCAGCCACATGAGGTGATTCAGAATCCGCGTGATCTCGTCGAACATGACGCGGATAAACTGGGCGCGGAGCGGCGGCTCGATGCCGAGCAGGCGTTCGATCGCCAGAACGTAGGCATGCTCGTTGCACATCATGGAGACGTAATCGAGACGGTCCATGTAGCCGATCGACTGGTTGAACGGCTTGCTCTCGGCAAGTTTCTCCGTCCCACGATGCAGCAGGCCGATGTGCGGATCGGCCTTCTGGATGACCTCGCCGTCCATCTCCAGCACGAGCCGCAGCACGCCGTGCGCCGCCGGATGCTGCGGGCCGAAGTTCATCGTGAAATTGCGGATTTCAGCCATGGGGTTTGCCCGCGACCGGCGCTACAGGTGCATTCGTGAGCTGCGGATCGTAGCGATTATCGCGCCGAATCACCTTCGGTACGAGGATCCGCGGGTCGATCGTGACGGGTTGGTATACGACGCGGCCTTTCTCCGGGTCATAGCGGACCTCCACATTGCCCGACAGCGGAAAGTCCTTGCGAAACGGATGGCCGATGAAGCCATAGTCGGTCAGCAATCGGCGCAAATCCGGGTGTCCCCGAAACAGGATCCCGAAGAGGTCGAAGGCCTCGCGCTCGAACCAATCCGCCGAGGCCCAGATGCCGCAGACCGAGTCGACGATGGGCTGCTCGTCGTCAGCGCAGAAAACCCTCAGGCGCACGCGTTGATTGAGCGATATGGACAGCAGATGGTAGACGACGGCGTAGCGCCGGCCGCCGGCCGGGCCCTTAGCAATGCTCTCGTCGATGTCCTCGCTGCTCGCGCCCACGCGCGAGACGCCGCGACTGAAGCCGGTTGCGGTCGCCGCGACCGTCTTCCACTCGGCGACGCCATGCTGCAGAAAATCCACGCCACAGACGTCCATGCACATCTCGAAGCGCAATTCCGGCGCATCGCGCAGGCGCGCGGCGACGTCGAGCAGTCGATCCGCGCGAACCTCGTAGGTCAGATCAAACGGGCGTCCCGGGATCGCAACCAAGGCGTCGCCAAACAGCCGGTCGA
>Ga0302320_10014642_pt1 | contig 16204 bp, 11 predicted proteins | sample Bog_T0_3_FD_202130 | JGI IMG/M metagenome (GOLD analysis project Ga0302320, IMG submission 202130) | Peat permafrost microbial communities from Stordalen Mire near Abisko, Sweden - Bog_T0_3 | ecosystem: Environmental > Terrestrial > Soil > Wetlands > Peat | place: Sweden: Abisko, Stordalen Mire... | reverse complement strand
GACATCACGCTCGATCCAGCCGGTGGACCTGACGCTGCGGGAATTCGAGGCTCGGCTGTCCACAGCGGCGCCGGATGAGTGGTCGTCGGAGGCGCTGTATCGCCTGCTGGCGGAACGGGCGAAGACGCTGCCACAGGTTTACGCGCTGATGCTGATCGGGGCGGATGGTCACCTCGTCAATGTGTCGATGGAATATCCTGCGGTGCGGGTGGATGCGTCGACGCGGGATCATTTTCATTATCTCAGCATGCACGACGATCATGCGCTGTTCATCAGCGCGCCGGCGAAAACCCAGCATACCGGGCAATGGTCGGTGTTTCTGAGCCGGCGGGTCAACGACCGGAACGGCGGCTTCGCCGGCGTTGTCGTGGCGACGGTCACGCTGTCGTATCTGGGGGACTTCTACCGCGCCGTGACGCCGGCGAATGGATCGGTGACGCTGCTGCGGCGGGATGGGACGATCCTGGTGCGCAACCCGCCGCTGGAGCAGGAGATCGGTATCCGGCTGCCAGCCGGGTCGCCTTGGTATGGGATCGCCGCAGGCGCGGGCGGGTCGTACCGCTCGCCCGGCTATTTCAATACGCCACCGAAACTCGTCTGGGTGCGGCCATTGCGCGACTTTCCACTGGTGGTCGACGTCGCGACGACGGAAGAGGCTGCGCTGGCGGTCTGGCGGCAGCAGACAGGCTGGCTGCTGGTGGGTGCGCTGGCGGGGTCGGGGTGTGTGGTGCTGCTGCTGTGGCTGTTCGGCCGGCAATACCAGAGGCTGGCGATGAAGAATGCGCAGTTGGAGACCGGGCGGCAGCGGTTCGCCGCGCTGCTGGAGAACATGTCGCAGGGGCTGACGCTGTTCGACGCGCAGGGCACGTTACTGGTGTGCAATCGCCGATATGCGGACCTGTATCGTCTGTCGCCGGATCAGGTGTGCCCGGGGACCTCGCTGCTGGATATCATGAACCATCGCCGGTCCAGGGGCAGTTTCCCGGAGATGACGGTGGCGGATTACCTGGCCCGGCAGAAGCGCCTGGCGGAGACGGGGAAGACCTTCGACATCACTGACGAATTTCCCGACGGGCGGGCGATCGCGATGCATTACCGGTCGCTGCCGAGCGGCGGGTGGATGGTGACGCATGAGGAGGTCACCGAACGCCGGCGCACCGATGCGGCGCTGACGTTCATGGCGCGGCATGATGCGCTGACCGGGCTGCCGAACCGGGTGCTGTTCCAGGAAAGGCTGGTGGAGGCGGTTGCGGCGACGCGGGACGGTGGTCATTGCGCGCTGCTGTGCCTGGATCTGGACCGGTTCAAAGTGGTCAACGACACGCTGGGGCATCCGGTCGGCGATTCGCTGCTGGGCGACGTGGCCGCGCGGCTGTCGGCCGTGGTGCGGGAGGGCGACACGGTGGCCAGGCTTGGCGGCGACGAGTTCGCCATCATCCTGGCGAACATGAAATTGCCGGATCATGCGGCGTCAATGGCGGAGCGGATCCTGGCGGCGTTCGACGATCCGTTCGACGTTGCGGGACACCGGATCGTGGCGGCGACGAGCATCGGCATCGCGCTGGCGCCAAAGGACGGGACGGTGCCGGATGCGCTGCTGCAGGACGCCGATATCGCGCTGTACCTGGCGAAGTCGGAAGGCCGCGGCAACTACCGGTTCTTCGAGCCGGAGATCGATTCTTATATCCAGCGGCGGCGCGCGGTGGAGTTCGACCTGCGCAATGCGGTACCGGCGGAAGATTTCCTGCTGCATTATCAGCCGGTTCTGGATCTGCGCAGCGGCCGTGTGACCGGGTTCGAGGCGCTGGTGCGCTGGAATCATCCGGTGCGTGGCATGGTCAGTCCGGCTGAATTCATCCCGATCGCCGAGGAAACCGGGCTGATCGTGCCGATCAGTGCCTGGGTACTGCAGACCGCCTGCATGGAGGCGGCCGGCTGGCCGGAGGATATCGAGATCGCGGTCAATCTGTCGCCGGTGCAGTTCAAGCGGGGCCATTTGCTGGAGATGGTGCAGGGGGCGCTGGCGGCGTCGGGGCTGGCGCCGAACCGGCTGGAGCTGGAAATCACCGAGTCGACGCTGATGGACAATGGCGGTGACCGGCTGGCGCTGTTGCACAAGCTTCGGGCGCTGGGCATCCGGATTGCGCTGGACGATTTCGGCACTGGCTACTCGTCGCTGAGCTATTTGCGCAGTTTCCCGTTCGACAAGATCAAAATCGACCGGTCCTTCATCAAGGATCTGGACGTCAACCCGGATTCGGCGACCATCGTCGGCGCGATCGTCGGGCTGGCCAGCGGTTTGCGGATGACGACGGTGGCGGAGGGTGTGGAGACCGAACGGCAACTGGCGCTGGTGCGCGAGCAGGGGATCGCCAAGGTGCAGGGCTATCTGTTCAGCCGGCCGCGTCCGGCGTCCGAGGTGATGGGCCTGATCGGCAGTCTGCGTGCGTCAAGGACGGCGGCGGATGCGCCGGCGGCGGGCGCCGGCGGCGAGGTGGGTGCCGAGCGGGTGGTTATGGTTTGAGGCTGGCGGGCGTGGTTGGCCGGGGCTAGCGGGACAGGGCGGCCTTGACCGCGGCCAGTATCGTGTCGGGATCGACGGGTTTGATCAGGATCGGACCCAGGTTGGGATCGATCAACGCCCGCAGTTCGGGAAACCCGGTCATCAGGATGATCGGCAGGTCGGGGCGCGCGAGGCGGATCATCAGGGCTAAGGTGACACCGTGCGGCTCATTGGCCTTCAGGCGGACATCGGTCAGCAGCACATCGCCCCAGCCGGTTTTGGCCAGATCGAGCGCGCCGCCGATGCTGTCGAAGCCTGAGACCTCGTAGCCATTGGCCTCCAGCAAGCGTGCGTAGGACACCCGGGACGCTTCATCGTCCTCGACAAGCAGGATCCGGTTCGGAGCCGTACTGGTTGCCACTTTTCGCTCCTGAAGCGTCGCTGAACGCAGGTTATCGCGTGAATGTGAGGATGTCACCCGTCATTGATCCCAGTTTTTTGCGCGGATTTGTGAATCGGCAAATTCCCGGACGTTGCTCGAACGACATGAGATGGCGTGGCGGGGCCGGGGGACGCGGTTGGGGGGCGGTTGGGGGGGTGCGGTTGGGACTGCCCCCCTTTTCAGACGGGCGATAAGCGCTCAGTCTTGGCGGCAACGCGGTCATCGAGGCCGGAGCGGACGACGAGGAGGGAAACCATGAGCAAGATCGACGGCGCCACCCTGATGGCGCGCAGCCTGAAGCAGCAGGGTGTGCAGTATATGTTCGGCATCGTCGGGTTCCCGGTGGGTCCGATCGCCGCGGCGGCGCAGAAGGTCGGCATCACCTATATCGGCATGCGCAATGAGCAGTCGGCGTCCTATGCGGCGCAGGCGGCGGGCTACATGACCGGGCGGCCGGGTGCGGCGCTGGTGGTGTCGGGTCCGGGCGTGGTGCACGGGCTGGCGGGGCTGGCGAACGCACAGCAGAACTGCTGGCCGATGATTCTGATCGGCGGCGCCTCACCGACGTATCAGAACGGCATGGGGGCGTTCCAGGAGGAGCGGCAGGTGCAGATCGCCTCGCCGTTCTGCAAGTTCGCCCATGCGGTGGAGCATGTGCACCGGATTCCGTTCTATGTCGAAATGGCGGTGCGGAACTCGATCTACGGGCGGCCGGGTGCGACCTATCTGGATATGCCGGACGACATCATCCTGGCCGAGGTCGAGGAAGAGAAGGTGCACCAGGCGGCGACGGTGGCTGAACCGCCGCGCATGCAGGCGGTGGACCAGGACATCCAGAAGGCGCTGAACGTGCTGGAATCGGCGGAACGTCCGCTGGTGATCGTCGGCAAGGGGATGGCGTGGTCGCGCGCCGAGGAGGAGGTGCGGGCGTTCGTCGAGCGGACTCAGGTGCCGTTCCTGGCCTCGCCGATGGGCAAGGGGGTGATGGACGACACGCATCCGCTGTCGGTGGGCGCAGCGCGCAGCCATGCGCTGCAGGAAGCCGACGTGATCTTCCTGCTGGGTGCGCGGCTGAACTGGATCATGCATTTCGGGCTGCCGCCGCGGTTCAACAAGAAGGTGCGGATCGTGCAACTGGACATCGCGCCGGAAGCGATCAGCCAGAACGTGCCGGCCGAGGTCGGGCTGGTGGGCGACGGCCGCGCGATCGTCGGGCAGTTGAACAAGGCGCTGGAGAGCCGGCAGTGGTTCTACCCGAAGGACACGCCCTGGCATGCGGCGATTGCCGAGAAGTCGGCGGCGAACGCGAAGCAGATCAAGCCGATGATCGACGATGATTCGACGCCGACGAACTATTACCGGGCGTTCCGGGATATCAGCCCATGGCTGCCGAAGAATGCGGTGATCATCGGCGAGGGCGCCAACACGATGGATATCGGGCGGACGCAGATGCCGAATGTTGATGCTCGGCTGCGGCTGGATGCGGGCAGCTATGGGACGATGGGGATCGGGATGGGGTTCGCGATCGCCGCGGCGGTGGTGCATCCGGACCGGCCTATTGTCTCGGTTTCCGGCGATTCGGCGATCGGGTTCAGCGGCATGGAGATGGAGACGGCGTGCCGCTACAACCTGCCGATCAAGATCGTGGTGCTGAACAATGGCGGCATCGGCGGGGGGATTGCGGCGCTGCCGGAGGACCGGCTGAAGAGTCCGCCTCGGGTGCTGACGGTGGGGGCGCGCTACGACCGGATGATGGAGGCGTTTGGCGGCAAGGGCTGGTTCATCGAAGATCCGAAGGACCTGAAGGGCGCGCTGGATGCGGCGATGGCGTTCAACGGACCGGCCCTGGTGAACGTGCGACTGCATCCGGACGCCGGGCGGAAGCCGCAGCAGTTTGGGTGGCATACGTCGTAGGGTGCTGAGGGGGGCGAGAGGCAGTTGGGTCCGGAGGGGCGGCGATCGGGGCCTGTCTTCGGGGACATACAGCGCGGAGAGATTTTTTCTCTGACACGGAGGAAGACTGAGGCCCACGGAGGACACTGAGAAGGTTTGGGATTCGGGGTGCGGGTTGATTCCGTGCCGATGGCTAGTGCCTTCGGTGCGCCCGACGATGCTGGTCGGGTGCGGGATTTTGTTCTGGGAAGGCTGCGCTGTGTATGGAAAGATTGGACTGTGAAGTTTAAGGGCCAGGTTACGGGGGATTATAGTTGGTCGCGGTAAAAGCCTAGTCTAAGGCTGGCAATGCTGACGGGACCGGCCGTCCGACGTGATGCAGGCTACGGCGGTCATCCGACTGCGAATCGACTTTCAGACGTCCCAATCGGGTTTTTTTACGAAGGAGGCTCGGGGCGGCGGCCGACCGGTCCGCGGCGAAGGCCGTGCAATCCATCGTGCGGTCCTGGATAGCCGCGCCGCCAAAGAGGCGGCTCGCAATGACAGAAGAGGGATTATCGGCCAGCTCCATTCCGGAGATGTGTGGCGGTCGGGCGCGCAGCGAATTTCATTGCATCCCAGGCGGTGCGACATGCTTTGCTTGCTTCCTCTGTGGCGCTTTGTGACCCTCGTGGGTCCTCCGTGTTAAAATTCTTGCTTTCGACTGACCTGAGCAATGAACCCGGCCTCAGTAGCCGCCGGGCAGCGCGATCACGGTTGGTGAGTCGGGCAGCGTCACGCGGGAAATATCCAGCACCGGACTGTCGCGCACATCGATGGCGTATTTCGGGCGCTCAAGATCGAGAAAACGGGCCAATACGTCGCGGGTGAAATAGTGCATTGGCAGAACGACGCGGGGTTGCAACTGCTCGACCACCGCGGCGGCGTCCTCCTGGCTCATGGTCCACATGCCGTCCACCGCGACCATGACGATATCGATATGGCCAAGCGTGGCGATGTCGGTGGGCTGCAGCAGGTGGTGCAGGTGGCTGAGATGGGCGATGCAGAGGCCGCCGGTCTCGAAGACGAAGACCGAGTTGCCATAGCGTTCGGTGCCGCCGTCCCAGGTGCGGATGTTGGTTGGCAGGTTGGTGACGTGCATATCCTGCACGGTCAGATCGAAATTCGGGGCCTGGCCGTCCTCGGCCCAGCCGTGCAGCACGTGCGGGATGCGCGGGTCCGGATCGAGGGTGTAATGGGTGGAATGGGCGTGGTTCATCGTCGCGATGTCGGGCGGGTCGGCCGGGATATTGATGCCGTTATAGTCGGTGACGGCGCGGATGCCGGCGGGCGAAACGATCTCGAAGCTGGCATGGCCGAGGAAGGTGATCTCGACGGTGTCGTCCGCCGCGGCGGCGCGCCAGATGCGGGGCTGGTTCAGGGCGACCGGGGTGCAGCCGGCCCAGGCGGCCTGCAGCGGGGCCGCGAGGGCGAGACACAGGACAAGGGCACGTCGCATGTTGCACCTCTCGGTCGGGTCGGCGGCAGCATGACGGGGCGTGGCGGCGGATTCAATGGGCGAGCGAAGGGGGGGCGTGCGGGTCAGGCCGTGTTGCCTCCGAGCCGATGAGGCTGTAACGCGGGGGTGATGATTGAACTCGTTAAAGCGCCCGCTTCGCTGCCGCCTGGGCGGCGTATCTACGCCATCGGTGACATCCATGGCTGCGCCCGGCAACTGGCCGCCCTGCATGATGCCATCGCGGCCGACCTGGCAGCTCGTCCGGTGGGTTCGGCGCTGCTGCTGCATATCGGCGATTATGTGGATCGCGGCGCTGATACCGCTGGGGTGATCGCGCGGCTGGTGGACGGCTGCCCGATTCCCGGGATGGAGATGGTCAATCTGATGGGCAACCATGAGAGCACCATGCTGGAGGCGCTGGCGGGGGAGCGGGCGGCGGGCACCGACTGGCTGTTTGCCGGCGGGCGGGCGGCACTGCAAAGCTACGGCATCGACCCGGACGGGCCGCGCGATGTGTGGGCCTCGGTGATCCCGCGGGCGCATCAGGATTTCCTCCGGGCTTTGGTGCTGATGCACCTTGAGGGCGGGTATGCCTTCATCCATGCCGGCGTGCGGCCCGGCATTCCGCTGGCGGAGCAGGCGCGCGACGACCTGCTGCGCTCGCGTCAGCCGTTCCTGTATTCCGAGGCGGATTTCGGCGCCGTGGTGGTGCATGGTCATACCCCGGTGAAAGCGCCGGTGGTGCGGCACAACCGCATTGCCATCGACACCGGCGCGGTGTTCGGCGGGCCGATGACCGCGGCCGTGCTGGAAGCGGACACGTTGGGATTTTTGAGCGCCGACCCGGTGGACCCGCCGGTCTCCATTGCCCATCGGTAAGCCAGTGTGGTGATTCCGAAGTCCGCCACACTGTGGATCATCTCGGAACCGGACTTCGGAATCATAAACCACACTGGAAACCAATGCTTTGCTAGTGTCCTCATCGGTTCGGAAGTTCGTAAGGCGGCTGACCCACACGCGACGAACTTCCGAACCGGGACACTAGCCGCCATTTCTGCGCAGGTTTCCCTTGAGCGCGCTTCCTGCTAGCTAGCGCCCCCCGGAGACACACGCACACCCATGTTCGATTTTGCCTGGTCGGAGATCCTGCTGATAGGGGCCGTCGCGTTGATCGCGATCGGGCCGAAGGACATGCCGGCCGCGATCCGCACCGTATCCTCGATGATCAAGAAGGCGCGCCGGATGGCGGCCGAATTCCAGACGCATGTCGATGAGATGGTGCGCGAGGCCGATCTGGGGGACGTGAAGAAGGCGTTCTCCGACATCCGCAACCTCGATATTCCCAGCCTGCTGGAAAAGCACGTCGATCCGGACCGATCGATCCGCAGCACGTTCGAGGCGGACCCGTTCCGGCCGACCTATCCGACGGCGGCGGCGGCCGAGGTTTCCACCATCGAGGCGGTGGAGGTGGCGGTGGAACCGGAGACGCAGCCGGCGGTGCTGGCGGTGCCGGAAAAGCCGCTGGCGCCGGCGTTCATCCCGCCTGCCCTGGTGCCGCCGCCGGCGGCGGTCGAGGCGGCCGCCGACGGGGCCGAGGCGCCGGCTTTCATTCCCCCCGAAGCCGTGCTGCAACGCCGTTCCCGAGCGTAGGCAATCCGGCTGACCATGCAGAAGGCGGACCGTGGCAACAACTGAAGACGACCCGATCAACGACAAGCCGATGCCGCTGCTCGATCACCTGATCGAGTTGCGCACGCGGCTGATCTGGTCGGCGGGGACGTTCCTGATCTGCTTTTTCATCGCCTACTACTTTTCCAGCGCGATCTACTATTTTCTGGCGGAGCCGCTGGCGACCGTGCTGCGCGAGCAGGGCAATCCTGATCCGCATCTGATCTACACGCAGTTGTATGAAGCGTTCTTCACCAAGATCAAGGTGGCGTTCTTCGGCGGCGCGTTCGTGGCATTTCCGATGATTGCGGTGCAGTTGTGGCTGTTCGTGGCGCCCGGGCTGTACCGCAGCGAGAAGCGGGCGCTGCTGCCGTTCCTGGCGGCGACGCCGATCCTGTTCGTGGCGGGTGCGGCGCTGGCGTATTATTTCGTGTTTCCGTTCGCCTGGAAATTCTTTGCCAGCTTCCAGAGCACCACCGGGGCGGGCGGGGTGCCGATCGAGTTGCTGCCGCGGGTCAGCGAATACCTGGATCTGGTGATGAAGCTGATTTTTGCGTTCGGCATCACGTTCCAGCTTCCGGTGGCGCTGACGCTGCTGGCCAAGGTGGGGATCATCACGTCGGCGCAGTTGAAGAAGTTCCGCCGTTACGCATACGTTGGTATGTTCGTGATTGCGGCGATCCTGGCGCCGCCGGATGTCATCACGCAGACCGGGCTGGCTCTGCCGCTGATCGCGCTGTACGAAATTTCCATCCTGTCGGCCCGCTGGGTCGAACCGAAGCCAGTCGAGGTCTGAGACCCATGCACGATATTCGAGTCATTCGTGCCGATCCTGCCGCTTTCGACGCGGCGATGGCGCGGCGCGGGGTGCTGCCGGTGGCGGAGGGGATTCTGACGCTGGATACGGACCGGCGTGCCTCGCAGACGGCGTTGCAGGAGAAGCAGGCGCGGCGCAACGTGCTGTCGCGGGAGATCGGGCAGGGCAAGCGCAGCGGTGCCGACACCGCCGAACTGGAGGCGGAGGCAACGGCGCTGCGGACCGAGATGGAGGCACTGGAGACGAAGGTTCCGGAACTCGATCTGGGGATCCGGCGGATTCTGGAGACGCTGCCGAACGTGCTGGACGCGTCGGTGCCGGACGGGCGGGACGAGACCGCGAATGTCGAGTTGAAGCGGATCGGCTCGCCGCGTGCCTTTAATTTTGCGCCGAAGCAGCATTTTGAGATCGGCGAGGCGCTGGGGATGATGGATTTCCCGACCGCCGCCAAGCTCGCCGGCGCCCGGTTCACTGTTCTGCGCGGTCCGCTGGCCCGGATGGAACGCGCGCTGGGGCAGTTCATGCTGGACCAGCATACGCAGGAGCGCGGCTATCAGGAGACGATCGTGCCGTCGCTGGTCAATGCAGCGGCGGTCTATGGTACCGGCAGTCTGCCGAAGTTCGAGGAGGATCTGTTCAAGACGACGGACGGGCGGTACCTGATCCCGACCGCCGAGGTGCCGCTGACCAATACCGTGGCGGGCGACATCGTGGCGGAGACGGCGCTGCCGATCCGGCTTACCGCGCTGACCGACTGTTTCCGCAGCGAGGCGGGAGCGGCCGGACGCGACACGCGCGGGATGATCCGCCAGCACCAGTTCCGGAAAGTCGAACTGGTCTGCATCGCGCATCCGCAGAAAAGCTGGGATGAGCATGAGTGGATGACGCGCTCCGGCGAGCTGATTCTGGAGCAGCTCGGGCTGCCGTACCGGCGGATGCTGCTGTCTTCGGGGGATACCGGGTTTGCGTCGGCGCGCACGCATGACCTGGAGGTCTGGCTGCCGGGGCAGGGGCTGTACCGGGAGATCTCCTCGTGCTCGAACTGCACGGATTTCCAGGCGCGGCGGATGAATGCGCGGTTTCGCGGCGGGGCGGACGGCAAGACGATCGGTTTCGTGCACACGCTGAACGGGTCGGGCGTGGCGCTGGGGCGGGCACTGATCGCGGTGATGGAGAACTACCAGCAGGCGGATGGCTCGATCGAAGTGCCTGAGGCGCTGCGGCCGTATATGGGCGGGCTGGAGAGCATTTCGGGGTGATTTGGGTTGCGTTGCGCTGGCGCGGGGATGGACTGGCCGGAGTCCCGCGATCTTACGGGCGCCCGGCGTGGTCACAGCATTGGCCGTTCCCGGCCACATGGGCGACCGCTCGGGCGATGCCACCGCAGAGCCGGGCGAATTATGAGAGTCGCGGCTTCCGGTACGAGCGGAGCGTGTGACGAAACCGCATCAGGTGGCCGACGGCGCGTGTTCCAACGAGGCCTGCCAGCCAGACCGCGACTGATGCAAAACCGTGAGGCTCGGGCGTATTGACCAACGGCGACTGCGAGAGATCGATGTTCAGCCAGTAACCGTTCGCCGACAATGTGGTTGCCGCTCCAAGAAACAAGCCCGACAAAGTCAGGGTCCCTGTCGTCGGATCGAATAACGATGTTTCCGCGTCGCCGGCGAGACCCTGCGCATCCCAGGCTGCTATCGAGCCGCCAACGTCAAACGACCCGCCGAAGCTGACGTTCGAGGCCTGCAACAACGTCTCTGCCACCGGAACTTCGGCCGACGGCAATGCCGCTGCTCCAATGGTTGCGGTATCCTGAAGAAACTGCTCGAATCCGGTCAACGTCAGCTGAGGCCATAGTGAAGCCTGTGACGGAAACGAAACCGTCGACAATGCGGCCAGTAAACCGTGCAGCGAGGCGGATACCTTCCCGAGACTTGTTGCTAAAGTATTACAGTCGTCGCCGCCGCCCGGCGCGCAGACCGAAATCGCCTTGGCCGCCGCGGCATCGAATGCGGCTGCGTCGGCGGTGAGCTGGACAATCGGCGATCCCGTGCTGGTGCTGGCAAGCAGCCCGGCAAAAGCCGCGATTGTCTGGCGGTATTGTGCAAGTAGTGGCTGCATGGTCGCGATCGCCTGAAGTACTTGCTGGTGATTTCCAGCCGAGGCGGCGGCGGCGCCGCGCCCGGCGTCGATGAACAGCATGGCGCTCTCGCTGATAACGCTGTCCGCCAACTGGCCTACAGGACCCGCAGCGGCGAAGTCCGCCTGGGTGAGCGCAACCCCGCCCGTCGCTGATGTCAGCGTCGGCAGCAGACCTTGCACCGAAGCCAGGGTCGCCGGCACGAAACCTGCGGACGTCGATGCATGAAGATTGCAGACGGGATCCCAGCAGGTGCTCAAGATCCAGCTTGAAGCCTGCGTCGTCAATGTTGCCGCGCCCACCGCAGCCGCCACGGTTACTGCGCCTTCCAGCGCCGCCGCCGCGCCGGTCAGCGCGGCTGCCGCGGCGGTGACGGCCGCTTCAGCCTCCGCGACAGCGGCTACGGCGGCTGCGGTTTCGGCCGCGGTCTGCGCCTCGGCTTCCTCTGCTTGGGCGGCATTCAGTGCCGCCAGCGCCTGGTCAACTGCATCCCCGGCTGCCCGGAGCGTAGCCTCAGCGGCTTGAACCGGCGCGTTTGCCACGGCGCCCGAAAGCTCACGCGCCTCATTCCAGCCATCATTGGCCCGGGCCGGCAGATCGAGGCTGAGCATGAGACACGTAGCCAGCGGCAGGCCCACACGTCGTGTCGACGCAGATCGGTTCATTTAGGGGTCCTCCACGCACATAACCGTTCATACCGCTATCGACGGCAGGTAATATGGGAGCCCAGGCGGATGCTGGTTGCAGTGCAGCACAGCACGGTTTAGTCTCACGGCGCTGCTGCATGTTAAAGATCTTTTCTTTCGAATTTCCACCAAATTGATCATCGGTTCCTCACCGTTGACGGACCGCCCGGAGAGCATTCCGGGATGCCGCGTTGCGTTGCGCTGATCTGGGCGTAAGCTGGACGGGGTCTCGGGAAGGAAACTGTCATGATCGACATGCATGCCCATTGGCGGCCCGCGGAACTCGTCGACGCGCTGCGGGCGCGTACGAAGGCGCCGCGTATCCGGCGGACGGATGACGGCGTCGAGGTGCTGGAGGCGCCGCGGATGGCGGACACGCCGCTGGCGCAGGCGTTCGACGACGCCGAGGTGCAGCTGGCGCGAATGGACCGGCAGGGCGTCTCGATGAGTGTCTTGTCGCTGCTGGGCACGTTCTGCTGGGTGGAATCGCAGCCGCCGGCCGAGTCAGGTGCGTTGTGCCGGCAAGTCAATGACGGGTTTGCGGCGATTTGTGCGCGTCATCCTGGCCGTTTCGCGGCGTTTGCGGCGCTGCCGCTGACCGATATGTCTGATGCGGCGGCGGAACTGGAGCGGGCGATGGCGTTGCCGGGGGTGATCGGGGCGCAGTTGCCGGGCAATTATTTTCTTACGCGGACGGATGCCGAAGCGGTGCGTCTGCTGCTGGCGGTGGCGAACCGGCACCGAGCGGTGCTGCTGATTCACCATGGACCGCGGCCGGGGGATGCGTTCCCGAAGGTCGGGGGCGGGGTGGATAATGCGCGGCGGCGGAACGGGACGCTGGATATGCAGGCGAGCCTGTCGTCGGTGATGGTGACGCTATGCCTGACCGATTTACTGGCGGGGTACCCCGATGTGACGGTGGTGGTGCACAATCTGGGCGGCAATATTCCGTACGAGGTCGAGCGGATGGACCATCGTTGCCTGCTCGACACGCCGGAGGAGGTGCTGCCGTCGGCGCGCTTCCGGGCGGCGAAGGTGGCGGTGGACTGCAATTCCTTCGGGCCGCGGGCGATCGAGGCGGCGGTGGCGCTGTACGGGGCGGAGCGGATCGTGTGCGGGACGGATGGCAGCGCGTTCGGGGTGGACTGGACGCGCAAGGCGCTGGAGGACGCACAGATTGGCGACGCGGCGCGTGCGCTGATCCTGCAGCGGAATGCGGCGGCGATGCTGGATCGGGTGGGGTTGGCGGCGGCGGAGCGAGCGGCGGCCTAGGGGGCGGGGTCAGCCGGGGCGCCTGTTGCCTGATGTGCGTGCCCGGCTGGGCGTTATCAGAGCACGACCGGATCAAGTATAGGTGGCGAAACGAGGTGCTGCCACGGATCGTAGGTTTCGGGTGCATTCAACAGCGGGAGAGAGGCACCCGTGTTGCAAGTCTGACACGGCGCCGGTTTGGGTGCTAAATTGAACAGGCTGCGGCGCCAGGCAACAAAATCCGCGCCGCAGTAGATATCGAATATGCTTGGTGCCTGACCGACGTTGCCCATGAGATACTTGGCGTTCCGCTCATCGTCGCTGACCATGACACAGCATGGAACCACCGCGCCCTGATGTCCGACGATAAATTGGTAGATCGGCATGAGGCAGGCGGCGGTCCGCGTGCCGATGTTTGGACCGATGTTTTCCAATGTCGCCGCCCGGTTACTGCCAAGTTGTTCGTAGTCTAACTGGTATATCAGGATTCTGATGTGATTATGAACCAGGCGGGCCGAGATCTGCCGGTTCTGCTCATATCTCAGCGGTTGGATCGGCGTACCAAGCCGCTCAGCGATCTTGTTGATCCGGGAGAAAATATTTTCGTCATTGTACGGTTTGCCTGGAGGCAGATGCACCGAGATAATAATTTCATTCGATCCTACCCTGATAAGTTGATTCAGGTCCTCGCGTTCCAGATAGTCGCCATTGGTGTAGATCACAATTCTCGACTTTGGCACCAGTTTGCTGGCCAGCTCGATCCGGTCGAGAATGTTTGCCATATACAGCAACGGCTCATTGAATCCGACAAAGTGGATGTCCTTACTGTAGCCAATGGCCGCAAGATTCTCCATGCACGAGGTGAAAACTGCGTCGTCCATGAATTTGTTGTGGGAGAACCTGTCATTCTGTGAGTTCGGGCAATAGTGGCATTTTCGGTTGCATTGCGACGAAGTCTCTATATCTATGTAGTAAACCCCCTGCCGGAACGCTTCACGTTTCAGCAGATCGCTTTCGAGGTGCCTGAAATGCAACGTGCTGATAATGCACTCCTGATCCATGAGGATGGTGATTGGTGCATGATCCAATGAGAGATTGAGGGCTGATCGATCGCGCAGCCGATCCTCTATAGTGCGCAACAGAGTGCCAGCTTCATCGTTCGTCTGGGCACCGGCCGGCAGGGCCGAGAGGCACTTTTGCCGAGCGTGCGACAGCCAGTGATTGTCGAAAAGCAGCCGTGCGATCTTTAGCTGTGCATGGTAGTCTGGTTCCATCGGTACCCACCCTCTTGCAACCTTCCCGACCCGGCCGGCTGATACGAAAGCGGACCAGTGTCAGCATGTTCCGTGATCGGCAGCGGCCGCCGGATCTAGCCTGGTTCGGGGAATTATATGGTTACATACGCCGAATGTTGTTATCCACTTCGTAAAGCTGCCTGACTTTGGATAGCGTCGAAAGGTTAACCAAAGGTTAGCGACGCTCGTGCGGTCCGTTGCTTTCATCTGGGGCTTTTCATGTTCGCGCCGCGCGGTGGCCGAAACCATCGGTCGTCAGGAGCGGCCCGACTGTGCGGCAGTTTCCGACCCACGGTGGCAGCGGCGCGGCTTGTGTTGTCTATGGACAATACCTTCGGCATATTGACAACACTGCAGCTGCCGCGTTTAGTGGGCGCGACAGGAGGAACGCGGCGTCATGCCCAGGCTGACCGATTTGACGAGCTATGCTGACGCGCAGCGGCATTTCTCCACCGCCGGGCTGTGGGCGTTGTTCGATGGCACGCGGGAAAAGCTGAATATCGGATGGGAGTGTGTGGACCGGCACGTCAGCGGCGACCGGGTCGCGCTGCGGGTGGCTCATGCTGAGGGCGTTGACGAGACGATCAGCTTTGCCGCGCTGGCGACGGCGTCGTCGCGGTTTGCGCACTGGCTGGCGGCGCAGGGGGTGATGGCGGGCGACCGGGTGGCGATCATGCTGGAGCCCGGGCTGGCATTCTATGCGGCGCTGTTCGGGTCGGTGAAGCGCGGGGCGGTGGCGGTGCCGCTGTTCACGCTGTTCGGCGCCGATGGCGTGGCGTTGCGCACACGGGACTGCTCGCCGGCCGTGTTGCTGACGACGGCGGACAAGGCGGCGGCGCTGGCCGGCCTTGACGGTGTGCGCGTGGTTGTGGCGGATGCGGCGTTCATGTCTGTTCTGGAGGGGTTTCCGGCGCGCTATGAGCCGGTGACGGCGGCGGCGGACATGGCGATTTTTCAGTACACCTCGGGCACCACGCGGGAGATGCCGGCGGCGATCAAGCATACGCACCGGGCGCTGGTGGTGGTGATGAATGCGGCGCTGTACGGCACCGGGCTGCGGCCGGGGGACCGGTATTTCTGCCCGTCCTCGCCGGCCTGGGGGCATGGGCTGTGGCACGGGACGCTGGCACCGCTGGTGCTGGGGATCGAGACGGGGGCGTATGCCGGCAAGTTCAGCGCGGAGCGGCTGCTGCAGGCGTTGCAGGATTATGCTTCCACGAATTTGTCGGCGGCGGCGACGCATTACCGGATGATGCGGAATTCCGGCGTCGCGGGGGCGTATCGTTTGGAATTGAAAAAGATGTCGTTTACCGGGGAGCCGATCGACCAGGATACGGCGGCTTACGTGCAAGAAACGTTCGGCGGCACGCTGTGCAGCATGTATGGCACGACCGAGGTCGGGGTGATTCTGGCGAACTATCCCGGTGCGGCGGATTTTGTGGTGAAGGACGGCGCGCTGGGTCGGCCGGTGCCGGGGGTGGAGGTCGAGGTGCAGCGGCCGGACGGGAGCCAGTGCGCGCCCGGCGAACTGGGCGAGATCAAGGTGCGCCGGCATGACGCCTGGTTCCCGACCAAGGATCGCGGGCGGATCGATGAGGACGGATATTTCTACCATGCGGGACGGGCAGATGATGTGATCATCTCGGCGGGGTGGACGATGAGCGCGGTGGAGATCGAGGACGCGCTGCTGAAGCATCCCGGAGTGGAGTCGGCGGCGGTGATCGGCGTGCCGGATGCACTGCGGGGTCTGGTGGTGAAGGCGTTCATCGTGACGGCGCCGGGTCATGCCAGCGATGCTGGCGCGGTGGCTGATATTCAGGGATTTGTGCGCAGCCGGCTCAGTCAGCACGAATTTCCGCGGATCGTGGCGTTTGTGGACGCGTTGCCACGGACTCCGGCGGGAAAGATCAATCGCAAGGCGCTGCGCGACCGGGAAGCGGCGGGCAGCGCCGGCAGTCAAACGGAGACAGCATGAGCACCGAACCGACGCGGCGTTTCGCCCAGATCACCGATC
>Ga0302320_10014637_pt1 | contig 16207 bp, 15 predicted proteins | sample Bog_T0_3_FD_202130 | JGI IMG/M metagenome (GOLD analysis project Ga0302320, IMG submission 202130) | Peat permafrost microbial communities from Stordalen Mire near Abisko, Sweden - Bog_T0_3 | ecosystem: Environmental > Terrestrial > Soil > Wetlands > Peat | place: Sweden: Abisko, Stordalen Mire... | reverse complement strand
GAGCCGGGTCCCGGCGCTTGCCGTCAACCACCTCGGCCACATATTCCTTGGCCGTCATCCGGCCGGCGACTTTGGCGTAACCGGGGATGCGGCCGCCGGTCAGCAGCCGCTTCAGGCCCTGCTCCCGAATCAACTCCTTGCGCGCCTCGTAGAGGGCGGTCCCGATGCCCTGCTGGCGCGCCTCCGGGTCCACGCCCATGTCGGCCCCGTAGAGGGTCTTGCCCAGCGGGTTGTGCGTATCGAACGATCCATCCCCGGTGATCGAGGACCAGTTGGCGGACTCCGCGTAATCGTCCCAGTCGATCAGCAGCGAACTGGCCGAGCCGCGAACGTGGCCCATCGAGTCTGAGACAACCAGTTGCCCCTCGGGAAAGACCTCAAGGTGACGCGTCAACTGATCCGGCCTCCAGGGCGGCAAGCCGGGAAATGCGCGCATTTGCAGTTCGATGACCGCCGGAACGTCGGCGACGGTCATTTGCCTTACATTGAATTGACTGGGCAGGCCATTGGTGGTCGCCATCGTGAGGTTGCTCCCATGCTCCGAATCGGGACGCGATTCTGGAGTCTGCCCTGAGTGTAGGGAGGGTGGACCAGGAAGATGATGAAGATTGGCGCTGAGTTTGGTTAAAAGACAGGCAATTCCGAAGGGAGTTGTCGGATAGCGGAACAGCACAATCAAGCGGGGAAATCCAAAGTGCGGGTAGTGTTGCAATTTCCGGTTAGCCGGTGACTCGCCAGGAACCTCGGAATTTGCCTCCCAGACGGTCGATTCGCGTTTCGGCGATTTTGCACCAACGAAGAACGATTGCGGCGGAACTTGTAGCGAGAGTTTCGTGTTATCCAAGGCCAGAAAATCCGGACCGGGGCACCCCGCCCAGTACCTGACCTCAGCTCGAACTGATTCCTGCAGTCTGTCTAGTATGCCGCTTGTCACGCCAGCAGGATCGCGTGATTTGCATCACAGCTTCTCGCGTTGCTGCACAAACGATAATCGTGCTACCGTTGACACGTGGTTTTAGTCATCGCAACGGCCGCGACAGCGATAGGCGGCAAGGATTTAGGGGGCTCTGCAATGGCAACTCAATGCAAGAAATGCTCAGGAACCGGGAAGTGCCAAGCCTGTAGAGGTACAGGAAAAGTCGAGGGTACTGGAGTCGGCAGCATTGACAAAACAAAGCGAGACTGTGCCTTTTGTGGCGGCTCAAGGCTATGCACAATTTGTCGGGGTACCGGCACCTTCAAATAACGAAGCCGTGAGTACAGTCTTGGACGAAGGATCGGAACTGCGATGATCGAATTACTGCCGAGCAGACTTGAAAACGAGCTCAGCCGGATCATTTCCCCCGGAGAGAAAGTGTTTGTGAAGCTTAGGGGCACTTTCTCGGAGGGACTCGTGTGCACGAGCACGCGAGTCATTATCTTGAAGAGTGGATTCATGACCGGGCAGTTGTTTGGAACCAATACCTTCCAGCTCCCTTATGCTCAGGTGGCGGGTGTCCAGGTGCGATTCAACTTGCTTACCGGCTATTTTGAGCTCTCCGCAGCGGGCATGCAAAGCAGCGACAAGAACTTCTGGAACCGCGACAAGAGATTCAGCCCCGCGAAGGCGCCTAACTGTGTTTCGATCAACGGGCGAGGCAATGCCGCCAAGTTTCAGGATGCATGCGAGTTCATCATGACCTGGAACAATCGTCGCGCCTAATCGCTTTATTCAGTCATCAGGGAATGAGGAATCTGAGATGATATGGTTTCTGGTTGTACTTTCCGCCGTGCTTTTATTTACAGCTCCCTTCTATTCAATATTCATCTGGGTCACTTTTTATTGCTCCTTTTTCATATTTGAGCTAACTCACTCGACACCAGGGCCGACCTTCTTTACCGGCTACGGAATCGCCTACTACGGTGGGGGGGTGCTTTGGAGCGTGTATAAGTATTCGGCTAAATTTAATGAACGTCGTCGCAAGGAGGAAGGAGCAAAGGCTGCGGAACTGGCTGAGACACAAGGGGAGAACGCTAGACTGATGCGGGAGGTGCGCCGAAACAGTCTGAAGCGAGAGCGAGAGTTGAAAGAGGAGCAGGAGGACGAACTGACATATGGTGATCTCGCTGACCGATTCGTCCAACTTGTCTCCTCGACAGGAGAATTTGCCGAAGGCATAGCCCGAGCGAGCATGATCATAGCAAAAGAAGAATCTGAGCAGCACACTGCCAACGACATTGTTTTCTTGGACATCTCAAAGATTGCGGGGGTGATCTCTGAGGCCAATGGCAAAGTTCCAGATCGCCTCGTTGAGCTTTGTCATGCGATTCTCCGAAGGATAACGCCTGACCAATGCGGTGATCGGAAAAAAGCCAAAGCCATAGTAGATCATTTCTGTACGCAGCATGGCGGTGTTGGGTTACCATTCCTCGTTACCTTGCTCGCGCCCTACGATAGCCTTCATGGAACCCAGTGGGCGCGCATGGCAGCTCTGGCCTATCGAGACCTACTGCTGAGGGCATGCGCCTTGTGCCCATCGTCTGTCGCCTTACAAATTGTCGCTGACATGTATGTCGGTCAACTTCTGCCGTATATATCCGGAGGGAAGTCCGAATCGGTGCAGGCGCCTTCAGCTTTGCCCTGCGCAGAGTGCCAACAGCATTACATGAGGCTCGGAGTTCCACCTGGCGCTACGCACGATACGATAAAGCAGATATACCGGGACCTCTGTAATGTCTGGCATCCTGACCGGTTCGAACACAATGAAAGGTTGAAGGACAAGGCAACGAAGGAGTTCCAGGAGATGCAGCAGGCGTATGAACACATAAGCTCTCATTTTGCTGAAGCGGGTTATTCTTCAGGCAATTGATCCATTGCATGGACGCGAGTTGCGGGACCACTTTTGGGCTCCCTGGCAGATTGTTCAGACGAGGCCAACATAGCGGGAGACCAGAATGCTGGCAAGATGGGCGGCTCAGCGGGGAGGGGGTCTCGATAGTGACCAAGTCGGAGATTATCGATAAGGTCCTGAAGGAATTTAGAGACGTGTCGGAAGAGGCCGGCATTCCGGGGAGAGATGACGCCAATTACGAGAAGGTGATCGTTGCGGTCCTTGAGAAGTCTCTGCGGGGCGTGGAGCAGGACACCGAAATCCGAACCTGCGAGGATTTTGGCTATCTCGGTGTCCACTGCTGCGAGGGCTGCCACGACATCCACCAGCACTACGAGATTTCGCTGATCGAGATCGAAAGTGGGGGCAACGCCTGGATATGCTGCGCCATCGACGGAGCCCTCAATCCATCAAAGCGCGCCAATCTGCCGCACATCACTGAGAACGCGACGTTCGGTGAGATGCTTGGAGAATTCGTCAAGAGGAGTGAAAATGCCAATTGAACCGAAAGTGCAAGGTCAACCGATGGTCGGGATCTTCTGGCTGTTGGGAAATCGCCTGATTCTCGATACCAGCCCGCTCAGCGAAGCCGAGCCTTATGGGGACTGCCTGGGCCATGAAGAGAGCCACGATCACTATTGGACGGCGCAGCAAGGTCTTGGAAACGTTCCGCGGGACGTTGAGTACTATGAGCATCCGCGTGGACGTGTCGTTTACAACACAAAGACCAAGCGTTTCGCGCTGTATGCCGACCGGTGCATTCTGAAGCAGCAGTCATTGGTCGGCCGAATCATGGGAGCGATGTGCCTGCCGTCCAGCCAGACAGATGTCGGGACGGACGGCCCTGGCGGGCATTACAAATGCTCAGAATGCACCCAGTCTTCTGAGGACCGCGAAGATGATTTCTGAAACTGGTGCTCAGGTGGCTTCTCAACTTTGGCTGGAATTCGCCTCTGCCTTATGTCTACGCGAGGGGTGGACGTATCTGTACTCCCGTACTGTCACGGTGTATGATGGGGCTTTTAATCAAATCCTAGGAGGCTGCATGTGCGATTCGGATGCCCTGGCCAGGTTCGATGCTGTGGCTAGAAAAGAGCTAGAGCCGTATTTTGATGCGATCGGCGACGTGATCTACAGCGCCTGTTCCACACTCGCCAAGAACGACGTCATATTCTGGGGCTTTAACCCCGGTGGCGATCCAGCAATACGCGATCCCGTTGGCTTGGAGCCTCCTGTACAAATGCCCCTTAAAGATGCGCTTGGCGAATTCCTTAAGCGAACGAAATCCATGCTCGATGTAGCCTGGCCAGATAATCGGCACGGGGAAAGAGGTGTCGACAGAATCGAGAATGAACCGCCGTACACGGGCAGATATAGATACGCATACTGTCCAGGAGAAGCACCCTATCAGAGTCGTACATGCTATCTGCTCAGAAAGGTTGGCCACACGGACGCCATCGTAAGCAACTTTCTATTCCTGCAAACTCTCGAAGCAGGTCACATTAAAGCAAGCCTTGCGGACGTGATTCGTGACTTTTGCCATTCGACTTGCAAGGCCAGCAGAGGTGCGGCCGAGGATGAGTTTCAGGAAGTGTTGAAAGCCTGCTGGCGCGTTCATATGGAAATCTTCGCAATTGCAAAGCCGAAAGCTCTTATCGTCGCTTCGAAAAAGATATTGCCGCTGATAAGGGAGTATGGACTCCTTGAGAATTGCACGGTTCCTACAGATCAATGCAAGGCTGGCCACGGCGATCAGGATTGCTACGAGTACAAAGCATCGTTTCGCGACTGCGATCATGAGTTGCTTGGACATGGCTCACAAAAAGGCATCACGATCATAGAAGTCCCGCACATGAGTCGATGGGCTATCGATATTCCGAATGTGGATCGCCAAAGAGCCGTTGACTGCGTGGTTGAACACGTCAAGAGGGCAATCGACGAAAATTGAACGCCTCGGAGGCGGGTGGCCCGTGTCCATACACGAGAATCTGGGTGCCCCAGGTCCGGATTCTCTGACCTGTGGAGCTGTCGAATCTCGCTCAACAAGACTGCCGGAAAGTCGCCTGTCGCCAACAGCCCATACCGCTTTTCCAGCTCAGGCGCGGCCCGGCCTTTTGGTTCCGGTTGTATCGTCGGCTATTCGGAAACTCCACTGCTGCCAGACTGCTCCATTGCCTTCCGCCCGGTTTAAAAAGCCACTGCGGCATCTGCGGTTAAATTGAATAGATGAGCCAACCGCAAGCCAAATGGAGGCCGGAGCTGCGCGCGATGGTCGCGCTGGCGGTTCCTGTTGTCCTGAGCGAACTGGGCTGGACCGCCCAGGGCATTGTGGACACCATCATGGTGGGCAAGCTGGGGCCGGCGGCTATCGGAGCGGTCGCCCTGGGCAATGCCGTCTACTTCACGCCGGTGCTTTTCTGCTTCGGCCTGCTGCTCGGCCTCGACACTCTGGTCTCTCAGGCCTACGGACGCAAGGATCACGACGAATGTCATCGCTGGCTGGCGCAGGGCGTCTATCTGGCGTGCATCCTCACCGTCCCGCTGATGCTGCTTCTCTTTCCGGCCAGCCTCGGCTTTGCTCCCTTCGGCATCACGCCGGAGGTGGCTCTTCCCGCCGCTTCTTACCTGCGCATTCTCACCTGGGGAACTCTGCCGCTGGTCTTCTATGGGGCCACGCGCCGCTATCTGCAAGCCGTCGGCCAGGTGCGGGTGGTTACCGTCACCATCGTGGCCGGCAACCTGCTCAACTGGTTCGCCAACTGGGTTCTCATCTATGGCAAACTCGGCTTTCCGGCTCTGGGCGTCAACGGCTCGGCCCTTTCCACCGTGATCTCGCGCATCTTTATCGCCCTGGCGCTGCTTGCCTCCGCCTGGAGCTATGAGCGCGGGCGCGGCCATCCGCTCTTCCGGCACTGGGCCGGGCCGAGCCTCGCGCGCCTCCGGCAACTGATTCATCTTGGCCTGCCGGCCGGAGGGCAGGTTCTGCTCGAAGTCGGCGCCTGGAACCTGGTCACGCTCTTCGCCGGCAGGCTGACGCCGGTGGAGCTGGCGGCGCATTCGATTGTCTTCAACTATGGCAGCCTCAGCTACATGGTTCCGCTGGGAATCGCCTCGGCCGCCGCCGTTAGCGTGGGCCACGCCGTGGGCGCTTCGGATGGCGCGCGAGCGCGGCGCGCGGGCTGGTTGGCGCTGGGAATGGGAACGGCCTTCATGCTCTCGGCCGCCGTGGTTTATCTATGGATTCCCGGCTCTCTAGTCGCGCTTTATACCCGCGATCCCGAGGTGATGGCGCTGGGCGCCAGGCTGCTGGTGATCGTAGCTGCCTTCCAGATCTTCGACGGCATCCAGACTGTCTCCACCGGCGCGCTGCGCGGACTGGGAGAGACGCGGGTTCCCATGCTGGCCAACCTCGTGGGCTACTGGGTGCTGGGATTGCCTCTGGGGCTCACGCTTTGTTTTGTCTTTCGCTGGGGAGTCTACGGCCTGTGGATCGGCCTTTTAGTCGCCCTGATCGTGGTCGCCACCGCGCTCATCGTGCGGTGGCGCCGCGACTCGGCGCGTTTGGCGCACGGACTGAGCCCCCATCAATAGGTGTCAATGCGCAACAGCATTAATTGTGTCTCCAACTCCCGGCAGGCGCGGCGGAGCCGATAGGCGGCAAGGGCCAGCCCGAAGAGCTTGCCGGCGATGGCACTGAAGATGAGCCCGCCGAGGAAGCATCCAGCCCAGACGAGATAGGTTTCCTGAGATTGGCGGAGATCATTCGGAGTATTCGAGAAGAAGGCAGCCGCAACCGTAAGCAGCAGGAAAAGGCCCACCGCGACGGCGCCGTGGTTGCAGCCGCACTCTTGAATGAGGGGAGTGAGCCTGCGCTCCCACGCTCGCGTGTCCTCCGGCGAAAAATCAGGAATCCTGACCAGCACGCTCGGCTTGTGGAAGGGGCGCAGGATGGCTCGCGGCCGCAAGAGCATGCGCAGGTCCGCTGGTTTGCGGACCACGTAAGGCAGCGAAGGCTGCACGGCGCGAGATGTGTTGTAGAAGTTCATGCTCGGCAGCCTTCATTGGATTGGGGGGATGACGACCGGGCAATCATCCGGAGCAGTTGCGTCCGCTTGCGCGGTGGTGTACGGGGCGGGAGTCCCAACGTTCCCGGTTTGGCCAATGCTGGTGGTATAGAAGAGTTCGTCGTTCCCGACGGAGTCGTCCGTCACCCAGTTGCCCTGAACGGTGACGATATCGCCGGGATTCAAGCCCTGCCATGCGGCGTTGACCGGATTATTCGCATTGGTGGCGGCCTCAATGCCTTCTCCCACCCATCCGCCGATGCAGGCGCCGGCATAAGCAACCGCGGCGGCGACAATGGCGGCGACGAGCAGCACCAGGAGCAGGCAGAGCAGATAGAAGGGGCCGGAGACGGCGCAACCAAGAGCGCCGCCCAGCGCTGCCGCGGCGATGTAGCTCAGAATCACGCCGCCGATGGCCCCTGCCACAACACCCACCAGCGAGCCGATGTGGCCGCCGCAACCAGTCTTGCTCTTGATGACGCAGGGCAGCATCGCGGAGCCCGTGCTGTTGCAGTAGACCCAGTAGGAGTTCTGGGTAACGTAATGCCAGTACATGGACTTGACAACCACATCGAAGACGCCCGCCGGTCCCATGGCGAAGGGAGCGAGGATGTCTGCCGCGGTGGAGTTTTCGTCGGTGGTGTCGTTGACGATCCCCGAGATGCAGATCGGCTCGCCTTTGGGAACGGAGCGGATGCAGCCATCCGCCTTGAGTACGAAGTAGAGGACGAGCGTGGCGATGCCTGCGGCGCCTGCCGCGCCGGCGGTCAGCGTGGCAAATCCCCACGCGGAGCCCACCGCGCCCACGATCCCGTTGATGATGGGGATGCCGTTGGTGGCCACATAGGCCAGCGCGCCGCCCACGATCGGCGCCGCGACAAACGGCCACCAATCGAAGGGGGTGGGAATGTTGCCTGGTTGTTGCGCGTTGCATTGAGGAGCTGTACTCATCGCGCCACCCCCGCTTTCAGGGCGCTGAGCCCGCCGCACAGCAGGCGGCAGATCAGCCAGCCCAGGAATGCCCCAAGAAAGGCGCACACGACAAACGCCAGTCCCGGATTGTGAATGTGATAGGCCGGCGGGCCGAGGAGTACGCCGGTGAGGATGCCGATGTAGATGGCCAGCACAAAGACCGGCTTGAACGGCAAATGCGTTACCAGGCAGGTGAAGGCGGCGGCGAGAAACACGACGATGAGCGCCACAATCATGCCGTCGAGCGCCAGGCGGGCAAACGTGGGGGGGAAGACGGGTGTGCCGCAGCAGGAGGCGGCGGTGGACAGGTGCACGAGGGAGAGAATCACCCCCACGAATCCACCGGCCACCGAGCCCAATCGCAAGCAGATGCTCGTGTTCATTCAGGACTCCTTAAGCGTCGAAGAGGATGTCGATGGAAATTCCGCCCAGATACTCTCCGCCGATGGTGGCCAGCACATTGACGGTTGCGCTGATCAGGGTGCCGGGCGGGGAGGCGGGAATGGTTGTGGGAACGTCCACGCCGACCATCACATCCTGTTGCGCGCCGGCGGCAAGCGTGAGGGTGGACGGGACGACATTGACCCATGGAATGACCTGCGCCGGACCAACGGCGAGGTTGACGGTTTGCACGGAGCCGGTGGGGTTGCGAACCGGTACCACAAATATCTTCTTGCGCCCCGTGCTGGTCTGGAATCCGTCGACGGTCTGTTCACCGTTGTTGTTGTTCGGGTCCGTGTCGTAAGGATGCACAACATCGACGAAGATGCCGTAACGTCCAGCGGAGGTGACCAGCGGCGGCGTGGGCCAGGAGATTGACGCTTCGCTGCCTGGGTAGCCGGCCCGGGCAAGATTCACAAAGGTGGAACCGATTGGCGTCCGCGGCATGCCGATTCCCCATGCGCTCCAACCGAGGTCGATCCGGGTCTGGTTGGCCGACGCTTCGCTTGACAGGTTCCGCACAGTCACCCCAAGGGCGGCGATGGGGCTGACAGGCCAGAGATGGACGGTGGTGATATCTGGGCTGTCGAAGGTTGGCGCTCCGCCGGATTCAAAGACCAGTTGCTGGTCATAGATGGAGGGATCGGGATTGTGAACGATCTGCTTGGGCGCCTTCAGGCAACAACTGGTGCGGCTCCTGGGACGGGCGCTACAGATGGAACGGTTTGAAAGCGTAGCAGTCTCTGCCATGCGAATTCACCCCAGTTTTCTGTCTTTCAGTTTTTCGCGACGAGAGGGAAGTACACGCGAGTAATGCGAATGTAGCGGTACAAAAGTTATCTTGTCAAGTGAATTTTTCCGAATATAGTATCACCTTGAAGCGTACTTTTTCACACTTTGGTAACTTTCCTATCGTTCATGCTCCGGCAATTCGCAGCCGGCGAAGGTGGAACGGAATCCGGGATTTGCCCGGCTGGTATCAGAGCCAATCTGCAATAAAATGCAGCTCGGAGAGAGAAGTCTCTCTTCGGTTCACCCTCGATCAGGATTCCCCTCATCCCTGAACAGAAAGAGAACCATTTCATTCTGTGAGACCCAAAGAGGTAACGCCCTGGGGCACAAACCGCGACGCAGCCCCTCACATGTGACTATAATCACATCTGAGTGAAAGATAGACTCTATTCAGAATCTTCAGGAAGGGAATCCCGCCAAATGGCGACAGGAGACCTGGCCCTCGGTCAGATTGAGGGCGCATTCAGCGCGCGGCAGCGTGTCATAAACGATTTCAGCATCAACGTAGCAACGGTGAACGGCTCCGGCTCGCAATCCGCCAATAGCGTACTGCTGAAGAGCATCTTCGGAATGGGCGTTCCCGTCAGCGGCAAGAACCTCTTCCCCTCCAACATCGCCGGACAACCCACTTGGTTCATCATTCGGGCCAGCAAGGACGGTTATGTCGCCCGCAAGCGCGGCTCCGAGATTCTGGTCGCTCTGAATCCTGAGACCGCCAGGGCCGATGTGCTGGCCATGCCCGCCGGCGGCGTGGTGATCCACGAGGAAAACCTGAGCCTCGATCAGGCACGCGACGACGTCTTCTATTATCCCGTTCCCTTCGACAAGATCACGGCCTCCATCTGTCCCGAGGCCAAGCTGCGCAAGCTCGTCAAGAACATGGTCTACGTGGGCGTCGTCGCCCAGTTGCTGGCCATCGATCTTGGCGTGGTGGAAAGCGGCCTGCGCCGCCAGTTTGCCAAGAAGCAGAAGGTCTTCGAACTGAACTTCGGCGCGGTCAAAGCGGGCTTCGACTATGCCCAGGCGAATCTGATTAAGCGAGATCCCTTCTTCATCGAGCCGATGGATGAGACCGCCGGCAAGATCATCATCGACGGCAACGCGGCCTGCGGCATGGGCGCGGTCTTCGCCGGGGTGACGGTGGTTGCCTGGTATCCGATTACGCCCTCGACCTCGGTGGTCGAAGCCACTGCCGATCTGCTCAAAAAGCTGCGGCTCACGCCGGAAGGCAAGGCTACCTTTGCCGTGGTGCAGGCCGAGGACGAGCTGGCCGCCATCGGCATGGTCCTCGGCGCGGGCTGGGCTGGCGCACGCTCCATGACCGCGACCTCCGGACCCGGCATCTCGCTGATGGCCGAGTTTTCCGGTCTCGGCTACTACGCCGAAATCCCCGGCGTCATCTTCGATGTGCAGCGCACCGGACCGTCGACGGGAATGCCGACGCGCACCCAGCAGTCAGACTTGCTTTCGGTAGCCTTCCTCTCCCACGGCGACACCCGGCACATTATCCTGCTGCCGGGCTCGGTCAAGGAGTGCTTCGAGCTGAGCCAGGCGGCCTTCGACTTGGCGGAGCGGCTGCAAACCCCGGTCTTTGTCCTCAGCGATCTCGATCTGGGCATGAACAACTGGATGTCGGAGCCCTTCGATTATCCCTCGAAGCCTCTGGACCGCGGCAAGGTGCTCACCGCCCAGGATCTGGAGCGGCTGGGCACCTTTGCCCGCTATCGCGACGTGGACGGCGACTCGATCGGCTGGCGCACCCTGCCCGGAACGCGCCATCCCAAGGCCTCCTATTTCACGCGCGGCTCGGGACACAACGACGCGGCCGCTTATACCGAGAATCCCGACCAGTACCAGGCGCTGATGGAGCGGCTGGCGCGCAAGTTCGAGAGCGCCCGCAGGCTGGTTCCCGCCCCGCTCATGGTGCAAGACAAGAACTCGAGGATCGGCTTCCTGGCCTTTGGCTCTACCGATTGCGCCTTGCGCGAAAGCCTTGACCAGATCAGAAAGCGGTACGGGCTGAATGCGGATTATATGCGCATCCGGGCCTTCCCGTTCGCGCACGAGATTCATGACTTCGTCGCCTCCCACGAGCGCGTGTATGTCGTCGAGCAGAATCGCGACGCGCAGTTGGCCAGCCTGCTCAAGCTCGACCTCCCCGCCGATCAGGTGGTCAAGCTGCGCAGCATTCTCCACTACAACGGGTTGCCTATCGACGCCGAATCCATCACTGAAGAGTTTGCGATCAAGGAGGGTCTCTAAATGGCGACCTTAGCCCCTGCTCCTAAAGTCAACCACATCGGCCTGCCCGTGATCGAGTACCGCGGCGGCAAGAGCACGCTCTGCGCAGGCTGCGGCCACAACGCCATCTCCGAGCGCATCGTAGACGCCCTCTTCGAGATGGGCGTCGAGCCGGAGCGGGTGATGAAGATGAGCGGCATCGGCTGCTCCTCCAAGAGCCCCGCCTACTTCCTGAGCCGCGCGCACAGCTTCAACGGAGTGCACGGGCGCATGCCGGCCATCTCCACCGGCGCAATCCTGGCCAACCACACCATGACCACCATTGGCATCTCCGGCGACGGCGACACCGCCTCGATCGGCATGGGCCAGTTTGTGCATCTGCTGCGGCGCAACCTGCCCATGATCTACATCATCGAGAATAACGGCGTCTACGGCCTCACCAAGGGCCAGTTCTCGGCCACCGCCGACCTCGGCTCCAAGCTCAAGACCGGCGTGGTCAACGATCTGCCCGCCATCGACACCTGCGCCCTGGCCATTCAGATGGGCGCGACCTTCGTGGCCCGCTCCTTCTCCGGCGACAAGAAGCAGTTGCTCTCCATGCTCAAGGCGGCCATCGCCCACAAGGGCACGGTGCTGCTGGACGTGATCAGCCCCTGCGTCACCTTCAACGACCACGAAGGCTCGACCAAGAGCTACAAGTTCATGCAGGAGAATGACGAGCCGATCAACGAGATCGGTTTCGTTGCCAGCTTCGATGAGATCGAGGTGGATTACTCCTCCGGCGAAATCTATGAGGTGGAGATGCACGACGGCTCCAATCTCCGCCTGCGCAAGCTGCTCGAAGACTACGACCCCACCGACAAGGCCAATGCCGTGCGCACCCTGATGGAGTCCGAGGCGAACGACGAGATCCTCACGGGCGTCTTCTACATCAATACCGAGAAGCCCACCTTCATCGATCTGCTGAATGTGGTCGATGAGCCGCTGGGAACGCTGCCCGAGTCGGTCACCCGGCCGCCGAAGTCGGCCCTCGATTCCCTGATGGCTGCTCTCAAATAGCTCCTCCCTGTGAACCCGTTCCAGCAGAAAAGGCCCCGCATCTGCGGGGCCTTTTCTGCTCCATTGACGGGCCCTTTCGCCTCGTCACAACTGGGTGCCCCATCCTTTTCGCGTTCTTTGCGAAAAGGGTGGGAAACCACGAATCCCACCCTGCTCATCGGGAGCGGCAAAACTCTCCTCAGCGCGCCGCCGGCGGAGGCACAATCTTCACGCCCATGGCATTCAGCTTGGTGCGCGCCTGCGCGGCCTCGGGCGTTTGCGGATGGCGCTGGATCAACAGGCGCAGCTCGTGAATCCCCGCGTCCCTCCTGTTCATCTGCAACAGCGCTGTCCCCTTGCGCAGTTGCGCGGCCGGGGCCTTGGCGTTGCCGGGGAAGCCTTCCAGCACCGCGTTGTACGCCTTCACCGCTTCCGACAGCTTCATCTGCCGGTAGGCGATCTCGCCCAGGTAAAAATGCGCCGTCCCCGCCAGCTCGTCGGTCGGATAGTAGTGAATCACATCCTGAAACTCGCCGGTGGCCAGGTCATACCGCGCAGCGTTCAGGTCGCGCACGCCGGCCTGGAAGGTCTGTGCCAGCGGTGGCGTCTGATTGGCGGCCTGATTGGCAGATGGAGCAGGCGCGGCAGCGGAGAGGCCGGGCGCTGGAGTTTCGCCCGTCGCCGCTGGCGCCGGGGCCACGGGCGCGGGAGCCGAGGGCGCTGGAGCCGGAATCTGAGGCGGGTTCTGGATGTTCTGCAACTGCGCCTGCAAATCCTGGATCGATTTGTCCAGCTTGGCGATGCGCGTCTTCAACTCGTCCACCGAGTCGTTCAGCGACTGCGCCTGGCCCGAGGCGGTATCCAGCTTGCCGGTGAGCGCGTCGGTCTGCGCGGTAATCTTCTGCTGCAGCGCGTTCACCGTTGCGGCCATCTGGTTGGCGTTGTCCGCGGTCTGCTGCGCCAGGCTTTGCAGCACGCCGAAGCGCGAGTCGAGGGTCGACTGGATGCGCTGCACGTTGTCCATCAGCTGCTGAACCTGCGTCTGGAGTTCGATGATCTCCTTCGACGTGGCGCGCGCCGGCATGGGCGCGGAGACAACAACCAGTGCGGCGAATGCCGCCGCCAGAATACGATTGCGAAGTGCGTGTCTTCTCTGCATGATTCACCTGTGAAGCAGTTGTCAGTGGTCAGTAGTCAGTTGTCAGTGGTTGAAAGTCCAGCAATCGGCTGGGCGCTCCAGCACACAAACTTCAGATCAAGGGCATCCGGCTGACAACTGACGACTGACCACTGACAACTATATTTTACCGGTCCTCCGTGAATCCGGCCCGGCGGTTCAACTGCCAGCACTCCTCGGTCGACTCCGAGCAGAAGGGCTTCTCCTTGCCGTAGCTGATCACGCGAATGCGGTTGGCGGCCACCCCGGCGGCAACCAGCGCATTCTTGGCGGCATCGGCCCGGCTCTGGCCCAGCGCCAGATTGTATTCGTTGGAGCCGCGCTCGTCGCAGTAGCCCCCGATCACGATCTTCAGATCCGGATGGCTCACCAGGAAGGAGGCGTCGCGCGAGAGCGTAGCCTGGGCATCGGCGCGAATATCGTAGGTGTCGTAATCGTAGAAGACATCCTGAACGCCGGCCTTCCACTCCTCTTCCGAGCTCATCGTCTTGGTGGGCACCACCACGGCGGGAGGCGCATTCACGGTTACGCGCGCAGTCGCGTCGGCCGTTCCGCCGGGACCGTTCGCCACCAGGTGATAGGTCGTCGATTCCGAAGGGATGACAGTTTTCACGCCCGCCGTGGGCACGTCGCCAATGCCGTCGATGGAGACCGTGCTGGCATCCACCGTCCGCCAGCTCAATTGGACCTGGTCGCCGGCCGAAATCAGCGTCGGCGTCGCCGTCAGTTGCGCGGTGGGCCTGGGAGCCGGAGCGGCTGCCGGAGCCGTCTCCTCGACGGGAAGCGGCTGCTCCTTCTTGCCGCAACCTGCAACGGTGACCAAAGCGACAAGAAGAACAAGAGGCGTGAAAACCTGGTTAATTCGGTTCAATGGATTACTCCTTCCGTAGAGTTGTGAGATCTTTCCCGATGGTTTCGTCTCTTGCGCTCTCGAACCCGGCCGCTGCTCTTGGTTCCGCGGATCAGCGTCGACCCTCAGGCAGTCGGCCGGAACGGCTCAAAAACGCATCGCTGAATAAGACGTTGTCAATCCGGCTAGCGCTCACGCTTGCTGGAAAGCGCGCGCACAGCCGGCCTGTCGCCCAGCATCAAACCTTCAAAGCGCGCCGAGCTTTGAATTCTCCAACGTTACCATCATAGTGCAGAGCGCCCTCGCCGGACCCAAATCCGCCAGGGACCGACGAATCCTGCTTCATCAAGAACCTACTTCCAGCTCCAGTTGGGCATGAAGTTGTTGCCCGTCTGGGTCAGTTGATGCTGCTCGGTGCCGTCTGCCAGCATCGACCAGATATCGACGCGTTTGCCAATGGCCCGCTCGAAGACGATGTGCCGCCCGTCCGGCGCCCAGGAGGGGTAGTCGTTGCTGCCCGATTCGTGGGTCACCTGCAGCCACTGCCGGCTGGCGATATCCATCACATAGATATCCTGCCCGCCGGGATCGCCCGGTCCGTACTTGCGGTTCCAGCTAAAGGTCAGAAACAGTCCGCTGGGCGACCATGAGGGCGAGATGGCATAGCCTGAGTCGGTCAGGCGCTGCACATTGGCGCCATCCTGGTCCATCGTGTAGATCTGCGGCTCTCCGGTGCGTCCTCCGGCCCATGCAATCTGCGCCGAGGAGCGCGGATTCCAGGTGGGCGCGACGTTGGGACCGCGCAATGATGTGATGACGTGCGAATTGATGCCGCTCTCATCCGCCACCCAAATCTCGGAGTCGCCCGAGCGCGAAGAGGAGAATGCGATCTTCGTTCCGTCGCCAGACCAGGCCGGAGATAGATTGCTTCCTCCCGCCGTGCCCGCTGGAAAACTCACCAGGCGATTCAGCTCCAGCGAGTACAACCGGATAGACCAGCCATTGGAGCCAAGCGAAGCGAAGGCGATCCGCGCGTTGTCCGGCGAGATGCGCGGCGAGATGGAAATCGCGCCCAGGTGCGTCACCGCGTGCTGGTTCTGCCCGTCGTAGTCCATCACCCAGATCTCTTTGCTGCCGCTGCGGGAGCTGACGAAATAGATCTTGGTCTCGGCAATGCCGTTGATTCCTCCGCCCAGCCGAAGGATGATCTCATCGGCAAACCGGTGAGCGATGCTCCGGGCCGAGTCCTCGCTGGCCTGCTCGGTATACTGCTTGCCCAGCACCTGTGGGTTCGCGGTGTTGCGCGTGTCGTCAAGCCAGCCGTAGACGGTCATCCGCCCGTTCGTGACCGACAGCGACCCGAAAGCCACCATGGCCGCATTTGCCGGCGCAGCCGACCACTGCGTCAGATTGATCTCCTGCGGCGAGCCGGGCATGGCTTGCGGCGCCATGCTCTTCGATACCATGTCAAAGATGCCGGCGCCGGCCAGGTCGCTGTAGAGAGTGGCGTCAAACGCCGCCTTCAACGCGGGCGTCTGAGGGTCGGCGCCCAGCGGCCTCAGATCCGACGCGGCGATGCGAAGCCGCTCCGCGCCCAGGTTCGAGCCGGCATGAATCCAGTCCTGCGCCAAAGAAGAAGCCGGAGTCAGAGCCGCCAAAAGTATCACTGTGAAGAGAAGAGAACGGGAGAAATTCCTCATGCTGCGCAATCCTTCCTGGGAAGAGAGTGGAGGATCAAAGTAACCGCGATTCATTCCGGGCC
>Ga0302320_10014636_pt1 | contig 16207 bp, 11 predicted proteins | sample Bog_T0_3_FD_202130 | JGI IMG/M metagenome (GOLD analysis project Ga0302320, IMG submission 202130) | Peat permafrost microbial communities from Stordalen Mire near Abisko, Sweden - Bog_T0_3 | ecosystem: Environmental > Terrestrial > Soil > Wetlands > Peat | place: Sweden: Abisko, Stordalen Mire... | reverse complement strand
GCGACGCTGGCCATGGAACTCGGCTTCGACGGCGTCCTGATGAACACCGCCATCGCCGCCGCGCAAGACCCCATCCTCATGGCCGAAGCCATGCAGCACGCAGTCCTCGCCGGCCGCCAGGCATTCCTCTCCGGCCGCATGTCCCGCCGCCTCTACGCCACCGCGAGCTCCCCCCTCGAAGGCATCAGCAAGTAGAGCTTCTCCTCGATCTCCCGGAGCGATGCCTAGTTCGTCGGGGGACGGTCAATGTGGTCAATGACGATCACGGAGCTGTCGGCCTTTGTCGGTTCGAGTCTAAGGCCGAGGGATTTGACTCCGTCGATGATACCGGCGAAATCTGTATCCTCCACGTTTACGGACTTGGGGTCGTAGTGTGGATAGGGCAGCGGCTTGACGTTGAAATCATATCGACCAGTGAGGCCTGTCTGGTCGACGACGTTGCGGTCGAGGCGAGCGGACAGTCCCGATACGAGGTCCCTCATGCTGGCGTTGGTGTAGGCAACCTCGTCGGGGCTGACCCAGTGGGCGCCGGCATGGACAAGAGTAATGGAACCGGGCGGCGGATCGTCGGGGCCGGGTTTGTGCTCGGTCAGTTTCGGGCCGTCCTTGGCGACCACCAGGGCATAGATGGGACGGGGCTGTTGTTCGATGTGCATCTTTAGGTTGAGGGCGTCGGCCAGCATAATGCGGACCATCAATCGTTTGCTGCCCAAGGTCATCTTCTGCCAGGTGGCGATATCTGCTGGTGCGATCTTGGCCAGACAATCATATGGCTCAGTGTCCACCCACTCAGGCTCATTCTTCAGTTGGTATGGACCGAGATCCGAGAATGCAAAGTTGACGAGGCGTGTGATTGGCTGACAGCGTATCGCAATGTAGTCTCCATTCGTCGGCATGTCGGTAACCTTGCCGTGCCAGTCCAGGTCCTCACAAGGCTTCAAGGAGACCACGTCAAATTTGATGGTCGGTTGGGCTTGAGCGGGTTTTGCCTCTGACTGTTGAGAATTCGTCTGGCCATAGCTTGTGGATGTGGCCACGGCGACGGTCGCCGCACAGAGGAGCAAAAACTTGCCGATGAATTTCATCCCTGTATAGCTCCTGATGAATGATTTGACTGTGCGCCCGTTGTCCCCTGAAGCGGCAATTCTACATTGGCCCCGTTGTCACTCGCAAAGCAAAGCTCGGTGTCCTCGAACATCGTACCTTGAACCTCCTGCGCCATCACAAATCCACCTGCCTCAGCGTTACACTCTCCACATGCGGGCGTTTGGTATTGATTGCGGCACGGAGTTCACCGGCTACGGCGTGGTGGAGATGGATCACGAGGCGCGTACGCCGCGTCTGATCCATGTCGCCTCAGGAACGATCCGCCTCAACAAAAAAGAGAAGACGCCGCTCCGTCTCGCGCAGGTCTACGCCGAACTGATCGCGCGCATCACGCAATATGGGCCGGACTGCATCGCCATCGAGGAGGTCTTCTTCTCCGCCAACGCCAAGTCCGCGCTGAAGCTGGGCCAGGTGCGCGGCGTGGCAATGCTGGCTGCCGCAACCTGCGGCCTCACCGTCGCCGAGTACGCACCGCTCTCCATCAAATCCTCCGTCACCGGCTACGGCCTTGCCGCGAAGGAGCAAGTCCAGTTCATGGTGACGCGCTTGCTCGCGCTCGACAGCCCGCCCGACTCGCCCGACGCCGCCGACGCGCTGGCCATCGCCATCTGCCACATCCACACCGCGCAGACGCTGCTGCTGCAAGGAGCCAACCGGTGAGCCGCATCCATCGCAACGCAATCTCCGCCACACTCGTTCTGCCTCTGCTGCTCTGCGGCGCAACCCTGCGAGCGCAGCAGTCTTCGGAAACGGCAGCAGATGTTACGTTCGCCTTCGAGCGGGCGGGCCTGCAGGTCCCAAGATTCATCCTCACGGTCGACCAGAATGGCCGGGGGACCTACAAGGGCGACCAAACTGCGCCTGCGGTTCGCGGCGTTCTGGCGCAGCCTGCGACCGTGGCCTTTGAACAAAGGTATGAGCTCTCCAGTCAAACAACACGAAGGATCTTCGCACTGGCCGGCGAACTCGACCACTTCAACATTGCGTGCGCATCGAAGGCGAAGAACGTGGCGGATACGGGCACAAAGACGCTCACTTATATTGCTCCCGGAACCATGCTTTCCTGCACCTATAACTACTCCGAAAACAAGGGAGTGAATGCGTTGTCCGACCTCTTCCTTGCCATAGCCGAGACGATGGACGAGGGCCGCGCGCTCGACCACCTGCATCGTTACGACCGCCTTGGCTTGGACGCTGCAATCAGCTCTCTGACTCAGGAGGTCTCTGCTGGGCGCGCGCTCGAGTTGGGAACGATTGCGACCACACTGCGCTCGATTGCGGACGATGCGGAGGTGATCGAGCGAGTGCGAATGCGGGCGCGGGCTCTGCTCACGCTGGTTCCTGCGCAGACGCGGCAACCCATGCAGTAGCGATTATTCCGCGTCCTGGCCCAGTGGCGCGAGCACGCGGTAGAGCGCGGCCAGCGGTTCCAGCGCAAGCGATTCGGCGCGGGCCAGCGCAGGAATTTCGTTGGGCCAGGCCGCGCGCAGCTCGTCCGCCGAATAGCCGCGCGCGCCTGAGGGGGCTGTCGCGCGCAGATTGTTGGCCAGCGTCTTCCGCTTCTGCGCGAAGCATCGGTGCAGAAACGCGCCGAAGCCCGCGGCGTCCACGCCCAGCTCGCCGAAGCGCGGCGCGAACTCCAGGCGCAGCACGGTGGAAAAAACCTCCGGCGGCGGCGAGAAGGCCGTGGGCGGCAGCGTGAACAGCGTCTCCACGCGGGCGTTCATTTGCGTAGTTGCCGACAGCAGCCCGTACTCGCGACATCCAGGCGCGGCACTCAACCGGTCCGCAACCTCGCGCTGCATCATCACCACGGCCCGCGCCAGCAGCCCGCGCGTTCCCGCGGCGAAGAGCCGCAGCAGGATCGGCGAGGTGATGTAGTATGGCAGATTGCCAACCACATCCGCGCTCTCGCCCTGCGCCACCAGCGCAGCGAAATCCCCTTTGAGAACATCGGCCTCGAGGACTTCAACCTGCGGCTGTTCTCGAAAGCGAAAGCGCAATTCGGCGGCCAGCGCCGGATCGACCTCGATGGCGATCAGCCGCCTGCAGCGCGCAGCCAGAATCGCTGTAATTGCGCCGTGGCCCGGGCCGATCTCGATCACCGTCCGCTCGCCGAGCGCGCCCAGCGCGTCCACAATCGCGTTGCGCGCTTCGTCGTCAATCAGAAAGTTCTGGCCGAGTTTAGGCTTGCGCATCATATTCCGTTTCGCGCCCGCATGTCGGACGTACTGAGCGTGTTCTAACGATGCTATTTGGCCGGTGTTGTAGGAGCGGTCGCCGGCAACCCGGTGACGTTCGTGGAGTCAGTGACCTTCACCGCGCTGCCATCGGCAATGGTCAGCTTGTCGTCGGCAAAGCTCCAGTCCTTAACGTCGGCAATAGACCCCGCGCTGGCGGCCTCGATGTCCAGGTGGTCGAACTTGAAGTTGTCGAGCGTGGCGTTCGGGTAGGCGGCGACCGAAAACGCGCGCCGTGCGCCGGTGGCTTTGATGTTCCAGATGTGGACGCCGGAGAAGTGCGGCAGGCCCTGCGCCTCGGGCACCGGCGTAGTCAGCGGCACCCAGTAGGGTGGCATGGTCTTGGTGTCGGTGCCCGGAGGAAGAATGGCGTAGCTGTAGCTGGGGTTCCAGTTCATCGTCATGGAGATCGGCACGGCGACGCCGGTCAGCGTGAGGTCGTGGATGCGGATGTCCGTTGCCGTTCCTCCGCGTGTGTGTGCGCTTTTGAAGAGAACTCCGTTGCCCGCGCCAGCCTCGGCGGTCAGGTTCCACACCTCGATGTTATGGAAGCCGCCGGAGGTCTCGCTGCCGATGGTGATGGCCGCGGCCCCGCGCCGGATAATCGAGTCGTGGATCTTGATGTCCTCGGTTGGGCGATTGACTCGCAGCCCATCGGAGTCGCGGCCACTCTTTAGGCAGAGCGCGTCGTCGTTGGCGTCGATGTCGGCGTGCGATACATCGATTCCGCGCGACGAGTCAATGTCAATTCCGTCGGTCGATGGGCCGCGTCCGCCCTCGTTGTTGCGGATCGTGACGCCGTCGATCACCACGTCGTGCGAGTACAGCACCTGCACGGTCCAGAAGCCGGAGCGCTTCAGCGTAATGCCTCCGCCGAAGTGGACGTTATACGAGTTCTGAATCAGTGTCAGCCGCACGCGCTTGGCGTCGTAGTCCGAGGCCCAGCGCAGCCCCTTGGGCTCGTACTGGGCGCGCAGCTCGGTGTACACCTTCCACCACACGGCCCCGTTGCCGTCGATTGTCCCCTTGCCGGTCAGCGTCACGTCGTGCGCGTCGCGGATGTTGATCAGCGCCGTGGGCCACGTCATCTCGATCCCCGCAATTCGCGTGGCGTGCTCCGGGTAGTCCTCGATGTGCTGCGATCCGGTGAGCGTGACACCGTCGGGAATGTCCAGCGTCACGCCGGACTTCAGGAAGATCGCCCCGGTCAGGTAGGTTCCCGGCTTGAAGCTGACCGTCTCCTTCTTCGCCGCCGCCGTGTCGATTGCCTTTTGAATGGCCGCAGTATCTAAAGTAGTACTATCACCTTTCGCTCCGAAGTCATTGACCAATAATGCCTTCGGTGCGGCAATTGCCGTGGACGCGATTGCCATCGCGCTGGCAAGAATCGCTGCGCGAAACTTCATGGTGCGGCGTTTCATTTGCCCTCCGCAGTCACGAGGCGGACCGGCCCCAGCAGACCGGAGCTGATGGGAGCCACCAGGTTCAGGTCCTGCATCTGAAACTTGTCGCCGTACTTGGCGATCAGCGGCTTGTAGTCGTGCGGTGGCAGGGCCGACCAGGCGTTGAGCGCGGTGTTGTAGACATCGATCTCGATGTGGTTCACACCCGGCTTCAGCAGCTTGGAGACGTCGAGCCGGTACGGTGGGTGCCACAGCGCTCCTGCCGATTTGCCGTTGATGGTGACCAGAGCGGCAGCCTGCACCGGCGGATCGTAGTAGGCTGCGATGTGTGTGGCGCGAGCTGGAACCGTCTCCGGCCTGCCTCCGTCGACCTCGAGAAAAACTGGGCCTGCGGGTGCAGCCGTTAGCGTGAAGTCGCGCGTGTAGATGCCTTCGCCGGAGTAGTGGATGGTTGCGGGGTCGGCGATCCAGTCGGTTGGAGTGGACTCATCGACGCTCTTGCTGAGGGCTGTGAAGTTGACCTTCCAATTGCTGCTCAGGTCGGCCAGTTGTTTCGCGGGCGTGGGCGCGGGCTTGGCGGTGGACGGCGTATCGCTGAAGACGAAGACACGCGAGCCGTAGGCAGCCAGGTAGATCGGCTGCGCCGTTGCCGAGGCGGCAGAGATGGCCGCCGAGTCGCCATCCCACTCTTCGGCAAACTTGTGCGTGGTGGAGAAGGTAGCGCTAGTGTCGATCGGCTGGTTGGATGTGTTGACCACCAGGTAGATGTCCGCGTTAGCCAGCCTGCGGCGGATAAAGCCGATTGTGTTGCGGCTTGCTTCGTCCGTGGCACTGATCTGGAAGTCGGGCCGTGCGGCATGCTGAAGCGCCTGCGCCAGGCTGGTCTCGTCGGGCACCAGCGCGATCTCGGAGGTCTCCCCGCCCGCATCGCCCAGCGGTTTTCCTTCGGGCGTGAGCGTCGGCAGATGGCCGACGGCGATCGCCTTGCCGCCGCTCTTGGTATACGCCGCGATCTTCTTCAGCGTCTCCACCGGGATGCGCTGCATGTTCGGCAGAATCAGAATCTGGTGGGTGCCAATGCCAACCTTGTTGATCGCCTTGGCGTCGATGAAGTCCACGTTATAGCCCGCCGAAAGGATAGTGGACATCATCGCCGGCGTGACGTACCGGCCCATGTCAGCGGTCACCGAGGCGCGGCCCGGCGCAAAGGTGGCCCATGCGTCGTCGGTCGGCATCATGATGGCGACCTGGTTGGCGGGCTTGCCCTGCCGCAGCAGGTAGCTCATCCGCCCGATGTATGCGGTCACGGCGGGCATCACCGGATGCCAGGGGTTGTGGTTGTTGAAAGACGCCGCGGCGTACAGGCTCCAGCCCGGCTCCGGCACTTCGCCGTCCGGCGCCGAGTACGGCCAGCCGTGGCACATGATCTGGTTCTCGCCCATGATGAAGTCGATGTCGGCCTCGGCCTTCATGTCCAGCGGTATCGCGCGGAACACCGGCGAGTGCAGCCAGGTAAACGTCTCGCCGGAGCTGACCACGTGGTTGTACACGTGGTTGGCCGATGTGGCCCAGCGCAGCGTGGAGAAGGCGCGCCACTGCGGCCCTTCGCCCTCGGCCAGCGAAGCAATGTTCTGGCTGGAGAAGTCCACCGCCGGTTCGCCGTAGGTCTGCGAGCGGAACTTCGTGTGATGGGCTACGGCGAAGTTGGTGAGCTGCGTCAGGTAGTTCTCGTCCACCAGGTCGGTCAGCGTCTCGCCGTAGTCGTGGCGCACCGTGTCGGCCGCCACGCTGCCTCCGGCGGCCAGCTCCGGAAGGTGTGGAATCAGGTCGTAGCCGCGCCGCTTCAGGAACTCGGCCGGCAAATTGGGGGTCCAGCCGGAGCCGCCCGCCTCCAGCGAGTCGGAGAAGATGGCGTATGGCGGCGTCGAGCCGAACGCGCCAAGCAGCGGTGTACCGACCTTCTGCAGATAGTGAAAGACCGCGTCGTGCGAAAAGTGGTCCAGTACGAAGCCCTCGGCCCCCACGGCTGCGCGCTTTACCTGCATCCTCGGATGGCTCTGGATGAAGAAGAGCGCTGTGCGCGGCTTGTCGGCGGGTGCGATGGCGGCCGTGTTGCCGGAGACGGTGAGCGGCTTGGCGGTGCTTGCGTCGTAGCTGGCTGCTGCTGGACCGCCGCCACGCCCGCCGCGGCCGGCAAAGCCTCCCGCCGCTGGGGCAGGCGCAGGCGCTGCTGAGCTGGCAACTGCGTCGGCAATGTCCGCCGCGATCAGCGACTCGCCCTCGCGCAGGCTGGGTATTGCGATGGAAGCAGCGCCGGCGGGCACAGGAACCTGGGCTACACGGATGTCTGTGATGGCCTCGGAAAGCGGCGTGTTGGGGCCGCCGTAGGGCCAGCCCGAGGACAGCGTCAGGTCGATGCGCAGCCCCAGCTTGCGTCCCTCAGCCTGCGCGTACGCCACGTCGTCCAGCATCTCGGGCGAGAGGAAGGGAAGCGTCTTGAGGCCCTTGGCCGGGTCGTCCAGCACCTCGGCATACTCGAAGGCCATCTCAGCCCCCTGGATGCCGTCGGCCTTCATCTGCTGCAACTCCCGCAGGATCTCAGGCTTCACCACCGTCGGGCCAAACCACCACCACCGGACCATCGGCCGCGCCTCGTTCGGCGGATTCGCAAATCCCGCGCGCAGCGACGCAACGGAGACTGTAGCGGTCGTCTGTCCGGCGGCTGCCGAGGGCTTCTGCGCGGCTGGCTTTGCCGTGGTCTGGCCCCCGCACGCGGGAGCAAGCACCAGTGCGAATACGGAAATCGTAAGCAGTGAGGCAAACAATGTGCGAGATGCGAGGGGGAGGAGGGACTGCGTGCGATGCTGGTTCATGGGGTTCTCCGGGCTGGCGGTTGCGTCTGCTGCATTCTGGATCGTCGATTCCTGAGCGGCGGTCTGCGATTGAGATACGGCTGTCGCGCGTCATGAGTTTCGGCGCTGCCCATTATTCACGATTGCAGGGTGTCTTGTCGCGGATGGGCTGCCGGGGAGCGTTAACTCTCAAAATTGAGTGCGCGGCAACGGTAGGCCGTTCTTCCGTCGAATCACGGTAGTCCATCGGAATGGATCTTTCAAGGCGTATCCTGTTGCGAGGAAATCTGCTTTTCAGGGAATGGAGATCGCGATGCGGGTTGGCTTGATCACACGGGAGTATCCGCCCGAAGTCTATGGCGGAGCGGGCGTGCACGTGGAGTACCTGAGCCGCGAGCTTGCCCGTCTGATCGAGGTCGAAGTCCACTGCTGGGGCACGCAGCGGCTCGACGAGGACAACCTGCATGTGCGCGGCGATGTGCCGCCTCCCGGGATTACCGACGGCGTCGACTCCGGGCCAGCCGCCAAGTTCAAGACCGCCGTCGATGCGCTGGCACTGAACCTCGTGCAGATGAAGGAGCTCGCGCAGATCGACATCGTCCACACGCACACCTGGTATGCGGCGATGGCCGGCTTCCTCGCCAAAAAGCTCTACGGCATCCCCTTTGTGCTGACCACTCACAGCCTGGAGCCGCTGCGCGCCTGGAAGGCCGAGCAGCTTGGCTCCGGCTATGCGATGAGTTCCTGGATGGAGCGCACGGCGATCCTCGACGCCGATGCCATCATCGCCGTCTCGAACGGAACCAAGGCAGACATTCTGCGCTCCTACCCCGAGGTGGATGCTACCCGCGTGCATGTCATCTACAACGGCATCGACCTCGCGGAATATCGCAAGACCTCGTCAACCGCGGCGCTCCTGAAGTACGGCGTCGATCCCGCTGTGCCATACGTCTTGTTCGTCGGGCGCATCACGCGGCAGAAGGGCGTCACCCACCTGGTCGATGCGGTTCGCTACCTCGCGCCCGGAACTCAGGTCGTTCTCTGCGCCGGCGCGCCAGACACCCCCGAGATCGGTGCCGAGATGCGCGCAAAGGTCGAGACCCTGCGCCGCGAGACGCCCGGAAGCAAGCGCGCCGGGCACGAGCAGGTCACGCGCGATGGAGGCCGCGCCATCGCCACCGGAGACCCCACCGGCACCGGGCACAACGTCGTCTGGATCGAGCAGATGGTCACCAAGCAAGAGGCCATCCAGCTCTACTCCCACTGCGCGGTCTTCTGCTGCCCCTCGGTCTACGAGCCCTTCGGCATCATCAACCTGGAGGCGATGGCCTGCGGCGCGCCCGTCGTTGCCAGTGCCGTGGGCGGCATTCTGGAGGTGGTGGTCGATGGAGTCACCGGTCGCCTGGTGCCCTTCGATCCCGATCCAGTCACTGGTTTTCCAATCGATGCAGACCGCTTCGCCCGCGATCTGGCCGCGCGCCTCGCCGAGCTGATAGCCAACCCAGCCCTCTGCGCCCAGTTCGGTGCGGCAGGCCGCAAGCGCGTCGAAGAGACCTTTGCCTGGGAGTCCATCGCCGCTCAGACCGTCGAGCTGTATCAAGGGCTGCTCAAGCAGCGTACCGCCAAAAGGGATTAGTGCAGCTTCCCTATTGCTATAGACCAATTATGTTTGTCATTCCGCAGCGCAGCGGAGGAATCTGCTTTTGCTTGCTCCACGATGTTCTGCACCATTGTGCTGCGGAATGACAGCGAAGCGGCCTGCCGAGGCTTACTTCAAATTCGCCTGCGGAATCTTTGTTGGGTCTTCCTGCGTCTGCATGGGTGTCTGCGGCAGGCTGAACGTGTCGAACGGGTCTGGCTTGGCGGGATCGAAGTCCGCCACAGTGGGATCGATGTGTGCGGCGAAGTACAGCTTGTTCTCTTCGATGCCTTTGACGATGCAGCGCGCCAGTTCATACGCCCCGTAGTTGTTGAAGTGGGTGTTGTCGGCGTAGGCGTTGTTCTGTCCGGGGAAGGTGTTGGCGGGGAAGTACATGAAGGCGTGCTTGCTGCCCTCGTCGCCCATGGCATTGAACAGCACCTCGCTCATCGCGGTCAGGTCGATCAAGGCAACCTTGTTGTCGGAGGCCACCTTTCGTGCGGCAGCAGGATAATCGCCCAGCGAGTTGGTGATGTGCCCGCTTGCGTCGAAGCTCCTGCGGTGCTGCGCGGTCACAATCACCGGGATGGCCCCCTTGGACCGCACCTGGGTGACAAAGCTGGTCAGGATCTCCTTGTACCGGTCCAGCGTCACGGCGCCGGCCTTCTGGTCGTTGTGGTTGAACTGCATGAAGAAGAAGTCGCCGGGCTTGATGACGGACATGATCTTGGCAAAGCGCAGCTCGCCCTGGAACGACGCCGAGGTCTCGCCGGATTCGGCGTGGTTGGCGATCACAACGCCGGGCAGGAAGAAGCGCGGCAACTGCTGCCCCCACGAGGCCCACGGATTGGTGTCCTGATCGACCATGGTGGAGTCGCCGCCCAGATACACCACCGGATCGGCAAAGGAGCCGGTCAGTGGCGTGATGGATAAGGCGTGGAAGCTTGGATTCGTCCCGTTGAACTCAATGGTGAGCTTATTGTCCCAGTTCAGGTTGCCAAACTCGCGCTGCTTCAGGCGGACGCGGTTGGGCGTGCCGTCGGGGTTCAGAAACTCGGGAACGCGGACGTTGACGTCAAAGGCTTGTTCCAGGGTGGCGTTGGCCTTGACGGCAACTTTCTCCAGCATCAGCCGGCGTGCCTCGGCGCGCACCGTGACCACCGTGTCCGCCGGCCCGCCAAACAGGATCTTCACGCGGTAGTTGCCCTCGGGCACCGGAATGGAGAAGAAGAACGGCTTGTCGGACGAGCACGTCCCGTTCTCCACCTTCGGCGCGGTCTTCAGGTCCCAGCCAGCCGTCTTCTCGGAGTAGAGCGTGGTGGCGAACAGAGATTCCGCGCCGTTCTTCCCTTGGCCGCAGGCGTAGGCCACGCCTTTTTTGAGTGCCGGCGGCACTGGAAACGTGGGTTGCACGGGAGCAGCCGGACGCGGCGCAGCGGCCGGCGCCGCCGGTGGCGCTGACGTGGCTGCCGGTGGCGCCGACTGGGCGTGGGCCGCGGAAAGCGTGAGTGTGAGGGCGAGAGCAAGCAGAAATCCGGTGAAGCTGCGCATGTTTTTCCTTGTGCTGTGAAGAGAATCTGGTTCGACCCGAAAATCGTAGCACTTGCTGCCCAGCATGGTCGAGGGGCCCTGAGTCTTGCAGAATCGCGCGCTTACTTTCCAGCGGCGCACGCGCAGGCAGTAAAGCTGGCTGCGGAGTCGTGGTCCAGCGAGCAGGCGTACTGCGGCCACGCAACCTGGATCACGGAGGAGATGTCGCCGGGGAAGTAGTTTCGCAGATAGGCCTGGCTGGCCGCCGTCTTGGCTGCTCCGTCGGATTGCAGCGTGGGGATCAGCCTTGCCAGCGATGCCGCATCGAAGGCAGGCTCGTGGTAGGTGGTCGAATAGCTGTACTCGGGCGGCCAGGTCGCGGCTGCGCCAGTAGAGTTGGAGGCCATGAAGACCGTGTAGTCAGTCAGTGTCGCGGTCGCCGGGTCGATTGCGGCCAGCGTGAAGCTGGGCCGGTTGCCGTTGATCGGCGTGATCGACGCGACAACCTTCACGGGCACGCCGAGTGCGGCCCCATGTGCGCTGGCAGCCGTGGAGTCGCGTCGCAGCAGGCGCATCTCGTCGTCGTGGGTGTGGCCGAAGATCGCCAGGCGTACGACGTCTGCGTTCTGCGCCAGCAGTTCGGCCAGCGACTCGGAGCCGAGAAACATCTGCGGCCTTTCTCCTGCGCAGATGTTTGCGCGCTTGCGCACTGTGGCGTACAGATCGACGCCCGGTGGAATGTGCCCCATCACCCATACCAGATCGCCGTGCTGGCGCGCGGCTGCAATCTGCCCGGTCAGCCACGCCAGTTGCGCTGCGGCGGGCAATGCGCTCGGCTTGCCCGAGCAGGTGGAGTACTTGCCGGAGAAGAACAGGTCGTCGATAACCACCAGCCGCGTGTGCGGCACTCCGGCCAGCGGCACGCTGTAGTTGCCGCCCGCGCTGAAATCGCGCAGTGCAGCGGCGCGATCTGCCTCGGGCAGGGCTTCGCCGACAATCTTTGCCACCAGCCCCAGAAACGCGTCGTGTGTTGCATCGAGCTGATAGTCGCCGCAACCGGAGTCGTTGTTGCCCATCGCAATGTACAGCGGAACGCCAGGCAGCGCCGCGTGCAGCGTGTCTACAATCGTGCGCACGGTCTTCTCGCTGAACGCAAGCAGATCGGCAGGAGTAGCCACGGGCAGCAGCGCCTTGTACTTGCAGTCGAAGGAGTGGGCCAGCAGATCGCCGCTCACCGTGACGAACTGCGCGCGTGCGGCGTCGCTGTGGATCGCCGCGAGGCTCGAACGCCACAGCACCCACGTCGTGTCGTCGCCGCGCGTCGGGCACGCATCTTGCAGAGCGGCAAACTCCTTCGCCTGCGTGGGCGTGGCTGGCGCCGACAGGATCGCCGGCCACTCGCTTGCCGGTGCTGCGTTCAGCCGTGCAACCTTGCCCGGATCGGCGAACGGGTCGAGATGAATGTCCGAAAGAAAGAGCGCGCGAACGCTGGCGCGCGCATCGCCTGCAACCGGGGCAGGGGACTGCGCCATCAGTCCAGCCTGCACCATGAGCGCGCATATAACGAGCAGAGAGACCAGGCGGCGGCGGTGGGTTTGCATAAGGATCGGTTGTCCTATTTCCTGACTGTTTGCAGCAGCGACTCATAGGCCTCAATCTGGCCCAGAGTGATGGCGTGCATATCTGCGCCAAACTGCCATGCCCGCGCCCACTGCACGATCCATTCCAGCGCGGTCTCCAGATGCATCTGCGGAGTCCAGCCGAGGTCGCCTCGCGCTCGGCTGGTGTCCAGTTTCAGGGTGCCCGCCTCATGCACGCCCGCTTCGGGATCGAGTACCCAATGCGCCCCGTCGCCCCAGAATCCCTTCATCTTCTCCGCGATCCACGCCACCGGCTGTGCGTCGTCCTCCGATGGTCCGAAGTTGTAAGCGGTTGCGTACCGCGGATCGTGTGTCAGCAGTTGCTCTGCCAGCCGGATGTATCCGTGCAGCGGCTCCAGAACGTGCTGCCATGGCCGTACCGCCTCTGGCCGGCGGATGCGCACAGCCTCGCCGGCGACGAACCCGCGCACCAGGTCCGGAATCAGCCGGTCAGCCGACCAGTCCCCCCCGCCGATCACATTTCCCGCGCGCGCGGTGGCCAGCGCAACGCCGTGTTCGGCCAGCTTTGCCACCGGGAAGTACGACTGGCGATACGCTGCCGCGACAATCTCCGCGCATGCCTTCGAGCTGGAATACGGATCGTAGCCGCCCAGCGGGTCGCTCTCGCGATACCCCCAGATCCACTCCTTGTTCTCGTAACACTTGTCTGTGGTGATCGTGACGACGGCCCGCACCGACGGCGTCCGCCGCACCGCGTCCAGCACGCGCGCCGTGCCGATCACGTTCGTCTCGTATGTCCCGATCGGGTCGTCGTACGAGAGCCGCACCAGCGGCTGCGCGGCCAGGTGGAAGACAACCTCGGGCGCAAACGTCTGCATCGCGGCATCCAGCGCGGCAGCGTCCCGTATGTCGCCGCGCACATCGTCCAGTCCCTCGCCCACGCGCGCAACGCTGAACAGGTTTGGCTCGGTCGCAGGATCCAGCGAGTAGCCGCGGACATCGGCTCCCAGCCGCGCCAGCCACAGGGCAAGCCATCCGCCCTTGAAGCCGGTGTGGCCGGTTAGAAAGACGCGCTTGCCGTGCCAGTTGAATGCGGGCATCTCAGTCATGTTCATTAGCATAACCGTTTGCAGCCTCAATCCGCTCTACGGATAGCGGTACAGAGTCACCCGCAGGATGGTGTTGGGATGCAGCACCAGTATCTCTCCCTGTGCGTCGTCGTCGCCCGCGATCTGCCGCGTCACAACCCACTTCCCGTCGACAAACTTGCCCTCCTGCACATCTCCCAGTCCCACGTTGCCGGGCCCCGGCGAGTTGGCCGTGAAGTCCACGCGCATTCCCCCGCCGCCAAAGTAGTACTCGTCCGGGCCGGTTGCTATCAGCACTGCCGCGGCCTCCGGCGGAGCTTCATTGGGGTTCACCGGCGCTGCGCCCGGTGGCGGCGGAGAGCCCACAGACTGCCCTCGCGTCTGCGGCGGCAGCCGCTGGTTCCGTCCCGTGTAGGTGAACGTCAGCGTGTAGTTGCCCAGCTTGACGTCCCTTGGAGCGTCGCCCTGGTTCATCCGCACAGCCGTCACGGCATCCGTGCCCTGCCGCGCCAGGATCATCGGCGCAAGCTGCTCCAGCATGGAGTACGTTCCTGCCAGGTCCGCCCCGATCGGCCGGTTGCCGTCGATCCCGAACGGCGAGAAGCCAATGCTGTTGTACTTCCCCACCGCAACGATCGCATTGGCCGGGTTGGTGCTCGTCTCCGGAATGAACAGCGGGTTCCCGTTGCGCGAGAACCGTGCGCACACCTCGTCGAAGTACTCCAGATACAGGTCTGGCGCCAGAATGTCCACGCTCGGCGCGCCTGCCCGCCATACGTCATGCACCTCGGGCAGCGGCCCGCCGCTGGGAAAGCTCCCTGGCCACGCATGGTTGGCCTGCTGCAGCCATCCGTTCACGAACATCGGAATGTTGTACGCGGCCTTGCCCGTCTCCACCACCTTCTGTAGATACAGCGCGTAGTTCCACGCCATGAAGATCTCGTCCGATGGCCAGTGCAGGCTCTGCCAGTTCGTCATATGGTCCAGCGCGCTCATCGGCGGGCTGGTGGTCTGGATCGGAATCACCACGTTCGCCGGCTTGCCCGGTCCGAAGACCTCCTCCCATGTACCGGTCGTCTTGAACCCGTTGGCCGCCCACACATCGCGTAACTCCGGAATCAGCGAGTCCTTGTGCGCTTCCAGATACTGCATCAGCTTTGCTGGCACCGGCCCGGCGTAGGCGCGGTTGGCCGCCGGAGAGCGGTCGCGAGTATCGCGCAGCACACCCACTTCGTTCTCTACCTGCACCATCAACACCGTATGCTGGGTCCCATCCACCTCGCCCACATGCTTCATCAGCGCCCCGAAGGCCTTGGCGTCGGCGTCGCGAGTCTCATCGCCGAAGGTGCTCAGCAGCTCCAGTGGCCCGGAGAGGGAGACGGTCTTGCCGTCATTAATCTGGATCCGCGGAAACCGCTGATAGTCCTTCTTCACCCAGTACGGCGCAAAGCTCGACGTGCCGTTCTTCCAGCTTGCGAACCAGATCAGGACCACATGCATGTGGTTCTCGCGCGCCTTCGCAATCACGCCGTCCAACTGCACATAGTTGTACTGGCCCTCCACCGGCTCGAACTGCGCCCAACTGACGCCCACCAGAGCCGTGTTCAGGTTGGCAGCCACCAGCTTCGGCCAGATCGTGTCCATGTTCTCCAGGCTGGTCGCCGCGTTGTTGCTCAGCTCGCCGCCCATCGCCAGATACGGCTTGCCATCCACGATCAGTTGCGTCGCATTCCCCTGCTTCTGCAGGTGGGGAACGCCGGACGGCGCCTGCGCAACGACAGTTGCATCCTGTGCCGCGCCGGACGTGTTCTGGGCAGCTCCGGCAGCCTCCTGCGCCGCGCAGACTGCGGTCAGGGATGCAACCCACAGCAGTACAGAAAACGAAGACGTCAACTTCATACGCATTTCTCGCCACCTTCTGTTGTCGTTTCCGCCAAACTGGCGGTTGATTGGGCAGGATCTCTAAACCGCGTTTCCAGCCGCGTGCCATTCTACCCCGGAACGCTCCGCAAGCAAATCAATCAGCCGGGTGCCCCATCCATGCGCGTTCTTTGCGCATGAGTGGGTTTACAGATCGGGTGCCCCATCCATCGCGTCTTTGTCTCATGCGGTGGGTGGGAGCAACACAGCCCGAACCAACAGCCCTTGCCGTTGCCTCTCTCCGTAAGGAGCAGGGGATTCATCCCCCTGAATAAGCCGCATAGAATCAAGGGAATTTAGCCCAGAATCTTTTTTCGCTCCCTGACCCTCAAAAACCCCAGCAAATCCGCATGTCAAGCCCCTCGACACCAAAAAATCCAGCTAACTCCCGCCCCATCAAGCACTTCCATCCGAAAAATAGTTGGCATAGTAGTTATGCTCCGCTTGCTACAATTAATATATGGATCAAATGAATCGAACCCCGCGAGCCTGCCCTATCAGCTCCGTTCGCGCATCATAAACTGTTCATTGCAAGTACTTTAGCTATAAAATATCTGCAATGACTACTTTGGCGACATTTACTTCCGCCAGACGATTGATACAAAACAAGTTCCATGCAAGATACCCCCGGGAGGGGGGAGGGGGGAGGGGGCAAACAAACAACGAACAAATAACGTACAAACAGCGTTATCGCTCCACATCAATCTCCAGATGCGATGGCCACTTCGCCGAGCCGTAGATCGTCATCGTCTCAGCCTTGTACGCGCTCTTTGGCGCGACCATGATGTTCGGCACATAGGTCTGCGGATTGCGGTCGTACAGCGGGA
>Ga0302320_10014634_pt1 | contig 16208 bp, 13 predicted proteins | sample Bog_T0_3_FD_202130 | JGI IMG/M metagenome (GOLD analysis project Ga0302320, IMG submission 202130) | Peat permafrost microbial communities from Stordalen Mire near Abisko, Sweden - Bog_T0_3 | ecosystem: Environmental > Terrestrial > Soil > Wetlands > Peat | place: Sweden: Abisko, Stordalen Mire... | reverse complement strand
CTTGGGGAGCGAGTCGGTGAAGCGGATCTGCTCCGGCTTGGCGAAGCTGCCAATCTCGTGCGCCACCCACTTGCGCAGTTCTTCGGCCAGTTCGTGGTGATTCCATGTGCCCTTCTTCAGCGTGACGAAGCAAGCCACCGCCTGCCCGGTGATCTCGTGGGGTTTGCCTACCACCGCCGCTTCCGCCACCGCGGGATGCCGCACCAGCGCCGACTCGATCTCCATGGTGCTGAGCCGGTGCCCGCTGACGTTCATGACGTCGTCCACCCGGCCCAAAACCCAGTAGTAGCCGTCCTCGTCGCGCCGCGCGGCATCGCCCGTCATGTACACGCCCTCGATGCGCTCCCAGTACTGCTGCCGGTAACGCTCCGGATCGCGCCACAACGTGCGCGCCATGCTCGGCCAGGGCCGGCGCACGATGAGGAACCCTTCCTGGTTGGCCTCGACCGGCTTCCCGAACAGGTCCACCACGTCCGCCATCACCCCCGGCAGCGGCAGCGTCCCCGACCCCGGCTTCAGCGCCACGGCTCCCGGCATGGGCGCGATCATGATGGCGCCGGTCTCGGTCTGCCACCACGTGTCCACAATCGGGCAGCGCTCCTTCCCGATGGTCTTGTAGTACCACTCCCACGCCGCCGGATTGATTGGCTCGCCCACTGAACCCAGCAGGCGCAGGCTCGACATATCGTGCCGATTGGGCCACTGGTCGCCCTGGCGGATGAACGCGCGGATGGCCGTTGGCGAAGTATAGAAGATGTTGACCCGGTATTTCTCGATCAGCCGCCAGAACCGGTCGGGTTGCGGGAAATCGGGCGCGCCCTCATACATCATGGTGGTAGCGCCGGCCGAAAGCGGCCCGTACACGATGTAGCTGTGGCCCGTCACCCAGCCGATATCGGCCGTGCACCAATACGTGTCTTCGTCCTTCAAGTCGAACACCCATTTCATGGACGCCGTGGCCTGCGTGAGATAGCCACCGGTGGTGTGCAGGATGCCTTTCGGTTGTCCGGTGGTGCCGGAGGTGTACAACACGAACAACGGATGTTCGCTATCGAGGTGAACCGCGGGACAGTGCTCGGCTTCGGGACCAGTGAGCGCGGCGTCGAGATCGTGCCACCAGGAATCGCGTCCCGCTTGCATCACGGTTTCGGAACCGGTGCGTTTATAGCAGATCACGTCGCGGACGGCGGGACACTCGACGACGGCTTCATCGACGGCAATCTTCAGCTTCACTTCTTTGCCGCGGCGATAGCCGCCGTCCGACGTAATGACGACGGTCGCGCCGAGATCCAGAATGCGGGCCTTCAACGCTTCGGCCGAAAATCCTCCAAAGACGACGCTATGAATGATGCCGAGGCGCGCGCAGGCCAGCATGGCGACGGGGAGCTCGGGAATCATCGGCATGTAGAGGATGGCGCGGTCGCCCGCCTTGTAGCCGCGCGACTTCAGCACGTTGGCGAAGCGCGAGACCAGGCGCAGCAACTCCTGATACGTGATGGCGCGCTCTTCACCGGGCTCGCCTTCCCATAAGATCGCCACTTTATTCTTGCGATGCGAATGCACGTGGCGATCGAGGCAGTTGTAGGAGACGTTGGTCTTGGCGCCGACGAACCACTGGGCGTTCGGTGGCTCCCATTTGAGCACCTCGGTCCACTTCTGAAACCAATGGATTTCGCGCGTGGCGACATCGGCCCAGAACGCGTCCGGATCCTGCCGCGCCTGACGGAAAAGCTCGCGATATTCCTCGATGTTCTTGACGTGGGCTTTAGAGGAGAATGACGCGCTGGGTTCGTACAGTGCTGTTGTGCTCATCGATGGGATTGTAGCAAAGTGAGGACGGGCCGCCTATGGCAGCGACGACCCGTTTAATTCGAGGGATCCAGGCTGGCCGTCACTGGATGCTTCTTCGTGAAAAATTTGCGCTTGATATCGGGCCAGAACTCTTTGAGCACCTGCGATATCGCGTCGGTTCCGACCTGTTCGAGCAGCAACTCGGTAGCATCGGCGGCCGTGCGATTATCGGGATGATAGGCCTGCGAAATCGCCACCCCGGTCGCATTCCCCAGCCATTCCGAATAATCGAACTGTTTTCCGCCGCCATCCTTGTCGGTGATGATCACGCGGCTCAGTGCGTACCCGGTGCGGCTCATCACGCTGCCCGACCCCTTGCGGAAATAGCGCGGATCCTGGTGGAGCACGGCCGGAAATATCCCTTCGGTCATCATGTTGCCGATGGACTCATCCAGGTACCAGGCTCCCAGACGATGCGCGTAGCCCTTGATGCCTTGTCCGAACGATGGATCGCTGTTGGTCAACTGATCCAGCCCGGCGAACATACCAGCCAGAATCACGAGGGGGTAATCGAACGAGTCTTTGGCCGCGATCGTCATTTTCTGCTTCGCCGTAATCGCGCCGCCTTCCATGTCCGAGCTCGCAGTGCGATAGTTGGGCAGTACGCCGAAAACGCGCTTGCCACCCGGCGGTACCTGATCCAGTGGATTCGTGGGCGTCGCCTGTACGGGGGTCGCCTGCGCGGGAACCTCCGCAGGCGCAGTCGACGCGACCGGTGTCACGACGGACGGATCTGGAGCCGTGGCCTCAGCCGTTTGCGCATAGATCGCACCGGCCGAAAAAATGGATAGTACTGTGCCCAGAAGCAGGCTGCGTTGGGTTGGCCTCACTATACTATCTTAAACGTACGCGGCTACTGGTTTGTTTACGAAAATCCTCAGCCAGGATAACTACCTTCGATGTAATGGCTTAGGTGGGAGATTTCCTCCTGCTGGCGGTGAATGGTCCAGTTCACCAGATCGCCGATCGACAAAACGCCTATGACCGCGCCCTGGTCCACGACGGGCAAATGGCGGATATGGGAGTCGGTCATCAGGTGGAGGCAATCGTCCACGGTGTGGCCTGGATGGGCGACAATCGGGGGACTGGACATAATCTCGCCGACGGGAGTATCACGCGAGGACTTGCCATGCAGGATGACCTTCCGCGCGTAGTCTCTTTCGGAAAAGACGCCGACGAGCTGGGCGCCGGATATGACGAGCAGGGCGCCTATGTCGTGATGCGCCATCACCTGTAGCGCTTCATAGACCGGCGTCTCGGGAGCGACGTGAAAAACCGAGCCGCCTTTCTGATCGAGTACCGAACGAACACTATCATTGGTGGGCATCTAGGACCTCCGCCTCGAAGTATGCTCCTATTGACGGGCATGTCAAGGGGGGAAAAACTGAGACGGGAATGACCCGCGACAGATGTTAATTCTTAGTCCTCTTGAAGCACGGATCGTAGATGCTTAGTCAGATTGCGTTCAACCTCAGGCTTGCCGCCGATACTGTCGTCATAGAAAATCACGCGATAGCTGCGTATGTCAAAAGGCAACTCGCGTCCACGGCGCGCCAGGAGGATGGTTGGCTTGTTGAGGGCGTGGGCGTAGCCGAGTTCATAAAAGACGTTCTGATTCGGGGCCGTGATCTCAGCGATCACAACCTTGCACTCGGAGATCTCCCGTTTAATATCCTCAAAGATGATTCCGGGACCTGCTATTTGATCGACGCGAACTACGTCGAGGCCGTGCCGCTCCCCTTCGGGCTGGATGACTTCGCGGTAAATGGTGTCGAAGGGTTCTTCGAACGGCATGGCCACGAACGCTCGCGGACGTTCGCTGAGAACCTGAAGATCCGTAAATCGAATTCTTTGTCTGCCCCAAGCATAGAGCCCAATCTGGTTGCCCGCCAGCGGGTTCGCCAAGACTTCTTCAAAAATCTGAATACCATCCACCACCATCACGATTCGTTGTCCCGCCTGTCGGACCTCGAAATCGTAGCCACGACCAACCTGGAGGTTTTGAATCGACCCCGCCAAGCGCATTGGCCTGAATCCTTCGCCGGGCACAAACTCACTCATCGCGTAAGCACTCTTCCATCCGCCAAGCTGTGGGTTCATGAACCGCCCGGATTCGGACTGAAAACCGAGAACCAGTCCTGCAGATGCGTTCATTCCAGGGTCAGAAAGATTTTCGAATATAATATTGACCCTGGTCCGACCGTCTCGCACTCTTAGCTCGGTCAACGCCAGACCATAAGGCTGGGGCTGTTCGTCGAAAGGCCCTTCGTAAACGGTGGCGGCGGCCTCAAAGGACCATCGCCCAGTTAACGCCGCCCAATTCTTCGGCGATATCCAACGAGGGGCATCTCCAGAGCCATTGCCGTTCGTCGAAGCGAAATCCTTCATTTCTGGCTCCATACTAACACCTCTTACTGCCAATAGTTCCGATCCAAACTGCGATATTGCACCGCCTCCGCCAGGTTCTTCGAGCTCACGCGATCGGCATGGTCCAGATCCGCAATCGTGCGCGCGACCTTCAGGATGCGGTCATGCGCGCGAGCGCTTAATCCCATGCGGCGCACGGCTATTTCAAGCGTTCTCTCGCCCGCGGCGTCGAGCTCGCATAGTTTGGAGAGCTCGCTCGAAGGAATCATCGCGTTATAGAATCCGCGGCGCTGCTGGATGGCCCGGGCGGCGCACACGCGCTCCCGCATTGCGGCCGAGGAAATGCCTGCGTCTTTGGCGCGCAGCTCCTGATAGGCAACCGCAGGCACTTCGATGTGCAGATCGATGCGGTCCAAGAGAGGCCCGCTGAGCTTCGCCAGATAGCGCTGGATGATCGCGCCCGTGCAATGGCATTCGCGCGTGGGATCGCCGTGATATCCGCAGGGGCATGGATTCATCGACCCCAGCATCACAAAGCTCGCCGGAAAAGACAGCGTCATCACGCTGCGCGCGATGGTCACCGAGCGGTCTTCGAGAGGCTGGCGAAGCAATTCCAGCACATTGCGCTGGAACTCGGGCATTTCGTCCAGGAACAGCACTCCGTGGTGCGCCAAACTCACTTCTCCGGGGCGCGGCACGCCGACGCCTCCGCCGACCAGCCCGGCTTCGGAAACGGTGTGATGCGGCGAACGGAACGGCCGCGTGGTCAGCAGCCCCACGCCTCTGGGCAACGTCCCTGCGACGCTGTGGATCTGCGTGGTTTCGATGGCTTCGTCGAACGTCAGCGGCGGCAGAATGGTGGGGAATCTTTTCGCGAGCATCGTCTTGCCCGATCCGGGAGGCCCGATCATCAGCACGTTGTGCGCACCGGCGGCGGCGACTTCCAGCGCGCGCTTCGCCGTGGTCTGCCCGCGCACGTCTTTGAAATCCGGAGCATAGTTTGGGAGGGGCGAGGCGTCCAGCAAGCCGGGCGAACTCGCGGAGCGGGGCTGGGGCGTGAAGTCTTCCTGCTTATGGAGAAAGCTCACTACTTCGGCCAGGTGCCGCAAGGCGTAGACGTGGACGCCGCCGGCGATGGCCGCCTCCGGTCCGTTATCGGTGGGAACGATCAAATTCTTCATCCCCGATTTTTGCGCGGCGACGGCGATGGAAAGGGTCCCGCGCACGGGCCGCAACGAACCGTCCAGCGATAGTTCGCCCACAAAAAGATGATCCTCCGGCAGCACGACCACTCCCATGGCTCCCAGGATTCCGAGAGCCATCGGCAAATCGAATCCGGCTCCTTCTTTCCGCACGCTGGCGGGCGCGAGGTTCACCGTCACGCCCTTATTCGGATAAGGAAATCCGGAATTAATAAGAGCGGATTTGACGCGCTCGCGGCTTTCCCGGACCGCCGCGTCCGGCATGCCGACGGTGACGATGTCCCGTTGCGAGCTGGGGTACATATCGACCTCGACATCGATGAAATGCGCTTCGATACCGTAGACGGCAGCCGATCGGGTCCGGGATAGCGCCATTATCCAGTAGTGGCCGCAGCTCCGGATTATTCGCAGGGTTTATTCGGAGGGATACTACGACGAGGGAAGCTCGACGGAGGAGAGCTAAAACGTGTTACGCTGCCGGCTCTAGCGCCACGGGCTCTAACGCCACGGCCCGGCCTTCGCGATCCAAGCGATAGGTTCGTCCGCGCCAAGTGATGGAGTTGCCGAAAAATCCCGCGATCCAGAAGACGAAACCCAGCAAGTCTTCGCAAGGCAGTAGCAACCAATTCGCACGGGCTTTGAGCACCACACTCGACGTGACCCAGGCCGAGAGCGCACGAACGGCGAAGGTTGCCGCCACCACCGGCCACCACTCGAACGGTGCGACGGCCCACAGCAACAGCGCCAATGGCAAAGGATACGTAAAAATCTGGCCAATGTAGCCAAGCCTGCGCGAGCGGCGCCCGGTGCGCGCCCAGCGCTTGCGATGCTCGAAATTCTGCGCGGCCGTTTCGCTGCCGATGCGATGCTCCACCACATAGGACGAAAGAATCACGCGATGCCCGGCGGCGGCCATGCGCCGGCCGAGTTCGAAATCCTCGGCGAGGTAATCCTTGAGGCTGGCGATGCCGCCCGCTTCCTCGATGAACTTGCGGCGCACTACCATGGTCGGGCCCACGGCAAACGTCATGCCTTCGAGCATCTTCGCCGTGAACGCGCCTTGCCAGAACGTGGTGTTCATGCCCTCGGCTTCCATGCGGGACCACACGCTGGCACCCGCCACGGCGCGATACGGACACGTGGCGAGCGCTGTTTCGGGATCGGCAAATTCGGCGGCGATACGGCGCAGGAAATCGCGCGTCACGCGGATATCGCTATCGCTCATCACGACGACTTCATACTTCGCCAGCGCCATCATGCGGGCCAGACTGTATACCTTGGCGTGTGGATATGGAGGCTCGCCGGTCAGGATGAATCGCGACGGAATGTTTGCGTATTCCGCGCACAGCCGCGTCACTAAAGGAACACACGGATCGGATTGGTGGCGCACTGCGAAAATCAACTCGAAGGGGCCCTCGTAATCCTGTTCAAAAAATCCGCGCAGATTTTTTTCGAGTCCGTCGTCGAGCCCTGCAAGAGGTTTCAATATGCTGATCGGCTCCGACAGACGCGCACCGCCCAAAGCGTTGCCGGCATCGTCAAATCCTCGGCACTTAAAGGCACGATAACGAAGCGCAGCAATAATGGAGAGGACGGAGTACGCGAGCGCACCCGTAGCCAAGATCGCAAAAATACAAAGAACCATCCCCATTCGATGTATGTAAGCATAGCCCAATCTGAGCAGCAGCAAAAGGGTCCCGTAAAGGATTTAGGGTGTCGTAAATTAAGAATTTGTAACCACGCGCCTACGGTAATGCACACGTGAAATTCGCGGCTTCGTCCGTCGAGCCCGAGCCCTTGTACTTCGCTTCCATGGGATACGGACACAGAGGACGCGTGCGATCCACTTGCCCGTTCGTCGCATGTGAGGCGACGATTTGCTCGGGAGCTTTCTCGTGCTCCACCCATTGTTCCAGCGTGCTGAGGACATCGAAGCGCGACGTCCCCGGTCCTCCACCGCAATGGTTCATGCCGGGGACCATGAACAGACGGTAGAACTCTTTCGTATCGTGCAACGCGTCGGGACGCGCGCCGCTCACGGCGCGCACCACGGTCTCGTAATAATTGATGCTGTTCATCGGCGGGATATCGGGATCGGACCATCCGTGATACTGGATCAGTTTACCGCCGCGCGCGCGGAAAGGACGCAGGTCCGGATCGATGGCGTCGAAAATGCGGCCGACTTTATCTTCCACGTATTCCACGTCGCTTTCCAGCCCCGCCGTCGACGTGTAGCGGAACGTGTGGAAATCCCACTCCGGATTTTCGTACACGATGTACTTCATGAAGGGTAACCCGAGTCCCGTGTGTCCGCCGGAACCGGGCTCTTTCCCCGTCACCCACTGCACCCAGCCCGTGGCGCCCGCTTCCCCACCCCGTTCGATGCCGGGATAAAGCAATTGGCCGTCCGCGTCGCGCGGACCGTTCCAAATTTTTTTCACGGCTTCCACTTGCGCCGCCGTCAGGCAGGTGCTGCCTGTGGGCGCTTCGCCGCTCTTGCATTGAATGCTACCTGGATCGAAATGACAGCGGCGAGGGTCGTTCAGCACCCCGTCGCGAATTCCGTCGAGCGCGTCGCACGCCGCGTTGACCGCATCCGCCAGCGCCTGCACTTTCACCGGAGGAAGCCAGCCGTCGCCTTCGAGCGCCTGCGTCACCCACATATGGCTCGCCGTGTAATGACGCGTGGTCCAATTCGCGGGATCTCCCGCAATCACGCCGTCGAAATCGTCCGGATATTTTTGCACTTCGGTCAGCGCCTGCTTCCCTCCATAGGAACAGCCGTTGAAATACGAATGCGCAGGCATGCGTCCGTAATAGGTCTGAATGATGGCCTTGCTGGCAAGCGCCATCTCATGCACGCCGCGCTGCCCATAATTAATGATGCGATCCATATGGCCCAGCGCCCACGTCGCATCGCCTCCGTTGAGATTCACGTGGCCCGTGTTCGTACCGGAAATCGCATAGCCGCGCTCCAGCGGGTCCACCATCCCGTTAAACGGAAAGGTTCCGGCGAGTCCTCCGTTGCCGACTGCCTGATACTTGCGATTCCACTTCTCCGGCAGCCAGATTTCGAAATCGAGCTCGGGACGCACCACCGCCACCACGCGGCAGAATTCCGGGACGTTGAAAGGCGTTGCATCCGGACGAGCGTTCGGCAAGCGGAACGGTCCGGCTTGGACCATGGTGGCCGAGCGAATCGCGATGCGCGGAAGATTTAGGCGCGCCACTTCTTCGCAATGTTGTTCGGCCGAAGGGTGCGCGGTGGCCGTTCCCTGAGACGCCCCTTGCGACGCGGCGGACTGCGCCATCATCGGAAGCGCCGCCCCAAGGATCAAAGTGAATAGCCCCGACAATAGCCCGAAACGCAGACCGTGCATCATGTTTGGCTCCCCGCCTGGATACGGCCCAGACACTAGCTAATTATCGTAGCTCTAATCTAGGCGCCAAACAATGACCGAGCGTACTACCGCGTGGTGCCGTCGCCGTGCACCACCTGCTGCTTCGTCCACGTCCCTTGCAGCACGCCGTTGGGATTCGCATTCACGTCGTTGGTCTGATAGCCCACCTTGCCCGTGCTGTCGACCCACGTGTAACTGTAGGAGCTCGACACCTTGTTAACCTGCCCCGTAGTCGGATCGAGCACAGTCTGCCGGTCCAGCGCATAGTCCACCCAGTCGGACGTCGCCGTGGAACGCGCATTCATATTTTGCTGCGTCCGCGCCATCGACATATTCGTGCCGCGTTGCATGGTAGACAGGAAGTCTTCGTGCATCTGCTGGCGCACGGCCTGCTGATGATTGAACTCCTGCGCTTGCGCCTGACGCGCCGCTCCCTGTTGCGCGAACATCTGCTGGTTGGCCTGAAACTGCCGATTGCTGGCGGCGATCGCTTGGTTTGTCATCGCCTGCATCTGCTGCTGATTTCGCGTCACCCACGCGATCTGCCACGCGTCGTCGCCATGCCCCATCATGCCGGGAGTTTCCCACTGCTTCATGAGCGCGGCGAACTGGCTCTCGGGGCTTGTGAAATAGTTGATGTGAGCCATGCATTTATCCATGACCGAAGGGACTCCGGGATTCATGTGCACGGGTTGGCCCGGCGTATAAGGCGCAACCGTCGCCACGCCGGGAAAAGTCGTCTCCGTGCAGTTCAATGTGACCGTGAGCATTCCCTTCATGGCGAAGCTTCCGTTCGTATAGCGGACAATCCCACGTGCCAGCTCCACGGTCGTCTTCGGCGGCGTCTGCTTCCTGGCCGCGTATTGCCCCGCGACCGAAGCTTCCGCGTCGCGCTCGTTTTGTTGCACTTTCGCGTTGAGCTCCGCTGGAACAGGTTCGTCCGCGACGTATTCTACTTTCATGGTCGCGGCCATGTATTTCAAGAAATCCCGGGCATGCATGGATTCTTTCATCGGCAAGCAGCTATTTTTTTGCTTATCCGCGAAACCGGCCATGGGACCCGATCCCCACCGCCAACCGAGCTGCGGCATCAGTTCCACGTAACTCAATCCATCGGGACTCGACGCGCGCCACACCATGTACGGGAGGCCGGTGCAGTCGTCGCCTTGCATCAGCACGCCCCGAAAGTGCCACTTGGTCGGGAGCGTCACGGAAAACGCTTTCATATTATTCATCGTGGGATCGGTGATAATTTCGTCCCGCGTACCGGAGGGCGCCGGGGGAGCCCCTTTTTGCGCGCCTTCCGCTGAGCTCTGCGGCGCTTTGCAACTGAACAATAAAATCACGGCCAGAACGCATAGGTATTTCAGTCTTGCCAGCACGATTACGAAGCTCCTTTGATTTCTGTCGAGGGTTTCCGGGCTACAAAAAAATATGCGGCGGTTATTTCCGTAAAGCATCGGGATCACCAATCTCATCACACCATAGAATTCAGAATCGCCCCTACCGGGTGGTGCCGTCGCCGTGGACCACCTGCTGCTTGGTCCAGTTCCCCTGCAGGACGCCGTTTGGATTCGCGTTGACGTCGTTGGTTTGATAGCCGACCTTGCCCGTGCTATCCACCCACGTATAACTGTACGAGCTCGAGATCTTGTTGACTTGCCCCGTGTTTGGATCAAGGACGGTTTGCCGGTCCAGCGCGTAATCCACCCAGTCGGACTTCGCGGTCGATCTGGCGTTCATATTCTGCTGCGTCTGCGCCATGGACATATTCGTGCCTCGCTGCAAAGTGGATAGGAACTCCTCGTGCATCTGCTGGCGAACCGCCTGTTGATGATTGAACTCCTGCGATTGCGCTAAACGCGCCGCTCCTTGCTGCGCGAATATCTGCTGCTGTGCTTGAAAGTTCCGATTGCTATCGGCAATCGCTTTGTCCCCTTGGGCCTTGATCGCCGTCCTAAACTGCTCCCCTTGCTGCGTGATTCGCGCGTTCAGCGCGTCCCCCCAAGCCTTGTCGGCATGCCCCATCATGCCGGGCATTTCCCATTGCTTGATGAGCGCGGCGAACTGACTCTCAGGGCTTGTGAAATAGTTCACCATAGCCGTGCAATTATCCATGGTCGAAGGAACTCCTGGATTCATGTGCGCGGGTTGGCCCCGCGTATAGGGCGCAACCGTCGCCACTCCAGGGACGGTGTTCTCAAAGCAACGCACGCTCACCTGAAGCCTTCCTTTTAAGGTGAAGCTTCCGTTCCGATCGCGGACAATCGCGCGCGCAAACTCCATCGTTGACTTCGGCATCTGCCCCCCCGTCGCCGCGATTTGCCCGGCGACGGACGCTTTCGCGTCGCGCTCTTGCTGTTGCACTAGGGCGTTGAGCTCCGCCGAAAGGGGCTCGTCCGCGACGTACTCCACTTTCATGGTCGCAGCCAGGTATTTCAAGAAGTCCTGGGCATGCATCGGCCCTTTCATCGGCAAGCAGCTATTTTTTTGCTGATTCGCGAAAGCGCCTATGGGTCCCGATCCGAACCGCCAGCCCAGCGGCGGCATCAGTTCCACGTAACTCAATCCGTCGGGACTGGACGCACGCCACACGAAGTATGGCAGTGTCACGCAATCGTCGCCTTGCATCAGCACGCCCTGAAAATGCCACTTGGCGGGGATGGTCACGGAAAAGGCCTTCATATTATTCATCGTGGGATCTGTAATGATTTCGTCGCGCGTACCGGGAGGCGCAGGGGGAGCCCCTTTCTGCGCTGCTTCCGCCGAGGTCTGCGGCGCTTTGCAACTGAACAATAGAATCACCGCCAGCGCGCATAGGTACTTCAGTCTTGCCCGCATGATTACGAAGCTCCTTTGATTTCTGTCGAGGGTTTCCGGGCGGTGAAGAAATAGGCGGCAGTCAAGGCCGCAACGGCGGGCGAAAGCATGGGGATCACCAGCCTCATCACAACATAGAATTTCGAATCGCCCGGCACGAAGAGCCACAGCGGGACGCAAACGGCCACGACCAAGGCGGCGATCCGGGCGATCTGAAACCATAGCTTATGGAAGTAGTGCGCGGTCGTCGTGCTATTGGGCAAATCGTCGTTCTTCACGGCAAAGAATTTCCCCGTCAGCGCCGCGGCCGGAAGCATGGCAAGCGGAAATCCGAGCGACAAGCTCACCAGCAGCTGCAGCGCGAATGCCAGATAGAACAGCGGCTCCGGAGTATTCGCCATGTTCTTCTCGCCGCCGATGGCGTACGTCAGCAAGCTGGTCCCCGCGATGGCGACGGCGGCAAAAATGGCCAGCGCGAAGACTACCGTTAATCCGAGCCAAGTATAAAATTCGGCGCTCGGATATTTCTCCGAGATCGATTTCAGTTCGGCCTTCTCGGCGTCGGTGTAACCGAAGCCCGGCCAGTCCGTGCCTTGGTTGTGAACCAGCGTCATATTGAACGCCCAATAGCGGACCAGCAGAGCCAGCCACCGCTCCACCGTGGGCCGCGAATTGGAAACGTCCGGCATGGCAGTGCGCTCCGAATAATTCAGAGTACCAGGACCAGCCCCCGAGAGGGGCGATTTTCACCGGCAACGGCTCGCCACCGTCTAAGGATCCGCGGGCGAAAGAACGGCCCGGGAGGCAACACTTTCGATGCAACAATAAACTTGAGTGAACGGTGAAATCTCACACGGCCTGCCGCCTCTGCGTTCCGCTGGAAACCGGATCGTCAACGCGGGCACCGCGGAACTTGTGACTCTACGCGGCGTGAATCGCTCCGGTCTGGAGTATGCCGAGCCCGGTGACCGCGGATTCCTGGCGTCAGCCGCCATCTCGCGCGCCGAAATCGAAACCATGGTGCGCGAGTGGGGCGCCAGCATCATTCGTCTGCCGTTCAATCAGGACTGGGCACTCCACGGACGCGGCACTTTCTCCGCCGAGGGTTATCGCCAGGCATTGGACAATGTCATCGCGTGGGCCGCGGAACTCGGCGCGTACACGCTGCTCGATCTGCAGTGGCTCGACGCCGACACCAATCTTGGAACGCTCCCCGACGGCTCCGTGAATCGTGTGGCACCTCTGCCAAACGGCGCTTCGATAGAACTCTGGGCTGCACTGGCCGAACGTTATCGCGACGAATCCGCCGTCCTGTTCGATCTTTTCAACGAGCCTCACTCGCCGCTCGAAGACCATTACGATCCAATCTATTTCGTCGGTGAAGATGGCAAGCTCGAACAAACCGATCCTCGTGAGTACGATCTGGGCGGCAACGGGCTCCGCAATGACGACCTACGCGAAGTCACCGCTGACGATTGGAATCGCTGGGCTGCCCTGCTTACGTCCACCATCCGCAAAATCCATCCGGCTTCCTTGATCTTCGTCTCAGGCGTGGATTGGGGATCTGACCTCCGCGGCGTCCGCGTCCGTTCGTACAATATGGATGCGCCCAACATCGTCTACTCCGCGCATGTGTATCCGAACCGGTCGCACCATGAATGGAGCCGCCGCTTCGGCCACGTTTGCGTCGATCGGCCTTTATTCATTGGCGAATGGGGCGGCGGCGAAGAGGACATTCTCTGGGGCTCGCGCCTGGCGGCTTATATGAATCGCTTCGCCTGCGGCTGGACCGCGTGGAGTTGGGCCGATTTTCCGAGGCTGGTAAGGGATGCGCAGTCGAACGACTACGAACCAACCGTATTGGGAAGTCTGGTGCGATCGGAGCTCTTGCGCGCGAAGAAAGTCGCCTAGCTTGATCTACTTCGCCATCTTCTCCGGATGCAGAATAAATTTCTGCACGCGCCAGTTGATGAACTCCGCCGTATAGATCGTATTTTCGTTCGGACATGCCAACCCGTGGATCCCGCTGATCTGTCCCGGCAGCTTCCCTGCCTTGCCGAACACGCCGAGCACTTTGCCATCGAGCGTTAACTTGTAAATGCGCGCCGGGTACAAATCGCCGACGAAGATCACATCGCTCTTCCCCGGAGGGATGCAGATGGCCGCCGGAGCTCCCGGGCGATAGGTGAAGATCGACCCCACGGGCGCGTTCGCCAACGGAGGCTGCTGATAGCCCAGCATCGGTTTGGCCCCCGGAGGCGCGGGAACATTGATGATGATCTCCTTCAGAAATTTGCCGTCCGTATCGAACACCTGCATGCGTCCATTGGCGCGATCGGCCACGTAGACGCGGTTCTGGTAATCGATCGCAATGCTGTGCGGCAGGTTGAATTCGCCCGGCGCGTAGCCGCGCTTGCCCCACGATTTCACCCACGTGCCCGTGTTGTCGTATTTCGCCACGCGCGAATTCACGTAACCATCGCTGATGAAGATGTTGCCGTTCGAATCCCAGGCGACATCCGTCGGCTGGTTGAACATCCCGTCCACATGCACGGACGCCTTCGTGCGGTCCGGATAAACGTGCTCGTCGGTCGGCTCTTCCTTGCGCCCCAGGACCATCATGATATGGCCGGACTGGTTGAACTTCATCACCATGTTCGAGCCTTTATCCACCACCCAAATGTTGTCGTCCTTATCGATGCGCACGCCGTGCCCGTAAGCGAAGCCGTAAACGCCGCGTCCAATCTCGCGCACATAGCGTCCGCTTTCGTCGAATTCAAACAGCTGTGTCGCCGCGCCTCCGAACACGTTGCCCGTGTTGTTGGAGCGCGAAAGCACAAACACGTGGCCCTTCGAATTCACGGCGACGGCCGTGATCTCGCCGAAATTCACGTTGTCGGGGAGCTGGAAATAATTGGCGGGCGCGTCGAAAGGAATCTCGGGAACGTTTACCTGCGCGGACGCGCACACCCCTGCGGCCAGCAGGAAGAGCGGGATCAACTTCATGGAATCTCCTTCGGACGCAAAGTGTCCGCAGTAAATTCTATCGCGGAATGCCGAAGCAGCGTGGGGCAAACTTCAGTTTGCAGCAGACGTTAGTCCGCTCCGGTGCGCACCGCCAATCTCACTTCCACCAAATCCCACCGCCGCCTTCATCGCGGCGATCTTCAACGTCTTTGTCCGAACTCCCCGGCGTCCATTTCATGGCCTGGATTGCTCCACCGTCGACAGATTCCCAAGTTCTCGTTTCACAACCTCACTTAGCAATCTCATTTCACAACTCATTTAACAACCATGGACTCCAGATCCTGCAGCTTCATCGTCTTCAGCAATTGATCCGCCCGGTCCGCTTCCGCAACGATGTTGATGGTCATGTTCCGGATGGAAGTTCGCGCTCCACCCGCCGGGAACGTAGGACTGGCCTCCACCGTCGTTGGCAACGTTTTGGCGATCTGCCAATTCCCGATGCAGACCTGCGTGGTTGTGGTCTTGCCTCCCGTGTTATCCGTATCCGTGGAGCGCAACGCGAGCTTGGCTCCGGGAACGTCAATCTTCTTCACCGCCGAGCCGTTCAATCCACAATAGGCACTGTTCACGCCGAGGCCGATTTTCACGTCCGTATCGAAACTGGCTTCCTCCGTGATCTTCTTCATCTCCGCCGGATTCGAGCCCGTCTGTGGCGTGATCTTCGCGAAAGCGGCCTGCTTCTTCGCCGCGTTCTCGTACGATGCACGGTAGCCCATCCCGATCGGATTCTTATCGCCCGTGCAGTAGCTGCCCGCCGCTTTGATCGCCGGCGTCGCACCCGCCTTCCAGCCTTGCGGCAAAGTCCCGGCCAGCGCGTTCTGCAAAGCGGTCTTGGTTTGCACTTCGAACTTATCCTCGTCCGGCGTCGACAGACGCGAGCCGCCCGATACGCAGTCCGCTTGCAAAGCGTTCGCTCCAGCAACAAGCAAGATGAGAATGGCAAGCCGCATGGTGAAACTCTCCTTTAAATAGTGAATAGCACACGATCCGTATGGGGAGCATCGGCGCACGCGTCTATAATAAAAGTCCGACTCAAAAAGGAGAAACACCATGCAGCTTCCACGTACCCGAACGCTGGTAACGGCGCTAGCCATCACAGCGGTTTTGATCGCCGCAGTCTCGATTTCATTCGGAGGCGGTGTCCCCGCAAAGGTGCAGTACTTCGGCCACGACCAAGTCAACGCGTTGCTGGCCAAGGGCGGGCAGCTGGTGCACGATCCAGGTTTGATCGTCTTGGCGCAGCATCGCATGGCCGGTCCCGCGGAATATCACGACAAGACCAACCACGTGTTCATCATGGTGGATGGCGAAGCGACGTTTATCGTGGGAGGCACCGAGGTGGACCCCAAACGCACGGCAGCGGACCAGATGCGCGCCCCGTCCCTCAATGGCGGCACCGCGTATCATTTGACCAAGGGCGACGTGATCACCATCCCCGCCAAGACGTGGCACTGGTTCAAGGACGTCCCCACCAAGACGGTGTCGTATTACGCCGTAAATATCGATAGTGAATAAATGAAAGAAAGTGAACAAAAACGGC
>Ga0302320_10014633_pt1 | contig 16208 bp, 15 predicted proteins | sample Bog_T0_3_FD_202130 | JGI IMG/M metagenome (GOLD analysis project Ga0302320, IMG submission 202130) | Peat permafrost microbial communities from Stordalen Mire near Abisko, Sweden - Bog_T0_3 | ecosystem: Environmental > Terrestrial > Soil > Wetlands > Peat | place: Sweden: Abisko, Stordalen Mire... | reverse complement strand
CCGGCCGGTCAGACCGTCGAGCAGGCCTGGCCCCCTGTCGCTACCCGGGACTTCATGGCGGGAGGCTTCGTCTGGGCTGGTTTCGACTACAAGGGTGAACCCAGACCCTTTGGGTGGCCCGTCGTCAACTGCCACTACGGCATCATGGACATGTGCGGATTTCCGAAAGACAGCTACTACTACTACAAGGCCTGGTGGACCCATGAGCCGGTGCTGCATCTCTTTCCGCACTGGAACTGGCCCGGCAAGGAGGGCCAGGAGATCAGTGTCTGGGTGCAAAGCAACTGCGACGAGGTGGAGCTGTTTCTTAACGGTGTCTCCCTGGGCAAAAAAAAGGTCAAGCCGCTCTATCATCTTGAATGGAAGGTAAAATATGCGCCCGGCAAGCTCGAGGCGAGGGGAGTGTATCAAGGCCGTACGATCACGGCTGTGGAGGAGACAACCGGGGAGCCCGCCGCCATCCGCTTGACGCCCGACCGCTCAGCGCTCGCCGCCGACCACTCCGATCTCGCCGTGGTGAAGGTCGAGGTTATTGACGCCAAGGGACGCCTCGTGCCTGTCGCCAGCAACAAGATCAGCTTCGCGCTCACAGGCCCGGCCAAATTGATTGGCGTCGGCAACGGAGACCCCAGCAGCCACGAACCCGACAAGGCGGAGAGCCGCTCAGTATTCAACGGACTGGCCCAGGCTATCGTGCAAACGACGGGCGAAGGCGGGAACATCACCCTGAAGGCCGAATCCCCGGGACTGCAACCGGTCGAGATAACCCTCCACAGCCGTTAATCCTTCCCCCCCCCATGAACTTTAATCTGCCTGCAATCCTCACGCCGGCACTTTTGCTCGCGTTGATCACCGCCTCTCCCGCCCAGGTTAATCCCGAGCTGGCATCGCCTGATCACGCGCACACGAACTCCACCCAAGTCCTCCAACTTGGGCCGGACGATGTGCGTCTGTTTCCTGAAGCTCCAGTTGGTTTCGACAAACCTAGGCCCGGTGCGAAGCCTGCCCAAGTCGAGCCGTTTGCCTACGACTCTTCCGTTACAGGAAAGAAGCGTGAGGCGACCGTCTATCTCCCTCCGGGCTATTCCTCCGAACACAAATACCCCGTGCTCTATCTTCTGCACGGCATCGCCGGAAACCAATACGAGTGGTCCGGCTATGTCCATGCCGACACGATCATTGACAATCTCATCGTCGAGGGAAAGGCGGTGCCGATGATCGTCGTGATGCCCAATGGACGCGCGCTCCCCGATGATCGCCCTCCGGCCAAGCTTTACACACCGGAAAATGTGGCTGGTTTCATGAAGTTCGAGCGGGACCTGTTTGACTGCCTCATTCCGGCCATTGATGCAAAGTATTCGACTTACACGGACGCTGACCATCGCGCGCTGGCAGGACTCTCCATGGGGGGCGGGCAGACGATTAATTTTGGTCTCTCCCACCTCGACACTTTCGCCTGGCTGGGAGGCTTCTCCCCGGCACCCAACTCCAGGCCGCCCGCAGAACTCGTGCCGGATCCCGCAGCTACCCGACAAAAACTGAAGCTATTTTATCTCTCCTGTGGCACTCAGGATCGGCTTTTCAAAGGCCCCCAGTCTGTCCATGAATTTTTGAAACAATACGGCATCCCCCACATCTGGAATGTCGATGATCACGGCCATGACCGTGACACCTGGAGCTGCAACCTCTATTACTTCGCGCAAAAACTCTTTCGCTGATTTTCTGTTTTATGACACACGCGTTTCTTGCATGAGGCGCAGGTTGCTGTAGGATTCCTCTCAAGCATCAGGAACGCCCGACCAAACCGCAAGGAGAGGAAAGGCTGCCAACCGAAGGTGGAGACCTTACGGTGGTTTGGGAGACGAAAGTCTTTCGATGTGCGTCGGGGAGAAATCCGGCGAACAACTATTCTCCAGGACTTTGAATGAGCCGCCGCTTCCTGATGGAACCGGCGGTTTTTTAGTGTCCCGATCCCTGTTGCGCCACCTCAATCCCATAGGAATCAGATGAGCACAACAACACGACAGAACACCAGCAAGAGAACGACCCCCGGCACTCCGGTGCGCACCCCGCGCTGGTCAGCGGAGAAAACAAGAACAAGGCTTGCCCGTAGTTTTTCCAAACTCGGCACGCAATCAGGGCAGACCCCGTGGGCCGAGGTCGAAACGACCGAAGAGTAATCAGTCCATCTTGAAAAATCTAAAAGATGAAGGCTAAAACCTCGAACCAAGAGCTTCCCTTGTCCTTCGGTCGTTTCAACTTTTAGCTTTTAGCCTTTCGCTTTTCCTCTCCCATATCCCATGAGCACTACAACTCTTCATCTTCTTGAGAAGCCTCGCCTGGCTGTGAGAACCAAGTCGGAGAATCCCGATCACCATCTCTGGAATAACAACGGCACCTGGTGGTGCCATTTCACCCTGCATCAACCCGATTATACCAAGGAGCGCATCCGCCTCTCACTCCACACCCATGATCGCACGGTCGCCCGCTTACTGCGCGATACCCTGCTCAGCGCCGCTTAAAGAAGAGCCGAGGGCTGTCTGTCGACGGACGAGGGCCAGAAAACTGACTCGACTGCCTGCTTGCCATCGACCTTCTCCGTTCTCCCCTTTGCGTCTTTGCGTCTTTGCGCGAGAATTCCCCGTTCCTCATCGACCTATGCGGCACTCGGGCTCTTTGCCTTCTCAAAGCAGTAGGGGCAACTCACCTCATAGACATAACGGGGATCGAGAAGTTCCTCGGCTTTGAGCGGTTCCTGGCAGGCAAAGCAGAGCTGACTCCCGGTCTCCTGGAGGGCGGGATCGACGCCGACGCGCTTGTCAAAGACGAAGCATTCTCCCTCGTAGTGGGCGCCGCCGCACTCCTCAAAATATTTTAAGATGCCGCCGTCGAGCTGATAGACCGTGCGGAAGCCTTCGCGCTCCAGCAGTGGGGCTGCTTTTTCACAACGCACGCCACCCGTGCAGAAGGAGACCATCGGAATTTCCTTTATCGCCTCCGGCAGTTTTTTCACAGCCTCTGGAAATTCCTTGAAATGGTCCAGATGCAGGATCTCTGCCCCGACAAAAGTTCCCATCTTCACCTCGTAGTCGTTGCGGGTATCGAGCAGCGTGACCGGGCGGCCCTCGTCGAGCCACTGCTTGAGTTCGCGCGCCGAGATGCGTGGGCTGGTGTAGCGGGCCGGATTGATCCCCTCGACACCGAATGCGATGATCTCCTTTTTGATCTTCACCAGCATCCGGTTAAAGGGTTGCTCGTCGCTCATGCTCCACTTCGGCGCCAGATCTTCCAGACCGGGGATCGTGCGGATTAAGTCCACCAGCGCTTCCACGGCAGGACGAGGGCCGGCAATGAAGAGATTGATTCCTTCGGGACTGAGCAGGATGGTTCCCTTCAGTTCCGCTTCGAGACAGTGCGCGCGCAGGCGCTCACGAAGGGTTGGGAGATCGTGAAGGTCTGCGAATTTGTAGGTGGAGATATTGGCGATCCGGGACATGAAGTGGCTGCGAAGGAAAGGAAGAGTAAACCGCATTGAGACCACTGCTGCAAGAAGAGGGAATTTCTCGCACCAATGCGTTAGAGAATTTTAAGTTGTGTCTTTGCTCCTTTCCGTGCTCTCCGCGAGCCGCGCGTGATATTCTCTGAAAATCATCGAGAGTCGATTCCTGCAGCCGAGTCACCCAAGGAAATATGACTTCTATCCGAAAAGTTTGTCAAAATCGTTGTGTGATCCGATCCAAGCCCAGATGACAGTTTCTCCATTGCGCTGGCCCACTGCTCGATACTGCTCGTTGATTCTGACCGACCAGACATCTTCGTAACCAGCAAGCTTCTTGAACCGGAGGGATGGGTGGGCAGCATTTTCTGACAGAATGAATAAAATCAACAGAATTGGAATGCAAGGTGAGGGAAGAGAAAAGGCGCGTGGGAACGCGGCTTAGTCATTCGAGGCCGTAGGGCCGAGAAGTCCGAGATCAGCAGATCAAGGATGCCTGATCTGGGAAGATCGGCAGACAAAGAAGGGCGTACCCTGGAGTTCACAACCGCTTGAGTTCAAGCGGTTCATCAGCTTCATCAGCCGATGCTCTCAGAAACTCATCAAGGCGAGGGCGGCGCTTTTCCTCGGCAATCAGATTCTCCCAGCGGCCATCATCGTGCTGGACGAGTAGGAAGCGTGCAAAATCAACAACCTCCATCCGTTTTTCAACAGGAAGGGCTTCGCAGACCTCAATGATTTCAGCGGTGGAGCCACTCATGGGGCAAACCTAGCATGAGAGAGGTTTGTGCCGCAAGAGATTGACAGAACAATAAATCTAAAAAGTAGGACAAGGAGATCCTACTTCGGGGGATGCTCGGCGACTTTGAGCAGAGAGTGCGATTGTACGCTGTGCAGATCATGATGTCGGCGCGCCAGATCCCGGACAAAAGGGGAAAGATGTCCCATGTATTTGAGCGTGAGTAATTCTTCCAGCAGGAGTGCAGACTCCATCGCCAAAATGGCTCTAAGCCTCCTGAAGTAGGGCATCGAGATCTAGTGCTTTGGTGAACATGGAAAGCTCCCCTTTCGGAGTGCGTGGCCATTTTGATTGGGGAAGATCCCAATAGAGTTCTACGCCGTTTCCATCGGGATCTCGCAGATAGAGAGCCTCGCTGACACCGTGATCGGCGGCACCTTCAAGGTTGACTCCCTCATCGATCAATCGCTTCAAAGCACCTCCCAGGGCCGCGCGGGTCGGATAGAGAAAGGCCACATGATAAAGGCCGGTCGTGCCAAAGGGCGCCGGCTTGCCTCCCTGACTCTCCCAAGTATTCAAGCCGATATGGTGATGATAGCCGCCAGCCGAGAGAAAAGCCGCATGGTTGCCGAGCCGCTGCATCACCTCAAACCCGAGCACTCCCGAGTAAAAAGCAATTGCGCGCTCCAGATCAGCCACCTTGAGGTGTACATGGCCAATGCGAACTTCGGACTGAATGGGGGTGGCGCTCATGATATGAATCTTCAGCGATTTTTCACAGAAGCCAATAATACTCTGCACTCCTTTCTCTAAGAGCCTGTCTGAATAATCCCCGAATCATGTCTGAAGGTGATTTGTACGATCTACCAAAACCTTTCAATCCGTCGTTATCTTTAGATAGCGCCGGATTGAGAAGGCTCGGCCATCTCGCAAAACTTACCTCCATCCACAATCCGCTGATTATTCAGAAAGGCTCTGAAACGGAAAGCTGACTGATTTCTGGATTGCAAGGATGAGCTCTATTTAGAATAATTCTTGATAGTGGTACGGGATTGGTTAGAATGAGACTAAATCTCATGAAAATCTCAGCCGCCAAATCCGCTGCCGCACCTGCTTTTCAGGGTGCGGATACAGAGGCAACGGCTCCCTCTTACGCCACGGCGATGCAGGGGGGTGGGCTCCGACTGACCCCGCAGCGGCGTCATGTCTATGAGGTGCTCATGGAGAAGAAGGATCATCCCACGGCCACGGAGGTCTTTATCCGCGCGCAGAAAAGGATGTCATCTATCTCGCTTGCCACGGTTTATAACTGCCTCGAAACGATGGTGGAAAACGACCTCGTCAAGGCTGTTCATGTCGATCGTGAGCCGACCCGTTTCTGCGCCAATCTGCGCGAGCATGGTCACTTCCATTGCACGGAGTGCGGTCAGATTTCTGACATCGAAATTACTCCCTCCGAGGACTCCAAGGGGTGGCGACTTCCCAAGGGATTCCTCGTCACCCAGCAGGATGTCACCCTCCGGGGACTCTGCGCCGCATGCGCGGAATCCAACACTGCTTCCCCATCATTCAAAACCTAACCCTCGCACGGACCATCTCCGCAACCTTCTAACTCCCAGCTTCTAACTCCTAACACCCATGTCCGCTCCTTCACTCTCCATTCGCGATCTGCACGCCTCCATCGGTGACACGCCGATCCTCAAGGGACTCTCCTTGGAAATCCCCAAGGGCGAGGTTCATGCCATCATGGGCAAGAACGGCTCTGGCAAGAGCACGCTTGCCAAGATCATGGCAGGCCATCCTGATTACACAGTCACCTCCGGCGATGTATTGCTCGACGGGCAGAGCATTCTCGGACTGGAGCCCGATGTTCGCGCCCGCCTGGGTCTCTTCCTCGCCTTCCAATACCCGATGGAGATTCCCGGCGTGACCATTGCCAATTTCATCCGAGCCGCCCTGCAGGCCCGTCTGCCGGATGGTGAGGATCTCGATGCCCTTGATTATTACGAGAATCTCTACGAAAAAATGGATTCGCTGAGCATGAATCGCGCCTTCACCTCCCGTTCGGTGAATGAAGGCTTCTCGGGAGGTGAGAAAAAACGCTGCGAAATTCTCCAGATGGCGATGCTTCAGCCCTCGTACGCGGTGCTGGATGAGACCGATAGCGGACTCGATATTGACGCGCTCAAGATCGTCTCCGCAGGCGTTAACGCCCAGCGCGGACCCGACATTGGGATGCTTGTCATCACGCACTATCAGCGCCTTCTCGACTACATCGTTCCTGACAAGGTTCATGTCATGTCCAAGGGACGGATCATCCTGAGCGGAGAGAAGGATCTCGCCCTCAAACTCGAAGCTGAGGGTTACGACTGGGTCGAGAAGGAATACGCGGCCCCTGAAAGGCTGTTAGCCGTTTAGACTGAAGGTCAGAACCAAACCCACTCACGAAAAATCTGAAACGCTGACACGCTAAAAATCTGAAATGGAAAACACGAAAGAACTCGCGCAAAGACGCCAAGACGCCAAGAGAAAAACTTTTGGCATTCCCGCTTAGCGCCTTTGCGCCTTTGCTCGAGAACTTCCCCGCTCCCTCCTCTGACCTAAAAGTCTAACAGCCTAAACCCCTTCCCATTTTCCCATGAGCACTGAAACCAAAACCGATCTCGATATCGACCGCTCCGTCGGCGATTTTCGCTACGAGATGGATTACGCCTACGATGCAGGTGTTGGCCTGACCGAGGCAACCATTGACTACATCAGCGATGTGAAGGGGGATCCTGATTGGGTGCGAGCCTTCCGCAAGGAGGGATATCGCAAGTTTCTGGAGAAGCCGATGCCGACCAATTGGGCGACCAAGGATCTCGACAATATCGTTTTTGAGAATATCCGCTACTACCTCGCGCAGGGGCAGCAGGCGAGTCGCAGCTGGGATGATGTCCCAGCGGAGATGAAGGAGACCTTTGAGCGGCTTGGTATTCCCGAGCAGGAGCGGAAGTTCCTGGCCGGAGTTGAGGCGCAGTTTGACAGCGAGGCAGCCTATTCGAACATCAAGGCTGCGGTTGGAGAACAGGGAGTCATTTTTGTCGGCAGCACCGAGGGCCTCAAGGAGCATCCCGAAATTTTCAAGAAGTGGTTCGGAAAGGTCATCCCAAGCGGTGACAACAAATTTTCTGCGCTGAACTCCGCCGTCTTCAGCGGAGGCAGCTTCATCTATGTCCCGCCTGGCGTGAAGGTGAAGCATCCGCTTCAGGCCTATTTCCGCATCAATGCCCAGAACTTCGGTCAGTTCGAGCGCACGCTCATCATTGCGGACGAGGGAGCTGAAGTGACCTACATGGAGGGCTGCACGGCTCCAAAGTTTGAGACCGCCACACTGCACAGCGCCGTCGTCGAACTCGTCGCCCTCAAGGGGGCCAAGATCCAGTACATCACCGTTCAGAACTGGAGCTCCAATGTCTTTAACCTGGTCACCAAGCGCGGCCTCGCCCATGAGGATGCGGAGATTAAGTGGATCGATTGCAATATCGGCTCTCGTCTCACGATGAAATACCCCGGCGTTGTCATGAAGGGCAAGGGAGCGCGCGGCGAAGTCGTCTCGATCGCCCTCGCCGGTGATGGACAGCATCAGGATACAGGGGCCAAGATGATCCATGCCGCTGACAATACGACCAGCAACATCATCTCCAAATCGATCAGCCTCGGAACCGGTCGCTCCACCTATCGCGGCATGGTGCATGTGCCGAAGCATCTCAAGGGATGCAAGAACAATACCGAGTGCAATGCCCTCCTGATCAATAGCCACAGCCGCACCGACACCTATCCTGCCATCAGCGTGCGGGGTCAGGGAAATGCCGTGCAGCATGAGGCGAGCGTGAGTCAGATCAGTGCCGAGCAGATCTTCTACATGCAGCAGCGTGGACTCAGCGAGGCGGCTGCCATGAGCTTGGCAGTGAACGGCTTTGTCAACGACCTCGTCCAGCAGTTCCCGATGGAATACTCCGTCGAACTCAAGCGCCTCATCGACCTCGAAATGGAGGGATCGGTCGGCTGATCCCAGCAAACATTATCCCATGACACTTACCGAACTTTCCGAAATAAAAGTCGCAGCCATCGCAGAAAGTGGTGTGACCTCCGAAGCTCCCGTGCCAGCCGCAAACTGGCCGGAATGGTTCCGCCGCGATCAGCAGGCGGCCTGGGCCGATTTCCTGAGTATCCCTGAGCCGAAGCGCACCGACGAGCCGTGGCGCTTTGCCAATCTGAAGGCACTCGATCTCTCCGATTATACCGAGGCCTCGGAAGTCGAGAATGAAGAGGCGCTCGTGGCCCGCTCCACCGGATTTGAGAACATCGCAGCCAAGCTCATCTTTGCCAATGAGAAGCTGATCCAGGGCGAGACAGCAGGGCTCCCAGAAGGAGTCCTCCTGCTGCCGCTGGAACAGGCTGCCCGCGAACACGAAGTCCTCTTCAAAAAACACTTCATGAGCACGCCGGTGCGTCTAGGCTCGAAGAAATTCGCAGCCCTTCACCGCGCACGCCTCCGTACAGGAGCCTTCCTCTTTGTACCGAAGGGAGTCGTTGTTGAGCGTCCGATTGAAATCTGGCATTGGGTTTCCGGGGAGAATGCCGCCATCTTCCCTCACACTCTGATCGTCCTCGACGACGGGGCATCAGCGACGGTCATCGACCGCTTTGTCTCTGCTTCCGGCGAACGCTCTCTGGCCATCGCCGTGAACGATCTCACCCTCGGTGTCGCCTCTCGTCTCTCCTATGTCGGCGTGCAGGATTGGAGCAGAAAGACAACAGCCTTCCATCTCAACACGACCGAAGTGGAAAAGAACAGCACTTCCACCGCGCTCCAAATGAACTTCGGAGGCTCGTACATTCGTGGCGAGAGCGACAGTCATCTGCTGGGCGAAGGCTCACGCAGCGTCATGCTCTCGATTAATCCCGCTGACAAAACCAGAGAGATTGACCAGCGCACTTTTCAGGATCATTTCTCCCCGAGAGCGACGAGCGATCTCCTCTATCACAATGCGCTGGCCGACGCCTCACGGACGATCTTTGCAGGGCTGATCAAGGTCGAGGAGGGAGCGCACGAAACCGACGCCTATCAGAAAGTGCGCAATCTCATGCTCAGCGACGAGGCCGAGGCCAATTCTATGCCCGGACTGGAAATCCTGGCCGACAATGTCCGTTGTACCCACGGAGCAACCTCCGGAGAACTCAATGAGGACGAACTCTTCTACATGCTCGCCCGAGGCATCCGTCCCGAGCAGGCAGCGCAGTTGATTGTGCGAGGGTTCTTTGGAACGGTGCTGGAACGACTCGAAAATCCGACGCTCGAAGAACAGCTGGGACTCATTCTGGATAGGAAGTTGAATCTCTGATTGATCATTGGAATCTGCACGGCGGACGATCCTTCTTTACCCGAATTCGGACACCTATCGGCCCTTATATGGGGCGCCAGATTCGGCGTAAGTAACCCAACGAAATTGTTAATTGATAATTGTTAATTGTTAATTCCGAACCCGCAACACCCCTTCTGCCAATCAGCAATTAACAATCAATAATTTTCTCATTCCTCCCCCCCATCCCCATGTCTAACTACTCCAAACGTCTGGGATGCCTACACGGCGGCCTTTGAGGAGACCATCGGGCGCACGAGCACCAAGGAAGCCCCCTGGTTCATCATCCCCTCGGATCACAAATGGTTCCGCGATCTGGCAATCTCAGAGATCATCATCCGCACTTTGGAGGAGATGAATCTCAAAACGCCCGAACCGGAAGTTGATCTCAAGGTCGTCCGCAAGGAATTTGCCAAGGCGAAGTCCGAACTTTCCAAGAAAGACCGCAAGGAAGTGGAAACGAAGGTCAAGAAAAAGGAAAAAGCCATCGGCAAGGAATCCAATCAGGCAACTTGGACCAAGGATTCATAGGGGGCAAACGCCGTTTCAAACGCCAGCATTCCCTCCCTCATCCTGAGTCATCTGCGAATAAACAGAGGAATAGGTTCCCTCCAGATAGGTGGGAGCCAGCACTCCCGGAGCCCCATGACACTAATGCATTCATGGCAGATTGGGGGGATGCGGTGATCCGGAATCATCGCCACACATCCGCCGTTTTAAACGGAGTGACAACCAACGACCAGCCCGCCAGAAGCCTCTTGAATGCTCTTATGGAAACAAAAGAACAACAAACCTAGGCAAGCCGTGGAGTTTGACATCCTGACAAATCTCATCACAGTTGATATACCCCGAACATTCCGGGAGCAATGGCTGGCCACACTCCACTGAAAAAACTCCTCGGACTCTTTCCGGGAATATTCCCCATTACCAAGGGGCGTTTCCTTCCCGACATCATGGCGGGCATCACGCTGGCGGCGATGAATATCCCGCAGGCAATGGGCTATGCCAAGATTGCCGGGACGCCCGTCATCACGGGACTCTATACACTCCTGCTACCTGTGCTGGCTTTCGCTCTTTTTGGAGCCTCGCGTTATCTGGTCGTCGCCGCCGACTCCGCCACCGCAGTCATCTTTGCCGTAGGCGTTGCCCCGCTCGCTGTCGCCGGGAGCGCAAGATATCTGGCTTTGGCCTCGATCGTCGCACTGCTGGCCGCGGGGGCGCTTTTGCTGGCACGCCTCCTCCGACTCGGGTTTCTGGCAGACTTCCTCTCGCGCACGGTTCTGATCGGATTCCTGACTGGCGTCGGTTTCCAGGTGGGCATTGCCGTTCTGGGAGGAATGCTCGGCATTCCGGTGCATAGCAACAACACGCTGGTACAACTCTTCACCGTGTTTGGCAAACTCCCTCAACTCCAGGGCGCCACTCTTGCCGTTTCGGCCGGTGTGATAGCGGTCATCGTCGGCACGCGGCGCTGGGCTCCTCGTGTGCCGGGAGCCCTCATTGCGGTGCTCGGTGCCATCGCCCTGAGCGCCCTGCTCCACTTGCAGAACCATGGAGTCGAAGTCATCGGCCCCGTCATGGGAGGGCTGCCTCGCCTGAAGATTCCCGATGTCTCCTTGGCTGATTTCAACGCCCTCCTGCCGATCGCTGGAGCCTGCTTTGTCATGATTCTGGCTCAGAGTTCGGCCACCGCCAGGGCCTATGCCACACGGCATCATCAAATCATTGATGAAAATCGCGACATCGTCGGCCTCTGCGCCGCCAACACGGCAGCAGCCTTAAGCGGCACCTTTGTTGTCAACGGGAGCCCGACGCAGACCGCCATGCTCGAAACCTGCGGTGGACGGAGTCAGGTGGCCAACATCGCCACCTCCGCGACCGTCGGCGTCGTGCTCCTCTTCCTGACCGGCCCGTTACGCTTCCTGCCACTCTGCGTCCTGGGCGCGATTGTCTTCATCGTCGCCATCAGAATGATCGATCTTGCCGGGATGCGGAACTTATGGCGTTGCAGCCCCCGCGAGTTCGTCCTCGCTCTTTTCACGACGGCCGCCGTGATCTTTCTTGGCGTGGAATATGGCATCTGTCTGGCCCTTGTCCTTTCCCTGCTTCAGCATGTGCAACACAGCTATCGTCCCCATACGGCGGTCATCGTCCGTGATCCGGTGGATCATTGGCGGATGGAGCCTGTCACTCCGGGGAAGATGATCGAGCCGGGGGTGGTGATGTATTGGTTTGGCGCCGACCTTTATTACGCGAATGTCACCCTTTTTGTCGAACAGGTGAGAGAGCTCGTCAGGGACTCGCCTTCCAAAGTCTTCTGGTTTGTGGTGGATGTCAGCGCCATCACGGCGATGGATTTTTCTGCGGGTAAGGCCGTGATGGAATTGCAGCAGGATCTCGTGATACAGGGGGTCGTTCTGGCTTTTTCCCGGGTCAATACCAGTCTTCAGCATGACATGGATCGGCTTGGGGTCACTGCGGCGATAGGAGCCGAGCGAATTTTTCTCTCGAGAAAGCATTGTCTGGCGGCGTACAAGGAGTTTCGTTCATGAGACTGCTAGAGCACCTCAGGGCCAGGTCTCTGAAACTTGAAGCAGGAGAGTTGCGGCGTTGTCGGGAAGTTTTTTCCAAAGGCGATGGCTTTGAACTGCATTCCCATCGTGGTGGGGTGGAGGAGGGTTTGAAGCGCCCGGAAATCTTTTTGCCTCTCAGTAGTAGATGCTCCCAGCTGATCGCCGAGAGTACGGAGCCACGGTTCTGCGGCACCGACCAGGAAATGGTGCTGGTCGCTGTAGCCGAGGAGGTCAAATCCCTGCTCCCTGGCCTCGGCTGCCAGGGTGGTGAAATCAACCTGGGCGGTAATGTCCCTCATGCCCGGTTCGGGGAGGGGGTCATGGAAACGCTCGTGCTTTTGGTAAGCAAGCAAGGTCCCATCGGCACGGTGGGGTGCGTAGCGATCCTCCCCGGCCTGTCCATAGTCGATGGTGAGGATGATACCTCGTTCCATCTTTTCACGAAGGGAATGAAACCAGGGAGCGAGGCCGGGATTGATTTCAATGCGAAATCCAGCAGGCAGATTTTTCGGGAGGCGCTCGGCGGCAGAGGCAAGTCCCGACTCGGTGATCGGTCGAGTCTGCCAGATGAGCTCTTCGCCGATTCTGCCGACGCATTCTTCTTCCCAGTCAGCTCCATTCCAGCGAACGGAATTGACGGGAAAGGCATCGAGGAGTTCGTTGGAGAGATGAATGCCAGTAAAGCGGGGGAGTTCCTCAAGTGAGTCGCTCCAGGAGACTTGGGTGAAGGCTGAGAGCTTCTGCTGCTGTTTCTCGTGGTTTACAGGAAACGGCTCCACAATCCGGTAGCGGACGGCTGCGGAGAAGGGATCACCTTCAGGAAGGGCTTCCAGAATATCGGAGGCCATGGTGCCATCGTTGGCTCCCTGTTCAATGATGGAGAATTCCGCAGGTGAGGCGAGGCGTTCCCAGACCTCACGGCAGATGGAGGCGAGCAGATGCCCGTAGATCCTGCCCACGCTGACGCTGGTGAAGAAATCACCCCCTTTTCCGATCTTAGCCCTGCCTGAGGCGTAGTAGCCCTGCTCTGGGTGGTAGAGCGAGAGCTCCATGAAGCGGCAGAAGGGGATTGCTCCACCTGTTTCCGTGATCTCTTTCAGTAAAATAGGCAGCAGCGGAGAAGGGTCAGTCAGATTCATGATTGCTGATTGCTGATTGCTGATTGCTGATTGCTGATTGCTGATTGCTGATTGCTGATTGCTGATTGCTGATTCAGCGAAAGCGCTTGTTCCAAAAAATTAATAATTAGCAATCAACAATTGATAATCCTTCTCCCAACTTTGACTTCATTCTCCCCGTGTGACTTCGCGGGCATAGACATTGACTATACCGTCGTCCCCTTTTTTCACCGAGATAATTTGAAAGGGGCGCAGGCCGTCGCGTGAGATGATGTTTCCTTCCGCAGGAGGTTGCTCGCCGGCGGGATATTCCACGATCACACGCACTTTGGAGCTGGAGCCCAGGGGGAGTCCTGCCAGGGCGCTCTGCGGACGAAGTACTGCTTTCCCGTTGCCGGAAGCGGTGACGGAGAAATGCCCCCTGAGGTAATGGCGTTCGTGAGGTGTTCCATGGGCAATGAGTTCACCGCTTTCAGAGGGATCAAGCAGGGCACCGCGCGGCATTTTGCCCGGAGCGTAGAGTGGCCAGTTGGTTTCGGCGGGAGTCGGGATCGGGGCGGCGTTTGTACCCGTAGCGGCTAGAGCATTGCTCGGTGAGGCCACGGTGGGAGCGATCGGAGAGGGGGACGGTTTGGGTGACGCCACGACAAGGGGAGTCGGTTTGGGTTTGGGAGTGGTGGCGACGATTGCCGGAGTTGGCTTGGGTGTTGGGTGGATTGTGGTCGGGGGAGTCGCCACAGGGAGTGCCGGAAGGACGGCGGTCGAGTTCACGGGAATGGCGCGGGGGATGGATGGCGAGGGTTTAGGGGAAGGAGTTTCCAAAGCTGTTCGGGTTTCCAACGCTGTGCTTAGAGGCGTGTTGACAGGAATGGGTGTCTCTACCGGGATGGCGGGTTCGACAGCAATCGCGGGAGTCGGCGTGGGGGAGGCCTCCTCGATACGGGTGAGGTGTTTGCCGGTCTTGGCAATGGCGAGTTTTCCACCGGAGAGTTGGGCAATCTCATCGGCCTTGATCGCGGGAAGTCCTGCCTCGACATTCAATGCTGACGGAGGTTCCAGCGAGAAGCTGGCCGGCCCCTGTCCCGAACCGTAGCTGCCGTAGAGCAGTGGCATGGTGGTGAGCTTGATGCGGTTATCGGGAAGGCGATCAATATGGACAATGGCGGAGAGATCAAGTGGCTTTTCGAGTTTGATTTCCTGTCCGGGCTGAAGGGCGCGATTCAAGGCGGGGAGATTTTTCGCATTCGCCGTGAAGAGCTGTTCGAGCAGAATTTCCGGTTGCTCGACTGCCTGGAGCAGGGCCACGACTCCTGAAGTGCAGAAGGTATTCTGCGAGAGGGGGAGGGTGCCGATGACGCGGTAGGTACCCACGGCATAAGGAACGAGGTCGCGATTCTGACGGTAGTTGCGGATGAAGTTGCGGAGGAGGGTTTCATTGCTGCGACGGATTTCGCTCGGCATCATTTCGCCGAAACGCTCCAAGAGCTGGTTCGGTTTGAGAAATTCGCCGCGAGGGGCGGCGGTGATTTCAAAACGCTGGGGCGCCTCCAGCTTGTGGAGGCGTTGTAGCAGGCGATAGTTGGCCGCTTGCTCGGGACGGGCAAAAATGTAGTAGCTCCCCATCCAGCAGGCGAAGACGAGTCCGATCAGGAGGAAGATCAGGATCGTCCAACCAAAGAGCCCATCGGAGCGCTCTGCGTTGCGGCGGTGGCCGGCATGGCCTTCATATCCGTAGAATTTTTTGTCTGCCATGCGAGTTAAATTAAGCGCCGGGAGTTTTGTCTGAGGGCTCAAAGGATGTGCCGCAGCCGCAGCTTCGTGCAGCATGGGGATTGATGACGCGGAATCCAGCTCCCGTAAGACCGTCCGTGAAATCAATCGTGCAGCCATCCAGGTGGGCGCTGCTCTCTGGATCAACCGCCACCACGGCCCCATCGCGCTCGGTGATTTCGTCGCCTGGCTGAGGTCCTCCGAGACTCATTGCGTATTGCAGTCCGGCACAGCCGCCTTTCTCCACGGCGAGACGCAGACCGGGTGAGCCGTTTTTCGCAGCCAGCTCTCGTAGATGTGTTGCCGCCGGTTCCGTGAGATAAATCATTCCACTACAGATAAGGAAGCCTTCCCCTGAAGTCAAACAAGCCCGTGGGAACGAGCGCGTAAGACTACGACGAAGTCGTAGCCCAAAGGGTGGCACCGCTTGCCGGGGGGGCAAGTGGCATCAACGAGCAGGGGAAATTATGAAGGATGAATGGTGAAGTCTGAGTCTTTATGAGTTTTTTTGAATGGCACTTTGCCCCCTCAAATCCGCGTCAGCCTTCAGGCCTAGGATAAGAGCCATTGCCCTGCGGCAGCGGCAGCAAGTACCACAAGCCACGGAGGTGCTTTCCAGACTTCCAGAAGAGCAAAGGCTCCGAACACAGTCGCGACATCGTGGGCATTCGTGACACCTTGCTTCCAAACCGGATTATAGAGTGCAGCCAGCAAGATGCCGACAACCGCCGCGTTAGCCCCACAAAGGGCGGCCTGCGCCCATTTCTTGCTTTGAATGAGATGCCAGAAGGGAAGTGTCCCAGCGATGAGAAGCCATCCCGGCAAAAGAAGAGCTAACAGACACCAGAGCCCACCTGCCCATGCGTGGGGGCCTCCCGTGATCAGCGTTCCCAAATAGGCCGCGAATGTAAAAAGAGGTCCAGGCACTGCCTGAGCAGCGCCATATCCGGCAAGAAAGGCGCCATCGCTCATCCAGCCCGGCGGCACCACTTCTGCCCTCAAAAGAGGCAAGACAACATGGCCCCCGCCAAAGACCAGGGCGCCGGAACGATAAAAACTATCAAAGAGGCGAATGGGAAAGGAGCCACTGAGCGTCACCACGACGGG
>Ga0302320_10014631_pt1 | contig 16209 bp, 15 predicted proteins | sample Bog_T0_3_FD_202130 | JGI IMG/M metagenome (GOLD analysis project Ga0302320, IMG submission 202130) | Peat permafrost microbial communities from Stordalen Mire near Abisko, Sweden - Bog_T0_3 | ecosystem: Environmental > Terrestrial > Soil > Wetlands > Peat | place: Sweden: Abisko, Stordalen Mire... | reverse complement strand
TGACTTCCGGAGGGGCGGGGGGTAGGCGCTCGCGTGGCAATCGCGACGCGATGCCAAAGCCGGCGAGCCACACATGGCCGGCGCCGTCGACGAGCACATTCTCGGGCTTGACGTCTTTGTGGATCAGACCGCGCCGGTGGGCATGTCGGAGCGCCGTTGCCAGATTAATGGCAAGGCGTAAAAAGCGGGCCGGATCTAGTGGCTGGTCCTTGCCCTGCTCAAGCCGGTCCCGCTCAAGAATGCGGTCGAGAGGCTCACCGCCTGGGTCGGCGAGAACAAGGATTGTCCGCCCTTCGTGACGCGTTAGCGCAAGAGGCGTGGCCGCCCACGCGGGCTCGAGTTCGGCTGCCAGCGAGTATTCGTGCTCAAGGCGTCGCACACTCTGGACCGACGGTTGTTCCGCAGTAGGAGCCACCACCAGGAGAGGCGTTGGGTCGCCGTGTTGTCGGGCGCGGTAAAGCGTGAATTCCGCGCTATTACGGATTGGCTCCAACACGTACTCAGAAGGTGCGACCATTGAGAACATCCTCGTCGCCGGGGCTGAACGAAGCCGGATATTTATCCCGACGAGATACTACCATTGTGCCGCAGAAACGTACGCCCGCTTCCGAAGCGAATCCACCGCGTGGCGAGACCGGTGATGGGCTCGCGATGAATCCGGTCCGACAGGGTTCCGGTCCCCTTCAGGACGTAGACCTACGGGCCAGTTGGCTCTGGCGCCCGGTGGCGACGGTGGTCAGGATTTGGCCTGCGTTCTCGGACAAATTACCCACCGCCTCCTTGAAGGGCGCATCCTTGTTACCTTCCAGCGCAAGCGGAATTTGTGTGTTACTCGGAACGCCAGGATTCGGACGGTTGAACAGGTTACAGCTGAAGTTCGTGTTCTGCCCACGGTTTGCGTCAGGTAGTTTCCAGCCGCAGTGCACCGGCGGCGTTTAACGCTGGGTCGCCGCTTCTACAAGTCTCACCAGGTCGTCCCGCCGGAACGGCTTCGAGAGAAATCCAGTTGCGCCCCAGCTCATCGCTTTTTGACGATTCGCCTGAGTTCCTCGTGCGCTGACAAATACGATCGGCACCCGATTGTCGGCGCCGGCAAGTCTCTCCTGCAATTCCAGGCCTGTGATGCCCGGCAACTGTATGTCGACGATCAGGCAGGCAGCTTTCCGTGCGGATCCGGAAGCCAGAAACTCCTCGGCCGAATCGAAGCTCTCAACGGCATATCCTGCCGACTCCATGCAGTCTCCCAGCGATTGCCGCACAAGCACGTCATCATCGATGATCGCGATGCTACCGTTCAATACGTTGCCCACCTAAGCCCAGCTGTCCGTTACGTTGCGGGTTGGTCGTCCCGCTCATTGGATGCTAACAACAGTACGGATCGAGGTCTATTACACCTTAGTGGAATACCCGGTCAGGGAGAGATTTTGAGCTTCCCGGCCATCTGAACCAGTTCGGCCAGCGACCCGGCGGCCATTTTGCTCATTACGCGGCCGCGGTGCACTTTGATCGTCTCCTCGGTAGTCCCAAGCTCGCCGGCGATCTGTTTGTTTAAGAGGCCGGTAACAACGAGCGCCAGGACTTGACGCTCGCGTGGAGTGAGGGTTCGAAGCCGCTTTTCCAACTCCGCGGTTTCGGCTCTTCGGTTGCGACTCTCACGGTCGCGCAGCAGAGCCTCCTCGACAGCTTCGAGCAGTTCCTGTTTGCGGAATGGCTTCGTTAAAAACTCCACGGCGCCCCGCTTCATGGCCCGCACGCTCATCGGAATATCGCCTCGCCCGGTCAGAAAGACGATGGGCATATCGACGCCGGACTTCGTCAGTTCCACCTGAAGGTCAAGGCCGCTGAGGCCGGGCAATTCCACGTCGAGAATCAGGCAGGCCGGGAGATCCGGATGCCCGCTCTGAAGGAAGTTCGTTGCCGATCCAAATGTCCGCACCGTGAAACCAGCTAAGTCAAGCAAATCGGCGACGGAATCGCGAACCAGTGGATCGTCGTCGACCACGAACACGATGGATTTCGGATCGCTCATTCGGTTCTGGCAGGCAGGATGAAATGGAACCTGGCGCCACGGGGCTCGTTCTTAGCGGCCCAGAGCCGGCCGCCGTGCGCCTCTATGATCGATCGGCAGATCGGCAGTCCCATTCCGATCCCCTGCGGTTTGGTGGTAAAAAAAGGAGCGAACAGCCGATCCGAATGTTCCGCATCGATCCCCGGCCCGGTATCTTCAACGGTTACCAGAACCTCACCGCTGTCCGAACGTGTGGATCGAATCATCACCCGCCTGGGCTCGTAATCGAGCTGAGCGACTGACTCAATGCCATTCATCGCTAAGTTAAGAATGACTTGCTGTAATTGGACCCGATCGCCGCTCACGGAAGGAACGCCCGGTTCCAGTTCGGTGCGCAGGATAACCTCGTTCCGTTGCGCTTCATGGCGCACCAGAGAAATCGTGTCTTCGATTGCGCCGTTGACATCTACCGATATCGTCATGGAAGTGGTCTTCTTGAACAGGGCACGCAGGCGTTGCACGATCTCGCTGGCTTGTGTGGCGGCTTGGATGATCCGGCCTGCAGCGGCGCGAGCCCTGTCCAGGTTGGGCGGCTCGTTTGACAGCCACGCCGAACAACTGTCACCGCTGGCGATGATTGAGGCGAGCGGCTGGTTCACCTCGTGAGCGATTGATGCTGTCAACTCACCCATCGTCATCACGCGATTCACGTGCGCGAGCTCCGCTTGAGCGTTGCGCAGGTCTTCCTGTGCCTGCCTCCGGTCGTGGAAGTCGACGACCGTTCCGTGCCACTTGAGAATGTCTCCATCGGGACTGCGCAAAGGCAGCGCTCTGGATACGCACCACCGGTACTTGCCGTCCGACGCACGCAGGCCCCGAAATTCAAAATAAAAGGCGCCGCCACTCTCGACGGAGTGTGTCCATGCCCGCGCGGCATTTTCGGCATCGTCCGGATGAATCATTTTCATCCAGCCGGCGCCTTGAATTTTCTGTCGGGAGAGGCCTGTGTAATCCAGCACTCGCGCGTTGCAGTAGTCGATCGAGCCATTGGGCGTGGCGCTCCATAGCATCTCGGGAATCGTCTCGGTCATCTGGCGAAGGTTGAGTTCACTCTCCCGCAGTTTCTCCTCTGCGCGTTTACGCTCGGAAATGTCGCGGACAAAGGAGCTGAAAGTCCAGCCATCCCCTGATTTCAATGGCGTAACAGTCAGTTCGACGGGAAATTCTGTCCCATCGCGCCTTAGAGCGGTGATTTCGATTCGCTGGTTCAGAACCGGGCCCTGACCGGTGTTGAGAAAGTGCCGCAGCCCGTTTTCGTGCGACGGGCGATAATGCATGGGGATGATCGTTTCGGACATTTTGCGGCCCAGGGCTTCCTCAGGACTCCAGCCGAAGATAATCTCAGCTTGCTTGTTCCAGCTGGTGATGAGTCCCTGCGAGTTCATCGTTACAACCGCGTCGAGGGCAGTCTCGACGACTAGTCGCGTGCGTTCTTCGGCCCTCCGTAAATCGTCCTGGGACTGTTTCAGATCGTCAATGTCGGTGGATGTGCCAACAAACCGAAGGATTTCTCCGGCTGCATCACGCAGTGCTACAGCTCGATTGAGATGCCAGCGCCAAGCCCCGTCGTGCACCCGGCGAAACCGGGCTTCAAAGGTAAATCCCTGCCCTGAGCGCACACCGCCCCAAAAACTACGGGACACCGTTTCCCGATCCTCGGGGTGTGTCGCCGTCATCCAGGCCTCGGGCTCCGACCGGACGTAATCGAGTGCCTGACCCGTGTACTCCAGCCAGTTTTGGTTGACGAAATCCGGTTTCCCATCCGGCGCGAGCGTCCAGGCCGCGACCGGAATGTGTTGCAGAAGGCCCACCTGAAGTCGCAGCTCTTCGTTGGCTTTGGCAAGTTCTCTGGTTCGTTGCGCGACGCGTCGATCGAGTTCGCTCGCCACACGCTTTTGTTCGCTCAGGAGTCGCGCCCCCTGCAGCCCGGTGGATGCCTGATTCGCTGCCACGCTCAGAATCAATCTCTCGGTTTGCTGCGGGAAGTCCGCTCGCTCCGACCCTGCTACGATATCGCCAATTTCACCCTGCAGCCCCAGGCGCAGGGGCATGATCGAAATGTCTCGGCCTCCCAACGGATTCCGTATCAGCGGAGGCCATTTCTGAGGGTCGGTCCCCAACCAGCGTTTCAACGTCTCGCCGGTCTCTTTCGGTTGGCCTGTCTGTTCCTGCGCCGTCTGCGCTTGCGACCGGGAGAACCGAACAATCTCGATGGGCGCCTGACCGCCCGAGTTCGTCAACCGCACATAGACGAGATCGAGCTGGAGCATGCGTAGAAGCGCATCGAGCAAGGTATCGACAATCTGGGTTGGCGGCCCCCCGCTCCACATAGCGGAAAGGGTGAACAGGCTGACCAGATCGTTAATGCACCGCTGAAGTCGCTTGATCTCCTCCGCAACATCGCCGGATTGCAGATCCATATCTCAGGCCGTCGCATGTGAGCTGCTGCGACCAGCCCGCCGTTGGCGGAATTCCCGCAGGAACTCATCCGGCGGCACATAGAAAGGATTGTGCTGAAGAATACCGCCGACGATGACCATCGGATGCGTCCGCATGATGTCAATCACCGCGTCGCCTCCAAACTGCCCCAGATGGTAAGTGCAGATGACCGCGTCGTCGTGGCGGCGCCACACGTCGTTTACACGCGACTCGAACTCAATCACGTCGTCGACATGAGACCGATCTTCAACCGCCCAGTCCATACGACAACAAATGCGACTCAGCGGAAATCCCCCCTCGGCGTTCCCACTGGCTAGCTGCTCAAACACCTGCAGCATTCGATCCTGATCGAAGCGGCCATCCGGAAGGTAGACTTCGGTATTGATCCGAAGCTCCAGCTGCCCGCTCTGTTGCGCCGCCGCCGGGTCGATGCCTGCCGCAGTCAGGCGTTGCAGATGGTCCTGGCGTTGCTCGGGGTTCAGGACATGAACGGCCTTGTCGCCGGATTTCAACCCGTCGCTTATGAACGGCAGCAACACGCGGTATTCTTCCTCGTCGTTGTTGAAAAACGCGCAAACGTGACGGGTTTCGCCGAGGTGGGACCCTGCCAGGGAAATGGGTGCTGGGACGCCCTTCATGGCTTATTTCTCCTTTAGGGATATCGTACAACGCGGGTTTGGGACACTACCTCGCCGGTGGTTTGCCCATTGATCGAGCCGGACAGAGCACGCGGCAGAAAATCCGCGGCGGACCTCGCGTGCGGTTGAACGCAGCGCCGGACGATACCAAAGTATCTCCGATACGTTCGTCCAATTGTTCAGTTCAGGAACCTCTGGCGTAATTGGATACAGGAGGCCGCATGAACGACGCGAAGTTTCGACGCGCTGCGGCAGAACAGGAGCTGAACAATGACCATGAATGAAAAGCAAGGATTTCGAAAGACTCTGACGGCGAGAATCGCCGAACTGGAGCGGATCACTCGCCAGCGCAACGGCATCGCGATTGAGAGAAGCGCGGAAATGGTGGAAGAAGTACAATTGGCCTCGGAACGCGCGCTCGCGGTCGGCAACCTCGACCGTGATTGCAGCCAACTTCGAGACGCCCGCGCGGCCCTCGGCCGAATTCACGATGGCAGCTTCGGGATGTGTCAGCGATGCGATGAAGACATCCACCCGAAGCGCCTCGCGGCGGTGCCATGGGCTGCCTTTTGCATCCGCTGCCAGGAAGCCGTCGATCGCAATTCTGAAGAGTTCGAGATGCCAGTCCGCGAACTCCTCGCCCGTGCTGCCTGAAGGCCGCGGTATGTGGAAAACGCCAAAACAATACCTGCAAAAGCTGACTGATGTTGACGGAAGGAGAGTAACAATGCCAACGTTCGCATTACTTGACCCTGATAAGAGAGGAAGGCAGGCCGAGAATCTGGAGAACGGTCTCTGCAACCTCATCGTTGGACAAAACGAAGCCATTCACCGGATCGTGAGGGCTTATCAAACGCACCTCGCCGGGCTATCTCCGGTCGGGCGGCCAATCGGGAATTTTCTTTTCCTCGGGCCTACCGGTTCCGGAAAGACGCGGGTTGTCGAGGCAACCGCCGAGACCCTTTTGAAAGATCCTCGTGCCGTCATCAAAATCGATTGCGCGGAGTTTCAACACAGCCATGAGATCGCGAAGCTGATTGGGTCGCCCCCGGGATACCTCGGGCACCGCGAAACTCATGCACTGCTGTCGCAGGAAACGCTGAATCAGCATCAGACGGAAAAGGTTAAACTGAGTTTCCTGCTTTTCGATGAGATCGAAAAGGCCTCCGACGCTTTGTGGAATTTGCTCCTGGGCATCCTCGATAAAGCCACGCTGACGTTGGGCGACAATCGCAAGGTCGATTTCTCGGCCACGATGGTTTTCCTTACCAGCAATCTCGGCGCGGCCGAAATGAGCTCTCTGGTGACACCGCGGCTGGGATTCCACGCTCCCTCTGACGGCGCCGGTTGCGACTCCCGGCTCAGCCTCCGGATTTCTGACGCCGGCATCGCGGCCGCCCGCCGAAAGTTCACTCCGGAATTCATCAATCGTTTAGATAACATCGTGGTCTTCAAATCCCTGGGGGTGGAAGAACTGCGCCGGATCGTAGATATCGAGCTTGAATTGGTGCAACAACGTATTCAGGCGGCCGCCGGAAGCAGACCGTTTCTGGTGGAGATCACGGATGGCGCTAAGGAGTTCCTGCTGGCGGAGGGCACCGATTTCAGGTATGGTGCGCGGCACTTGAAGCGCGCCATCGAGCGCCTTCTCGTGCAACCGCTGTCGAACCTGATGGCGACCAACCAGATTCGTTCTGGCGACTGCGTTCGGGTGAGTCACGAAGGCGCTTCGGCCAGCCTGTTGTTTGGCCGTGAACTCGGAAGCGTGCACGCCTGGGGAGTATCGAGCCGGGCCGCATAACACCGCGACGAAACATTTCGGAACCAAGGAGAATCAGCGCATGTATACCAAATTACCCGCTCTCACTGAGTCTGACCACGAGATCGTCGGCCATAGTCCGGCATTTCAATACGTCTTGAATCAGGTTGGCGTTATCGCGAAGTCCGGCTCCATGACCCTGATTCAGGGGGAAACCGGCACAGGCAAGGAAGTCATTGCCCGAGCCATTCACAATCAGAGTCTGCGGAGCCGCGGACCATTTGTAAAGTTGAACTGTGCCGCAATTCCGGGTGCGCTCTTGGAGAGCGAACTCTTCGGCCACGAGCGAGGCGCCTTCACCGGCGCAGTCACGCAAACGATGGGTCGGTTCCAGCAAGCGGATAACGGGACGTTATTCCTCGACGAGATCGGCGACCTTCCGCTGGAGTTGCAGCCGAAGCTTTTGCGCGCTCTGCAGGAACAGGAGTTTGAGCGACTGGGTTGCGGGCGGACAATACGCGTCAATGTGCGCGTTGTGGCAGCGACCAATCAGGATCTCGCTCAAATGGTATCGGCACGCCAGTTCCGCGCCGATTTATACTATCGCCTGAATGTTATTCCGATCTATCTTCCTCCGCTGCGCGAGCGCCCGGAAGACATTCCGGCTTTGGTCGAACACTTCGTTCGAAAGTACGCTGCCCGCCTCAACAAACCGATCGATACGATTCCCGACGATGTGATGGAAATCCTCAAGTTCCACGATTGGCCGGGCAACATTCGCGAGCTGCAGAACTTCATCGAACGAGCCGTCGTTTTTTCACAGGGGCAGGTGCTGCGTCCTACATTTACCGAGTTGCGTCATATGACGAAACAGCCCACGGCCACCTCGGCGCGGACTTTTGCGGAGGCGTCCCGCGATCATATCCTCGAAGTCCTGGAACAGTGCCGTTGGATGATCGGTGGCCGCGAAGGGGCCGCCGAGCGGCTCGGCATGGCGCGGACTACCTTGATTTACAAGATGCGCAAACTGGGTATCGAAACTCGACGGTCGCAACGGCGCCGGCCAGTAGAGATTGAATCTGGATTCACGGGCGCGGGCGAATCCGCTGCATTGGCAGCGGCTCTTTGAGAACGTAGGGCATATGATCGTGGCGGGCGATGCGTGATATATGTGTCGCCGCAGTATTCGCTGGGAGGAGTAAAGAAAATGATTGGCAGGTGCCGGTTAACCGAAAGAGGGAATTTCAGTGCGTGTGGCGCGGAAGCGTCGGCTTCGTGCCAGCTGTCTTCGGGCGCTTCATGCTAAACGGGAAGCACGGCGCCCGCTGGAGGTCTGATCTGAACTCACCGATTCAAATTTCCGGTAGCGCTGAGGCGTTATCCGCGGGGACATTTTCCTCTTCCTGGAGTTCCCGCATCGGATGCTTTGGACCGGACGAGGTCTCTGATTCTCGGCATCGCGATGCCGAGAATCACCGGTATCGCGACGCGGGACGAAGCGGTTCGGGCGCGAATAGCTGAGTTGGGTGCGGCAGCTTGTCTGACCAAACCGTTTAGTGACACGCCATACTGGAGGCCCTGCGTTCGGTGATAACGCCGAGTTGAAGTGCTTCGCCGGGAACGATAAAGTGGAATTGTATGTGCAGGTAGTGAAACCACAATGCTTTCCACGGCGCACTCTTCACCAGTAGTATTCGTTGTCGACGACGATGTGTCAGTTCGCGAATCTCTTGAGTTGCTGATTCGCTGTGAAGGTTGGTATCCGGAGATTTTCGCTTCTGCCTCCGAGTTTCTTGCGTCGCCTCGACCTCGACCTTCTGTTCCCAGTTGCCTGGTGCTCGACGTCTCAATGCCGGGACTGAGCGGCCTCGAGTTGCAGAAGCGCGTCGCAAACGATCGTGCCGACATGCCGATCATCTTCGTCACGGGCCACGGGGATATACCGATGACGGTTGAGGCGATGAAGGCCGGAGCCGTCGAATTCCTGACGAAGCCGTTTACGGATGAGGCTCTCCTGGGTGCGATCCGCCAGGCGATCGAGCGAAGTCGGGACACGCTGTGCCGTGAAAGTGAGGTACAGACGCTACGCGACAATTTCGCGTCGCTGTCCCAGCGGGAGCGGGAGGTGATGGCGCTTGTAGTCACGGGGATGCTCAACAAACAAGTGGCTGGCGAGCTTGGTATCAGCGAGATTACAGTCAAGGCGCACCGCGGACGCGTGATGCAGAAGATGAAAGCGGAGTCTCTTGCCGATCTGGTCAACATGGCCGCCAGGCTGGGGCTTGGACGAAGCCGATCGGCCTGACTGCGGGAGCCTGCTGCCAACACCACAGTTGACGCCGCATCCTGCCCGCTCGCACCGCGAGGTTATCCGGGAATGTTTCGGAATTCTTTAGGAAGCGGTTCCTCGGTCTTCTGCATGAACATAGGCGCTCTGAGTCAACATACCTGACTAAACCGCTTCTGCACGCTTGTCCCATCCATGGAAGGCCGAGAAGTCCCCCGCGTTCCAGGCCTCACGGAGTCCAGGAGCCCTCAGATCCCAGTCACGGCGGACCTCGCTCGTAACGGCCCGCAGGTCGTGCCACAGGTCCACGACAGAAGGCCTGCCCCAGAACCAATAGCCGTTATAGACGCTGTGGATGACGAGTCCCGGCTTGAGCACGAGCGTATGCGGAACCATCGGATTATGCTCCGGGTCGGTATACTCCGCAATGTCGAGGTCCTTCTGAACCGTTCTTTCGGGGTCGGATAGGAAGGTCCACTGGGCACCCACCGACGCGCGAAACTCCTGGAGAGTGTGGTGGTCATCGGTGGAGATCGTGAGCAACCGGGTATATGCGACAGCGATCTTCGGGTAAAACGCGGCAAGATCCAGATGCTGTTGGTGTTCTTTCGGGCAGTAGTGGCCACGCGCAAGCGTCAGGATCATGGGATCGTCGCCCTGGAGTTCGCTGAGTCTGCGCAGCGTGCCCGTGTGATCGGGCAACTGATAGTCGGGGAAGACGTTTCCGGGTACGAGGTCATAGCGCATGATTGGATTCCTTTCACGGGACGATTGGGTGATGGCCGGATCGAATGATCGATCCGATATGGGTTGGCGCAGACCTTCAGTCCCGCCTCTATGCGGCGTCACCCGACCCGCTGAACCCATTGGCTCCGCCACGCGGGCGCCTCGAAGGGATCCGCGAAATACTGTGTCTCGTGCACGACTTTTCCGTCGCGGAACTCCATGATGCTCACCGTGAACACCCGCCGCCCGTGGTACGTGATTGTGTATTCCGTGATCCAGAGATCGCCGCTTCCGAGACTTCGGCTGACATTGAAACCCGAGGGCTTGCCTGGATGATGACTCCGCAGGGCCTGCAGGTTGCTTCGGCCGAGGATTCGCTCGCCTGACTGTGGATAGTCACAAATGGCATCTTCATCGTAAATATCGTGTTCGGCGTTGGCTTCGCCGGCTGCCGACGCCTCCCAGTGTTTACTCAGAGCTTCACGTATTTGTTCTTCTTGCATGATCATCTACCTCGTGGAATTAAACCTGGGCAGCGGTCTTCACAGCTTCGCGGCTGCATCCGGAATCAGAAAACCAAAATCGAGTACCGGTCTGGCCGACTGCGTGGTTGAGCGGCATCCCTCTCGTCTGAAAAGCGAAAAATTCCATTACGATAACACCTTGCTAATAGCTGGCATTCTGGGTTGACCGCTGTTACTGAAGACTCGCGAGCGTAAGCGCATACCACTGGAGCGGATCTGTCCACGTCCGCTCGATTCTAAATCCCGCATCATCCAACAAGGCGCCAAGCCTGTTCCGGGTGAATTTGTAGCTATTCTCGGTATGAATGGTTTCGAGGGCCGCGAATTTAACGCTAAGTTGTGCGGCCGGGATGCTTACGCACTGATCGCGCGTGCTCTCCAGGTGCATCTCGATGCGTGACTCCACGCGATTCCAGCGGGCCCGATGCCGGAAGCTGGCGGTATCGAAGTTCGCACCGAGTTCTCTGTTGAGTCGGTGCAGAATGTTCAAATTGAACGCAGCGGTGACGCCATCTTTGTCGTCATACGCCCGCACGAGAGTTGCCTCATCTTTTACCATATCCGTCCCTAGCAGCAAAGCATCGCCAGCCCTGAGCTCAGACCTCAGTTTGCGAAGAATAGTGCGAGCCTCCTCCGGCGAGAAGTTGCCGATACTCGAACCGAGGTATATCGCAAGCGTGGTCCCCATGAACCGTTCCAGCCTCGGCGGGTTAGTGACGTAGTTCGCCACCATCGGCTGTAGCTGCACATCCGGCAACAGGTAACCTATGCTTTCGCACGCCGCATCGAGTGCCTCCGACGAGACGTCAACCGGAAAGTAGATTACGTGATTTCGCAAGCGCGCGGCGGCTTTCAGCAGAATACCTGTCTTGGCGGCCGTCCCCGCTCCCAACTCCAGCAGGCGCAAGGGCCGAGAGTAGTCGGAACCACTCGCTGAGATAATCGCTTCGGCGTGGCTCGCCAAAAGGTCGCGCTCCGTTCGCGTAAGATAATATTCGGGCACGGTTGTGATGCACTCGAAAAGATGTGAACCCTCGGCGTCGTAGAGCATCCACGGAACCAGGGATCGTGGACGTGTGAGCAGGCCGCGCCAGACCTCATCAATCAGCGCCTCGCGCGTATCGAGAGGGGCAAGGCCTATCGCTTCGAATGTCTCAAGATCGGTCGTGATCATCATATGGGAGGTCTCTAAGCGGCCAAACGTATTCCCGTGAATTGCCACCGCGTCGCAGGCTGAAAGAAATTACGGTAGGTTGCGCGTAAATGACTCGCTGGCGTGACGCAGGATCCCCCACGCAGAACCATCTGGCCGGACATAAACTTGCCGTTGTATTCGCCCAGGGCACCAGGAAGAGGCTTGTAACCCGGATAACCGATGTAGGGACTTGCTGTCCACTCCCAGCAGTCCCCGAAGAGTTGTACAAGGCCATCGCCGGACGCAACTCTGGGATGCAGCCTTCGGGATTCGAGCAAGTTCCCGCGAATCGAACTTCCATTCGCGGCAAGTTCCCATTCCGATTCGTTAGGGAGACGGCAGCCTCTCCAGCGCGCGAACGCATCGGCCTCAAAAAAGCTCACGTGGCACACGGGCGTGTCAAGCAACGCGGAAAGCGAATGCCAACCTCGAAGGGTGAAGATGCGCCAGCCAATGCTGTCTGAGGTATCACGCTCCCAGTAGAGTGGCGCCCGCCACCCTTGTTTCCTCACCGCTTCCCAGCCCTCGGACAGCCAAAGTTCGGGGCGTGCGTATGCGTCGTCCGATATAAAATCCAGATACTCACGACACGTGACGCTGCGGTTTGCGATCCCAAAGGCCTCGAGGTATACCTTGTGGCTAGGAGCTTCGTTATCGAAGCAAAAGTCGAGGCAGTTCGTCGAATCTATCGGATAGCCAATCTCAGTCACACCGCCATGGACGCGATGCCACCTGAACTCCGATGGTGAAACGTGGTGTGCCCCCGCTAAAGGGCTCGCGTCGTACGCCCGACGCAGTGGGTTCGAGAAAAAGGCGTGCTTAATATCGGTGAGCATGAGCTCCTGGTGCTGCTGCTCGTGGTTCAGGCCCAACATGATCCGTCGCGCCGCGTCGTCATGAATACGGCCTGCGAGTAGATTTTCCATCGCTAGGTCCACATGCGTGCGAAAAGCGAGCACCTCATCGAGCGACGGACGCGAAAACGAACCGCGCAGTTGCTTCTCCGGAGCCTCCTCGCCGAGTGAGTTGTAATAGCTATTGAAAAGCCAGCGGAACTCCTCGCGAAAGGGCTGGTAGCCAGGAAGAAAAGGACACAGAACAAACGTCTCGAAAAACCACGTTGTGTGCGCCTGATGCCACTTCATCGGACTGGCCTCAGGGCAGGATTGCACCATCTGATCCTCAGCGGAGGCTCGTGCTGCAAGTGAGCGAGTCACCGACCGCACGGCCCTATATCCGTTGCCAGGGCAACCATTTGTATACTTCAAGCCCGCAGCGTCCGAAGCCGACGCTCGATGAAGTGATGTGGTTTGCAAGGTCACTGGGTCGTTTGATGCATTTCAGGAACCAGCACGCCCTTATCGCGCGGGAACCGGCAACGCTTTCGAAATCAAAGCGTTTGCCGCCTGTCGAAGGCTGACCAATCGCGAGGAACGCCGGGAGAGCCATCGGCTTGACACCGATAGCCGACTGTTGACGCGGGACTCGCGGATGTATCGGTTCATTCGCGACGCGCGGCCGCCAGCCTCATTTCGAGATCGAAGCTTGATCGACAAATGGCAAGATGCTGCGGCGGAGTGTCGTCAGTCGGCATTTCACCCGACGCTCTTGAAATCGACAGCATCGTTCATATAACGCGGAGGCTGCAATTCCCGAGCCCACGGCCTTGCTGTTGCGGTGGCCCCGCGCGTGCAATTCCTGCTCCTTCCGGTCAGCGGCCAGCCACCAAAGGAGTTCAATAACGAAGACCCACGACGCTATTGTCATCGGAACCGGTCAGGCTGGCCCCTTCCTCGCGCAGCGCCTCGCAGCGGCAGGAATGAAGGTTGCGATCATGGAGCGCAAATTGTTCGGCGGCACGTGTGTCAACACCGGCTGCATACCCGCCAAGAGTATGGTCGCAAGTTCGTATGCGGCCCACATGGTTCGTCGCGCAGCCGATTTCGGAGTAGTTAATAATGGTTCGGCCAGCACACAGCCTTTGAATGATGCCGAATTAGTCAGCGCGAATCTTCTGGACAACGACGCGCGCAAAGTCCGCGATCGTATCACGGCTTATGCTGTGTATATCGACCCTCCGCTCGGACGCGTAGGCTTGATGGAGGCGGAAGTCCGCAAGTGCGGCCGTCAGGCGCTGACTGGCCGGCGGCCCGTGACGAAGGTCGGCCGCGCCGGTGAGAAAGGCGAGACGCAGGGTTTCATGAAGATCATCGTCGACGCGCTAGGACCCACGAAATCCTGAGAGCCGCCATCCTTGGAACCGGTGGCGACGGGGCGATTAACTCGCTCCTTGAAAGTTATGTACGCCAAAGCCCCCTGTACGGTCGTTCAACGGGCCATGCGCATTCACCCGACCGTTTCGGAACCCATCCCCACAATGCTCGGCGAACTCCAGCCGCTTTCAGACGGAGTGGGCGCCCGGCAGCAGGGGACAGAGAAATGAAACGTGTTGGCGAGACGATTTCCCTTTTTCGTCTTCGGCGTCTCCGTCGAACGGAACTCCCGGTGGATACTGTGGAACTGGCGCGCTACCTGATTGGCAAAGTAGTTGTCCGTGATACCGATGACGGCAGGCTTAGCGGGCGCATCGTCGAGACGGAGGCCTATCCGGTCGGTGATTCGGCTGGTCACGCATTCCGCGGTGAGACGCGGCGCAATGCCTCGCTGTTTCTTCGGCGAGGACACGCTTACGTGCATTTCACCTACGGTTCGTCGTTTATGCTGAACGTCACGAGCGAGGCGGTGGGGGTCGGGGCGGGAGTCCTCTTGCGTGCCCTCGAACCACTCGAGGGAATCGATCTGATGCACCGCTTCCGAGGCCAGGCAGTCCTGCTCGATTTAGCGCGGGGGCCAGGCCGACTTACCCGGGCTATGCAGATTGATTTCAGGCAGGATGGTCTGGATCTGTGCGCCGCCGGCCCGCTCTGGCTCGCGACAAACCAGCTGAAAACCGGTGCCATCGGCAAAAGTGTTCGCATCGGTTTGACTCGCAACGTGGATCGTAAACTGCGCTTCTATGAGCGCGGCAGTCCATACGTAAGTGGTCCGAAGTGGCTACAGCTCGCTTCCTGAACGCTTCGTCCGCAAGACACGCGGTGGCCGGGCTGCGCATGTCCCACAAGTGACAGGATCGGCTATCCGACACTTGAAAATTCTTTCGACACTGCTCACTTCCGCAAGCTGCCGATTTGGCTCCGCAGCCCGATTCGCTGCACGTTTGCACTTCAGGGAGCGACGGCAATGAAGCTGCTCGGCGAGGTTATGAGAAATATCGGATTCAACAAAGAAGCTATTGTCTTCGTTCTGTTCTTATATGATTCTGGCGGCTGTGGCAGTAGCCCAAAATCCTGAAGATGTCGAGCTTCGCGGAGAAAATCCGGCGTTCGCGACGACGAACAATATCTACGCGCTTTGGCCTCAAGCTCCCACTCAGGCATAAATCCCGCGCAGCTTAATCGCCGCCGCGACCCGGTCGAGCGCCAGCATATAGGCCGCCGTCCGGTTGTCCACCTTGTGCCGGTCGCCATAAGCCGTAGTAGCGTCAAACGCCCCGATCATGACGTCCTGGAGCCGTGTATTCACTAATTCGTCGTTCCAGAAAAAGCCCTGCCGGTCCTGCACCCATTCGAAATAAGAAACCGTGACGCCGCCCGCATTCGCCAGGATATCGGGAATGACAAACACCTTCTTATCGGCGAGCACTTCGTCGGCAATAGCGGTGGTGGGCCCGTTGGCGCCTTCGCAGAGTATTTTGCATCTCAGGTTGGCGGCGTTCTCGGAGGTGATGACATTCTCCGTGGCAGCCGGCAGCAGCACATCGCATTCAAGGAACATTGCCTGCGTCCGGTCCATGTTTTCACCTTCCGGGAAATCGACGACGGAACCGGTGTCGGCGCGATGCCGCATCAGTGCCTCGATGTCCAGACCCAGGCGATTATAGACGGCGCCGTCGTATTCGATGATGGCAATTATCTTGAACCCCCGCTTCGCCATCAGCCGGGCCGCCATGCCGCCGACATTTCCGAAGCCCTGAATCACCACGCGCGTATCTTCCGGGCGCAGGCCGAACCGCTTCAGCGCCTCGAGAGTCACGATCATGCAGCCGCAGCCGGTCGCCTCGTTGCGTCCGCGCGAGCCGCCCAGCTCCATGGGTTTGCCGGTAACCACGGCGGTGGTGGCGTGCCCCATGTGCATCGCGTAGGTATCCATGATCCACGCCATCACGCGGGCATTGGTATTGACATCGGGCGCGGGCACATCGCGCTCGGGCCCGATCATCTCGATGATGCCGGCCGTGTAACGCCGCGTCAGACGCTCCAACTCGCCGTCCGACATGATCGCGGGATTGCAGATCACGCCGCCTTTGGCGCCGCCGAACGGGATGTTGACGACCGCGCACTTCCACGTCATCCACGAGGCCAGCGCGCGCACCTCATCGAGGTTGACATCCGGCGCATAGCGGATGCCGCCTTTGCCGGGACCGCGCGCGATCGAGTGCTGGACCCGGTAGCCGGTGAACAACTCAAGCCGGCCGTCGTCGAGCTGCACCGGGATATTCACCGTGATCTCGCGG
>Ga0302320_10014630_pt1 | contig 16210 bp, 18 predicted proteins | sample Bog_T0_3_FD_202130 | JGI IMG/M metagenome (GOLD analysis project Ga0302320, IMG submission 202130) | Peat permafrost microbial communities from Stordalen Mire near Abisko, Sweden - Bog_T0_3 | ecosystem: Environmental > Terrestrial > Soil > Wetlands > Peat | place: Sweden: Abisko, Stordalen Mire... | reverse complement strand
CGACTTCTGTTACCAGAAACCGTACATCAAATGCTTACACCACAAAACAACGAACCCATCGGCATTCTTTTTTCTTAATGGCAAAGACAACGCAGTTCGCTTTTGGCACAATGGAGCTGACGAAGGATTTATTGCTCTAGCAAGTTTTTACAAAAATTCCGGCCAAGGTGCAGTTATCATGATCAATTCAAATGAAGCCTGGCCAATGCTAGAAGAAATTGAACGAGCAATTGCGCGAGAATACCAATGGCCCGGGTATTTTGAAGCAGAAAAGAAAACGATTTCTTTGGATCAAAAAGTCCTGAAATCTTTAGTGGGTGAATATGCAGCTAAGTCAGGAATCACTTATGAGATCACTGAGTCGAATCAGAAGCTGTTTCTTCATCTAAAAAACCAGACTCCCATTGAGCTGCTGGCTGAGTCAGATTCCAAATTTTTTATTGCGGGCCTCAATTCTCAGATTATTTTTGATAGGGCTCCTGATGGAAGTGTGAAGAGTCTTACTCTCCAACAAGAGGGTGGCGGGCCCGTTTCAGCTGAGAAAAAGCAATAAATAGGGGTTGGAGGAGATTTTTATCTCAAATTCCTACCTTATCCGTAGCTAATAAGGCGTAAAGATAGTCGTCTACAAACTTCCCGCAAGTCCAAAAAGCTTCTCGAAGTAGCCCTTCTCTTCGGAATCCAATACGTTCCAGAAGTCGAATGCTGGATTGATTTGTTATCGCAGTGGTAGCCTCAAGTCTATGAAGGACAAGATCTTTGAAGGCATACTTTACAAGCGAACTTAGAGCTTTTGACGCATAACCCTTGCCAGAATACTTCTGCGAAAGCCAATAGCCAACTTGAGCCTTCCTATGTTCTTTCTTCAATTCAAACACATTGAATTGACCCAAAAGCTCTCGGCCTTGCCATAATCCAAACCGCGCTCCAGTTCCTTCCTTCTTTGCAGACTCCCCCTTCAGAAGAAGCTCTAAAGCTTGCTCTTTCGAATTAACGTCCGCTCCTGAAAATTCCACGCTTTGGAAGAAATTCTTATTTGCTACAATAATAGAATAAAAATAATCCAATTCTGAATTTGGATCAATTTCCCTTAGCTTAAGGTCTCCCTCAATTTGAATGATAGGAAGGTTTTGCATAATTTAACCGCCTCTTATCTGTACCAATTAAAGATCAATTTCTATAACAAATGCTGGCTCATTTCGATATAACTCCTTAAAAATCAACAATTGCAACCAATGTGTGAGGAATTATCGTAGAATTAACTCATGTAGCTAATTGCTTGGTTATGCTTTCAACCTTGCATTTATCAAAGTTAATCAAAATCTGCAAGGAGCATTAGAGATTCAGAGTGATCAAACATTCTAAGTACATGCCCCTGAGTAATTCGGGCCTGATCTAAAGGCAAATTATTAATTTCTAACTTAGAAAACCATCCTATCTCTGATGTTTCAATATTTATTTTTTCAAGACCACCTTTTAAATCACACAAAAGGTAGATTTTATAGAAATGATAAAGATGAGCCTTGTATCCGTGCTTCCTATGGTCAAAAACAGCAGCAATTTTTGTTGCCGTTACTAAAAGACCGCACTCCTCCTGCACTTCGCGCTCTACTGCCTGACTTAGGGATTCATTGACATCAACATACCCACCCGGAAGCGTCCATCCACCTGATTTTTCCTTCACCATAAGTACTTGTTTATTCTTAAACACTGCTCCACGAACATCCAATTTTGGAGTAGAATAGCCTTGTTCGTTCGAAAAAATCTTACCTAGATATTCTTGTGAATGATCGGAATGTTTCGAAATTAGCTCACAGGCTATTTTTTCTAACAAGTGGAACCTTTCAATATCGAAGTGGTCTTTTGAAAAAGAAAGGCCGTTCTTTGCAATAGCTTCAATTTCTCTACCAAAATCAAGTATGGTTTTTTTCATATTCTTAGCATTATTCGAGTCATTTGTTTTATTTGGAAGCATAATATATCTCTCGAAAAAATTCACTTACAATATTGACTCCTGCAACCAGATCCTCATCTAGTCCAACTTCCTTTGAGAATCCACGAAGAAGGCGCTTCAATAAAAAGTCTCGCCAAGAGACGGTCGAATCCAATTTGGCGACGAATTCGTACAATGTCATAGTCTGGTTAACATGACGCCATCTGCTTTCTTGTTTAAAGAAGCTTTTGAAATGGTTTTAGGGCTTGGTAACTTTCAAGTTCGGAAACTGTAAGGTGGCCTGACTTAAGAGCTTCTGCAACTGCACTTTCAATGAAATCTAATGACTGAGTACAGTTTCATGAGAATAAACCCCTTGCGGGATACCATCCTTGCCTCTTGACCAAAGTAACCAAAGTACTAGATCCGACTCAGGACTCTGTGGATAGCTCCGAAGACGATAGACTCCGTGAAATTCTCTAACCCAATTTCTGGCGTGAACATGAACGCATGATTCTTTTCGCTATATCGCTATAGCCAGCAGCCACCGCTTGTTTTGCTGTAAAAAAGCCTTGTTGAGCATCAGCAATCTCAAAAAAGTGTCGCTCATTACTCCATGGATTCTGCTTATTTCTAGCTCTGGATTATTCTTAAATTGAATAAACCATTTAAGTGTTATTGCGACTATTTTTTAGTCAGGTGCTTGAGATTTTGATTTGTTTTATAGCTAAATTATTAAAAATTATAAGAAATATATAGTATTGTCTTTACTTCCTGTTTGCAGTATGAAGATATTTTTAATATAGGGACTAAATTTTATGAGTTTTTTTAGCGAGATGAAAGTTTCAAGAACCTTTATGCAACTCGATTCAATAAGGCAAAATCAGTTTTTTATCATTTTTATGATTACATTTGGATATTCTTTCACCGCATGGGGAAACTACGAATAGGAAGTGAAGGACTTTATTTGCAAGGAAGATATTACTATCGAAAGGGTGCTCCGGGAAGATGGAGAAGTCCTATCTAAACAGCCCGTCGGTACCTACATCCTCAGAGAACTTAAACAAGGAACGTATTATGGGTAAAGGTTTGCACTTCTTTATATCGACGCAAACCACAGGATCCGATTGCACCTTCAAAATACAAATAATTGCTACAATCCACTAGAAATAGGGATTGGACTCTTGAAAGAAGAAGCAAACCAACTCAATAGTAGTCATGATCAACTCAGCTACGGAAGACTAACTACACCGCTGCCTACGAAGCATTTTTGCCGCATCCCTGAGTCTTGTAGAGCCCAAGTTTTGAATATCGTTTCCAAATTGCATTTATTGGTAATGACAGCACCTAAATTTTTTATGGGTGACGCATTTGAGAACTCGATTAATTTTTAATATTCTAAAATATTTAGAACTTATTTTTTTATTTTACTGTTTTTTTCCAGCTCTTAGTCATTTATGCTTCAGATTACTCAAAAGTTAATGCTGATATCAAAAATTATGATGACCAGATAACAACCATGAAGACCCAATTTGATAAAATCCCTGCTCAACCAAACAATCAGGAATGGATCAAGAAAAAACTCCAGCATATGGTCGATGTTGATCAAATCATGAGGAATTATTTAAACACTCCTCATAATAAAAAATATTCCAATGTGGAAAAAAATGAGTTTGAAAAACAGTTCATGATGCATTGGCCTGAGGTTGACTCCTATCACACAAGCGAGCTTAAAAAACTTCTTAAACTTCACCCCTGGTTTACAATCAGTCGTTTTGGCAAAGAAGCAGATAAAAATGCTTGGCTCTTGGTCCAGCATGCGGATCATGACATTGCCTTTCAAAGACAAGTCTTAGTCATCCTTACTGAGCTCTACCTTAAGGGTGAGACCAATCCATCCAATTACGCCTACCTCTACGACCGCGTAGCATCTTCAATCAATGATCTTTCTCAGAGAAAGCTTCAAAGATACGGAACTCAAGGGAAGTGTACAGGCCCTGGATTATGGGAACCTTTTCCAGTAGAAGATCCTGAGAACTTGGATAGGCGACGCAAGGAAGTGGAATTAGAAACTGAAGCTGAGTACATCAAAAAGTTTGAAACCATATGCCATTAAACAACAAGAATGCAGGGAGTGTAATTGCTCGAAAGCAAACTTCCTGTTTTTACACAACTTTCGCCATCCATGGCTGTTGTGATTTTCGCGCAATTACACCTCCTGCATTCTTGTAAGTGCAATGAGGTACACCCAGTGCTTTGCCTGGGATTTCTTATAAATACAATTCTCAAGTTTGATTTTTTACTGAGATCCTGTAAACCAGATGCATGTTTAAATTTTTATTAATGAAATTCAAAAAAGTTAAATTTCTTTTTTATGTTCTATTGATCGGACTCACGTGCATTCCTAGTTTGGGGTTAGCGGGTGAGTTTTCAGAAAGCCTAAAAGAAAAAAGGGTATTATTTCTTTGTACAGGAAATTACTACAGAAGTAGACTTGCAGAAGCTTTATTTAATTTTTATAGCCAAGAGAAGAAACTTCATTGGAAAGCCTTATCCCATGCTATCAATATTGATGCACTTACGCCAACTCAAAAAGCATCAGGTGTTTCTGAGATCGTTCTTAAAGGCTTAGAGAATTTAGGAATCCCTCTTTCTTTTGCAAATGAAGTCCCCACCCCCTTGACACAAAACGATCTAGAAACAAATCCTATTGTTGTCGCTCTCAGTCGACAGGAGCACCAACCTGTACTAGAAAAGCAATTCCCCACTCAAAAATCTAAGATTCAATATTGGGATATTGGAGACTCAAAAGTTTTAGAGTCAACACAGACAATTCCAATGATCCAGACTCATGTCCAAAAACTCATTGAAAGCCTGGAAAAACATAAAGAAGAATAATATTGTAAAGAGGAATAAAAAGTGGATATCGTACAACCCTGTTTCAGAAAACGAAATCTTCGCATTGATTTTTTAAGGGGAGTTTCTATTCTATTGGTTCTCATTCATCACTTCAGTAATGCTTACAAGCTTCAAGAAAGTTCATTGGCTTTGATCCTTCCAAAACAGTGGATCATTGCTCTAGTTAGGAACGGCAACTACGGAGTCATTTTGTTCTTTGTGATCTCAGGTTTTTTGATTACATCCACGTCGCTTAATCGGTATAGAAAACTTTCAAATCTTAAAGCTCTCAGTTTTTACAGGATGCGTTTTGCTCGGATTTTTCCCTGCTTGCTTCTTTTTTTTAGTGTTGTAATCCTTTTTAATTTCACTCCTTTTGTTCGTATTCAAAAAGAGACAGATACGGTTTCACTTGCTACAGCGGTATTTTCAGTTCTTACATTTTGGCATAATGTACTTATGGAAAAATTTGGATACTTTAATTACTGCTTGAATGTTTTATGATCCTTATCAGTAGAAGAGGCTTTCTATTGTGCTTTTCCAGTGATTTGTCTTGTTCTAAAAAAGGATTTTCTGATTAGTCTTTTCTGGGTTGCTTTAATTGTCATTGGTCCCATTTATCGAAGTTATTATGCACATAATGAAATCATTACCCTCTATGGTTACTTGTCCTGCTTTGATAGCATTGCGCTTGGGTGTCTATCGGCGCTGCTTGCAAACCCAGTTCGATTTGTATTACAAGAAAAAACAGGAAAGATTGTGCAGGTTTTTGCAGCAATACTCATGGTCAGTATTTATTTTTACTCTGGAATTATGGATAATATTGGAGCAGGTGTTTCATGGATGGCTGCAGGAACAGCTATTTTACTGATCAAAGCCCATCAAAAAACATCATTTCCGTTTTTGTCTCAAAATAGACTCGCAAAGCTCGTTTGTTGGTTTGGAAAAAATAGTTATGAGTTCTATTTGTTTCATATTTTAATTTTGTGTGGCATGCGTTTTTTTATTAAGCCTCAAGATCTCAATCCTTATACGAAGGTACTTTGGATGCTTGTGTATTTTGTACTATCTGCATTTGTTGCAGAAATCATTTCTCGATTTTATTCAGAACCTTTAAATCGAGTATTACGTCAAAATATCTTTTCTCTAAAGATAGGGGGGACGTATCGTTATTTATCTAACCTCCACAAATATATTTATTGCATATTGATAAAATAAATAGTATTACTACTAATTTAGTACAGGGTAAATAAAGGCAGCATTTTATGGAAAAAATTAAGATCAATATTGCTTCCGTAATGATAACAGTGAGCCTTTTTACCCCAAAAATCTCACGTGCTGTCACCATTAGTGATCTTCCAAAAGAAACGGCTTCAGAGATATTCACGTATCTAGATCCTTTATCTTTCGCTTCTATGTCTTACATGAGCAGAGGTGTTAGAAATACGCTTTCCATGCAGGAAAAAGGTAAGGCTGAATTAGGAGTAGTGATTGCTAAACGAAGAATTTACGAATTAATTGGACGTTTTATTAGCATAGCTCCTGGAAATTTCAGAGATGAATTGACAGGTGATATTATAAAAACTCAACGCTTTGCAGTGGCTGAGCATCCCTTGACCAGCTGGCAGTATGATCTAGTTATGGGAAGCGGAGAATCAGTAAGAAAAAATAAGTTTGATAGCCACTCTATGGCGGGACTTACGCCAGACGAGTGGGACGAGTATTTAGCTAGACTCAATGAGTTACTAAAACCGCAATTTGCGATTGTTTATCCAGGGATTGAAATGACAGTTCGTCGAACAACAGTTGAAGAATCAAAATATTTATGGAGTAAGCCAGTCAATGAAACCTTACCAGATGGAACTGTTATTACTGGAAAGGCAAATAAGTATTTTGAAAGAAAATTCGACAGGAATGGAAAAACTAACTCTCAGTTTAATCCAAGAGGGCTAACAGACGGTCAAATTGTCGAACTCCTTGAAGGCAATAGGATTGACTCAGATATTAGATATACAGTCGACGATAGCACTTACGTCGGTAGCGGTAGCCCTGTGGGTCCATGGCCAGTGGCATGTCCATTTATGGATCACCATATTTTAAGAAATTCGTATACTTTCTATGAATCATCGTGGACGTTCGAAAACCACAAAAACATTTCACAATTTATTGGCCTTAGACCTGTCATTTCTTTGCTAGAGCCAACTATAAAAAACCAGGAAACTCTAATAGATATCTCCAAGGAACGTCTTAGCAGAACTTCATCTCAATCTTCATTAGAGTCGGAAGTTGATTAACTCTGGAGTAAATATATAATGTGTCAAGCAATTCAAATTATTAAAATTATTAGTTTTCTTTCTCTCCTGTTAATTTCAGGAATAGCTAAAGCTGTAATTATTTCAACTGAGTATAACGGGGAAGAAAAATCGAAGTTGCTCGCAGAGTCTAAAGCAGCTGAAGCAATCTGCTCGCTTGAGGTAATATATAGATTAAAGACAGTACGAGGTACTTGCGTATATATCGATTTGGGGCAAGGATCTGCTAGTTCTAAATCGGTAGGAATAATTCTTACTTCTGCACATTTGTTGGACGTGGCTGGCGAAGCTCCAATTGTAATTCAGGTTAAATTTTCTTCAAGTTCTGAAATGAATACAATCGATGAGTTTTCTATTCACCCTCTTCACCAAGTCATAGAGAGAAAAGGGCACATTGCTATTCTAAAAATGGAGGTTCCTGAAAATTTTGGAATTCAGGGAATGAAATTAGGTTTCTCTTCAGATGACCTCCAAAAAGAGTCTCTTCTTATGGGAAGCTTTGGAGGTCGAATTGCTCTTAACTTGCCTAATCAGGAATGGATCGAGAAGCTTGAAAAGCGAGTAGTCCATGTCTATCCAACTTTGATTTTAAAAAAAAATAGGGATATCGACCATTTTGGAGCTTTGCTCAATCTGACTTCATCTGTAATGCGTGATGAGCCCTGGACTTTTTCTATACCGGAAGAAGCTGTTCTGAGTAAGCATGTTACTGGCAGTCTAACTCCTGGAGATAGTGGAGGCCCTTTATTCTACTGGGATAAGTCAATACAACAGTCTCGTCTCGTTGGAGTCGCCGAATTTGGAACCTACGATGACTCTTCTCCTACCATGACCTTGCACTGGACAGCGCTTACTTCTAGTACAATGAAATGGATTCAATCTTATGACAAACGTAAATTCGAATTTGGTCCAACCTTTTTTAGGTATATTAACAATTTAAAAACATTGGAGCCAGCTTACGTCAATCAAGCCAAAGATCCTATGATAGACATTCTTTTAGACGAGGATGTAGCTAATGCACAAGAGGAATTATTAAAAAGCAACGCGTTTAAGAGCTTTCTCGAACATCATTCTTTTTTGCACAGGAATAAAATCGAAGAGTATTCTAAACACAATTTAGTTCTTCCATAGAACATTCATTGATAAGAACGAACTCCTACCCAAACAGAAATCTTTCCTGATGCGTCATACAGATCAAAGTCAGCCAGAAATGTCCTTGGGCATTCATTAGGTGGAGTCTGCCAAATCGATTGCCATGTTTTCCCTACTGCCTCAGGACTTGGAGGGTTTACCGAAAAAACACTATAGCAAGCGGGTTGAATTATGGCTTTAGCAAAGTTTTTTGGCATGGAATCAAAACTACTTACCCATGTCCCTAAAATAACAGAGTATTTGCCTTGACAATTTTTTCCTTCATTTTCATAATTTGTATAAACTGAAACGATTTCATTAGAAATTTTATTTGGTATTTGCTCTAAAATTTCTTCTTGCATAAATTGCTTCCATAGCAGAAAAATATCCTGCACACACTGGCTATTTTCATTCGTTGTGCGAATTTCAAGTCCAATTATTTTTAATTCAGGCTTACTTATTAAATTTAACATGATCATTTCTCCTGCCTCTATCATGACAAAACAGGAACTCTAGATCTTGATATTTTGTATCATTCTCATTAACTCGCTCAAGTGAGTTATAAATAAGCAGGGCCGCCAGTAATGGGAATGTAAATAAAAGTGGGTCCCCCCAAGGACCAATCTTGGTAAACCTCAAAATCATAACCTTGATTTCTTTGTTCTTGAGACTGTGGCATCCAAAAACCATAAATATACTTCCAAGCAGCAAGAATGTCTTGAGGCGTGGACTTTTCTACAAAAAATCGAGCGTATTTTGAAGCAGGGAGGGTATGAAAGGTCATACCCTCTGGGATCAGATTAGTATTTGACACCTCAGATCCCAGTGTAAAGAAAAATTCTTCATTTTCTGTCATTTCAGTGTACACACCTATAAGGTGATTGGGGTGAAGCTGATTTTGAATCTGCTCAAACCTTTTTGTAGCAATAAAATCGCTAAACAGTCTTGGGATATCCGTGGCTTGTTGCTCATTTTCCAGAGTGGTCAAAATTTTTTTCCCAATTATTTTGACGTCTTTAAAAATTACAAATTCAAGAGGTGGAATTTTTCCATCGTAAATTTGATGGGTATATTGTTTTTCAATATCCAGCTTAATAAATAGGGTATGTTCCCGTTTTGTTTTTCGAAATGCAAGCGGGCTTTGTCCAAATGCCTTTTGAAAAGCACGAGTAAAACTTTCAGGTGTTTCGTAGCAACAGTTCAAGGCAACATCAATGATTTTTTTCGACTCGTCATGAGTTCAATTGCTGCCTGAGACAGCCTACGCTTTCGAATATAGTCCTTGAGCGTAAAACCTGTCATGAAATAAAAAATTCGATGAAAATGAGAAAGAGAACTGAACGCTGCTTGAGACACATCAGCTAATGTCAATTCCTCCAATAGATGTTCTTCAATGTAGTCTACTGCTCGCTGGATTCTTAAATAGTAGTCATTCATAAGTAAATCCAAGGATTGCTATTTCCCATTTGTTGTCCATTCGTCTTTAGGGAATTGGCAGATGCCAATTGCCTTTTGGGCAGGACAAAAGCCAACAGACTCGTAGATTTTAGCTGCATGATATTCAGGATCAGCAACCATAACCAACATACGTGCTCCGCCATGTTCAAATGCCCAGCGAGCGCTCTCAAAAATGAGGTTACCACAAATGCCTCGACGTCGAAATTCGGGATGAGTGCCGACCACTTGATAGCGACCAATTCCATCAAAAATAAAAACTCCACATTCTGCAACAAGGCGGCCATCCAGATACGCTCCAAACCAGTTACCAAGATTTGCCTTAACCATGTCACAATACTTTTTCATTTGGGCATGCTTAAAAGGGAGGTACATCTCAAGTTTGAACTCATCACCCCTGCAACTGATCTGATTTTGAATCGCAGCTTCCCAGTCCCCATCGGATGAAATGATTTTAATCTGCAAGCCCTGACAACAATGCTTGGGGTGATGTAGGTTTTCATGGGAAGTAGTCAAGACAACTGATTTCTGTAAATCAAATCCCTGCTGTAAAAATGGTTCGATTACACCTTGTTCACCATCAATCGAATCCCAGCCAAATGTCATATGCTTGACCAAAGGTTGATGGGCGAACTCTTTGTAAAACAGGTCAGTCCATTTTTTAAAATCACCTTCTCGTGGAGGTGATTTCATAACAAGCAGATTGCCCCAAAAATACTCTGGATTGTTTGGAGATTCGGCGACAATGAAGTGCCCTCGATCTTCTACTCGACCTTGGAACGCAAGGATTGAAAGATCTGTTTTATATGCAAGCGATGTTACATGAATGCTATTTTTATAGGAACCTGAAAGTGACATGACTTGAACTTTATAAAAAAACAAACCACTTACGTCAAGTAAAGAACTCACTCATATCGTCGCTAGTTCACAAGAGGATGAGATCCATTACTTTCCCATTCTTATCCCGACTAAAATGAAAGACGAGTTCGGTATCACTATTAACTACAAGCCTATATTCATGCTGTTTTCTTTAAGGTTTCAATGTCTGTACCTGTAATAATACCAATATTGCGTGATATTTTTTCGATTGGCCAGTCCCACCAAGCAATTGCTAAAAGCTCCTTTATCGTCGCTTCATCAAAGCGGGTGCGAATTGCTTTTGCAGGATTGCCACCCACTATAGTGTAAGGAGCAACATTTTTTGTGACGACCGATTTTGAAGCAATGATAGCACCATCGCCAATATGAACACCAGGCATAATAGTGGCATCGTACCCAATCCACACATCGTTACCAACAACTGTATCCCCTTTGTAAGGGAGCGATGCAAAATCAAATCCTTCTTCCCATCCTCGCTTAAAAATGAAAAAAGGATAAGTCGAAAACCCACTCAGTTTATGGTTAGCACTACTCATGATAAATTTTGCTCTTGTTGCTATGGCACAAAATTTACCAATGATGAGCTTCTCTTTTGAAAAAGAATAATGATAAAGGACGTTCGTATCCTCAAAATGTTCTGCACCTTCAGGATCGTCGTAATAAGAAAAATCACCAATGCTGATATTTGGCCTGGTAATGATATTTTTTAAAAAGACGGTTCGTTTCTCGTTAGTCAGGAGGTTAAGTCCTACAAACGGGTACATTGTATTTGAGTTTGGACCGCTCATTGATACTCCTTCCCTTACACCCAAATATGAATTTGGTAAATGACTAGACAAGCTGTATTTTATTCACCAAACTGATTAATAAGGTATGCCATTAGATACCACGATGATCGAAATAATGTCTCAAATTTATCCTGGGATGGCAGCAGCTGGACTTTGGAGCACACCTTCTGATTTAACAACCCTCGGAATTGAAGTTCAAATGGCCTTGAAACTTCTGTTACCAGAAACGGTACCATCAAATGCTTACACCGCAAAACAACGAACCCATCGGCATTGCTTTTTTCTTAATGGCAAAGGCAACGCAGTTCGTTTTTTGCACAATGGAGCTGACGAAGGATTTATTGCTCTAGCAAGTTTTTACAAAAATTCCGGCCAAAGTGCAGTTATCATGATCAATTCAAATGAAAAAGAAACAGTATAAAACAGGATCAGCCTTCAAAACTGCTTTGCAAGAGTGGCTAAAAATGTACTGTGTCTCAGACTGTAGATCAATCATCAATTTCCCAGGAAGCTAGGAGGTCAGCTGATCGGGCTGAACAAGGTGGTTTTGGGATGTTAGAATTACTAAAATTTGGAAGCCAACAAATGCTGAAGGCAGCTATCAAGGAGAAAATCACCGCCTATCTGGGAAGAGAGCGTCACGAGAGGATCGGCAAGACATTTCGAGGTGAGCGCAATGGCTACCGTATGGCAACGGTTGACACGCCTATTGGGCAAGTCATTTTATCCATGCCTCAACTTAAAGTAGTCCAGAGAATCTCCCTTAAATCATTTTTCGTAATTTTATTATTTTTCAGCTGGAGCTGGCATTAAGTGAATTGTTTTTGTTTTTATAGGACCTCCTATTGAAGAAGAAGGCTCGGGTAGATCTGGGACTTCAAAACCCAGTTGCTTAAAAAGAGGAATAGAATCTCTACAATTAATTCTCAAAGCCCTTTCTAACACATTTTCTCCATCAGAATTTTTTTCAGTCAGAGTTTTAGTGATTTCTTCAAATTTGTTTGAACTGAGAGAATTTCGTTGTTCCAATAGAACTGACAGAAATGGAACTAAGTTATGGCAATTGAATGCCCTTTGTATTGGAGTTATTCCTTTGTGGTTTCTTTTTAAAAACATATCTTCTCGCGGATCTAAGTGGCTGGCCATTTCTTTCAATACTTCCTTGTTACCACCAGTACTCCAGCTAAACCAATGAAAGGGTGCTTCCCCTTCATTATCTGCAATTTTAAGAGTATCTTTCCCAGATTGAACAGATAAGAGAGCTTGAACCGATGGTAAATCACCATTTTGCACAGCCCAATCAAGCAAAGAGCGTTGATATTGATCTAATTGAGAAAACATATTAGGATCGACTTTAGCTAGCCCTTGCAGTATTTCTGCATACTTTCCATGAGTCGCCCATAAAAGCAACCATGAGACTAGAGTTTCAAGTCCTCTTTTGTTTTCTGGCAATTTTAGAAATCTTTGTGCTTCTTCCATTTTTAAGATATGTGCCAAACTTTTTGCAAATTTACTTTTCTTCTCAGTATTGATGACGTTTACCTCATAAGATGTGATTTTCTTAAGACCCGTCGTTTCATCTTCTTCCTCTTCATGTCGGGTCACTTCTTTTTCTGGCTCAAGTAAAGAATAATAAAATCCATCATGCTTAATGAGGTGATCAAATTCACGAGGAAAGAATGTATCCTTAATTTTTGGATTTGAAAGAAAGTGGTCTAAAAAATCTGTACGTCCAAATTCAATGGCTTTTTGAATGGGTGTTTTGTGATCTTTGTCTTCAATAAATCCAGCTGAACTTGTCATACCAATCAGTTCAGAATCCCCATACAACACAGCTAAATGCGCTGGAGTTCTTCCGTAGCTGTCTTTCTCAAACACCATTCCTTCTGAGTTTAAAACTTTTTTAGCAGCGGATAAATCCTTTGTTTCAATCAGATAGTGGAGTGGATAAGGACCTTGGATATCGGAGGTACATTTCTCCTGATCCGTTCCACCACAATTCTTGACATAGGTTAATCTACCTCCAAAGAGAACCATAGACTCTGCTATTAGCTCTGCATTATGCCAACCCCGCATACCACTGCTATCTTGAATGAGCCATTCTTCAACGCAATGGGTGCCACAGCAGTTTCGTCGACTACCGATTAAGGTCGTAGCATGACGCTTAGCTGGATCGCATTCTTCTCCAGAGCTAGTTATAATTGAACCTGTACAAAAACTAATAGACATTGGAGTCATCGGTCGACTCTTGCTGAGGATTTTGTTAGCCATTTCTAAAAAATAATTTTTTCCTTTTGCCAAATCTTGAGACTGCATTTCAGGTCCAAGTTCTACAACGTGAATGTTATAAGGGGGGATGGGAACACGATCATGATCATTTTTTGAGCAAACAGATTTTACTATTGTGCTATAGGCGATTTTTCCAGATCTTATTGGTTCAGATTGAGTTCCATAATAATGTTGGATCTCTTCAGGAGTGATAGCAGAGGGTATAGAGCCGCTTGATAGTTCGAATTTGTGATCTCTTAATTCATGGGCACATAAACTCGCTGTAGGAAGCAAGCATACCTTATCTTTTAATTCTTTTGTTTGCTCCAAAATTTTCTTCCAATCTGTTAACTCCTTTTCAGTAGCCTTTATGAGGCATCCACGATTTCTTAAGTGATACAGATTGACATGTACATGTCCACCGTCTTGAAACTCTTGGTCACAGAATACTGGGAAAATTGAAAATTGTTTTTTTGTGTCCGTTCTAACGGGACTATAATGATGATAAAAATATTGAAGAAGCTGAAGAGAGGTGTGATGGGAGCAAGTGTTGGTATGACCTTGTTCTAGTGACGGAAATTCGTTGTCAACTAATTTCTGGAAACCAAATTCAGAATCAGGCTCAATATGATGTTGATCTCAAATGTTTTTTCCTCTTTCAACAAAAGATTTCGCCTGTACCTTTTCGACCGATAAGATAAAGACCAACGGAAAAACCATTGTGAACATTAATGTTATACTCATAAATATTCTCATTATACAAGAATACAAGATTCTCTTAAATTTTAGTTAAGGAACTTCAAAAAATACTTTTACCTAAAGCATCTGAAAAGTTTATTGGGTTTATTGGACTGGCTCAGATCGTATTTGATGCTCTCATTCCATCCCCGACATACCTAGTCCACAATTTAGGTCTGTAAGTTCATACACATTAACATCGCTCCGGATTTGTCGTACATTTCCGGAGCATGGTCGAACGACTTTTTAATTACTCTGGCAGTAGTAGTTTTTTCATCTTCGGGGCTCGTGCAACAGGTAAATCTACTTGATTAAAGACACGGTATTCTCTTGAACCCAATCCACACAAAAATACCCTATATCTTGATTTGCTTGACCCAGATATAGAGTCTGAGTATTCACGCTACCCCAATCGTTTAAAGGAGGTAGTTAAGGAGCGCTCTTCAGAGCTTCGACATGTAATAGTTGATAAAATCCAAAAAGTGCCAGCGCTCTTGGACGTAATTCAAGGTCTCATGGAGAAATATAAGAAAATACAGTTTGTTATGACTGGATCAAGCGCAAGAAAATTAAAGCGAGGAGCTGGGAATTTACTTGGGGGGCGTGCCTTTGCGTTTCATATGTATCCCTTCACTAGCATGGAAGCACCAAATAGCTCAAACCTCACAGAGATGCTCCAGTGGGGTACTTTACCCAAAATATATGATTTTGTTGATCCAATAGAGAAAAAACGATTTCATCGCAGTTATTGCCAAACCTACTTACAGGAAGAAATCCAGCTTGAACAAATCGTCAGAAACATATCATCGTTTCGAGAATTTTTAGAGATTGCGTCGCAGTTTGCAAATGAGATTATTAATTTTTCTAATATTTCAAAACAAACTGGAGTAGATGAAAAAAAATTGCTCGATTTTTTGAAATTCTCTCAGATACCCATATTGGAGTATTTCTTGAACCGTTTGACCGTTCAGTAAGGGTACGACAATCGCAAAAACCGAAATTTTATTTATTTGATACTGGTATTCAGCGAGAGCTAGCGGGACAAATCGATATCCCTTTGCTACCTCAAAGTAGAGACTATGGAAAATATTTTGAACAGTTTATAATTTTGGAATGTATACTGCACCCCTAGAAACTGTTTACAGCAGTGGCCGGCAATTTTAATTGGCACTCTCCATGAAGTAGTGCAGCAGCTGAATGCAGATCAGCTTCACGTATGAAGTGGCTGCAAACAAGAAAGAATCCCGATATTGGATTTCGGTTAGCTAGAGAAAAGCTTTAAAAATTTATATTAAATCTAGTGATCAATCCAAAGTGATCTGATAAATGGATTGGTTCATCAAATTCACATAATCTTTCAGTGAATACCAAATTTGCCTCGACTGGCTTAAGTTGATTTATGTCATTCAACATAATATAGTCGGTTACGCTAGAGGGTTCCAAAGCAAATGCGCCACTTCGTGCATATTCGTTGTTTTGAGTATCATAAGTAAATGGCAGGCATTTAGAATCACAACCCAACCCATTACAATGAACAAAAGTATCTTTGAGATCTAAACAGTCGGATTGAGACTCTCGATCCAAACCTGTAAATAAATTATAGACACCTTCAACTTTTTTAGAGTTATAATTTCCACCCATAAATTCAAAATAGTGCGTATTTAGGTCAGCGGCAAGAAGTACAAATTCACTCTTCCTCTTTTGGTGAGTCGGCTGGAGGAATTTCACCCCCAGCCTCTCTTAAAACGGTGCATGAACCTCTCAGCTCACACCGCTTCCATCAAGCAAACGATTCTACGATTCCTTTA
>Ga0302320_10014628_pt1 | contig 16212 bp, 16 predicted proteins | sample Bog_T0_3_FD_202130 | JGI IMG/M metagenome (GOLD analysis project Ga0302320, IMG submission 202130) | Peat permafrost microbial communities from Stordalen Mire near Abisko, Sweden - Bog_T0_3 | ecosystem: Environmental > Terrestrial > Soil > Wetlands > Peat | place: Sweden: Abisko, Stordalen Mire... | reverse complement strand
CGGGTTGAGATCGTCAAGCGAATCGAGCGAAGGATCAATCAGCGTAATGTCGATGGAGTCGGCGAAGAAGCGTTCGTTTGTGTCCAGCAGAAGCCGCGAACTGAAACCGCTGCCGATTTCGATCGCGCGTAAGGGCGCCGCGAGCCGATTGCGGACGGCTCGCACGGCAAACGGATCGTTGACATCGACTACCGGCGAATAAAAGTGGCCGGCCGGATGGCCGAGGTTGCTCAGCAAGCCCTGGAGGCGCAGACAATGCTGCTTCAGGTCGTCGCGCTCAGCGATGAGCGCCTGGATCTCCGATTCCACAGCTTTCATTACAGCATTGCGCCAGGCAACCGATGAGACACGTCAACGATTCACGCGCGCGGGAGCGCCAAGGCCAGACAGCAGAGCCAGGCCTTCGTCCGAAATTGAACTGCAGGGTGAGGGCCAGTTGGCCACCCCGTCATCCATTTTCCAGACTGCCGGATTGGCCCCATCCGCGGGGTAGAATCGGCCGCGTTGATTTGCCTGGCCGACAGTCAGCGACTCCGGGCGTCCGCCGTCTTCCAGGAACTTCAGCCACTGAGGTCCCCAAAAGAGTCCGATCTCCAGAAACGGCCGATGCGCAAGGCTCGCCGGATCTATCCTGGCATCATGATCCAAAGCGGTCAGGAGCTTTAAGTTCTTATGCCAATCGACGATTACGACCGTCTGTTTTACCAGAGGGCCGGAGAGGGTAATGATCCACGGAGCCGCTGCCTGAAGGAGCACCGCGGCAGCCAGAGTGAGACTAACAATCCGTAAAACAAAGCCAAACCGGCGCATAAGGCGTCAGGCTGCGGGCTGATGGCGGACGTCGATGCCCTGCACCAGGTAGATCACGCCTTCGGCGATATTCCTGGCGTGGTCGCCGATGCGTTCGAGGCTGCGGGCCGTAATGAGATGATCGAGGGCGCGTTCGATGGAATCCGGTTCCCGGCGCATCATCTCGATGACTTGCCGGTGAATCGCTGCCCGCATGTTGTCCACGCCGTTATCCGAAGCGAGAACTTCGTTAGCCAGGGCGGCGTCCCGCCGCACGAAAGCGTCCAGGCTGCGGAGCACCATTGACTCCACCAGGCTGGCAATGTCCGTGAGGACGATAGGGGTCCGCAGGGGTGGCTGCCCCATCAGCGTGATCGCACGGGCCGCAATGCTCACGGCAAGATCTCCCATGCGTTCGAGGTCCGTGCTGATCTTGATCGCGGCAACAACGAGGCGCATGTCGCTCGCGACCGGCTGCTCGAGCGCGATCAGGCTCGCCGCCATCGCGTCGATTTTGATATCCCACTCGTCGATCTGGGTTTCGTCGCGCAGCACCTGGTGGGCGGGATCCTCCTTACGCTCAACGAAAGCAAGGACGCCGCGATGTATGGATTGCGCCACCATCGAACCCATTTGCAGCAGGGTGTTATTCAGGATCAGGAATTCTTCTTCAAATCGGCGCAAAACTATCCTCCTACCCGAACCGTCCGGTGATGTAATCTTCGGTCTCTTTTTTCGACGGATTCTTGAAAATCACGTCGGTCCGATCATGCTCGATGAGCCGCCCCAGCAGGAAGAAGCCGGTGTTATCGGCCACGCGCGCCGCCTGTTGCATGTTGTGCGTCACGATGACGATGGTGCACTGGTCCTTGATTCCGACCAGGAGGTCTTCGATCTTGGCCGTGGCGATCGGATCGAGAGCCGAACAGGGTTCGTCGAGCAGCAGGACTTCGGGTTCTACGGCGAGGCCGCGCGCGATACAGAGGCGCTGCTGCTGGCCGCCCGAAAGGGCGTGCGCGGACTCGTGCAGTTTGTCGCGCACTTCGTCCCAAAGGGCGGCGCGGCGCAGACTCTTCTCCACAATGTCGGGCAATTCGGATCGCTTCGCGAGGCCGTTGACGCGTACTCCGTAAGCGACGTTATCGAAGATCGACTTTGGGAACGGATTGGGCCGTTGAAAGACCATGCCGACGCGGCGGCGCAATCCGGTCACATCCATCTTGAGGACATCCTCGCCGTCGAGCGTGATCTCGCCCTCGATGCGGGCGCCGCGAATGGTTTCGTTAATGCGGTTGAGGCTGCGCAGGAAGGTGGACTTGCCGCAGCCGGAAGGTCCGATGAGCGCCGTCACTTTGTTGGCAGGGAACTCGAGCGAAATGTCGTAAAGGGCGCGGAAGGTTCCGTAGTGAAAGTTCACGCCCGCGGCGCGCATCTTCGCCGGAGCGGCCTGTGGGGGCAGGGGTTGAGCGGCTTGTTGCTGCCCTGTCAGGTTAGGATCGCTGGGTGTCATATTCATGGCGTTCGGCGAGGTTTCTAAAGCCCTTGCTGGTGCATTCATCTTCATCCTCTTGCTGTGGTTCCCCGAGACACTATCAGACGGGCGGCGATGTTGGCTACCAAAACCAGACACAGCAGGACAAGGCCGGCGGCCCAGGCCTGCCTGTGCCAGTCGTCGTAGGCCGAAATCGCGTGGGTGTAAATCATCACGGGAAGAGATGCAGTCGGTTCGGAGAGTCCCGTGCTCCAGTATTGATTGTTCAGGCTGGTAAACAGCAAAGGCGCGCTCTCACCTGCGATGCGGGCTACACCCAGAATGATACCTGTCATGATTCCCTTGCGGGCAGCGGGCACCACGACGGAGGCAATGGTTCGCCACTTGGTGGCACCAAGGGCAAGGGAACCTTCGCGCAGGGCGCGCGGCACTTCGACCAGAAACTGTTCGGTGCTCTTAGCCGTGATGGGAATCAGCATGAGGCTCAGGGCGAAGCCGCCGGCCAGCGCGGAGAACTGATGCATGGGTTTGACCACGACGATCCAGGCGAAAATGCCGATCACGATGGATGGCACGCCGTTCAGAAGGTCGCACATGTAGCGAACCAGAAATGAGAAACCCGGACCGCCCCATTCGGAGAGATAGACTCCGGTGAAGAAACCGATCGGGATGCCGATTGCTGAGGCGATAGCGACGATTTCGGCGCTGCCGAGGATTGCATTTGCCATGCCGCCACCCTCTTCTCCGGCGCCTTTGGGGAGTTGGGTAAAGAATGCGAGATCAACCGATTTGCCGCCGTTGTAGACCAGGTAGGCGAGGATCACAAACAGGGTCGAGACGGTAACGAAGGCGCAGATGCCGGTCAACGTCAGCATGACGTTGTTCAGGCTCTTGCGATAGATGTTGCGGATGGTCATGCGCGGGCCGATCCTTTATTCGTAGTTACCAGGATGAGAAGACGGGCGAGGCCGTTGAGGACCAGGGTAAGAAGGAAGAGCACGAGACCGAGTTCAATCAACGCGGCCGGATAATACTTCCCCGTTGCCTCGTTGAATTCGCTGGCGAGCACGGCAGCGATCGTGTTTCCTGGCGCGAGCAGTGAAGTGTGGACAGTCATGTCGTTGCCGATTACCATGGTGACGGCCATGGTCTCGCCCAAAGCGCGGGCGAAGGCCAGAAAAATGGAACCGATGATGCCGAGGCGGGCGAAAGGCACCACGATCTGCCATGTGGATTCCCACTTGGTCGCGCCGAGTGCAAGGGCTGCTTCGCGTTGTTCGCGCGGCACTGCCAGCAGGGCTTCGCGGGAAACGGAAATAATGTAAGGAAAGATCATGATCGACAGGACCAGACTGGCCGTGAGATAGCCGACGCCGTAGACAGGTCCCTGGAACAGCGGGAGGAAGCCGAAGACCGATTTGAGCGCGGGACCGATGAACTCCCGCATCATGGGGACGATCGTGAAGATTGCCAGGAGACCGTAAATAACACTCGGAACCGAAGCCAGCAGTTCGACGAGAAACGTGAGGGCGTCCGACCATTTGCCATTGGCCAGTTCGGCCAGGAATATTGCGGCGCCAACGCCGATGGGTACGGAAATGGCCAATGCGAGGGCTGAAGTAACAATTGTCCCGTAGAGGAAGGGGTAGGCGCCGAATTCGTCGGTGACAGGATTCCAGAGGCGGGATGTAATGAACCCGAAGCCAAATTTTTCGCGGGCGGCCGCGCTGCCGATCCAGAGCTCCCCAATCAGCAAGGCGGTAATAACCAGTACAGATGTTGCAAACAGCAAAGTAATGAGCCAAGCCACCTCATCGCCGCCGCGCAGACGGCGGGAAAGACTGCTTATCGGAGATTGGGGCTGCGCGGCGGCGGTGGGTGACATGGCTTGTATTTTCGGCGGAACTACTTGATCAGCGCGATCTGTTTCTTTTCCTTCGCCACGACGGCCGCGGGCAGAGGAGCATAGCTGAGGCCCTGGGCATCCTTCTGTCCTTCGGCGAGCATCCAGGTCAGGAATTCGGTGATGACCTTTTTCTTGTTGGCATCGGCGAACTGGCTCGGAATGAGCAGCCAGGTGAAGCTGGAGATCGGATAGGCACCCGCACCCGGAGCGTCGGTAATCGAGACGCGGAAGTCGGCCGGCATTTCCTTCATGCCTGCAGCCGCCGCTGTCACGCTCTCAAAGCTGGGCTTGACGAACTTGCCGGCAGCGTTCTTCACGTCTGCATAGGCCATTTTCTGCTGGATTGCATAGATCAGTTCGACATAGCCGATTGAGCCCGGGGTCTGCTTGATGAAGCCTTCGACGCCGGCATTGCCGTTGCCGCCGAGGCCTGTGGGCCAGCTCACGGAAGCGGCTGCGCCGACTTTGGACTTCCAGTCAGGGCTGACCTTGGAGAGGTAGTCGGTAAAGATGAACGACGTGCCGCTGCCATCCGAACGATGAACCACCACGAGGTCGGTGGCAGGCAGCTTGACGCCCGGGTTATCGGCTACGATTTTGGGGTCATTCCACTTGGTGATGGTGCCCATGAACATGCCCGCGACGGTGGGGCCGGAGAACTTGAGGCCCGCCGTCAGACCCGGGACGTTGTAGCTCAGGACTACTGCGCCGAGAACAGTCGGGAAGTGCAGCGGCTTGCTCTTGGAAGCGGCGGCGATCTGGGCATCGGTCATGGGTACGTCCGAGGCGCCGAAGTCGACGGTACCTTCGGTCAGTTGTTTGATACCCGTGCCCGAACCAACGGGCTGGTAGTTGATCTGAACACCGGTTTTGGCCTTGTACTCTTCGAACCACTTCTGATAGATCGGCGCCGGGAAGGTCGCTCCCGCGGCGTTGATGGTGTCGGCTGCGGGGGCGAGGCCCGCGCACAGGAGAGACAGCATTGTCCCTGCAAAAAGTATACGTTTCATTTATTCTTATCCTCTTTCAAACAGTTCTGAAAAAGGGTGGCACTCGCTTCGTGGGTTGAACCCGGTCATTATGAACCAAGTCAATCCCATGTTGAGTGTGCCACCCGAGTGTTTCAATTGCGTTACGATTTGTTTAGCTTCCGTTAGTATTGGGTGACAGGCCTAGAAAGCGGGCATGCTGCCCGGGAGGGTGTAGCGCACGTTGAAGAAGATGGTGCTGTTCTGCGTGCCCTTGCCGCCGGCTTCGTTGAGCGAGTAGTACCAGGGAGCGCGGAGTTCATACATGTACTGGCCCATAAAGTTCACCGCGCCGTAGCGGGCGCTCTTCCACATGGTCTGGTTGAAGCCGACGGTAGCTTCCTGGATCATGCGGTTCTGGGAGTTGGCGGAACCCTTGTAGCCGTAGCCGATGAGCGAAGTGCCGTTGGCATCGAGCGCGACGTCGCGCCCGATGTAGGTGCCACCCCAGTAGCCATAGAGCAAGGTGTTCTTGATGTTGGCTTCAGCGCCTTCGGTGAAACCGCCGGCGTGAATCGGGCTGATGCTTCCATCCGAACGGATGATCATGTCGGGGGACTGGCCGAAGAGGTAGCGGCCACCGCCATCGCTCCAGAAATTGGTGGAGGTCAGGCGGAAGCTGTCGGAGAGTCCAATGATCGCGTTGGCCGAGGCACCGGCGCCAATGGCCTTGTAGTAGGTATTCGTGTTGGGGTTCCAGGTGCGGAAGTTGCGTTCGAGGCCGGCGACTTCAAAGTGGATGCGGCTGGTGGGATCGACCGCGATCTTGGCGATGAAATCCGGCGTCAGATTCGGAACCGCATTGGTGTTGGTGTTGTTGGAGAGCTGCGTGCCGCTGAGAGCGGAAAGAGCGGAGGGCAGGGTGATCGACGGCGCACCCGACGAGCCGCCCATGTACTGTTCCGGATTTTCGAGCGACAGGCCGACGGCGACCTGCTTGTTCGGGTGATAGATGAAGCGAACGCCCGGCTGGCGGGTCCATGTGAGACCCGTGAGGTAGTTCAGGTCGATCACCTGCGAGTAGAACAGATCGCTCGGCAGGGCCGAGAGGCCTTTGCGATTCGGGGTCAGCATGCTCCAGCTCTGGCCGGCGAGGAATTCCATATCGCCCTTGCGGACGTCCAGCCAAAAGAGGCGGATGCGCGGCACGAAGGAGCCGCTACTGACGGTAAGGTTGTTGCCGCCGCTGGTGCCGTTGAAATCAAATTCGTTGTAGCCGATGAAGTGCGTGCCTTTCCAATCGCCATCGATACGGAAACCGAGGCGCGAGTTTTGCGGGCTGAAATGGAATTCGCTCAGCCGGCCAGCGACGCCATTGTTATAGGGAATGCTGGCGAAGTTGGTGCCGATGCTGGAACCGAGGTCCTTGCCGCGCCAAACGCTGGTGAGATCCATGAAACCGACCGGGATGATGCAGGTGTCACCGATGCGGATGTAGGTAGGGACTTTGGTCTCCGCCGGAGCTTCGCACGGATTCGTGCTGGTAGAGGACGCGGCGGTGGCCTGGGGAACCGGAACGGCTGGAATCGCCGCCAGTGTAGCGGGAGCAGCAGCGGGGAAAATGGGCAGGATGCTGGCTACCTGGCCGCGATTCGGAAGTGGCGCAGTTGCCGGAGTGCTGGTGGCGGCGATTGCCTGATCTAATGCCTTTTGTTGGTTGTCGAGGGCCTGCTTCAGCGTGTCGAGCTGCTTTTGCTGAGCGGCAATCATGGCTCTGAGCGATGCAATGTCCTGCGTCTGATTTGTGGTTTCCGTGGTGCTCACGGCCTGGTTTTGGGCAAGCATTAACGCTCCGGCGCTGACAAATGCGACCAGAGTGCGGCACAACCATCGTTTTCCTGAAGTCATTCTGTGTTTCTCTCCCGAGTAATCTGACCCTTGCATAAAGGGCCGACAAAGCTCATGCCGCCGACCGGGACGACGGTCTCACGGGCGGTCTTCACCGACTTAATTCGGGTGAGACCGATGCCAGACTTCGGCGCCGACAGCGTAAGCTTCAAGCCAAGTATAGGAATCTTCGGGGGTAGAAACGATGACGAAACGATGAATTGATGATTACAAGATGAGCGGTGTCGCGGCCCTCAGGGCTACGTCATCCGGATTTCACGCAGAGGGCGCAGAGGAAGCGCAGAGAAAACCCGTTTTCAGGCGACGTTGTGGTGGCGAACGTCCACACCCTTGACGAGGAAGAGAACATCCTCTGCGATGTTGGTAGCGTGGTCGGCGATCCGTTCCAGGTTGTGGGCTACGAAGATCAGATCGAAGGCGGCACGGACGGGGTACGCCCCCAGGTCGGCCTTTTGGAGCAACTCGCGGTAAATAGAGTCCTTGAGCTCGTCGACCTCGTCGTCGGCGGCGAGGACCGCGCGGGCCATTTCTTCGTCGCGCTGCACGAAGGCATCGAGACTGCGGCGGACCATGGACTGCACCAGTTGCGACATCCGCGGAATGTCGATGCCGGGTTTGGGCGGAGAACTGTGGAGCAGGGAAGAGGCGCGCTCGGCTACGTTGACCACAAGGTCGCCCATGCGTTCGAGATCGCTGTTGATCTTGATGGCGGCGGTGAGGAAGCGTAAGTCCTTGGCGACCGGCTGGTGCAGGGCGGTGAGGCGGATGGCTACCTCGTCGATTTCAATGTTGAGCTGGTTGATGCGGTTTTCGATGTCCCAGGTTTCGCGGGCGGGAGGTTCCCGGCCTTCGACGAGCCACATCAGGCTGATGGCGATGGCCGATTCCACAAGCCCGCCCATTTCGAGGATTCTCGTTTGAAGGTCGGCGAGTTCCGTGACGAAAGGGCGTACGTGCAAGATGATACAAAAATAGCATTGTTGGGTTTGCGGATGCACGGTGCAAGCTATCGGCGCTCAGCTTTCAGCGCTCAGCCGGGATGCAGTCCCGCCCGACCTGGTGGTCCTCAGATTGACCCATATGCCCGGACTCGTGCGCCACGCCTCAACAGGCCACGCCATAAGTCACAATAGATACAGTGGAAAAAACGTTTTACATCGAAACTTTTGGTTGCCAGATGAATGCTCACGACTCGGAAAAAGTCGTTGGCACGCTGCTGCATGAGGGCTACTCGCAGGTTCCGACCGCCGAAGAAGCGAACTACATTTTCTACAACACCTGCTCCATCCGCGATAAGGCGGAACAGAAGGTTTTTAATAAACTGCAGCACTTTAAGAAGAGTGGCAAGGGTAAGGTGTTCGCGGTGATCGGGTGCGTGGCGCAACAGGAAGGCGAGAAGATTTTCGAGCGCGCGCCGCATGTGAGCCTGGTGGCGGGGTCGGCCAGCTATACGCGATTGCCCGAGATGCTGGTGCAACTGGAGGCGGGGAACCGGCGCGTCACGGGTCTGAGCCTCGATACCGACCAGACATTCGACACGCCGTTCACGAGCCGCGACAATCCTCATCGGGGCTGGATCACCATTATCGAAGGCTGCGACAAGAAGTGCTCTTACTGCGTGGTGCCATTCACGCGCGGCCCGGAGCGCAGCCGCACGGGCGCGAGCGTGCTCGAAGAGGCGGAACGGCTGGCGGGGCTGGGCTATAGCGAGATTCAGTTGCTGGGGCAAAACGTCAACAGCTATCGGGATCCTTCGCCCGCGGGCTGGGATTTTGCCACGCTGCTGGACCAGGTGGGCCGGGTGCCGGGAATCAAGCGCGTACGGTTTACCACTTCGCATCCACGCGATTTCGTGAAGCCGATCATCGAGGCGATCGACGCTAATCCGAATTTGTGCAATCACGTGCATTTGCCGGTGCAGTCGGGCTCTTCGCGCGTGCTGGCGGGGATGCAGCGGCTCTACACTCGAGAGCAGTATATGGAGCGGATCGAGTGGATGCGGGCGGCGAAGCGTCCGATCGCGATCACGTCGGACATCATTGTGGGATTCCCGGGTGAGGCGGAGCGCGATTTCGAAGAGACGCTGGATCTGCTGGAAGAAGTGAAGTACGAATCTATCTTCAGCTTCAAGTATTCGCGGCGGCCGAACACGCCGGCGCTGGAGATGGGCAATCAGATTTCAGAAGAAGAGAAGACTCGCCGCATCGTGATTCTGCAGGAACGGCAGCGCGCGATTCAGATGCGGCAGAACGTGGAACTGCTGGGCGAAACGGAAGAGCTGCTGGTGGAGGGGCGCTATGAATCGTCCGGCCAGTGGGTAGGGCGGACTACGCGCAATCGGAATCTGACGTTTGTATCGCCGCGAACGGATTTGCTGGGGACGTATGTCACGGTGCGGGTGACCAGCGCGGGGCCGCATTCGCTCATGGGCGAGTTGGTTTAGAGGACGTTTGGCGTAGAAGGCGTACGTCTGTAGCGTGTGGACCTCGGGAGACCGCGGCTTATCGCCGCGGGTCCAGTCGCCCTCGGCCGTACCACCGGCGGCAAGCGGGCGGAAACTCGGAGAACTGCTGTGCTGTAATGAAGTCATGGAAGTCGAGATGAAGATCCGTGGGTTGATGATGGACCCGATTACGAATATGCCGATCGTCATCCTCAAAGATTCGGGCAGCAGCAGTGTGCTGCCGATTTGGGTCGGCATCTACGAAGCGAACGCCATCGCGCTGGAGATCGAGAAAGTTTCGACTCCGCGCCCGATGACGCACGATCTGATCAAGACGCTGCTAACGGGACTCGACGCGGGGATTCGCAAAGTTGTGGTGAGCGAACTGCGCGAGGATACGTTTTATGCCGTCATCTGGGTGGAACGCAACGGGGAGCTGATTTCGGTGGACTCGCGTCCGTCGGACGCGCTCGCGCTTGCGTTGCGTCACGATTGCCCGATTTACGTGGACGATTCGGTGCTGAAGTCGTCGAAAGCGACGAGCGCCGTGGCGGACAAGGTGAATGCGAATCAGGAACTGAAGCGGTGGCTGGAGAATCTGAACGAAGAGGATCTGGGGCGCTATAAGATGTAGCGGGACGCTACATTTTATAGCGGCTTTCAGCGGTCAGCTTTCAGCGGTCAGCTTTTTTGTGTTCCGTTTATGAAGGATTTCCACCAACTCAAGGTGTGGCAGTCTGCTCATTCGCTGACTTTAGCGGTTTGCCACGTTACCAGAACGTTTCCTCGCGACGAACTGTATGGGCTGACTGGCCAGCTCCACCGAGCCAGCGCGTCGATTCCTGCGAATCTCGCCGAAGGTTGTGGCCGGAACGGGGATGCTGAGTTGGCCCGATTTTGCTCCATCGCCATGGGTTCGGCCAGCGAACTGGAATACCATCTGCTGCTGGCCAAAGACCTGGAGCTGATTGGGGTTGCGGACTACGAGGACCTTGCGCCACGGACTGTCGAAGTGAAGCGCATGCTTGCCGGGTTGATTCAGAAGCTGACGGCTGATCGCTGATCGCTCAAATGATTTTCTTCGCCACCAGAAACAGATAGACTCCATAGGCCGCCAGGATCGAGCCTACCGCGATCGAAATCGAGCGCACCCGGAAGGCCGCCCGTTGCCGCGCGATCAGCGCGGTTTCTCTTCTTTGCCACCAATCCTGCACGATCGCCGTCATGGAAACCCGCGCGAACTCGTAGCGTATGCCCAGGGGTAATTCGATGGTCCGCAGCACGCCCTCTTTGGTGAGCAGTGCGATCAGCGTCATAGCGAATCGGTCCCACTTGCCCGAGTGTTCGATCAGCGCCTGCTCGCTGACCGGCAGGCGGCTGCCATCCTCTCCGCGCAGCAGCGTGACCCAGCGAAACAACAACTCGGCGTGCGTGGAATTGATCGCATCCAGCAGTAAGTCCATCGAATCCAGTATCAGCCGGTCCGCACCGCCGTTCGCTTCCACGATCGACGCATGAAGGGTCGTCGATTTGAGACGCCGCTCCTTGTCGATGAGGTTTTCCACGCCGAGGGTCAGAAAGAGCGGATTCACGCCCGAGCCGGCGGCCGCGGCGGGTGCGGCGATCAGCTGTTCCACCGCGGCGGGCTCCACCTGCATCTTCGACCGGGCGGCGAGGTTGCGCACCAGTTGACCGGCCGCGTCCGGCGTGAGCCCGGCCAGGGTGAGCGAGTAACCCATTAGATTCGGAACATACTGGCTCAGGCGGAGAAACGACTCGACGGCCGCTTCCTGCATGGCGACGACGAAGCTTGCGACACGGCCGCCGATGGCGTTCGAAAGCTCCGCATCGAAGCTGTCGGAGATGTCTGTGGAGACATGGCAGCGCAGATAGTCTTCAAACTGGTCGAGCAGAATCGCGATGCGGCATCCGGTCTGGCGCTGGGCTTTCGAGATGAGTTCATTGAGGGGCTCGGCTCCCGCCACGAAGCCGCCATCCACCTCTTCATGAATGGCCTTCAGAACGGCTTCCCGGAGCCTTGCGGCGAAGGCGCGCCCCTGCCAGTCCGAAAAGAGGATGGTAACGTAACCCGCGCGCTTCAGGGCGGGCGCGACCCCGGAACGAAGCAGACAAGACAGGCCGAGGCCGGGAGCGGACGAGACTACGGTGAGCCGGCCCGCCTCGCAATTTTCCACCAGCTTTTGAACTTCCGCCGTTCGGCCACAAAGCAGGGATTCGTCCGGCGAACCGGACGGAACTCGTGCCAGCGGTGTGGGGAGCAATTGGGCCAAGGCGCTGAAACTACCAGACTTGTAATATACCCCACGAAGCGCGATTCCGGGCCTGGAGGGCGTCGGTCGTTGCGGCTGTTTGTGTGGCTGCTAGTCTGATGGATAACGTGCGACCGAAGGCTCCCCTGTTCACTTGCTGTTTCCGCTGGCTCAGGCGGGCTCTTGCCGTGGCCGTTCTGGGGCTGCCCATCGCCCTCCCGGTGTGGTGTGCGCCTGCTTTTTCGCTGCGGGAGATTCTGAGCGCGCCGTTCCCCTCGGATCTTGCGGCATCGCCCTCCGGAGATGCGTTTGCGTGGGTGATGAATGCCGAAGGGGTGCGCAATATCTGGATCGCGCGCGCGCCGACTTTCGTGCCCGTGAAGATTACCGCTTTCACGCTGGATGACGGCCAGTCGCTGAGCGATCTGGCGTGGACGCCGGATTCGGCGCAGGTTTTATTCACGCGCGGCGGGAGTGCGAATGGCAAGGGCGAGATTCCGAATCCTCTGCATGAGGTGGAAGCGCCGAATCAGGAAATCTGGATTGCGGCCGTGACGGGCGGCGCGCGGCGCGTGGGCAGCGGGCATGGGCCGGCGGTGTCGCCGGATGGCAAGATGGTGGTTTGGGTGCTGGGCGGGCAGTTGTGGTCGGCTGGATTGCCGGGTGCTTTGTCGCCTGCTTCACTCGCGCGCGAGAGGGGTTCGGCTGGTTCGCTGGCGTGGTCGCCGGACAGCACGCGGGTGGCGTTTGTCAGCGATCGCTCGGATCATGCGTTTATTGGCGTTTACGATTTTCGCGCGAAGTCGGTGGAGTATGTAGATGCGGGGGCGAATCTGGATCAGGCACCGGTGTGGTCGCCGGATGGGACCGCGGTCGCATTCATTCGCGTGCCGGGATCGCGGTATGCGCTGGCGTGGGGGCCGAAGAGGACGGGGCAGCCGTGGGCGATACGGATTGCGGATGCGAAGTCGGGCAGGGGCAGGGAGGTGTGGCGCGCGCGCGAAGGGATGGGAAGCGTGTTCTGGCCGATGGCGGGAACGGCGCAGTTGCTCTGGAGCCGGGAGGGCCGGATCGTTTTTCCGTGGGAAGGAGATGGCTGGCTGCATTTGTATGGCTTGCCTGTGTCCGGCGGAACGGCGACGCTTCTGACGCCGGGGAATTTCGAAGTCGAAAACGCCATGCTGACCGCGGATGGAGGGAGCGTATTGTTCTCTTCGAACCAAGGCGATATCGATCGGAGGCATTTGTGGAGCGTCGCGGTTGGGGGCGCGCCGGCAACGGCGTTAACGAAGGGGCAGGGGATTGAGGCCCGGCCGGTGGCGCTGGCGGGCGGCGGTGCGGGTTTCGTGCGCTCCGATGCAAAGAGTTTTGCGCGAATTGCCGTTGTTGAGAACGGGAACGTGAAAGACCTGACGGCGGCCCAGATCCCCGCGGGTTTTCCGCCGGATGGGTTGGCGCCGCCGGAGCCGGTGGAGTTGACGGCGGCCGATGGCATTCGCATTCATGCCCAATTGTTCCGGCCGGTTGCTGCGGGCGCGGGCAAGCATCCGGCTGTGGTGTTTTTTCACGGCGGGTCGAGACGTCAGATGGTGCTGGGTTGGCAGTATATGAGTTACTACAGCCAGGCGTACGCATTTGACCAATATCTGGTGAGCCGGGGCTACATAGTGCTGAGCGTGAATTATCGCAGCGGGACGGGCTATGGCGAGCGCTTTCGTGAAGCCCTGAATTACGGCGCCACCGGTGGCAGCGAGTTCGCCGATGTGCTGTCGGCCGGGAAGTATTTGCGCGGTCGCGCCGATGTGGATGCGGCGCATATCGGGCTTTGGGGCGGGTCATATGGCGGGTACTTGACGGCGATGGGTTTGGCGAAGGCTTCAAATGTTTTTGCGGCGGGCGTGGATCTGCATGGCGTGCATGACTGGAATCTGGAGATCTCGAACTACGTGCCGGAATATGAGCCGGTAAAACGGCAGGCGCTTTCGATTACGGCGTTTCGGTCTTCGCCCATGGCCTTTATGGCGACGTGGAAGTCGCCGGTGCTGCTGATTCAAGGGGACGACGATCGCAATGTCGTGTTCTCACAGACGGTGCTGCTGGAAGAAAAGCTGCGGGAACGCGGGGTGCATTTCGAGGAACTGATCTTCCCCGATGAGGTGCATGAGTTTCTGGTGCATGAGCACTGGGTCAAGGCGTATGAAGCGGCGGCGGAGTTTTTCGCCAGATACCTTACCGGGGAAACCAGGGTGGGCAAGTAGCTATTTTTTCGGGACGAGCCGGATTTCAAACAGGTTCGGCCACAGCTTGCCGGTGACGAATAACCGCTTATTCGCGGCATCGTAGGCGATACCGTTGAGCACGTCTTCCGAACGGTTGCGATACATCGGGCTGAGCAGACCAGTGAGGTCGATCCATCCGGTGACGTCGCCGGTCACCGGCGAAATGCGGGCGATCGTATCCGTCTGCCAGATGTTGGCATAGAGTTCGCCTTCCACCCACTCGAGTTCGTTCAGGTTTGCGACGGGCCGTCCGTTGTCGCGCACTTTGATGCGCCGGCGTTCTGCAAGGGTTTGCGGATCCCAGACGCGGATTTCGTCGGTGCCGTCGTCCATGTAGATGTTGGTGGCGTTGTGGGTGAGCGACCAGCCTTCGCCTTTGTAGGTGAACTGGCGCTGCAGATGGAAATCGTTCAGGCCAAAGACGAAGCCGACCTGTGTCTGGTAGGTCAGCTGAACGATGTGGTCTCCAATTATGGTGATGCCTTCGCCGAAGTATTCATCGGAGATCGGAATGCGCTGGACTACTTCGCCGGTTTCGAGCCGGACCTTGCGCAGCGACGAGCGGCGGTTGAGGCCGGTGCTTTCGTAGAGAAAGCCGCCGTGAAATTCGAGGCCTTCGGTGAAGGCGCCGCGGTCGTGCGGGTAGGCGTGGACGACCTGGTAGCCGTACACGGGCACTTTGCCGGAGGCTTTCGTCGTCGCTTTTTTCGGCGGCGTCTGCGCGATCAGGCAGCCGACGGCTAAGAATGCGCAGGTCGCGAGTGCAGTGCGCTGCGGCCGGGCGTTCACTGTGGACGCGACCTTTCGCTTGCTGCCGCGGGTCTTTGCGGCGCCTTGCAGCAATCGGGCGGACACGGGGTAGAACCTTCTCCGGCGATGGCTGCCTGCACCATTTCGCGGATCGCACTGACGAAAGCCGGATGCGTGCCGACCGTTCCCGCGCGTTCGAATTCAATGCCTCGCTCGCGCGCGATATCGGCGGCCTCGGTGTCGAGATCGTAAAGCACTTCCATGTGATCGGAAAGGAAACCGATGGGCACCACAATCAAACGCTTTGACACCGTGGCGCGAATGTAATCGCCGATGTCCGGTTCGAGCCATGGCTGTCCCGGAGGCCCGCTGCGGCTCTGAAAGACCAGGGTAGGCGTGCCGGTACCCGCGCCGGAGAGGCTCTGCACGCTCGCGCAGGCGGCGCGGAGTTGCTGCTCGTAGGGGCTCGACTGCGACATGGAAAGCGGTACGCTGTGGGCGGTGTAGACCACATCTGCGCCGGGCAGCTTGTCGAGAGCCTCGCGCGCCCGCGCGGCTGTGGCCGCGATGAAGCCCGGGTGTGCGGAAAACGGCCGGATCTTATCGATCACCGGCGCACCGGGGATCGCGGCGCAGGCGCGGTCGAGATCTTCGCGATACTGCCGGCAGCCGGAATAAGAGCCGTAGGCCGAAGTGGCCAGCGCCAGAGCGTGTTTTACGCCGTCGTCGCGCATTTGTTCCACAGTGGCGTTGAGGAACGGATGCCAGTTGCGATTTCCCCAGTAGATGGGGATCGCTAAGCCGTGCGAAGCGAATTCGGTCCGCAGCACGGCCAGAAGATCCTCGCACTGCCGGTTGATCGGACTCCTGCCATCGAAATGATAATAGTGCTCGGCCACTTCGAGTAGGCGCTCGCGCGGGACATTTCTGCCGCGCAGCACGTTTTCGAGGAACGGAATGACGTCCTCGTGCTTCTCCGGTCCGCCGAAGGAAATCAGGAGGAATGCGTCATAGGGAACTGGTGTCACGGGGGGCATATCAGACTCCTTCGAGGTTCGCGTGGTCCAGCGCCCTTTCGAGCGCGCCGGCGATACGCGCGGATTTGCCTTCCAGTTGGCGCAGTTGGGCTTCGGTGGAGCGGAGTTTATCCGCCAGATGGAGACAGGCAAGAACCGCTACTCGGGTGGAGTCGCCGGTCCCGGCGTGATTGGCGATGTTGGTCATCAACTCGTCGATCTGCGCAGCCACTTCCTCCACTTCCGAAGCGTCGCCTTCGGCGAGCAGAGTGTAGGTCTGGTTGAAGATGTGTACGCGGATCGGCTGCTTCGACATCCGAATGCCCTACCTGATTCTGCACGCTGCGCCGACACCGTGACGGGGCAGCGCAGCGGTCGGGCGGAAGGTTAT
>Ga0302320_10014627_pt1 | contig 16212 bp, 10 predicted proteins | sample Bog_T0_3_FD_202130 | JGI IMG/M metagenome (GOLD analysis project Ga0302320, IMG submission 202130) | Peat permafrost microbial communities from Stordalen Mire near Abisko, Sweden - Bog_T0_3 | ecosystem: Environmental > Terrestrial > Soil > Wetlands > Peat | place: Sweden: Abisko, Stordalen Mire... | reverse complement strand
TGGCGGCTGATCGTGCGTTGCACCGGTTGCATTTCGCTAAGCGACCATGTAAACGCTTGCAATCGCAGGAACGGCAGGGGGCAGCATGAGCATCCGCAAGGTGGGCCGATGAGTCAGACGGGGGCGATGGCGCAGGATGGCGCGAACCTCAGCTTGAGAATTGCTGAACACATCGGCCGAGTTGAATTCGCGGCACTCCCGGCGACCTCCGTGGCCGCAACCAAGCGGGCGGTACTCGACGGCCTCGGCGTCATGCTGGCGGCGAGCGGCATGAGCCGCGACGTTCTTCCGTTCATCGAACTCGCCCGTTGCCAGGGCGGGCCGCCGCAGGCCACGCTGCTCGGTTTCGGCGATCGGGTCGGCTTTTCCACGGCTGCACTCGCCAACGGTTCCCTTGCCCATGCCCTCGATTACGAAGATGCGTTCGATGCCGCGCCGACTCATCCGAATGCCTCTCTGTTGCCTGCGGCATTCGGCGCGGTGCAGGCCCGCGGGCCGATCAGCGGCCGCGAGTTCATCGTTGCGGCCGCGGCCGGCTGCGATCTCGTCTGCCGGATGGCGCTCTCGTTGCGTCGGCCGATGGAGGCGGGCGGCTGGTATCCGCCGCCCATTCTCGGTGCGCACGGCGCCGTCGCCGCCGTGGCACGCCTGCTCAAGTTGACCGATGTCCAGATCATCGACGCATTGTCATTGTTGTTATGCCACAACACCTGTCCCGGCGAAATCAAGTACAGCCCGGACACGGTGATCCGAGCGGTTCGCGAAGCATTTCCCTGCCAGGCGGCGGTGCAGTCCGTGCTGCTCGCGGAACGCGGCGTCCGGGGGTTCGCGCAGCCCCTCGAAGGGCGCGCGGGATTTTTCCGATTGTATGCTGATGATTTCTACGAACCGTCGGATTTGCTCCACGGTCTCGGCGAGCGGTATTGGATCGAGGAATTGAGCTTCAAGCAATGGCCGTGCTGCCGCGGCACACACGCGTTCATCGAAGCGGCGCAAGCCTTGCGCCGCGAGCACCGGTTCGACCATCGGGACGCAGTGCGAATCGATGTGATCGGCGATGAAGTTCAGCGCATGTTGTGTGAACCGCTGGCGCAGAAGCGGACGCCCAGAACTCTGATCGATGCGAAGTTCAGCCTGCCGTTCACGGTGGCCGTTGCGCTCGTGCACGATGAAGTCACGCTCGGCAGCTTTACGCCGGCGACTTTGCAGGATCCGGTGTTGCGGGGCCTCGCGGCGAAGGTCAGCTTCAGCGTGCCGGCCGACGGCCGCCCTCGGGGTGCCGATGCCGGACAACTGAGCATCGTGTTGACGGACGGGCGCACGCTGCATCACGAGGTGTCCCGAGCGCTGGGGGGTCCCGAACGGCCGCTCGACGATGCGGCCTTACATGCGAAATTTCTCGATTGCGCCGTGCGCGCCGCGGTTCCGCTGAAGCGCGCCGAGGCGGAGCGTGTCGCGGAGCGCATCTGGAGGCTCGAACTCGAACCCGACGTGGGTGCGCTGGTCACGGTGTCGAGCCCGCCCAGACGTAGCGATCCGCCGGCGGGCGTGCCGGCTTCCGAGCGCTGAAATTGCGCGGGTCATCGACGTCCCCCCGCCCGCGGTAGTGCGCTTCGACAGGATAGGCATAAATGGGACGTCTGCGTACGGCGCCGTTCTCCAGACCGGCAGTTCCCGTGACTTCATCCGGCGCCCGTCCGAGTTCCACCCAATTGACCACGGCGCCGAGGAGATCTTCCTCGTAGGGCACATAACCGCCGGCGCAGTGGTAGACGCCGGGGATCATGAAAAGGCGTGCGAATTGTCGTTCGGCGTCGGGTCCACCCGCTGCTTCGCCGAGTCGCTGATAGTAGTCCGGGAGTCCATATGGGCCCGCGGCGGGATCGGCGAAGCCCTGCCAGAGGACGAGTTTGCCGCCTGCATCGCGAAAGGCTCCGAGGTCGACGCTCGGCGCATCGTAAATGGCTCCGGCCCGTTGCAAGGCCCGGAAACTGCTCGAATCGAAGCGCCAGTTGGCGACCGATGCGTCTGCAGCGAGCGAGCGCTGGAACATCATGTGCTTGACACCCTCCTCGAACATGGTGGATCCCATCACCGGCAGCGCGTAACGCTCGACCCAGGTCAATTCCGATCCATACGGCTCGCCGCCATAAAAGAGGTGCCGGCCGCTTTCGTCGACCGGGCCGTCGTAGAGTTTTTTGGCGACATCGACCTGGATCTGGGTAAGGCAGTCGGGCGGCGCTCGGCCGGCATCGCAGAGCAGGTTCGCCGGATCGTAATGACAGCGGCGAGGATCATCGATTTGACCGTCCTTCACGCCATCCAGCGAGTCGCAGGCGGAAATGACCGCGGCGTGCAGGCGCGTCGCGGCCGTGCGATCGAACACGAGCGCACCGCTCGACGTGCGGCCCCAGCGCGCCTCCCAAATGAAGCGCTCCATCGCTTCGGCGATAGCGAAAGCCGGCGATCCGGCGATGACGCCGTTGAAATCCTGCGGATAGCGCTGCGTCTCGACCATGGCCTCGCGGCCGCCATCGGAGCATCCCTGGAAGTAGGAGTAGTCGGCCGGTCGTCCGTAGTAGGCGGCAATGATCGCCTTGGCCGCAATCGAAAACGCGTGAGCGGCGCGGAAGGCAAAATCCTCGCGCACGGCGGGACCGCCGAGTGCCCACACACCGTCCGAACCCGCATGGCCTGAATTCTCGAACCCCAGCGCAAATGCGCCTGCGTAGGCGACCGGCGTATCGCAGCGCGGCGACACGACACTCATGATGAGGCCGCAATTACCGCCGCACCCGCCTTGCAAATAACGGCCGGTCCACGTTTTGGTCGGCAAACGCAGTTCAAACTCAATGGTGGGCGCGACATAGCCCTTCGCCACGCAGAACTCGGCGCGATCGGGTCGCGCCGGTTCGACGGCGGCCGATTGGACTCGCGCAGGCGCTTCGACGATGTTGGAAAAATCCACGGCAGTCAACGCGGCGCAGTCGATCGCGGGCGTGATCACGCTGCGCTCCGGGAGGGCAGTGAGATCGACCGGCGGCGGCGCCTGAGCAGCGGCGATCCGGCCGAGCAGCAACAGCGGGACGGCGGCTGCCGATACGACTCGTGCACACCGGCGGGACGTCAGCATGCTCAAAAGGTCTGATCGCCGCGTGCGTTCGCCACCAGTCGCTCGGCCCCCGCGCGCAGCAGCAAACGCGCCTCCACGAGACCCTCGGCCGCAGCGTGCACCTTGGCCACATAATTCGCATGGTCGCCATGCAGCGTCTTGCACACCTCGCGCGCGAGCGGCGCCGTGTAGCCGAACAGGAGGCACGGTCCCGGCGCACCGACGCCATAGCGGGCGATAGGAACGGTCAGCTGCGGATAGCGCACACCACCGAGCGCGTTGCCCCACTGGTCGGCCTGCACGTTGCCGTCTGCCTGGACTTCGATGAGCGCCGACGCCGGCGGCGCCCGCCGCGACTCCATCCATTGATACATGTTGTCGAACATGGCCGCCTGGACGAGATCGAGCGGGTAGTCGTTCGCTCGCGAGCCTTGCGGAAACCCGGCCCTGCACTCGACCTCCGAAAAGTGCGGTTGGCCCGACGGAGTCGGTATCTTGCCCGCCGCCGGAGCGATCCCATGGCCCGGGGGAGGCGGCAGCGCGACGTGCGCAGCGCCGGCAATTTCGTAGTGCCTGTAGAGCGCATCATCCGGCCGACGGTTGCTCAATCCGCCGAACCCATTGAAGTCGCTCTGCGTGTTCATGCGCATGACCGGCACATCGAGAGGCCGCACGTACTGCGCATCCGCCATCGGCAGATAGCCGTCGAATATAGGATGGCCGTCCAGTCTCGCCGTCGCATGGTGGTAGTTCGCGAACGTGGCGGTCGCAACCCCGGTGTACGAATATCCGGTCATCAGCAGCCGGCGCGCCGCGTATCCCTGCAGCGGACCGTGAGCGGCGGGCGCCTTGAGGATGGCCCCGGCCTGACTCAGCATGCCCCACAGTTGCGTGGGGCTGCGCGCCGCCAGCGCCGCGTAGCGCCCTGGGTCCGCTGACTGCAGCCCGGCAAATGTCAGCGGATGCTGGACGCCGACGTAGAGATCGCCGTGTGCCGCAAAGAATTCGCTCAAGGCCCGCCATGCGAGGCTCGTTCCGCCGCCGTTCGGGTGCAGGGTCTCCACGACGCCCATGCCGCTGAAGCGGCGCGGGTCGCGCGGCCGATAGACGATCAGACGCGTCGTGAACGGCTGGCCGGTTTCGATCACCTCGCGCGAGAAATCGCGGACGCCCAGGTCTTTCGTATTGTCGCGCGAGGCCACATCGGGAGCGTCGGCCATCGTCACCGGCCGGTACACGTCCGCACGCCCCGATAACAAGTACTCCTCGGCTACGTAGCCGAGCCCACGCACGTCCCAGACCAGCACCCCTTGCGTCGGCGTATCCGCCAGGGGGCCCGTGATCGTGGCGCCCGTCACGGCACGGCACCGCCCGCCGGGCAGAGCCAGCATCGACAAGCCGGCAATTGCGCCGGCGCGCAGTACGCCGCGCCGCGAGTACGGCGGCGGCCCGAGCATTTCATGCGGTTCTTTTTCAGGACTTACCAACGGACCCCCGCCCCCCGCAACCATCCCCGCCAAATCATGGCGTTTTTTCAAGTCGTTGGCAACGTCATCGATACCTCAACAAGTTGCCGTGCACAAATATCGGTCCGATACCCCAGACCGTTCGGTTCTAAACGATTACAGGAAACGTCGATGGCACCGGCGTCGAGATAAGCCGCTAAAAATTGCCTGGGCAACGCCGGTCGCGATATATAGAATCCACAAATGGTTGGCAGTACAAACTAATGTTTACACGGTATGACTCGTTGGATATGATTCGCGCGTAAACGGTGTTTCGACAACAACGATCGTTCGAGGGGGGCATTCGTGACAATTCATCTCACACGCAGCGTCTTGACGTTTCGCCATTCTTGCGCCGGGCGGCCCGGCCTGTTCACGACCGCGGCGGCGGCCCTGCTGCTCGCCGGGCTGTCCTCGGCACAGACGACCGGCGGCGGCGCCAAGGGCGCTCCGGCTGCCGATGAGCAGGGACTCGAGGAGATCGTGATCACCGGAACGCTGATTCGAGGTGCGGCCCCGGTGGGGTCCGCGCTGATTGCGGTCGATCAGGGCGACCTGCAGGCGACCGGAGGCAATGACGTCATCGACATGCTTCTGAATGTGCCCCAGGTCTCGCCGCTCGGAGTCTCCGAGGCGCAACGCTCGGGTACCGGCGGCGCGACCAACATCACCTTGGGAAATTCGATCAATCTGCGCGGTTTGAGTCCTTTCGCCACACTGACCTTGCTGGACGGCCACCGCGTTCCGTCGTCCGGCACGAGCGGCTCGACCGTCGATCCGGATTCCTTCCCCTCCATGATGCTGCAGAAGATCGACATCGTCGCCGACGGCGCATCGGCGACTTACGGGTCGGACGCTATCGCCGGCGTGGCCAACCTGATCCTGCGCCGCGACGTCGAGGGGGTCGATGTGAGCGCCCGAGAGGGATGGGCGAACTCGTACCAGGAGCGCCAGCTCGGCGTGCTGGCGGGGCACACCTGGGATTCCGGGCAACTCAGCGTCGGCTACGAAAACACCTTTCACTCGGCGCTGCCCGGCCAGTCGCGCTCCTTCTTCGAATCCAATCAAACGTCTCAGGGCGGCGGCGACTACCGCAGTTCGCAGTGCAACCCCGGCAACATCGTCGTCAACGGCGTGAGCTACGCGATTCCGGCCGGCGGCGTGACGCCGGCAAGTGCCGCCGCTCTCCTCCCGGGTACCGCGAATTTATGCGACCCCGCGAAGTATCAAAATCTGCTGCCGGAGATCGAGCACAACGACATTGCACTCACGTTCGACCAGAAGGTCACGGATTCGATCAGCGTCTACAGCGATGTCACTTACGCCCGCCGGACCTTCTCGGAGGCGGTCGAACAAGCACTGGGACCCTTCGAGGTGCCTTCCACGAACGCGTTCTTCGTCGCGCCGCCGGGAGCGGTCCTGGCGCCGTGTTCACCCGCGCCGGGTGCTCCGCTGTGTGAACAGGTCAACTCGAATTTCGCCAGCATCCTCGGCAACCAGGCCATCAGCGGCGGCCACTCGGAGAATTATCAGTTCACGCTGGGCGTGGATTTCAAGTTGAGCCATGACTGGCATGTCGGCGTCGACGGCACTGAGGGTCGGGACCACGATCGCGACTTGCAATCTCACGAGCTCAACAACGGCAATCTGGCCGGCGCACTCGCGAGCGGCAATCCCGCGACGGCGCTCAACCCGTTCGGCGGGGCGAATTCCGCCGCGGTCGTCAACAACGTCTACGACAGCCGCTTTTACGCCCCCGGCGACACGGGTGAGCAGGTGCTGGAGGCGAAGGCCGACGGCCCGCTGTTCCATCTGCCCGGCGGCGAAGTGCGGGCCGCGTTCGGCGGCCAATGGCGGCACGACGAACTCCTCTACGGGATCAACACCGGCGTTCCCCTCACGGGCGATCTCGTGCTTCGGGAGCAGTTGGACCGGGTTTCCAAAGCCGCTTTTGCCGAGTTCTTGATCCCGCTGGTTGGGTCCGCAAACGCCTTGCCCGGCGTCGAGAAGCTCGAACTGGATGTTGCGGGCCGCTATGAGGACTACAGCGATTTCGGCAGCACGTCGCATCCGAAGGTGGGCCTGAACTGGACTCCCGTCGATGGGGTCGTCGTGCATGCGAGCTACGGCACGTCGTTCCGGGCACCGCTGCTGTCCGAGTTGGTCGGGCCGCTGCACGGTGTTTTCGTACAGCAGTATTCCGATCCCCTCTCGCCCGGCGGCACGTCGGTCGGCTATACGCTCGGCGGCGGCAATACCGGCTTGAAGCCGGAGACTGCGACGACCTATTCGTTCGGCGTCGACTACAAACCCGTGGAGCGAGCCGACATCAACCTGAACTTCTTCGACATCAATTACAAGAACCAGATCTCGAGCTATCTGAGCGACCTGACCATCCTGCAGCAATCGCAGCAGCTGGGCTCACTGATCACGCGCTGCCCCTCGACCGCCTGTACGGCGCTCGTCAACGAGTACGTCGGCACGCTTCCGGTCTTCGGACCCATCCTGGCGCATCCGAGCGTGTTCGTGAACGGTCTCGAGCTGAATCTTGGAACGACGACGACGCGCGGCGTCGACATCCAGGGCAGCTATGCGATTCCGACGGACCGTGCGGGCACCTTCACCGTGGGACTCGCGGGGACACTGACGACCCGATACGACGTGCAGTTCACACCGGGCGGCCCGACCTACAATGAACTGAACACGATCGGTTATCCGCTCAAATTCCGCTCGCGGCTCAGTGCCGGGTGGAACATCGGCGCGCTCTCCGCCGTCGTTTTCATGAATTTCGAGAATTCCTACACCAACACGCAGATCACACCGGTCGAGACGATCTCCAGCTTCACGACGTTCGATGTGAACGCCGCGTACGATCTCGGCAAGGCGATCGCCTCGACCTGGACGAAGGATCTCAACATCACGCTGCATATCAACAACCTCTTCGACCGGGAACCTCCGTACGTCAACATCCCGATCAGTGCAAACGGAGGAGGCGGGTTCGACCCCGGAGCGGCAAACCCGATCGGACGCCTCGTGTCGGTGGCGATTCGCAAGAAATTCTGAGCCGGCGGCGGCGTGGGCGCTCTCCCACGTCGCCGCATTTCGGCGCCCTATCTGTTTCTGCCGCACGGTTCATGGCACTCTATGCCCGAAAGCGTACCGCAGAAGACCAAGGTATTTATGAAAGGCGCCAAGAAACGTCGCGCACGGAGCGTCCGCTCCCCCCGCCAAATCGAGCCCAAGTCAACCAAAGCTCCCTCGAAGCCTCTGAGCGTCGGGTTGCTGCCGAATCTTCTTGGCTACAACATCCGGCGCGCGGAGATTGCCTTGTGGAGAGACTTCAGCCGGACCGTCGGAGAGGGCGAGATCCGCCCGGCATTGTTCAGCCTGATGATTCTCGTCGAGGCGAATCCGGGGGTTGCGCAGATCGATATCGCAAACCAGCTCGATATCGACAAAGCCACGGTCGTGGGCTTGGTGCAGCGGCTGCAGCGACGGCAGTGCGTCGTGTGCCAGCAATCCACGGTGGATCGTCGACGTCAGGGCATCTATCTCACCGAGCGGGGCCAGAAGGAACTCAACAAGCTGCGCGAGGAGATGCTGGACCACGAAACGCGTTTTACCAGGCTCTTCTCGGCACAGGAATTGGCCCTGCTTTTCGCGCTGCTGCGGCGTATACACCCGTAAGCGTGAATTACGCTCTTTCCCAGAATTCCCGCGCCGGCTTGTCGAAGTCGTCGACCACTCGACTCGTCGTATTGAACAGCATGACGGCGCGCGTACCGGACTCATAAGCCGGCCAGCGCGGCAACGCGGCGGTGCTTGGATTGCCGGTGCGCGCGAATGCGATCCAGGCGGCGCTCATTTGATCGGCAAGGCCTTGCGCGTCGACGGCCGCCGCCACCGCCGGCGAGCTCAGAACGTTGTCGAACACCAAGGGCACGTCGGTTCCGTGCGGAGTGCGCAGAAGAGGATTCAGCTCCCACTCGAGGACATAGACAAAGGCCGGGGCCGCATGTTGCCGGGATTTCAATTCGGCCACGCGGGTTGCGGATTGGCGCATCCAATAGTCCGTCACGAGGTCGACCAGCAGGTAGGACGGCGAGTCTGCCGGATGCAGGCGTTTATACAGGGCGAGCGCCTCGGCCGCACGTGTGCCGGCGATGGGCTTTAAGCGCTCCAACACTTCCGCCTCCGTGAAGTTGCCCCACTCCGGCAAGGGACCCGCGAAAAGCGTCGCTTCGTCTTTGGTGGAGCCGACCATGAACGGGATGCCGGAGGACTCGGGCGCAGCCTCTGAATCAAAGGGATCATGATACAAAACCTTGCCGTCTACGACCGGAACCATGCCCATCGGGCCGAAGCCGAGCACCCGCGGAACCACTTTCACCTCCGCAAGGTTGGCGGCGGCGGCCAAGGCCGCGGCATCCATGGTCTGCAGTTCCCCGATCCGCCGTGCCGACAAGCCGAGATCATCGAGCAGCTGTCTGGCGATCGCCGTGCCGCGGCTCTTATCCTGGATCTTGAGGCACGGGCCGCTCTGCATGATTGCCTTGTGGAAAAGGCGTTTGGCGGCCGGCATTGCACAGACCACGCTGACCTTTCCGGCCCCGCCCGATTCGCCGAAGATGGTCACGTTGTGCGGGTCGCCGCCGAATGCCCCGATGTTGTCGCGCACCCATCTCAGCGCCGCCACGACGTCGAGCATGCCGACGTTGCCCGACTGCGCGAACCGCTCGCCGGCGATGTCGCCAAGATACAGATAGCCGAATACATTGAGCCGATGGTTGATCGTGACCACGACGACCTCGTCTCCGGCCGCGAGTCGAGCGCCGTTATAGGTCCCATGCGACCCGGAACCGACCGCAAAGCCGCCGCCGTGCAGCCATACCATCACCGGCCGTTTGGCCCCATCGAGCGCGCGCGTCCAAACATTGAGCACCAGACAGTCTTCCCCCTGGCGGTCATCGGCCGACGAGCGGGGGAACAGCGATGCCAATGCGGCCTGCATGGGACTTGGCCCGCTCGGGCGAGCCTCGGCCGGGGGGGCGTCCGGCGGGCGCTTTGCGGCAAACGGCGACATGCCGAGGGGCACCTGCGGACAACTCGATCCGTAGGTGGACGCCTCGCGGATTCCGCGCCATGGCGCGCGCGGTTCGGGCGGCATGAAGCGTGCGGCGCCTCCGGTCGGTGCGCCGTATGGAACGCCGCGGAACGCGAGCACGCCATGGTCGAAGGTCCCTCGCACCGCACCGGCGCCGGTCTTGGCGATCGGCTGAGTGCCGGCCGCAGCGCTTGCGGCACGGCCTGCGGCCGCCGCCAAACCGATGCCCGCCAGCGCTTGCGTCACGATTCTTCTGGTCAACATGCCGCCTTCCTCCGCGCGCACGAAAAATGCACGCCCTCGCTTCGGTTGATCGTTGGTGTAATTAACGATACTTTTCGAGATAGTTCGAATATAAAAGCATAGAAATAGTTGAAAGTCTAAACTAATATGGCCAGAAATCCTGCGTGATTGGCTTTGAAAAAACTCATGCGTTTCGCGTATATTGCGGGCTTGTCAGCCATTTACAGAGCGCTATGACGGCCGTCGATTTCGTCTTCACGGGGGATTTGGTGCTCGATGAACCGCAACCGGATCATTGGCTCTCGGGCATTGCAGCGGCCACACGCTCGGCCGATCTCACGATCGGGCACCTCGAGGTTCCGCACACCATCGGCGCCGACGAATTGCCGGGAGACGTACCGGCTCCCGGCGCGAATCCGCGCCATCTTGCGGCACTCCAGCGCGCCGGATTCGACGCCGTGACGCTTGCAGGAAACCATATTGCCGACTGCGGCGCCCGCGGTATCGCCGACACGCGGGCTGAGTTGTCCCGGCTCGGCATCGCGTGTTGCGGCGCGGACTCCACGCTTGCGCTCGCGCGTCGACCCGCAGTGCTGCAAGCCGCCGGCCGGCGCATCGCGCTCCTCAGCTACAATTGCGTGGGTCCCGAGCAAGGCTGGGCGACGCCGACGCGAGCGGGCTGTGCGTATGTGCGTGTGTCCACACGCGACGGCGGCCCGGTCGCCCCGGTGGCGGAACTGGCGGATGCAGAACCCGAGTCGTTGGCGTCGATGCAGCGGGACGTTGCCGCGGCGGCGGCGGACCACGACTTTGTCGTCGTCGCCTTGCACAAGGGTTTGGTCCATACCCCCGCACGGCTCGCGCCCTATGAGCGGCCATTGGCCCACGCCGCCATCGATGCGGGTGCCGACGCGGTGGTCGGGCATCATGCGCATTTGATCCGTGGCCTGGAGTTTCATCGCGGCAAGCCAATTTTTCACGGTCTCGGCAACGGCTGTGTCGTGACCCGCGCGTTGAGTCCGGGGCAGAGCCACCCGTCGCGTGCCGCTTGGGTGGAGAGACGCAAACGACTCTTCGGTTTCGAGCCGGATCCGGCCTACTGGCTGGCGCCGTTTCATCCCGACGCCGTCAACGCGATGCTGGGGCGGATCCGCTGGTACGAGGATGGGCAGATCGAGACGGGATTCGTGCCGGTGTATGTCGAGGCACCCGGCCGGCCCGTGATCGCCGCAGAAGCGCAGGCCGCGACGGTCGTTGCCTATGTCGCAAGGATCACGCGCGAGGCCGGGCTGCCGCCGCTTGCCCTGACCGCCGCGAAGGACATGGTGGTGGCCGCATGAAGCCTGAATTGCCGCGCGAGACGAGCGCCGACGCGGCGAACGATCCGGCCGCCCCGTCGCGCGGTCCACGCAGGTGGTTGTTCCGCTTCGGCGCGGTCGCGCTGCTCGGTGCGATGGCGGTCGATGCATTGGCGGTCGTCGGTCGCCACACCGGCAGACCTTTGCTCGGCTCGATCGAACTGGTGCAGGCCGCCATGTTGATGGCTTCATCCGCCGCCATCGTGTCGGCCACGCTCGCCGAAAAGCATGCGGTCGTGCACTTGGTCATCGACCGACTCGGGCCTGGCGTGCGTGCGATCCTGCTGCGTATCCACGCGGCCTTGTGCATGATTTTTTTTGCAGCCTTGACCGCCGGCAGCGTCTGGATCTTCTATGACCTGCGGGACGGATACGAGGAGAGCGAGCTTTTGCGAATTCCCTACGCCCCGCTGCGAGCCATCAGCATCCTCGCCGTGCTGAGTGCGGCGGCGATCTATGCCGCGCGCGTCGGCGCCGGGCGCCGGAGCGTCCCGCGCGTCGGCAAACGGCGGACGACGCGATGACGGACTCACCCCTCGCGGGACTTGCCGGCGTCGCGGTGCTGTTGGTCGCATTGACCGCCGGTGTCCCGATCGGAGTCTCGCTCGGCTTGGTGGGCATGGGCGGACTGACCCTGATGCTCGGATTGGAGCCGGCGCTCATCAAGTCGAGCGTCGTCCTATTCGAAACGCTGTCGCGCTACGAACTCGGCGTTTTGCCGCTGTTTCTGCTCATGGCACACCTCTGCTTTGCCGCGAACGCGAGCCGCGATTTTTTCGACGCGGCCGCCCGCATGATCGGGCACCGCCGCGGCGGCATGGCGCTCGCGGCCATCGGCGGCTGCGCCGGCTTCGGGACCATCAGTGGATCGAGCTTGGCAACCGCGGCGACCATTGGTTTGGTCGCGTTGCCGGAGATGCGCAAGTGCGGCTACTCGGATGCGCTGGCGACCGGCGCGGTCGCCGCCGGCGGCACTCTCGGCCAGATGGTCCCCCCCTCGGGCGCACTCATCGTGTTCGGCATCATCGCCGAGCAATCGATCGGCCGTCTGTTCACCGCGGCCATCGTCCCGGCGATCACCCAGATGCTGCTGTACTGCGCCGTGATCGTCATCGTCTGTCACCTCAAGCCGTCGCTCGCGCCGGCGACGCCGCGCGCCACATGGGCCGAGCGCCGGGCCGCGCTGCTGCGAGTGACCGACATCGGATTGTTGATCGTGCTCGTCATCGGCGGCATTGCGGTCGGCTGGTTCACCCCGCCGGAAGCCGGTTCCGTCGGTGCCGTGGGCGCGCTGCTGTTGTGCGCGTGGCGCAAGCGCCTGACCTGGACCGCGCTCGGAATCGCCACGCGAGAGACTTTAAAGACGAGCGGCATGATTTACGTCGTCATCATCGGTGCGCTGATCTTCTCTGTCTTCATCAGTTTGACCGGTATCGCCGGGCAGGTCGCCGCTGTGCTCGGCGCGGTCAGCGACAGCCGGATCGTCTCGCTGTTGGTCATGGCGGCTCTGTTGCTGCTGCTGGGTTCGATCTTGGACGGCCTCGCGCTGATGCTGCTGACGACACCGATATTGCTGCCGATCATCCAGCAAATGGGGTTGTCGCCGATTTGGTTCGGCATTTTTCTGGTGAGAGCCATGGAAATCGGTTTCGTGCATCCGCCCATCGGGATGAATTTGTTCGTGATCCACGGCATCGCCAAGGATGTGCCGATCGGAACGATTTTTCGCGGTGTCCTGCCGTTTCTCGCCGCCGATCTCCTGCATCTCTTGATGCTGATCCTGCTGCCCGGAATGGTTCTGGCATTGCCCAAGGCGCTCGGTCAATGAGTCCGCTCGAGCGCCTCGTGCACGACGCCCTGGAGAATCCGTTTGCGGCGGCACAGGCCCACGTGCACGGCGGCGGCCGCGCCATCGGCTATTTCGGCAGCGACGTTCCCGTCGAACTCATCATCGCCGCCGGCGCATTTCCGTTCCGGCTGCCGAGCACCGCGGCGGGCAGCGTCGCCTTGGCGGACCGCTACCTCGAATCGAGTTTCGCCCCCGATGTGCGTTCGATCGCGCAGCAGTACCTCGATGGCCGTTTCGACTTTCTGGACGCCGTCATCCTGCCGCGTTCGAACGATAGTGCACAGCGGCTCTATTACTACTTGTGCGAGTTGCGCAAGCGCGAATCGCTCGGCGGTCCCGATATGTTGATCTTCGATCTTGCCAAGATCCCGCGCGACATCAGCCGGGCACATAGCCGTGCCGCGACCCAGCGGCTTGCAGCGCAAATCGGCGTCGTTCACGAAGCCCTGCCTCGCGCGATCGAACGCCGAAATCGGCGCCGCGATCTTTTTGCCCGGCTTGCGGCAAGCCGCAGGGTGCCGGCGGGTCCCGCAGGTAGCACCGTCGATAGGCTGGCGCGCGCCGCCGATCGTTGCGACGCGCCGACGTTCGATGAGGCCTTGGAGGCCTCGCTCGCGGGTTTGGCGCCGGGGCCGTCGGGTCCGCGCCTCGTGCTCGCCGGCAGCGCGCCTCCGGACGAACGGCTGCACGCCATGGTCGAGGGCGCCGGCGGCAACGTCGTTGCTGAGTCGGGCGATCATTCGGCGGCTACGGTGGCACAACCGCCGATCGCCGCGGATGGGGGCCTCTCCGCCATCGCCGATCACTACCACGCGCAGCAGAGCGGCCCCCGCGCGTTCGTCGATCATGCGGCCTTGATTACGGCGCTGAGCGCGGCCGTTCATGCCGATGGGGTCATCCTCTGGCTCACCGAACAAGAGGATGCGCTGATTTGGAATCTCCCGGGGGAGAGATCGGCCTTGGCGGCGGCAGGAACCCCGAGTCTCGCGCTCTCGAGGCGTCGTTGGGACGGGATCGACGCGCGCCAGGAAATCGAGGACTTCACGCAAAGCCTGGAGGGACGTCCATGAGCTTTCTGTCGGGACACGCGGTGCTCAGCTTGGAGTGCGCGGCGGACGGCGCGTTGCCGCGCTTTCTCGCATCCCTCGGTGCGCGCGTGGAACGCGTGAATCTCGACGCTCTCGAGCAGCGCATCGCCAGCGCCTCATTTCTCATCGACGAAATGGGACTCGTGCGCATGGCGGATGCGGGCTGGCCGCGCGAGCGCGTCGAACGCTGCGCGCCGCAACTCATCCACGTGTCAGTCACGCCCTTCGGCAGCGATGCGCCGCGGGCCCGCTGGCTCGGCAACGAATTGATCGCATCGGCCATGGGCGGGGTACTGCGGCTCACGGGCGAACCCGATCGCGCACCCGTGAAGGAGGCTCGCGACGCGTGCCGGTTTCACGCAGACATGGTGGCGGCGGCCGGTCTGCTCGCGGCGCATTTCGAGAGGGGAAGCGCCGCCCGGGGCCAGCACGTCGATATCTCCGTGCAGGAGGTCGCGCTGTCCCGTCAAGTCAACGGTGTTCTCGTTTGGCAGTTCGACCGGAGGAAGCTGTCGCGGGTCGGCGCCGCTTTGAACTATGGGTTGGCCACCGTGCGATGCATCTGGGAGTTGTCCGATGGATGGTGTTTCCACACGCTCATGACGGGCCGCTTCGGGGCGCCGGCAAATCGTGCCTTGAGCGAGTGGATCGATGAGGCAGGAATGCCGAATCCGTTGCGCAGGGTCGACTGGACGAACTACAACCGCTCGACTCTGCCCGCCGCAACCCGAGCCGTGTGGGAGGAGGCGATCGCGGCGTTTTTCCGGACCCGAACCCGCGGTGAGCTCGAACTCGATGGTCGCCGGCGCGGGATCAACGCGACCGTCGTCGCGCGGCCTGCCGACGTACTCGACGATCCTCACCTGCTGGCGCGGAACTTCTGGGACACGGCCGAGCGCGCTGACGCACAGGCCTCGGCGGCCTGCGAGTCGACGGGTCGCCCCGTACGCGTTCCGCGCCGCTTCGTTGCGGTGACGCCGGGCACGCATGCCGGCGATCCCTCGGTTCCACCGCGCCGCCGGCCCGCGCGACTTGCGGCGGGCGGTCCGCTGGCGGGAATCCGCGTGCTCGATTTTTCCTGGGCACTCGTGGGTTCCGTCACGACGAAGACGCTCGGTGACTTGGGCGCTGACGTGATCAAGGTCGAAAGCCGCACCCGGCCATGCCTCACGCGAATCGATGTGCAGGTGAGCGCGTCGCAACCCGGCAACTTCGACGACAAACCGTGGTTCGCGCATCTGAATACGTCGAAGCGCAGTCTCGCGCTCGACATGAAGATTCCGGAGAGCCGTGAACTATTACAACCCTTGATCGAGTGGGCGGACGTGGTGGTCGAGAACTTCTCGCCGGGCACGATGGCGAAACTCGGTCTCGACTATGCCGCATTGGCGCTGCGCAATCCCGCTCTGATCATGGTGTCGGGAAGCGTCTACGGACAGACCGGCCCGCTCGCGCAGGAGTGGGGCGTCGACGGCACGGGTGGAGCGCTGTCGGGCCGAACCTATCTCACCGGGTGGCCGGATCGGGGCCCCGTCATTCCCGGCGCCGTCCCCTACGGCGACGTCATCGTCCCCTATGTCATGGCGGCCGCCGTGGCGGGCGCCATGCAACATCGGCGCGAAACCGGTTTCGGCGCTCACATCGACGCGTCCATGTATGAAATCTGTGTGCAGCAAATGTACGACGCCGTCCTGCAGGCGCAAACGCAGAGCGCGCCCGAGCGGATGGGCAATCGCGATGAGCGGATCTTTCACCAAGGTGTTTATCCGGTCGCCGGCGATGACCAATGGATTGCGATCAGTTTGCCGACGATCGATGATTGGGCACGTTTGCGCGGCGTGGCCGAGTTGCCCGAGGCGGCGGATGCGGAGGCACGTGATGCCGTGATTGCCGCCTTCACTGAAGGTCGGGCCGGTCCGCCGCTCGCCCTTCGATTGCAAGCGGCGGCGATCC
>Ga0302320_10014625_pt1 | contig 16214 bp, 15 predicted proteins | sample Bog_T0_3_FD_202130 | JGI IMG/M metagenome (GOLD analysis project Ga0302320, IMG submission 202130) | Peat permafrost microbial communities from Stordalen Mire near Abisko, Sweden - Bog_T0_3 | ecosystem: Environmental > Terrestrial > Soil > Wetlands > Peat | place: Sweden: Abisko, Stordalen Mire... | reverse complement strand
TCGAAATCGCAACGAACGCAAACCAGTCCAATGTGGCTTCCCAGCAGGCTCTTAAGGGCTCGCAGGATATTGCTGCCGCTGCCGAAGAGCAGTCCGCAGCCGCTGAAGAGGCCGGCAAGACCGTGTCCGAGCAAACGCAGGCGCTAGGTGAATGCGAACAGGCGGCACAGTCGCTGGCCGAGTTGGCCGAGGATCTGAAGAACTCCACAGATGTGGCGAAGAGCGCTGAACAAGTCGCATCTGCAGCCGAGGAGCTCTCTTCCGCCGTGCAGGAGATCAGCCGCTCTGGCGCGCAGATCACGACCGCGCTCGATCAGATCCGCAAGGGTGCCGAAGTGCAGTCCGCAGCCTCGGAAGAGTCTGCCGCGGCGAGCAATCAGATAGACAAGGGCCTGGAAGTTGCCCAGAAGCGCGCGACAGCGAGTGCGGAAAAGGTAGTCGCTATCAAGTCGCTGCTGGGCGAAAACAAGACAGCTGTCAATGGGCTCATTACGGGTCTTTCAACCTCAGCCGACGCCTCGCGCGGCAGCATCAAGCAGATGAACGATCTGGAATTGGTGTCCAGACGGATCGACAAGATCGTCGAGGCCATCAGCACCGTGTCCATCCAAACCAACATGCTGGCTGTCAACGGCGCCATCGAAGCGGCACGAGCCGGAGAATTCGGCAAAGGCTTCGTAGTGGTCGCGACCGACATCCGCAACCTGGCCCACGATTCATCCGAGAACGCCGACCGCATCAAGGATCTGGTCAAAGCTGTCCAGGACCAGATTGGCGTCGTAGGCCGCGACTTGACAGAGATTGTCGCAGCCGCTGTCTCCGAGGTGCAGAAGACAAAGGCCACCACCACTGACCTTATCTCCATCGAAAACGAAATTCTCGGGGTCGAAAAGGGTGCCCAGGAAATCCTTTCCGCATCGGAAGAGATCGCTGCGGCTCTCGGCCAGGTAAAGAAGGGCATAGAGCAGATTTCAGCTGCTGCAACGCAGGCCGACAAAGCAGCTTCGGAAGCATCCACCGCTGCTCAACAGCAGTCAAAGGGCGCCGAAGACCTGGCTGCGGCCATTGAGGAAATCTCTTCCCTGGCGGACGAACTCCAGAGCGCAGCGTAAAGGACGTCAAAATGACGATACGGACATCGAAACAGCGCACAGGTGGGGTTGCGCTTCTCGAGGAAACCATCCTCGACGAGCGTATCCCGGATATTCAACCGAATGAGGCGGCGATCGAAGAGGGCCAGGTCGACGAGCGCACCCCCAATTCACAACATGGTACAAAGCAGGGGGCTCAACAAGGCACTCTGCAGTTTGTTACTTTCATGGCCGGGGATGAGGTCTTCGCGGCCGACATGTCGCCGGTGAAAGAAATCATTCGTGTTCCGGAAGTGGTCCGCGTGCCCATGGCGCCTGCGGCATTGGAAGGGTTGGCCAACCTTCGAGGCAAGGTTTTGCCCATCATCTCACTACGCCGGCTCTTCGGTTTCCCCGAAGTGGCCCATGATGACTCCACCCGAGCCCTGGTGATTGATGTCGGTCAGCCGCTCGGCTTTGTTGTGGACCGTGTCTCCAGCGTGGTTGGCGTAGATGCCAGCCATATCGAAGACGTGGGTTCGATCCGCACCACGGTGAATACCGAGATGCTCTCTAGCCTCATCAAGGATGTAGGCGGACACGCCATGATCATGGTGCTGGACTTTGCCAAGCTCATCGAACGCGAGTTCTCCCAAATCGTGGCGGTTTCGAAGAGCAAAGGTGCGGGCGGGTTCGTTGAGGCCGCCACACAGGGTGAAGAAGAGGAATCGAGCGATGAACTCCAACTTGTCAGTTTCGACGTCGATGGCCAGGAGTACGCCATCGCTATCGAAGAGGTGCAGGAAATCGTACAGGTCCCGGAGGCCATCATTCATGTGCCGCGTTCCGAATCGCACGTTCTTGGTGTGATGACCCTGCGCAGCCGATTGCTTCCACTGGTCAACTTGCGCGGAATGTTCTCCCTGCCTCATCGCGATCTGGACGAGAAGAGCCGCATCGTCGTGCTCACATTGGGCGGTGTATCTGTCGGTGTGGTCGTGGACGCGGTCAGCGAAGTGCTGCGGGTTTCAAAATCCGGAGTGGACGCGCTCCCCGCTCTGCTTGCCAGTGAAGGGAATCTCGCCGAGGTTACCGCGATCTGCCGGTTGGACAATGGAAAACGTCTGGTGTCGATCGTAACCGCGCGCAATTTGTTTGGCAATTCCGTAATGAAGGAGGCATTGAGCGCCGTGAACGAAAGTGAACTTGAAGAAGACAGCCAAGCCATGGACTCGGAAGACAGCCTGGACGATGACGAACAAGTTGTAATTTTTCGCCTCGATAAGGAGGAGTTCGGTGCGCCGATCGCCAGCGTGCAGGAGATTGTGCGAGTGCCGGAAGAACTCATCCGTGTTCCCAAGGCACCATCGTTCGTCGAGGGCGTCATCAATCTACGCGGAAGCGTGCTGCCGGTAATCGACCTGCGGTTGAGGCTGGGCCTTAATCAGGTGGCAAGAACCGATCGGCAGCGGATCATGGTGTTTCTCATCTCCGATGTGCGTACAGGATTCATTGTCGACCAGGTGGCCGAGGTACTGAAAATTCCCAAGGCTGCTATTGAACCTGCTCCGCAACTGTCCAGAGATCAGAGTAGGCTGCTGAGCCGAATGGCCAACCTGGAAAAGCAGAAGCGCATGGTGCAACTCATCGATCCACGCCACCTCATGGAACAGAAAGAAATTGTCCAACTGGCCGCAGTCACCGGATAAGCCAATGATAAAGCTCTTGATAGTCGACGACTCGGCCTTGATGCGCCGCCAACTCATGACGGTGTTTCAGGCCGAGGGAGACTTCGAAACGCGCCAAGCCAGAAATGGCGAAGAAGCAGTCAGAGAAAATCGGGAATTCCAACCGGATGTCGTGACGCTCGACATCAACATGCCAGAGATGGACGGACTGACTGCGCTTTCGCTCATCATGGCAGATCGCCCGGTCGCGGTAGTGATGGTCTCGTCGCTCACTGAGCAGGGCGCGCTGGCTACTTTCGAGGCGCTGAATCTTGGTGCAGTCGACTACATATCCAAACCCGGTGGAACCATCTCGCTATCCATCGACAAGGTCACGGCGGAACTCGTAGCCAAGGTTCGCAGCGCTGCAAGGGCTCGGCCGAAAAGCAAAGGATCGAAGTCCGGAGCAGTAGTCCGGCGGATGCAAGAAGAACGCGCAAAGTCAGTGGCCACTTCCGCTGCGCTGGCCGCAGGCAAAGGAGCCAGCGACGGTGTGGTGGTGATCGGGGCTTCCACAGGTGGCCCAAGGGCTCTGGAAATTGTCCTGTCTGGGCTGCCGGCAAACTTCCCATGGCCGGTACTCGTGGCGCAGCACATGCCTGCCGCGTTCACAAGGGCCTTTGCCGACCGGCTCAACCAGTGCTGTTCGCTTTCCGTCGTGGAGGCGGCGAGCAGCACACCAATTGTGCCAGGCTGGGTCTACATCGCGAAAGGGGGTGCAGACATGCTGCTGGCCAACCGGGCCGGCAAAATGACCGTATTGCCCGCGCCAGAGAATTCTCAATACCTTTGGCATCCTTCGGTCGAGTTGCTGGGGAAATCCGTGCTGCAACACTATGACGCGACGAAGACGACGGCAGTGCTATTGACAGGCATGGGTCACGATGGGTCGGACGCGTTCACGGAAATAAAGAAACGCGGCGGCCGAACAATTGCCGAGTCGGAGGATTCGGCTGTTGTCTACGGCATGCCTGCGGAGTTGGTCAGGAAGGGCGGTGCAAGCCTCGTCCTGAGTGCCGAAAAAGTTGCCGCGCAGCTCATAGCCTGGGCGGCCCGATGAGGGAAACTATGCCGTGCAAGGGTCAATCTTGCGGGGCAGGTGAGGGAAAGACAACATGGGTCTTATAAAGCAAAAAGTCATCCAGCTCGTTGATCGGGGCAAGCCGGAAGTGGAGCAGGACTGCGGCAAGCTAGTTACAGCTCTCGAAGATGCGGACGCAGCCGGCCGTCGCCAGGCGGCACGGGATCTCGCCAGCTACTCGGATGCTGCAATCGCACTGATGAACCGGCTGAAGCGCGAGGAGGACCGGGCAGTGCGGGAGATCATTCTCAATTCCCTCGTTAGCCTGAACGATCCATTGGCGATTAGCGGGCTCGTCGAATGTCTCCGCAGCGAAGACGCGGCCTTGCGCAACGAAGTCATCGAGGCATTCAAACACCTGGGCAATAAAGTAGATTCCATTCTGCGATCCCTGTTAGCCGATCCCGACCCGGATGTACGAATATTCGTCGTAAATATTCTCGACTCCGCGCGGCACTCTGAGGCTGAAACCTGGCTAATCAAAGTCATTGAAGAGGACTCAAACGTGAACGTCTGCGCTACCGCGGTGGACTTACTCTGCGGTGTGGGCACAGAGGCGTCCGTCGACCCGCTTGTCCGGCTCAAAGCGCGCTTCGCCTCCGAAGCCTATATACAGTTTGCCGCCGATCTGGCGCTCAAACGCATTCGTGAGGCCTGACACCGTCATGAGCGCAAACGCGTCATTGCCAAAACGAGTGCCCGAAATCAGCGACGAAGAGTTCCTGAAGTTCAAGGAGTTTTTCTATCGCAGGACCGGCATAAGCTTCGAGCCAACCAAACGATACTTCGTCGACAAGCGCCTGGTCGAACGGATCGAGATTACCGGCACAGGGAACTTCCGCGGATACTTCACCCTCCTGCGCTTCCAGGCCTCGGGCGAGGAGTTGCAACAGCTGACAAACCTGATGACGGTGAACGAAACCTATTTTCTGCGCGAGGACTATCAATTCCGTTGCCTGGTCGAGTCGATCCTTCCGGAGATTGTGCATCACCGTGCGAACAACAATGCGATACGCATCTGGTGTATCCCTTCATCTTCCGGGGAAGAGCCGTATTCGATCGCCATGTACCTGCTTGAAAATTGGAGTGGAATCACGGAATGGGATGTGGAGATCATCTCGTCCGATATAGACACCAGCATCCTGCGCCGGGCACGCGCAGGCCGCTACTCTGCCCGGTCCATTCAAAATGTCCCTGCATCTTGGCTTAAGAAATACTTCAAAACCATTGGCGAAGAATATCAACTGTGCAACGACATCCGGGAGGCAGTTGAATTCACGCGCGTCAATCTGTCCGAACCCTCGGAAACACTCGCTTATCGCCATTTCGACGTAATCTTCTGTCGAAATCTTCTGATTTACTTCGACGATACATCGCGCCAATCAGCGGCCGAGACATTCTATGAAGCGCTAATCCCGGGCGGATTTATCTGCCTTGGACATTCCGAATCGATGAGCCGCATCTCCTCTTTGTTCAAGGTGCGCAAGTTCCCTGAAGCGATTGTTTATCAGAAAGGTTTGGAGACCAAGTGAAACGCGTCCTTATCGTTGACGATGCGGCCACAGTGCGCATGTATCACCGCAACATCCTGGAAACCGCCGGTTACGAGGTAGAGGAGGCATGGAATGGCATCGAGGCCTTGGAAAAGGCTCTGGGCATTCCCTTCGACTTCTACATCGTGGATGTCAACATGCCCAAGCTCGATGGATACGGCTTCCTGCGCGAACTGCGCCGACAAGACATTCCCCAATCACCCGCCATCATGGTATCGACCGAGGCTGCTGCCAACGATGAAATGGCGGCCTACCGCGCTGGTGCCAACGGTTACCTTATCAAACCGGCTAAGCCGCTGCAGCTGTTGACATACGTCCGCCTCATGCTTGGGGAGGCAATCCAATGAATTCATTGCCTGCAAATCCGCTGCTTGAGCAATTTCTCTCTGAAGCCCGCGACCTTCTTGAGAACACAGGCAGGAAATTGATGGAACTTGAAGACGCGCCTGCCGACAAAGGCATCCTCGACGAGCTCTTCCGATCCGTGCATACGCTTAAAGGCAATAGTGGTCTATTCACATTTCCTGAGATGACACGAGTTCTTCATGCCGGAGAAGATTTGCTGGGCATGGTAAGAAGTGGCCAAGCGGCCTATTCGCGACCGTTGGCGGACCAATTGCTTGAAGCGATGGATCTCGTCGGCGTCATTTGCGGCGATATCGAGTCAACGGAACTGATTGATGCGTCGCGCGCGATCGAATCTCAACACATGGCGGATGCGCTTCGGAAGCTTATGCCCCCCCATCTCACCCTGAGTAAAAGCGCAGTCCTGAGTTCAGTCCTGATCGAGGCTCCCCCTGCGATCCCGAACTCCTCCGTGTCAGCTCCGGATGCTTTTCGTGCCAGGGCGCCCCTGTTCGAAAGCATTCCTGAAGGTGCGCGCATAGCCGCCGTGCAGCAATCCGAGCATGGCGATCCGCTTCATTGGATTGCATATAGGCCCCACCGGGAATGCTTCTTCAATGGTGATGACCCACTGAACAGCGCACGACAAGCTCCTGGACTTTTGTGGGGCCGCGTCGTCACGTCCGGGTCGTTGCCTGCGCTCGCTGAGTTGGATACTTACAGCTGCCTTCTCGGGTTCGATCTGCTTTCTAATGCTCCCCGCGCGGAGCTTGACGAGTATTATCGCTATCTTCCAGATCAAGTGGAGATCACCGCGCTTCCACCCCAGTGGCTCGTTGACGGACAGGCCAAAACCGATGGGGCCAGACAGGCTTCATCGATTCCGATCTCGCTTGCACATTTCGCCCCCGACGACGATGCCGCGCTCGAACAGATTTTCGCGGCCCAACGGAAAATTCTTCTCCTTGTTGACCGGCCGGCATGGCACTCCGGGCGACTCAATGCGGTTGCCGAGGTGTTGGCAGGCCTTAGCCAAGCTATTGGCCTTACATCTGCCCGGGCCGATATTCAGGCAGCGCTCGCCGAAGCCCTGTCGACTGGCCACAATACGGTTCTTCTGGCATGGCTCGATGGGATCGTGAAGGACCGCGCAGACGCAGTTCTCTTGAGCACTGCAGGTAAAAATTGCAGTGTCGCATTCTGTCACGGTAAAGAGAGTCCGAGCGCTGATCTTTTGGCGGACAGCGAGATTGTCAAGGCTCCGGCAAATGAAGAAATTAGTTTCGGGCGCCGTGCCGACGACGATCCAAACGCGATCAAACTCGGCCGTCGCGCCGAAGATGCTGTCATCGGCCCCAAGAGCCTCAAAGTCGATCAGGCTAAGGTAGATCGCCTGATGAATCTGATCGGCGAACTCGTGGTATCGAAGAATGCACTGCCATATCTGGCCGAGCGGGCCGAATCCCAATTCGGCGTGCGCGAACTCTCGCGCGAGATCAAAAGCCAGTATTCGATCATCAACCGCATCGCCGATGAGATGCAGGACGCCATCATGCAGGTTCGGATGATGGCTGTCTCCTTCGTCTTTCAGCGCTTCCCGCGGCTCGTCCGCGACATTTCCCGGAAACTTGGTAAGGACGTCCAACTGGTGCTCGAAGGCGAGCAGACTGAGGCTGACAAAAGCATCATCGAGTCGCTCGCAGACCCCCTCATTCATATTGTTCGTAACAGTCTCGATCACGGCTTGGAGACGCCGGCGGTACGCATCGCGGCGGGCAAGCCCCCGACCGGAAAGTTGACCATCCGCGCCGCGCAGGAGGCAGACCGTGTTGTCATTGAAATTGTCGATGATGGCAAAGGTATTGATCCTGCGGTTATCAAACAGAAGGCCTACGAGAAAGGAATCATTGACGAAGCTGCGCTGGAGCGCATCAGCGATCAGGAGGCCATTAATCTCATCTTCGCCGCCGGTCTTTCCACCGCCGCCTTTATTTCGGACCTTTCCGGCCGCGGAGTTGGTATGGACGTAGTTCGCTCGGCGGTCGAGAAAATCAATGGCAGCGTCGTTCTCGAAAGCCAACTCGGCAAAGGAACCGCTATTCGCATCTCGCTGCCACTATCGATGGCCGTGACTCAGGTGATGATCGTTGAGTCAGACCGGCAACTGTTCGGTGTACCGATGGATCATGTCATTGAGACAGTTCGCATTCCCAGAAGCTCCGTCCACACCATCAAGCAAAGCCAGACAGCCGTTTTGCGCGGGCGAATCGTGCCGCTAAGAAGCCTGAACGAACTTTTGGGGATTGCGGCTATTCCTAAGGCAAATTCTGACGATGAACTAGCTGTACTGCTCGTTCAGGCAGGGGGCGCAGAATTGGGACTGGTAGTCGATGGATTCCACGAAGCAAGCGGTGTCATACAGAAACCGTTGAATGGCTTCCTCTCGAACCTACCCGCCTACTCCGGTTCCGCCCTTATGGGGGACGGATCGGTCCTCATCATCCTTAACATCCGGGAGATTGTCTAATGCCAATTGAATTCAAGAAAAATCGCGCGGTATTCCGTGACGAGGTTAGCGTCGAGGAGGCGGAAGGGCTGCTCGAGTGGCTCCAGAACAAGCCTGCGGCCAAGGTGGATTTGTCAGCCCTCAGTCACATACATACAGCCAGTCTCCAGGTGTTGATGGCGGCAAAAACCGATGTTGCCAATTGGCCGAAAGATCTGGTTCTGCGCAGCTGGCTGGAACCCGCGCTCAATTTCAAGGGATAAGGACCTCACATGGCAAAGACAATTCTGGTAGTCGACGATTCGGTCACCATGGTGATGAGCCTCAAGAGCACACTGTCTTTGGGTGGCTTTCAGGTTGAGACTGCGAATAATGGTCAGGTGGCTCTGGAAAAGTTGCGAGCCGGCCTTAGGCCCAGCCTCATGGTAACTGATATCAACATGCCCGTAATGGGCGGAATGGAATTGATTGGGAAAGTGCGGGAGCTAACCGGCTGTCGGTTTTTCCCCATTCTAACTTTGACCACTGAGAGCGAGGCCGCCAAGCGAGACGAGGGCAGGCGTCTCGGAGCTACCGGTTGGCTGGTGAAACCCATATCTGGCAACGACCTGCTCAAGGTCGTCAAGCAACTTCTGCCGGGAGCGTAACGAAATGAGAACAGCGCGCCATTTGCAAAACATGAAGCAATCTCCGGATATCGATCGGGGCTTGTTGGGGCGAGGGAGGCGAGCTGATGCATGATCGCGACTTGCGGTTGCGCCGCATCCGGAAACGGCTGCTCGCTCAAACGACTGCTGGAATCCTTTGCAATGTGGTGCTCGGGGTGGTCTTACTCCGCGTCAACGTCTCTGCATCTATTCCCAATTGGATGCGGATCGCCGCAGAAATAGCGACTTTCAACTTGGCACCGCTGCTGCTTGGACAGTGGGTGAACTGGAGGGGAGCCCGCAACGCCGTCGCCGATATGTGGGCATTCGGCCACCTCAACTTTGAAGAGGTTTCGCGCCAGCTTGCTGCGCACAAGGCTGCAGAGGCAGACATCAAGGACTGCAAACCCTACATCGATGTGATGCACGGGCAAATAGGGGATTCGATGGCCGAATCCGAGCGCGAGGTCATCGTAGTCATCCAGCAGCTGGATTCCCTCAGTGAAAAAGCCGGTCGTCAAATGGAACACATTGCGCAATCGGTCAGGAACGCCGGAGAACTGACGAAAAATACCCAGAATCGAGTCGAGAGTAACCGGGAGATTCTCGCCGCGATCCAGATGCGGCTGCAGTCGCAGACGACGGAGTTCAAGAACAATTTCGAGAGCATTCAGGGGCTAGCTGCCGACGTGTCCGCATTGACGCCGCTCATCAAAGTCATTACTTCCATTGCCCAGCAGACCAACCTGCTCGCCTTGAATGCGGAGATCGAAGCAGCGCGAGCAGGAAGCGCTGGCCGCGGTTTCTCTGTGGTCGCATTTGAGGTTAGAAAACTTGCCAAGCTCTCCACGCAGGCAGGTGCCGATATCGCGGGAAAAATCAATTCAACCTGCAAAAGAGTGGACGAAGAGATGGAAAAGGCTCATACCTCGCTGCAACAGCACAAGGCCAACAGCGCGATGGGGCACCTGGTGACCGAACTGGGTAATATGCAGTCGGAGTTCTCCACAAACGGCAAGCTTCTTTTTGATGTGATAACCGAAGTTGAGGCAAACTACGCAGAGAGCGTGAACCGGCTTTCTGAAGCGCTTGGGCACATCCAGTTTCAGGACGTGATGCGCCAGAGAATGGAGCATGTGCAGGAGGCGCTTGTGGAAATGCGCGACCACCTGCTGCGCTTGGCCGAAAGTCCGGAACGCCCCGGTTGGGACGGCCTCTTCGATACCACATTCAAGGGATTACTCCAGTCCCATCTCGGCAAATACAAGATGGCCAGCCAGACTCTCGTCCACCGCGCCGTCGCAGGTGGCGCTTCAGACGACGACCACAGCAGGCCAGCCATCGAACTGTTCTGATCCCGGGTAAAAGCAGCAAAACCAGGCCTGCTTCAACCCGCGAGCGCTGACCAAAAGTTGACGCGACCATCGCAGACCGGCAATCCTATCGTGCCGGAGATGGCTTCTGGCCCTGTGCCTGCGGAACCGGATCAGGCGTTTTGAGTGGTGTCAATACTCCATCCTTGATGACTCCATGCACTTGTTCGGGTTCTTCCATATATCGAACGATGACCGTGATTCGGCGGTTCGAAGCATCTTCCGGTTGCAACGGCTTGCGCAGCTTACGATCCGCATAGCCGCGCACCTCCACAATCTGCTTCGGATTTACGCCACTGTTCTCCATGATGCGCCGGGCTGTATTCGCGCGATCGGAAGATAACTCCCAATTGCCGTAGGATTTTGAATTGAGATATTGTCGAGAGTCGGTGTGACCTTCAATCGAAATCGGATTCGGCAGCCTACCAGCCAGTGGCGACAGAACCTTCAGGATGCTTGTGAGAAGCGGCGTTGCCTGCGCGCTCCCATTCTCAAAAAACGTTCCATTCGGGTCTTCCATCAGTTCAATTTGCAAACCCTCTGGAGTAACTTTCAGCTCAATCAGCTTTTGCATCTTATCGAAGCCAGCCATCTTTCCCAGGACTTTCATCAGGTCTTCTTTGAGCTTGAACATATCTTCTTTTTTCGAAGTGCCGCCATCGCCGGCGCCGCCAAACTGAGTTCCCATTTTCTGGCCCGAGCCGTTAGGATCGCGAAAGTAGCCGCCCACAGCCTCCTGAACCGGCTTGCTGCTGTTCATAAGCCAGAGCACGATAAACAGCGCCATCATCGCAGTAACAAAGTCAGCATAGGCCACCTTCCAGGCGCCGCCGTGGTGGCCACCGCCGTGGCCGCCCTTCTTCTTGATAATGATGACCTGCTCTTCGTATGACATGTTTATTTAACCTATGCGGCCTGGGATGAAGATTCAGACTCGCCTGCTTTTTCTCTGCATGCCTTTTCCACTTCAATAAAGCTGGGACGGCAGTGTTCGGGGATTGCGCGGCGTCCCATTTCAACCGCGAGTATCGGAGAAGTGCCCTTGATGAAAGCCAGGATGATGACGCGCAGCACATGATAGTAGCTGTGTTCCTCGCTCACCAGTTTTGTCATGTTAGAGGCCAGGGGTCCAACCATCCCATAACAGAGAAGAATTCCGAGGAAGGTTCCGACGAGCGCAGCAGCTACCTTGTGCCCGATCTCTTCCGGAGGTCCGCCAAGAGAGCCCATCGTAACCACCACGCCCAGCACAGCTGCCACAATTCCCAATCCCGGCAGCGCGTCCGCCATGCTAGTCAATGCTTCTGCCGGCTTGGTGGCCGATTGGTGATGGACTTCCATATCAAGCTCCATCATTTGATCCACGTCGAAGGCGCCCACGCCACCGGTGATGGCCATGCGCATTGTGTCGCAAACAAAGTCGCGTACGTGATGGTCTTTGAGGAATCCAGGATACCGCGAGAAGATCGGGCTTTTTTCCGGCTCTTCAATATCGCTCTCGATTGAAATTGCACCCTCTTTGCGAGATCTCGCCAACAGGTCGAACATCATCTTCAGTGTCTCCAGGTAACGCTTCTTCGGAAACGCAGACCCCTTGAGCACGCCACCCAGCCCGCCAATAATCTTCTTCAAGATGTGCATCGGGTTAGCCGTAAGAAGAGTGCCGATCGCCGCCCCGCCAATGATCAGCAGTTCGGCAGGCTGGACAAGCACAGCAATCTTGCCATGCTCCATCAAGTACCCTGCGACGACGCAGGCAAAGACCAGGAGAATACCAACTATCGAAAACATTCTCTTTTCATCCTGTATGAACGGCGTTTCCGCGAGGTCCCGGAAGACCACCTTGCAGCGGATCAGCATGCGGTCAACTGTATGCTGGTTTCCCTCTATCGGCACTCCGGGTCATCTGTTCCAATGGAGGCCTGCCGAATCGCTCCCACGAATTAGCCACCCAGCCCGCGAAGAACTCTTAAGAGATAACTTGAGCGGCCAAGTTAGACGAAGGACTACCATTCAGGGTTGCGGAGCCATGGCCAATTAGTTGTAAGTAAGGAAAAAATGGGAAACTAACTCCCATTCCCGATGATTTAAAAGGCTATCCTGTGAACAAATTACTCAGTTCTGTCGATGAAACCAAGGTCAATCTCATCCGCTGAGTGCATAAAAAGGGATTTAGATGCCAGATTCGAGAGTTCAGAACCTTAGACAGCGGATACTGGTTCCTCTGACCATTGCCTTGATCGCCGCAAGCCTGGGAACGCTCGCCGGCTTTACGCTCGGCCGCTTTATCTCCCTGCGCCGCGCCGGCGGCAGGCTCAATCTCTATGCAGCCCATATCCTGAACGAAGCTGAGACTTCAGCAGCCGAGTCGCGCTCAATACTAGCCGACATGAATGCTTCACCCTATCCTTTTTGCTCAGACGCTGAAATCACCTACATACGCCAGCTCATCTTCAAGTCAATATACCTGAAGGACGGCGGCCGAATGCGCGATGGAATGATCGGCTGCTCAGCCGGCCTGGGCAGATTGAACAATACCAAGGTAACGGCCGGTCCCGATTTCACCAGGGAAGACGGTACCAGGGTTTACCGAAATCTCGCCCCGTTTCAGATCGCCGGACAGACGGTCATTAGCGTTCAATTAGGCGATTCGTTCATCGTCTATAGCCCATACAACGTGCGGGGCCTCGATTCTCCTCCCATGCGCTACACCGTGACCGACCTCAACAGCCTAAGTCAGCACGCTGTACGCATCATCGGTGGAATCCCTGAGGCACAAGGGGCGATCCTCACCAAACCCGGCCAGCAGCGAATTGGAAATATGCTTTACAGCACGCGGTGCTCCACACGTTACGGTAGCTGCATGACCGCCTACATAAGCGTCCCGGACGCACTCGGCACCAACCGCAGCGAGATCATACTATGCAGTGCATCTGGCGGGCTCGCCGGCGCCATTCTCGGCGTTTTCTGCGCTGGCATTTATCGGCGCAACCGCAGCATGGTGCAACAGCTTCGCCGGGCAATCAGCAAGGAAAAACTACGCGTGGTTTATCAACCAATCGTAAGTCTGGCAACCGAGCAGATCGTAGGCGCAGAAGCCCTGGTTCGCTGGACAAACGAAGCAGGCATCCCGATTGGGCCCGACGTGTTTGTGAAAATCGCCGAGGAGCGAGGCTTTGTCGGTTCCATCACCAGGCTTGTCCTGCGCCGAATCCTGGAAGACTTCGCGCCGACCATGCGCAGCAATCCAAGCTTCCGCGTCAGCATCAATGTCTCCGCCTCTGACCTGGCCGATCCCGCTTTCCCATCGCTGCTGCATATGTCTCTCAGCGAAGTTGGGATTCGAGCGCAGAGCCTCGCAATCGAGATCACTGAGACCAGCACTGCAAGATACAAAGTTGCTCGGGAAACAATTCTTCAGCTCCGCAAGATGGGGCACAGCGTGCATATCGATGACTTCGGCACCGGCTATTCCAGCCTCTCTTACCTACACGATCTATCCGTTGACGCCATCAAGATTGACAAGTCCTTTACCCAGGCCGTTGGCACAGATTCCGTGATCCTTGCCATCCTGCCGCAGATACTCGCCATGGCCGACGCGCTCAACCTGGACGTAATAGTCGAGGGAGTGGAGACCGCCCTCCAAGCTCGTTACTTCGCCGATTCGCCCAGAGCCATCCTGGCCCAAGGTTGGCGTTTCGGACGCCCCATGTTCGCCGAGGCCTTCCATCGCCTCCTGGCCGAGCGTGCGTCAGCGTCACAGCTTCTGCTTCCGGCAGGCGATCAGTCCCAAGACATCGCGAATGAGCACGGCAACAGACATCCAAATGAAGCGGCGCCCCCCGCCGAACGCGAACTGGCAGAAGGCTTCTCCTACCAATAAGTGCTCCGAGTGCCCTGTCTTCAATGCGTATATAGGAATAGATCTGTCATTCTGAGCAGCACGACTCGCGGCGCAAGTTACGGCGAGCGAGATGAGCGCCGCAGTACAAAAGCTCCGTGCCCCGTCGGGGTACCCTCTGGGTCCCGCCTTTGTTCTGGCGCAAGGGCGGGAAACCTCAAATCTCAATCAACCCCGTTCATCAGGAGCATCACGACTTGCGTCGGCAAGTTACGGCGAGTGAGATGAACGCTGCCGCACAAAAGTTCCGTGCCCCGTCGGGGTACCCTCTGGGTCGCGACTTTTTTCTGTCGCGAGGGCGCGAAGCCTCAACTCTCAATCAGTCCCGGTCATCAGGAGCAGCCCGACTCGCCGCGCAGAGTTACGGTTGAAATGAACAGTTGTCTCAGATCGGGTCCTGCGCTAACTCGCTAACTTGCTATCGCGGCGAAGCCGCGGCTAACTTGCTGAATATAGTCAACCAGTTTTTTGTTCATGGGGAGCGAACCGGCCCCGAACGTACTTCAGTTCGGGGATGGTGAGTCGAAGGCCTGCCCTGAGCGTAGTCGAACGGGAATCTGCTGTTGTTCTTCGGCGAACTTCAGAATCATCGCAAAAACATAAATCCCCCAGCATGTTCCTTCATGCCAGGGGATTGCTCGTTAGTAGTAGTTTCAAGTTACTTCGGCCGCTTAAGCCTTAGGCGGCGGGTCCCTCTCAGGCGACGTCGTTCTTTGCATATTTGTCTCGTAGGCCTGGTCGTGTGCAGACTTTGCGACGACCTTATGCGCAAATGTAGTGTGCTTTGCTGAGAGGTGGTTCTTCAAGTCGGATTTCTTTTGAACAAGCATGATTGTCTCCAATCCGTGCTTTGGTCTTTCGTGAGAGGTGCTCGTCAGGAGCAAGCCGTCATCAGCTAGAGGCGAGGAAGAAATACTAACTGAGATGGAGTATACGCTCTTGTACAAAGCCATGCGGTCTCAGTCCCCATTCTTCGAGTTCTGTCCGTCGCAGGCCATTGTTCCCGTGCCATCACGACTTACGCAGTACCTTGGCTTGGATAATAAAAAGCGCGAACCTCTGCCAATTCTCCATCAACAACATGGCACAGATCCACTACATGATCCACGCCATTAACCGTCTCCATGTCGAATACCGTCGCAACATAATCGCCATCGACTATGTGCTGCTTTATTTCTATACCCTTGATGAACGGAAGAATGCTGGTAAGGAAGCCCACAACCGTCTCACGGCCCGCTAGTTTAGGCATCAGCGGCCCCTCGAAGGTGATGCCAGGCGCGAAACGCACAGCCGATAAATCTTTGCTAGCGAGACCGTTCAAATAACCCTCTACCACCGCGACGCTTTCAGTTCGAGACATCGACTCTCCCTAAAACTTGTTCCATAAACCTTCTTTGTGTCAGGGCACGACTTTACAGCTTGCGGAAAAAGTCGAAACTGTGAAGGGTACGGGCTTCAGCCCGTACATAAGCCCCGCAATATCAACGTGGGCTTCAGCCCCCGAGGGGATATTTCCGCCATTTTCAGTCCAAAGCACGAGTTTTTCCGCAACCTGTTTAGTCGTGTCGAAATGGCCCGGCGCCGGACGCTTTTCGAGGGTCGGCAGTGTTCGAAATATGCGTTGAAGAGAGCCCGTCAGGAACGCATCAGAGATTAAACCTCAGGAGTCTTGCATTCATCCTGGCATCAGCGATACGGCGCGCATGCGCCTTCTCCTCCGCGGCTTTCCATTGCTCTCCCGAAAGCATAAGCGGGAGGACAATAGCCACAAAAACGGCTACAGAAATGGCTACAAAAATCGCCGTCGCATCCATGTCACTCTCCTACGAACAATCTACACCTTAACGGCTCGCACGAGGCATCCGGGCGTCACTTCCGTGTAGCCGGTTACACACCCACGAGGTTCGTTTTTAGTCGCGGAGGGACGATTGATGTGAGCCCCGGGTGAAACCCGGGGAATTGTGCCCCCAAAAAGACAATCAGAGCCCCGTAGGGGCGCGGTGATAAACGC